>Ga0255274_1000080_pt1 | contig 15030 bp, 14 predicted proteins | sample AtltaT_4_FD_183673 | JGI IMG/M metagenome (GOLD analysis project Ga0255274, IMG submission 183673) | Metatranscriptome of freshwater microbial communities from Altamaha River, Georgia, United States - Atl_Colum_RepB_8h (Metagenome... | ecosystem: Environmental > Aquatic > Freshwater > River... | reverse complement strand
GATCGCTTTGCAGCGGCATGTGGGGCGTCTGGCCAATGATCCTGCGCAGCTTCGGAGTGCCTTCAGCTGGCTGTCCATCGGCCCTGCGGTTTCCAATTTTCTGGGCCCGGTGCTGGCCGGGTTGATGATTGACCATGCGGGCACGCAACCGGCTGATGTGGCTGGTTTCCGTGCCGCATTTGCGGCCATGGCGCTCTTGCCGGTGCTGACCTGGGTCTTCATCAAGGGCGTGCCGGAGCATGCGCGCACCCCGGATACCGGTGTGCGCAGACAAGGCAGCGCACTCGATCTGCTGCGCGAGCCCATGATGCGCAGGTTGCTGGCGGTCAACTGGCTGTTGGCCTCGTGCTGGGATGTGCACACCTTTGTGGTGCCCGTGCTCGGGCACGAGCGGGGGCTGAGCGCGTCAGTCATTGGCACCATCCTGGGGGCATTCGCCGTGGCAGCGGCCCTGATCCGTATTTGCCTGCCGTGGCTGTCCCGGCATGTGCACGAGCACCAGATCATCACGGGCGCGATGGTGGCCACGGCTGTGCTTTTCGGCATTTACCCCTTTACCCCGCATCCCTGGGCCATGGGGGCCTGCTCCGTGTTGCTCGGTCTGGTGCTCGGGTCCGTGCAACCGATGATCATGAGCACCCTGCACCAGATCACGCCCGAACACCGCGAGGGTGAGGCGCTGGGGTTGCGGCTCATGAGCATCAATGCCTCCAGCGTCCTCATGCCCATGCTTTTTGGCGCTGCAGGTGCTGTGGCGGGGGTTTCACCGGTGTTCTGGGTGGTGGGTCTGGCGGTGGGCCTGGGCAGCCGGACCGCCTGGCATTTGCGTCCGTCAGCCAGAACACGGAACGCTTCGCACTGACACACGGATACATTTTTTAACCTTGGGTCGTCAGGCTTATTCGTGGCTCATAGAATCCGCGGCACTGGAGACGCAAGGTGTTATTACTTACAGTTCTTTTGCCGCTTTTGCTAGGCACATGGCTGACTGCCATCAGCGGGGCCCGGCGCCGTGGATGGACGGCAGCCCTGGCAGCAGCCGTCACGGCCGCCAGTCTGTTCATTTTGCTGTCGAACAGCGCACAGGTCTTCGCCGATCAGCCGGTCATCGAGCAGTGGTCATGGTTGCCATCGCTGGGCTTGAACATCACGTTCCGGCTTGACGGGTTGTCGTTGATGTTTGCGGGCCTGATCCTCACGATCGGTCTGTGCATCGTGCTGTACGCGGCCTATTACCTGGCACCCGAGGATTCCGCCCCCAAGTTCTACAGCCTCATGATGCTGTTCATGGCCGCCATGCTGGGGGTGGTGTTGTCGGACAACCTGCTGGTTCTGGTGGTGTTCTGGGAGCTGACCAGCATTTCGTCCTTCCTGCTGGTGGGCTATTGGGGTCACCGGCCCGACGCGCGCTCGGGTGCACGCCAGGCGCTGGCGGTCACGGGCGGGGGTGGTCTGGCCATGCTGGGTGGCTTTGTGCTGCTGGGTCAGATCGGTGGCAGCCATGAGATCAGCGTGCTGGCCACCCGGGCCGCACAGATCCAGGCGGACCCGATGTTTGTGCCCGCGCTGCTGCTGATCCTGCTGGGTGCCTTTACCAAAAGTGCGCAGTTCCCCTTCCATTTCTGGCTGCCCGATGCCATGGCCGCGCCGACCCCGGTGTCGGCCTATCTGCATTCGGCGACCATGGTCAAGGCCGGTGTGTTCCTGCTGATGCGGCTGTATCCGATCCTGGCGGGCTCGGGCTGGTTCGAGGCGCTGGTCAGCGGCGCCGGCCTCATCACCGTGCTGTTTGCGGCTTTCATTGCGGTCTTCAAGCACGACCTCAAGGGCCTGCTGGCGTATTCCACCGTGAGCCACCTTGGGCTGGTGACCTTTCTGGTCGGCCTGGGCTCGCCGCTGGCGGCGGTGGCGGCGGTGTTCCATGTGCTGAACCACGCCTCGTTCAAGGCCTCGCTCTTCATGATCGCCGGCATCGTGGACCACGAAACCCATTCGCGCGACATGCGCCAGCTCGGTGGCCTGTGGTCCTTCATGCCCTTCACCGCGACGCTGACCATGGTGGCCGCCGCCTCGATGGCCGGGGTGCCGCTGACCAACGGCTTTTTGTCCAAGGAAATGTTCTTCACCGAGGCGGTCACCGGCACCGCGGGGGTCTGGGCCTGGGTGGTGCCGGCACTGGTGACACTGGCCGGTGTGTTCAGCGTGGCCTATTCGCTGCGCATGGTGCACGACACCTATTTCAACGGCGAACTCGGCGAGGTGGAGAACCAACACCCGCACGAGCCGCCGCTGGGCATGAAGCTGCCGACCATCGGCCTGGTGATCGTCTGTCTGGTGGTGGGCCTGTTTCCGGCGGCGACCTTCGGACCGCTGGTGCATGTGGCGGCCACCGCGCTCGCGGGTCAACCCCTGCCCGAGTACCACCTGGCGCTCTGGCACGGCTTCAACCTGCCGCTGCTCATGAGCGCGATTGCGCTGGTCGCGGGGGTGCTGCTCTATCGCAGCCTGGCGCGCGACAAGCGGCTGCACCGCATCAGCTCCGAAGCCTGGTTCGGCCGGGGCACCGGGCGCCAGGTGTTCGAGTGCTGCATCGACGGGGTGTTTGCCCTGGCCGGGCGGCTCACCCTGGCGCTGGAAAACAGTTCGCTGCAGCGGTACCTGGCGCTGCTGGTGGGGGCCGCGGTGCTGCTGGCAGCCACGGCACTGGTCGGCTCGGGCATTGCCGCGGGCGAGCGCGAACCCTTGCCAGCCAATGCCCTCGCGGTGGTGGTGTGGGTACTGCTGACGGTGACCTGTGCTGTCTTGGTGCAAGGGCACCACCACCGTTTCCGTTCGGTGGTGCTGGTGGGGCTGGTCGGGCTGGTGGTGGCCCTGACCTTTGTTGCATTTTCCGCACCCGATCTGGCGCTGACCCAGCTGTCGGTGGAAGTAGTGTCCACTGTGCTCCTGCTCATGGGTCTGGCCCTGCTGCCTCAGACCACGCCACGCGAGTCCTCGGGCACCCGCCGTCTGCGCGATGGGCTGCTGGCGTTGACGGCGGGTGCTGGCGTGGCTTGGTTGGCCTGGGTGTTCCTGACCCGTGGCCATGACAGCATTTCCTGGTATTTCCTGGAGCAGTCGCTCACCAAGGGCGGTGGCTCCAACGTGGTCAATGTGATCCTGGTCGACTTCCGCGGCTACGACACTTGGGGCGAGATCACGGTACTGGCCATTGCTGCGCTGGGTGTGCTGGCGCTGATGGATGGCTTTCGCACACGTCGGCCCGCCATGGACAGCGCAGGCCTGGCCTGGACATTCGCGCGCCAGCCCTTGTTGCTGCGGGTGGCGGCTTCGGTGGTGCTGCCGCTGGCGCTGGTGTTCTCCATTTACATCTTCATGCGCGGTCACAACTTGCCTGGCGGTGGTTTCATTGCCGGGCTGATCACTGCAGTGGCACTGGTTTTGCAATTCATGTCGCTGGGCCAGTCCCGCGCCGAGCTGTTGATGCGTGCGCACAGTGGCCGGCGTTTTGTGCAGTGGATCGGTGCAGGCCTGGGCATTGCCGGCCTGACCGGTGTGGGGGCCTTTGTTTTCGGCAGGCCTTTCCTGACCAGTGCCTTTGGCCATCCGGTGGTGGGCGTGCTTGGTGAGCTGCCCTTGGCCACGGCTGCAATTTTTGACCTCGGGGTGTACCTGACGGTGGTGGGCGCCACCTTGCTCACGCTCAGCGTGCTGGGGGCGGTCTCACGCGAGCCCGGTACCGGCGCCGTCAACCCACAGGGAGGTGCAGCATGATCACCATGGAAGCTTTGGTGGCCAGTGGCCTGGGGGTGGTGACTGCCGCCGGGGTGTATCTGCTGTTGCGCGGGCGCACCTTCCCCGTGGTGCTGGGCCTGACCCTGATCGGTTATGCGGTCAACGTGTTCATCTTTGTGATGGGGCGGCTCTGGAGCAATGCCAATCCTTTGCTGGTGGGCGAGGGGCCTGTCGCCGACCCGCTGCCTCAGGCGTTGGTGCTGACCGCCATCGTGATCGGTTTTGCGACCACCGGATTTGTGATTGAACTGGCCTTGCGCAGCCGCCATGAGAACGGCAGCGACCATGTCGATGGGCATGAGCCGCAAAGCAGGGAGGGGGCGCGATGAATGGACTGCTCGAAATCTGGTGGCAGCATGCGCCGGTGCTGTCCGTGGTTTTGCCATCACTCACGGCGGTGCTGCTGCTGTTGATTGGCGATCAGGGTGGCATGGCGGCTCTGGGGGGCAGCCACGGTGGGGGGCGCCTGCGTTGGCGTCGCCGGGTCACGCTGGTGTCGGCGCTGCTGGGCCTGGTCATGGCCGCCGGCATGGTCTGGCGCGCCAGCCTGGGCGAAGTGGTGGTTTATCGTCTGGGGGACTGGCCGGCACCGTTCGGCATTGTGCTGGTCCTGGACCGGCTGTCGGCGCTGATGGTGCTGCTGACCTGTCTGGTGGCTTTGCCGGTGCTGTGGTACGCCAGTGGGGGCTGGGATGCGCGCGGGCGGTATTTCCATGCTGTTTTCCAGTTTCAGCTGATGGGTTTGTGTGGCGCCTTTCTCACGGGCGACATGTTCAACCTCTTTGTATTCTTCGAGGTGCTGCTGATCGCATCGTATGTGCTGCTGCTGCACGGGCAGGGCAAGGAGCGCTTTCGCATGGGGGTGCACTATGTGGTGCTCAACCTCACTGCCTCAGGCCTGTTCCTGATCGGTCTGGCCATGTTGTACGCCTTGACCGGCACACTCAACATGGCGGACATGGCCCAGCGCGTGGCCCTGCTTGAGGGGGAAAACGCCGTCCTGGCCAGGGTGGCGGCGCTGGTCTTGCTGGTGGTGTTCGGCCTCAAGGCGGCGCTGGTGCCGCTGTACTTCTGGCTGCCGGGCACCTACGCCGCTGCGAGTGCGCCGGTGGCTGCGCTGTTTGCCATCATGACCAAGGTGGGGGTCTACAGCATCATCCGCACCCACTGGGTGATTTTTGGAGCCGACGCCGGGGAGGCCGCGCTGGCCGTGGCCGACTGGTTGCTGCCTGTGGCGCTCATCACCAGCGCCTTGGGCGTGCTGGGCGCACTCGCGGCCCATTCGATGAGTCGCCTGGTGGCTTACCTGACGGTGTCGTCGGTGGGCACCATCATGGCCGGTGTCGGGCTGTTCACACCCGAGACGTTGTCCGCCGCCCTCTACTACACGCTGCACAGCACCATTGTGGTCGCCGGCCTGTTCCTGCTGGTGGAGCAGGTGGCCGCTCAGCGCGGGGATGACACAGACCACCTGCGGCCGGCGCACGCCGTGCGCGAGCCGGTGCTGTTGGGTCTGATGATGTTGTTTGGCGCCGCCTCTGCCGCAGGTCTGCCGCCTCTGCCAGGTTTCCTGGGCAAGCTCATGATTCTGCAAAGCAGCCATGGTCTGAGCGCTCAGCCCTGGCTGTGGACGGTGGTGCTGGGCGTGGGTTTCCTGACCATCGTGGTGCTGGCGCGGGCCGGTGTGGTGGTGTTCTGGCATGTGCAGCCTGCGGTGGGCGTTGCTGCCTCGGGCAACAGCGCCAAAATGCTCTCGGCCACTTGGGTCTTCATGGCATTGACCGTGGCCCTGGCGGTGATGGCTGCGCCCGTCAAGCAATACACCGACGATGCTGCAGCCCAGCTGGGTGACCGTGCCGCATACCAGCGCGCGGTGCTGGGTGAGCAGGCTCAGACCACCCGACCCTATACAGGAGCACGCCCATGACCTCCCCATCCCAAGCCCCTGTGCATCGGCCGGGCTGGTTCGACCATCCGGTGCTCTCGCTGTTGCTGGGTGGCAGCTGGCTGGCACTCTCACACAGCCTGGCACTGGTGCACATCCTGTCGGCCGTGCTGATCGGGCTGATCGTGCCCCGGCTGGTGGGCGGCTTTCTCAAGCCGGCTGACCGCATGCACTGGCCCAGTGCCGTCTGTCTGGTTCTGGTGGTGTTGTGGGACGTGGTGGTCTCCAACATCACGGTGGCGCGCCTGGTCCTGGGCGCCATGGACAAGCCCACGCCGCTGTGGATCCCGGTGCCTCTGGCCACCCGAAACGTGCGACTGAACGCCTTGTTCGCAAGCATCATCACCACCACGCCCGGCACCGTTTCCTGTGTGATCGATGAGGAGCAGGGCGTGATCTGGGTACATGCCCTGAACGGACAGGACCCGCTGGCCATGGCCACTGACATGAAGCGACGCTATGAAGCCCCCCTGATGCGGGCGCTCGGCGTGGTCGCAGACAAGCCCCGGGAGGCCGCAACATGAACGCTCCCATGCTGATCTGGGCCCTGGACATCGCCTCTGTGGCGGTGGCGGTGGCCATGGCGCTGTGTGCCTGGCGCCTGTGGTGCGGGCCAGAGACCACCGACCGCATCCTGGCACTCGATACGCTGTACATGAATGTGGTGGCGCTGGTGGTGCTGCTGGGTTTGCGCTGGAACACCGCTTTGCTGTTTGAAGCTGCCTTGCTGGTGGCCATGCTCGGCTTTGTCGGCACCGTGGGCCTGGCGCGCTACCTCAGCCGTGGCGACGTGGTGGAATGAAGGAGATGCTCATGGAGATGTCTGTCTGGACCGAATGGCTGTCGGTGGCCCTGATCCTGGTCTCTGCTTTTTTCCTGCTGGTTGGCGCCATCGGCCTGGTACGCCTGCCCGATTTCTACATGCGTCTGCATGCCCCCACCAAGGCATCGACCCTCGGGGTTGGTGGGGTCTTGCTGGCGTCCCTGTTGCTGTCGGCCAACCAGGGCCGCCCGGGTGTGGCTGAACTGCTGATCACCCTGTTTGTCTTCGTCACAGCCCCTGTGTCGGCCAACCTCATGGCCCAGGCTGCACTGCATCTGAAGGTCCGCAGCCAGGCCGCCATGCCAGAGGCGCTCACGCAATCTCGGCACATCGACGACAAGGCTTAGGATCTCGCAGGCCGCACGAACGCGTGCGGCCCCCACGTTGGAAGTTCAGCCCACTGTCTTGAGGTTGTAGAACGCGCAGATGTGGTGCCACGCCTGCTGCGGATCATCGACGTAGCTGAACAAGTTCAGGTCATCAGCCGAAATCGTCCCGTCGTCAACCAGGGCCTGCAGATTGAACAGCCGCTTCCAGTAGTCCGCGCCATAGAGCAGGATCGGCACCGGGCGTGCCTTGCGGGTCTGCACCAAGGTGAGCACCTCGAACAGCTCGTCGAGGGTGCCAAAGCCTCCCGGGAACGCCACCAGCGCCTTGGCACGCATCATGAAGTGCATCTTGCGCAGGGCGAAGTAGTGAAACTTGAAGCTCAGCTCGGGCGTGACATAGGGGTTAGCCTGCTGCTCGTGTGGCAGCACGATGTTCAGTGCCACGGAGGGGGCGCCACATTCGTGCGCTCCGCGGTTGGCCGCCTCCATGATGCCCGGTCCTCCCCCAGTGCAGATGTGCAGGCGTTCATGCGCGGGCAGGCAGGAGCACTGCTGCGAAACGATGCGGGCGAATTCACGCGCCTGCTCGTACCAGGCCGCATTGCGCAGATTGCGCTGTGCATGCTGTAAAGCCTGCGCATCTCCTGAGGCCTGCGCCTGCGCCAGCTGAGCCTGTGCGGTTTCCTCGCTGACAAAACGGGCGCTGCCGAAGACGACCACCGTGTGTTCGATGCCGGCTTCGATCTGGGCAAGGTCTGGCTTCTGCAGCTCCAGCTGCATGCGTATGCCACGCGTCTCGCGACGCAGCATGAATTCAGGGTCGGCAAACGCCAGCCGGTAGGCTTGTGGCGCCATGACCGCCGCCGGGTCCTGGTTGACCAGCAGTTCAGTCCATGCGCTGGGGAGCGCGTTGTCGTGGATGTTGTGTGTGCTTTGCATGACGGCATTGTGCGGCAAGCCACACAACGCCTTGTGTCGGGGCATGAAAAAAGGCCCCGAAAGGCCTTTGTCGTACGGGATCTGAAACCGCTCAGACGCGCTTGCGGTATTCGCCGGTGCGGGTGTCGATCTCGATCTTGTCGCCCTGGTTCACGAACAGGGGCACGGGCACTTCGAAGCCGGTGGCGATCTTGGCAGGCTTGAGCACCTTGCCGGAGGTGTCGCCCTTGACGGCGGGTTCGGTCCAGGTGATCTCGCGCACGACGCTGGTGGGCAGTTCCACCGAGATGGCCTTGCCTTCGTAGAACACCACTTCGACTTCCATGCCGTCTTCGAGGTAGTTCAGGGCGTCACCCATGTTCTCGGCTTCGACTTCGTACTGGTTGTACTCGGTGTCCATGCAGACGTACATCGGGTCGGCGAAGTAGGAGTAGGTGCATTCCTTCTTGTCCAGAATGATCTGGTCCATCTTGTCGTCGGCCTTGAACACGACTTCGGTACCGAAGTTGGCGATCAGGCTTTTGAGCTTCATGCGCACGGTGGACGAACCACGGCCGCCACGCTGGTATTCGGTGCGCAGGATGACCATGGGGTCCTTGCCGTGCATGATCACGTTGCCAACGCGGAGTTCTTGAGCGGTTTTCATAATGTTTCTGTCAGAAATGGGGGTAAAGGGGGGCTTTTCAGGCCAAGCCCTGTATTCTAGCCTGCCGACATGCGGCGGGCTTGGCAAGGGTGACCGAAGGTCAATCCCCGGTGGTCAGGCCATGCACCAGACCACCCAGCACGATGCCGGCCAGCGCCCAGAGGATGTCGGTGTTGCCCGTGCCCAGCGCTGCTATGGCCGGACCGGGACAGACCCCGGACAGTCCCCAGCCGATGCCGAAAATGGCCGATCCCAAGAGGGTTTGACGGTTCCACTGGGCAGGCTGCGTGAGGAACTGGCCGCCCAGCAGCGGACGAGACAACCAGCGGGGGAAGCCCTTGTAGGCCACCAGTGCCAGGCCGGCGGCGCCACCCATGACCAGCATCAGGCCCCAGTCCTGAAACCGCAAAAAGCCCAGCACGACTTCAGGCTGGATCATGGTGGCCACCGACAGGCCAAAGCCGAACAGGGCGCCCGCAAGCAAGGTGACGAGGGCTTTGGGCAGGCTCAAAGTGTGGGCGTGGGTGGTCATGCGAGCCTCATCAGGTTGGCAGTCAGGAAAGCTGTGCCCATGAAGGTCAGCACCGCGCCCAGAGAGGGCAGCTGCAGCGAGCCCAGCCCGCAAATGCCGTGGCCCGAGGTGCAGCCATTGCCCAGTCGCGCCCCGAAGCCCGCCAGAAAACCGCCCAGCAACAGTTGCCAGACCGGCACACTGGTGTGCTGGGCCTCGCAGCCTGCCAGGGTGTAGCGCCAGACCAGCGCCCCCAGCACCACGCCCGCGGCATAGACCAGCCGCCAGTGGCGCGAATTGAGAAAGCGCTCCTGCTGGAAAAACGGGCGCTTGAACATCCAGGACCATGAGCTGGAAAACACCGTGCTCATGCCGCCCACCCAGCCGTTGAACAGGTACAAGAGCGCCACGCCGGCGCCAATCGTCAGGCCACCGAGCAGGTAGTGCTGCCAGCCCAGGGGGAAAAGGGTGTCGATCAAGGTCATGCAGGAATTATCCCCGCAGCTGCTTCAAAAGCGACGCACAAGGTCTTGGGCAAAGGCCCGAAGCTGGCTGCAAAGGTCGTTCTGGGCCTGCAGGCGCTGACGTGCAGCGCGGGTACAGCTGGCCCACTCGATCAACTTGTCCGGGCCAAGTCCCGGCAGTGGACCGGATTCGATTCCGTTCCACACCTGGTGCAAGTGGCGCAGGCTGTCCGGTGCCTGCAGCCAGTCCAGAAATGCTTGCAGCTTGGCATGGTGCGCATTGTCGTGTTGCGGGTAGATGTGCCAGACGAAAGGTTGCCCAGCCCAGAGTGCGCGCACCAGCGAGTCTTCGCCGCGCACGAAGTTCAGGTCGCAGGCCCAGAGCATCTCGTCAAAGCCGTTCTGGTCGGTCAAGGGCAGGGCGGACCAGCTGGGCTGCTGGGTCAATCCGATCATGGCTTGCTGCGCGGCGGTCAGCGGGCGGCCGGGCGTGACCAGCAGGTGGTTTGGTGTACCGGCCAGTTGCGACAGCAGCTGGGGCAGGGCGACCGGTTCGTAGCAGAACAGGCTGAACAGGTGACCGCCTGGCGGCAAATGGGGCGCATGGGCGGCGCGCCATGCACTGCGGTCAAAGGCCTGCTGGCGGGCCAGCAGATCGCTTTCGCGCAGCAGGCCACCGGTCTCGGCTGTGAAGCCCGGGTAGAAGAAATGTTTGGTCCAGCCTTTGGCCGGGCCGCTCATGACCGGCGAAGGCAGGCTGTGCATGCGCGGCACCCAGGCTTCGGCGCTCAGGTATTCGAGGTTGATCCACGCCGGTGGCTGCTCGCGGCTGGCCACGCCATGGGCGACAAAGGCTTCCGGAATCTCGCAGGCAAATGCCTCGATCCAGACGTCAGCCGGGGGCAGGGCGGTCAGTACCGATACCTCTGAGGCTTGCGCCCAGGCACGGACGTCAATGCCGGGCTCTTGCCCGCGTGCGGCGGCAGGCGCCATCCAGCTCAGTGCCGAGGCGTCGTCCACCCAGAGCCGCACACGATGCCCCGCATCGCGCAGCTGGCGCGACAGGCGCCAGCACACGCCCAGGTCGCCGTGGTTGTCGATGACAGTGCAGAAAATGTCCCAGAGAAGGCCGGATTGCATGGGCAAATTGTCTCAGGCCTTTTGTTGGTACCCGGCACAATACGCGCCATGTCTCACGTTCACGATGAAGCCCTGCTCGCGCAAGTCGCCGCGCTGCCCGCCCTGCCAGGCGTGTACCGCTACTTTGATGCGCAGGACCAGCTGCTCTATGTGGGCAAGGCGCTCAACCTCAAGCGCCGGGTGTCGAGCTATTTCCAGAAGGACCATGGTGGCACGCGCATCGGCCACATGGTCGGCAAAATCGTGCGCATGGAGACCACGGTGGTGCGCTCCGAGGCCGAGGCGCTGCTGCTCGAAAACAACCTCATCAAGACGCAGCACCCGCGCTTCAACATCCTGTTTCGGGACGACAAGAGTTACCCCTACCTCAAGCTCAGTGGCAATGGCCGCACGCCACTGCCGGCGGTAGTGACGTCGCCCGAGGCGCAGCATTACCCGCGGGTGGCGTATTACCGCGGGGCGGTGGAGAAGAAGCACCGCTATTTCGGCCCCTTCCCGAGTGCCTGGGCGGTCAAGGAGTCGATCCAGCTGATCCAGAAGGTGTTCCGGCTGCGCACCTGCGAGGACACCGTGTTTGCCAACCGCACCCGGCCTTGCCTGCTGTTCCAGATCAAGCGCTGCTCTGGCCCCTGCGTGAACCTGATCAGCCCCGAGGCCTACCAGGCCGATGTGCAGCACGCCGAGCAGTTCCTGCGCGGCGAGACGAGCGAGCTGATGCGCGAGATGGAGGCGCGCATGATGGCGCATGCCGAGCAGCTCGAATTCGAGCAGGCGGCGGAGGTACGGAACCAGCTGGCGGCGCTGTCCAAAGTGCTGCACCAGCAGGCGGTGGACACCGTGACCGACACCGACGCCGACATTCTGGCTGTGCGGGTGCAGGGCGGCCGTGCCTGCGTGAACCTGGCCATGGTGCGAGGCGGGCGGCACCTGGGCGATCGGCCCTACTTTCCGGCCCATGTGCAGGACGCGCAGGATTTGCAGGCGATCGAAGACGGCGAGCAGACCGTGCCGGTCGAGGTGCAGGTGCTCGAAGCCTTTCTGGCGCAGCATTACATCGGCGTGCCGGTGCCGCCGCTGCTGATCCTGAGCGCGCCGGTGGACAAGGCGCTGATTGCTGCGCTGACCGAGCAGACCGGCGTGAAGATCAGCGCCGTTCACCAGCCGCGCGAGCACCGCCGCGCCTGGCTGGAGATGGCCGAGAAGAACGCCGAGCTGCAGCTGGCGCGTTTGCTGGCCGAGGAAGGTTCACAGCAGGCCCGCACGCGTGCGCTGGCCGAAGCGCTCGATCTGGCCCCTGACGATCTGGACCAGCTGCACATTGAGTGCTTCGACATTTCGCACACGGCGGGCGAGGCCACGCAGGCGTCCTGCGTGGTGTTCCGCCAGCACAGGATGCAAAGCAGCGAATACCGCCGCTACAACATCGAGGGCATCACCGGCGGCGACGATTACGCCGCCATGCGCCAGGTACTGACGCGTCGCTACGGCAAGCTGGCCGAAGCCCTGCGCACCGGCGATGGCAACGCCCGCATGCCCGACCTGGTCCTGATCGACGGCGGCAAGGGCCAGGTGGCCATGGCCCGTGAGGTGTTCACCTATCTGGGGCTGGACCTCTCGCGCATTGTGGGTGTCGAAAAAGGCGAGGGCCGCAAGGTGGGGCTGGAAGAGCTGGTTTTTGCCGATGGCAGGGAGAAGGTCTACCTGGGCAAGGACTCCGCCGCGCTGATGCTGGTGGCACAGATCCGCGACGAGGCGCACCGGTTTGCCATCACCGGCATGCGGGCGCAACGCGCCAAGGTGCGCATGGGCGGCAGCCGGCTCGAAGAAATCCCGGGCATCGGCCCCCGGAAACGGGCGCGGTTGCTGCAGCGCTTTGGCGGTGTGCGCGGGGTGGAGGCGGCCAGCGTGGAGGACCTGGCCTCGGTGGAAGGTATCTCGCAGGACTTGGCCGAGGCCATCTACCGCGCGCTGCACTGAGGTGTCAGGGAGGCGGCATTCGCATGGTGCACAATCGGCGCATGTTTTTCACCATCCCCACGATCATGACCTGGACGCGCATCGTCGCGATCCCGTTGATCGTCGGGGTCTACTACCTGCCGGGTCTGCCCAAGGCGGCGCAGAACGAGATCGCCACCGTGATGTTCGTGCTGTTTGCCGTGACCGACTGGCTTGACGGCTACCTGGCGCGCAAGCTCAACCAGACCTCTGCCTTTGGGGCCTTTCTGGACCCGGTGGCCGACAAATTCCTGGTCTGCGCCTCGCTGCTGATCCTGGTGCACATGAACCGGGTGCATGTTCTGGTGGCGCTGATCATCATCGGCCGCGAAATTGCGATCTCGTCCCTGCGTGAATGGATGGCCCAGATCGGTGCCGGCAAGAGTGTGGCGGTGCACATGGTCGGCAAGATCAAGACCACGGTGCAGATGGTGGCGATTCCGTTCCTGCTGTTTGACGGTGTGCTGCTGGGCCTGATCGATACCCGCCTGTGGGGCGAAGTGCTGATCTGGGTGGCTGCCGTGCTGACCATCTGGTCCATGGTGTATTACATGCAGAAAGCCTTGCCTGAAATCCGTGCCCGGGTGAAATGAGCGATTCATCAACCACGGCCTTGGTGAAGGCCATGCCCATCGTGTTCGTGCTGATCTGGAGCACCGGCTTCATCGTCGCCCGCTATGGCATGCCTTACGCGCCGCCGTTCACCTTCCTGCTCTGGCGCTACTTTTTCTCCATCCTCTGCTTTCTGCCCTGGATCTTGCTGGCCCGGGTGGCCTGGCCGCGTGACCGTCAGCAGGTGCTGCATCTTTCTGTCACTGGCATCCTGATGCACGCGGGTTATCTGGGGGGCGTGTGGGCTGCGGTCAAGGCGGGCATGGGCTCGGGCCTGTCCTCGCTGATCGTCGGCATCCAGCCGGTGCTCACGGCCATCTGGCTGTCCACGGTGATGGGCGGGCAGGGCCAGCCAGCCGTCTCGCGTCGCCAGTGGCTGGGCCTGCTGCTGGGTTTCTTCGGATTGGTCATGGTGGTCTGGCGCAAGCTCACGCTGGGCACCCCCATGGACCACGTCACGCCGATCAACATGGCCTGGGCCGTGGCGGCGCTGCTGGCCATCACCACCGGCACGCTCTACCAGAAACGCTTTGTGCAGCCCTGTGATGTGCGCAGTGCCAACACGGTGCAGCTCATGGCTGCAGCGGTGGTCACGCTGCCCCTGGCGCTGCTGGAGTCTGAAGCCATGCAGTGGAACAGCCAGCTCATGGGCGCCATGGCCTGGTCGGTGCTGGGCCTGACGCTGGGTGGTTCGTCCTTGCTGTACCTGCTGATCCAGCGCGGCGCCGCGGCCAGTGTGGCCAGCCTGATGTACCTGGTGCCGCCCACGACGGCGCTCATTGCCTGGGTGCTGTTTGACGAGCAGATCACCGCCATCACCTTGCTGGGCACAGCCATCACCGCGGTGGGCGTCAGTTTGGTGGTGCGGCCTGCGCCAGTCAAGGCCGGCTAAGCCTTCGGCGCGCTCCACGGCGCGCCGGCAAAGCGCTGCGCCAGAAATTCCTGCAACAGCCGCAAACGCAGCGGCATGTGTGCCCGGTAGGGTGCCAGCCAGTGCACACCGGCGTCGCGCATGGCCCAGTCGGGCAGCACGCGCACCAGCGTGCCACGGGCCAGGGGCTCGGCCACATCCCACAGGCTGCGCAGCATGATGCCGTGGCCGGCCAGGCACCAGTCGCGCACCAGTTCGCCTGAGTTACTGGACAACGGACCCGATACCGTCACCGGTGTGCGCTTGCCAGGGCCTTCGCGGCTCAGCCACCATTGGTCAAACCGCTGGCCTTGCCCGGTGTCGCCACCGTTCTCGCGCACCACCAGACAAGCGTGCGAGGCCAGATCTTCCAGCTGCTGCGGCAGGCCATGGGCCTGAAGGTAAGCGGGCGCAGCCACCAGCACGCGCTGGTTCGGTGCGAGCTTGCGCACGATCCACTCGGCGGCCACGCTGGCCGGTGGGTTCCAGAGCCAGACGGCAGCGTCAAAACCCTCGCTGGACAGGTGTGGCAGCTGCTCGGTCAGCTGCAGCTCGACCTGCACACCCGGATACAGGCGCTGGAACTCGCTCAGGGCCGGCCCGACCCAGAGCCGGCCAAAACCGAAACTGCTGACCAGCCGGATGGGGCCTGCGGGCAAGCTTTGCTGCTCGCGCAGCTCGTTTTCGGCGGCGGTGAACTGCTGCAGGATCGTGCGGGCCCGCTCGCACAGGGCGTGGCCTTCGGTGGTGGGGCTGACGCGGCGGGTGGTGCGCTGGAACAGCCGCACGCCCAGGCGCGCCTCCAGTGCCGCCAGCCGTTTGGTCACCACCGGCGGCGTCAGCCGCAGGGCCTGCGCGGCTTTGGCCAGGCTGCCCTGGGCCTGCACGGCCAGCACGAGTTCCAGATCGCTGCGGTTCATG
>Ga0255274_1000079_pt1 | contig 15051 bp, 15 predicted proteins | sample AtltaT_4_FD_183673 | JGI IMG/M metagenome (GOLD analysis project Ga0255274, IMG submission 183673) | Metatranscriptome of freshwater microbial communities from Altamaha River, Georgia, United States - Atl_Colum_RepB_8h (Metagenome... | ecosystem: Environmental > Aquatic > Freshwater > River... | reverse complement strand
TAAAGCTTTGCACTTCGGCGTCGCGGGCGGCAACCAGCATGTTCAAAAAGCCGCTGATATTGGTATCGTTGGTGGTAATCGGGTCGGCCAGGCTGCGGGGCACACTGCCCAAGGCGGCTTGGTGCAGCACATAGTCCACACCAGCGCAGGCCTTTTGGCAGTCGGCCAGTTGGCGGATGTCCCCTTTGATGAATTTGAAATTAGCCCACTGCGCTGGGCTGACCAGGCTTTGCACTTCGTCCAGATTGCACTGGCGACCGGTGGCAAAGTTGTCGAGCCCCACCACGCACTGGTCGAGCTTGAGCAAGGTTTCCAGCAGGTTACTGCCAATAAAGCCAGCCACGCCAGTGACCAGCCAGGTTTTGGGAGTCTGTCGCAATTGGGCTTGGACTTGTTCGTAGCGGGTCATGATTACAGTCTTCCGTCAGCGGCTCCGAGCGGCAAAATACTTTTAACGTCAAACACCACAGCACCGGATACGCCCCAGGCTTTGATGCCTGCTTCGCCCAATGTCATGAACTGTTTGTGGCCCACCGCCAACACAATGGCACTGTATTGCCCAGCTGCGGGGGCTTGAGCCAGGCACTGAAGGCCGTATTCGTGTTCGGCCTCTTGCAGGTCAATCCAGGGGTCGTACACGTCCACCTGGGTATTGTAGTTTTGCAGGGCTTTTACGATGTCCACAACTTTGGTGTTGCGCACGTCAGGGCAGTTTTCTTTAAAGGTCAGGCCCAGCACCAACACTTTGCTGCCCAGCACTGGCAGCCCCTTGCGTAGCATAAGTTTGACGGTTTCGTCGGCTACATGGCTCGCCATACTGTCGTTGATACGACGGCCTGCGAGGATGACCTCGGGGTGGTAGCCAACTTCTTGTGCCTTGTGCGTTAGGTAGTAGGGGTCCACGCCAATGCAGTGCCCGCCCACCAGTCCTGGGCGGAAGGGTAAAAAATTCCATTTGGTCCCTGCGGCTTGTAGCACTTCGAGCGTGTCGATGCCGAGCTTATGAAAGATCAGGCTAAGCTCGTTCATGAGCGCGATGTTGACGTCGCGCTGGGTGTTCTCGATCACTTTGGCGGCTTCGGCCACTTTGATGGAGCTGGCTTTGTGTGTGCCGGCGGTGATGATGCTGGCGTAAAGCGCATCCACCTCGTCTGCCACGGCAGGGGTGCTGCCGCTGGTGACTTTTTTGATGGTGGGTAGACGGTGTTCTTTGTCGCCGGGGTTAATGCGCTCGGGGCTGTAGCCGCAAAAAAAGTCCTGGTTGAACTTGAAACCACTGAACTTTTCGAGCACGGGCACGCACACTTCTTCTGTGGCGCCGGGGTACACGGTGGACTCGTAAATGACAATGTCTCCCGCCTTGAGCACTTTGCCCACGGTTTCGCTGGCCTTGACCAGAGGCGCCATGTCGGGTCGATTGGCCTGGTCAACCGGAGTGGGAACGGTGACGATGAAGACTTGCACATCCTTAAGGTCTTGCGTGTCGCAGCTGTAGTGCAGGTATTGGGCCTGGGCAAGCTCTTCAGGACTGCATTCAAGCGTGTGGTCCTGACCATCTTGCAGTTCTGCCACACGGCGGGCGTTGATGTCAAAGCCGATAGTGCTACGCTGTTTGCCAAACTCTACGGCCAGCGGCAAGCCTACATAGCCGAGGCCAATAATTGCGATGGTTTTTTTAGGAGTCATTTTATTTAAATTCAGAATTAATGGTTATTGCTTTACACGCTCAATGTCGTTTGCAAACAGGCTTATGAAACAGAAACCCAATCGGCGAGCGCCAATTGAACCGCACCATGTGCGCGTACAGCGACACATAGTCCAATCCCAGTGCTACAAAGGCCACCGCAGAGCTCGATACACTGGCTTGCGTGGTGCTGGCCAGCACAATGGCGGTCAGAGTCATGAAGCCCACCAACAGGCCGGTGATGGAGTTGTGGATGTCTGCAGACGCGTTTGGAAACCAGCGGCGCACATAGCGCTGCTTAACCAGGCTGTGGAAATGCAGCCGATCAGGATGACCAAGGTTCATCTTCTTGATCTTGCGGCGGTAGATGCTGAACAGCACCCGGTCAGCGGGTGAGCACAGACCAGCAAGGCGGCAAAGGCCGACACACCAGTGTTACGCTCGATCAGCATCACCGCCGCCCATGCCAGACTGAAGCCCACGAAGTAGGAACCGCCGTCGCCCAAGAAAATTTTGCCCAAGGGCCAGTTGATCCAGAAAAAGCCCCACACTCAGGCTGCCAGCACCAGGGCCACACCGGCCAACTGCGCATCGCCCACTTGCCAGGCCAGCAAGGCGCAGCTAATAAAAGCCAGTGTCGAAGACGTGCTAGCCTTGCCATTGAAACCGTCAATGATGTTAATGCTGTTGGCCACACTGCCGACCGCAAATGCGGTGAAGATGACAGATACCAGGGTGAAGCCCAACACCCAGTCCACACCCCAGATGCCAACTCGGGTGAGCGAATAGTCCCTGATCCACCAGGCCAGCAGGCCCGAGGACATGGTAGCCAGAAGGCGCTGCATGACACCCACGCGCTTGGTGATGTCTTCGAGCACGCCAAAGATGAATGCGGGCATGCAGGCAAACAGAATGGGCGAGAGTATGTGCTGGATGTCTGCGGGCGCTTTGCCCCAGGCGACGATGAGACCGAGCACGATGGGGATGCCGCCAATGCGGGGGGGGCGGTATGGAACTTTTGCACGCCCTCGGTGTGGTCCATGGTCAGGGCGCCGTGCCAGTGCTTGGTCAGAACCAGGAAGAAGCACAGGGCAAAGCTGGAGGCAAAGCCCCAGGCCGCCGCATTCAATGCGGGAGACGTGGACACGCCAGTGATGGCTTCAATCAGACTCATGGGGTTTAAAAATAAGAGGCTAGAACTTGTCTTAATTTATGTTAGTAGGGATATACAGATAAAAAACGTCCTACTTCGGCCAGAGCGGAACATACTGAGGAAAGCCTATACAGCGTTATTGACCGCTAAACCCCAATATCGAGCTTGTTCAATTTTCATTTGGTGAGCTGATGTCGAACGAGCCTGTACCAGAGGAAAGATTTTTCAGATTTTCAATCTCACTCTTAAGAGTCTCATACTCAATCATTTTGCGCCTCAAGAATTGACCTGTTAGCGATATCCTACGAGAAATCCCACTCGGGGTCAGAACGTATACGTAACCAAATTTATTCTTCGAATTTGCAAAGTGCTCAACCTTTACAAAGCCCTTGTGTATGAGCGACCTGAGACAATAATTCAAAAGGCCATAACTTACACCAAGTTTTTGAGCGATTTCACGCTGAGTTAAGTCCGGACTTTCCTCCAACAAAAGCATTATCCGAAAATAAGCATCTTCTCTTCTATGTTCATTCTTATCTGGCATTAGTGATGCTAAAAAATGCTTCAAGCAGGCTACCGCCGTTCCCCTTCGCAAAAGGGAATTTTGCAAGTCAGTCTAGGTTTGTTGACTCATTGATCAACCTTGAACATTGTATCACTGCGCCCGCTAACTCCTGATATCGGGCTTACCTTAAAAGCAACTTAGGTGTTTCAAATCTCACCAGCTTTGTGTATAGCAGTACATAAAACGCAGCAAAACCCAACATAAATCCAAGCAGCGCAGAGGTATTATCTGCAAACTCATAAGCAATAACTGCGTTCACAAGAGTTAATGTCCAAAGATAAGGCGCAACTTTGTAATTGCTACTCACCACCCGCCTAAAGAGCAATGTGTGCAAATGCAAACTATCGGGATGTCCCATAGGGTGCGAGCGCACAAACTTGCGCCTGTACATACTAAAAAGTGTTTCAACAATTGGGTACAGGCCCACCAGCAGTGGCGCCATGGGGGAAAGGTCGGTGCAACGGTTCACAATGAGCAAGCCCAACTGGATCACCCAAAACCCCAATATATAAGCGCCAGCGTCACCCAAGAAAATTTTACCCAGCGGCCAGTTCCAAAAGAAAAAGCCCATCACAACCGCAAATGTCATAAGGCACAGGTTGACCATGGTCCAGTCAGCTGCCTGATGAGCCAGAGCTGCCAAGCCCAACAAAACAATGGCCATGGTACCGCTGGCCAAACCATGAAATCCATCGATGATGTTGGTGGCGTTGATGAAGCCAGAAACCACCAAAACAGTTAGCGCAAAAAAGATGGGCTGAATCTGCAGCAAATAGTCAATCCAAAAAATGTCGGTACGGCTGACGCCCACACCCAGCACAAAAAGAACAAAGAGCGATGAGGCCATGGCCAAAACAAGACGCATGCCCGGTGAAACCTTGTGTGTGAGGTCTTCAATAAGACCGCCGGCAAACACTGGAATGCAGGCAATCAGTAACCAGCCGCCCAACGACGCCACCTCGGGCATGGGCTTCACAGCCAATGCCACAGACACAAAAAAGCCAACAATCAGCCCCATGCCACCCAAGCGCGATGTGGTTTGGGTGTGAAACTTTTGCACACCTTCGTCTTTGTCGTGCCCAAAGCGATGCAGCATGGACAAATGGCGTACCGCCCCCGTGGCCAAGAAGGTGGCCACAAAAGTAGCAACAATCGTCAAGAATGCAGGCCAATCAAACATACCTGGGTATTTTATTTCTTTGCATGCTCACGTACAGAAGCAATCAGCCTGTGAAGGTTGGCTTCAATAGAGCCAACATCGCCACGGTCATAGTCGCCCACATCGGTGTTGAGGCCGTGTCGAATGCTTGGGTATAGGCCATAGCCAGGCTCAATGTAATTGTCCTTTTCTTGCACCTTGGTTTCAAGGCCAATCGGGTACTGATCACGCCCGCGAAGGGTGACCGGGCCAATGGCATAAGACTCTTTGGGCCCAATGGGCAGCGTGACACTGAAGCCCGCAAAGGCTCGCTTGTATGGTGTTTGAAAATTACCCGGGCCTGTTTTGCGGTAGAAGAAGCGAATGCGGTTGTCGCCAAAGGTGTGGCTAGACATCACTTGGTAGCCCTCGTCGTTGTTTAAGAAACGACCTTTGGTCATAGAAAGTGCCCAAAACCCTGGGCGCACAGCATACCTGGCGGTCACAAACGCTGGGTTGAGTGATTCGAAACCATAGGGCATAGTTTGTTTGTAAGTGCCTTTGGTGGCGCTCAGCTTCCACTTGCTGTTGTCAGACGTCCACACAGAGTTGAACGTGGTGCCTTGGGTAGATGAAGAAAGCGCCCCATGTGCAGCTTCAACCCACAGGTTGTTGTAAATGGGGCGGGTGTAGGTGAACATACTGGCGCCACGGGCGGTTTTTTCGCCCAGGCCCACGCGCCTGAAGTAGTGGTTGGGGTCTTTGAAGTCATCCGTTTCAGTGACCAAACGGGTGTGGTAACCCTGCCACGACAAACCTTTGTACAAAGGCAGTTCTACGCCGGTAGAAATGCCAGCAGAATAGTCGTAAATGCCAAATTCAGAGCCAACGGTGTAGGAAGCGCTGGGGCTGAATTCAATGTCGGGTTTTAGAAATTGGGAGGCCTTGTTTTCAACAAACCAAAGAACGTGTTTGAGGTCGGCCTCCATGGCCATGGGGTTGTCTTTGAAGGCAAAGGGCTTGCCTTCAATGCAAGTGCCCACCCCATTCACAAAGTAATTCAGGCAGGTGGTGTTGGTTCTGGCTTGAAGAACGGGGGTTTTCAAAAAGGTCAGGGTAACGGCCACCGGTGCATCAGCATACGGGCTCAAGCGTTGCCAATGGGCCATGACAACGCCCAAAGCGTCAAGGCGGTTTTTTCGCCAACTGCGTGGCTCAGCCCTCACATGCCACAACTGCCCCTCTTTGCCCACCGAAATTTCAGAAAAGCCGGCCCGCTCGAGCGCAATGGCGAAATCGTTGGCAAATGTGCCGGCCTTTTCATTCAATCCATCCATGTCAGAAGAGGAGGGGGCTTTGATTGGTGCTTGGGCAGCAGATGCAGCATACACAGGATTTTTTGCACTGGAAACCGAAACGGGGGCAGCCAATTGACCGTTGCGCTTGGCGGAGCCATCGAGCGCATAAGTTAGGCTGATCGTCATTTGACTGCGTTGTTGGTCGGTGTTATTGGTCAGCTTTCGGCTGCTGCCAAAAGCCACTTGAAGATCGGGCAGAACTTGGAGCTGATACGCGAACCCCAAGCGCTTTTCACGCGTGTCCGACTCAGCGATCAAGCGCAGGTTGTCAACCAGCACCATTGAAACACTGCCAAACTTGCCGTGCATCAAGCCGCCTTGTGTGGCAGTGGCCCCACCGGCACTGATTTCCAAGGGCCCCAAGTTGGCCGTACCCACCCCATAGTATTGGCGGTAATGAGTGGCTGCTCCACCATAGTCGGTCATGCCGACGGCAAACCTGCTTTTGAGCGGTAACTCTCCAAAAGGAAGTTGGTACTTGCCACCAAAAGACAAATCACGGTTAGTGGTTTGACAGGCGCTGTTGTATTGGTCGCACCAGGCATCTCCATCGTAGGTGAGGCGCCCTACTGCCTCTAAACCGGGGGCAAGGCCAAAACCCAAGTTGGAGCCACCAAACCACCCTACACCCGGGTAAACCCTTTTTCTTTCAGGAATGGTATTGGACATGCTGCCCACAAGGTGGCCATAGCCCAGTACATCGGCCGTGGGCGTATTGATGGGACCTGTGTAGCCTGAGGGCGCCAACTGGGCATGCACATAAGGTGTGGTGAGAAATTGGAGGCCAATACCGCTTGCAATGAAAAAAACTCTGCGCTGCATACTTTGGAAAAGAGGCTTTTTCATTGAAAACTTGGCGTGATGGACATCAAGAAAAAAGGGGCTCCGAAGAGCCCCTTTTGCAAGGCTGGTGTGAACCAATAAGATTAATTGCTGCCTGAACCCGAACCAGAGCCTGAGCCTGAGCCTGAGCCAGAACCTGAGCCAGAAGCTTTGGTGCCTGCTGCAACAGCTGCTTTGAGTGAAGTTACTGCTGCTGACAATTCAGAGGCAGTTGGGTTCCACTTAGAAGCAACAGTTGTCACGCCCAGCGTGGCTGCTTGTGTGTCCACTACGGTCTTAAACGCAGTGAAATCAGATTGGAAGGAGGTTGCGTCTGCGCTGGAAATAGAGGTTTTACCATCAGAAGCAACTGTGGCCTTCGGAGTTTTGCTGATCAGGTTAGTGAAGTAAGCCAGAGAACCACTGTTACCAGCAGCTGCACCAATCTTCGCAATCAAGGCTGCGTTGGCATCAGCGTTCGCAATGTCTGCAGTGGTTTTGATCACTGCAGGAGGAGCGAAGATGTTGAAGTCAGAGGGCAAACCCAAGGCCAACAATAGGCGTGCGCCACCTTCGGTGATGGTGTCGGCTGTGAGGCCAGCAGGCACTGCACCGGTTGTACCCAAAGCCGCTGTGTCAATGCCTGACAAGCGTGCGGCCATAGATGTCAAAGGTGTCACGCCAGCGGTGGTTGCGCCAGAGGGAACAGCAGAAACCAAAACGGCAGCTGTACCGAAAGCAGCGTCAGCGCTTGGGTTGGCTTCGTCGAAGTAGGTTGCGTTAGCATTGCCCTTAACCTGCACGATGGTGATGCCGGTGTATGAGCCAATGCTGACAGATGAAGTACCTGCGGTGGTTGCAGTTTTAGCAGCTGTAGTGCTGGTACCGGCAGTTGTGGTGCCGTTGGATTGATAAACGGTCACGTCAGCTGCATAGATAGCACCTTTAGCAGGTGTGACTGTGATAGATGATGAGGCAGAAGAGCCGCCACCGCCACCGCAAGCCACCAAAACGGCTGCTGACAAACCGAGCAAAGCTGCGCCTAAGAGTCTACGCTTCATGGAAATTCCTTTGAATTCTGTTGAAAAATGAAGATACCGAAGTGTGCAAAAGGCGCACGCTTGACGAATCAGTTGAAATGATACACCTTTTCATGGTTTATTGGCAAAAACGAAAAAAAGCATAAATCTGCAAAAACGCAGTGTTGTCTCTTAGCAACAGCTTGAGCTTCCCCTGCCAATGAATAGGCTGCAAGAGTGCATTCGGCTATGAATTGGAGCCAAACTTCGATGTTAAAACGGCAATTTTTCATACTTTAAAATTCGCCAAGAGTTCAAGCCCAGTGCTTTAGGCGCCTATTTCGGAACATCAACATGACCATCCTCGTGACCGGCTGCGCCGGCTTTATTGGCAGCAATTTTGTACACACTTGGCTAGGTCAGTCGGATGAGCCAGTGGTCAACCTCGACAAGCTGACCTACGCCGGCAACCTGGCCAATTTAGAAAAATTCAAAACCGACCCACGCCATACCTTTGTGCAAGGTGACATTGGTGATGTGAAGCTGGTGGGTGAATTGTTGGCAAAGTACCAACCCCGAGCCTTGCTCAACTTTGCTGCTGAGAGCCATGTGGATCGCTCCATCCATGGCCCGGGTGACTTCATTCAAACCAACGTGATGGGCGCCTTCAATTTGCTTGAATGCGTTCGTGCCTATTGGCAGGAGCTGCCCGCTGAGAAAAAAGAAGCATTTCGGTTTTTGCATGTGTCCACCGACGAGGTGTACGGCACGCTCTCGCCCACCGACCCGCCGTTTGCCGAAACCAAAAACTACGAGCCCAACAGCCCCTATTCGGCAAGCAAAGCCGCCAGCGATCATTTGGTGCGTGCTTGGCACCACACCTATGGCTTGCCCGTGCTGACCACCAACTGCAGCAACAACTATGGGCCGTATCACTTTCCAGAAAAGCTGATTCCCTTGGTGCTGCTCAATGCCTTGGCGGGCAAGCCCTTGCCGATTTATGGCGATGGCCAACAGGTGCGCGACTGGTTGTACGTGGAAGACCACTGCCGTGCCATCATGCGTGTGCTCGAAGGTGGCAAGGTGGGCGAAACCTACAACATTGGCGGCTGGAACGAAAAACCGAACCTGGAGGTGGTGAACACCTTGTGCACTGTGCTGGACGAACTCAAGCCCCGCACTGACGGCAAAAAATACGCCGAGCAAATTACATTTGTAAAAGACCGCCCCGGCCATGACCGCCGCTATGCGATTGACGCCCGCAAAATCGAAAGAGAATTGGGTTGGAAGCCCCAAGAAACCTTCGAGACGGGCATACGCAAAACGGTGGCCTGGTATTTGGCCAACCAAGACTGGGTAGAGGGGGTGACCAGCGGTGCTTATCGCCAATGGTTGGGCAAGCAGTACGGCGAAACATAGGGATGGCCTTGGGTTTCTTTAGAATGCGTTATTGGCTTAAATAACGATTCCTATGCTTCAAAACTCATCGATTCTGATCACTGGCGGCACGGGCTCATTTGGGCACACCTTTGTGCCCATGACATTGGCAAAGTACAACCCCCGTCGCTTGGTGATTTACTCACGTGACGAGATGAAGCAGTGGGAAATGGCCAAACTTTACGGCAATGATGACCGTGTGCGTTTTTTCATTGGCGATGTGCGCGACAAAGACAGGTTAAGCCGCGCCCTGAAAGGCATTGATTATGTGGTGCACGCCGCTGCTACAAAAATTGTGCCTACTGCTGAGTACAACCCGTTTGAATGTGTGAAGACCAATGTGTTGGGCGCCATGAACTTGATCGATGCGTGCATCGACCAGGGCGTCAAGCGTGTGGTGGCCTTGTCCACCGACAAAGCCAGCAGTCCAGCCAATCTTTATGGCGCCACCAAGCTCGCTTCTGACAAATTGTTTATTGCGGGCAATTCCTACAGTGGCCAGCAGGATTCGCGTTTTGCAGTTGTCCGCTATGGCAATGTGATGGGTTCGCGTGGATCAGTCATTCCGTTTTTCATGTCGATTGCAGACAAAGGCACTTTGCCCATTACCGATGAGCGTATGACGCGCTTCATGATCACGCTTGAGCAAGGTGTTGAGTTGGTGTGGCATGCATTCGATGACATGGTGGGGGGGGAAATTTATGTGAAAAAAATCCCGTCCATGAACATCATGGATATTGCCAAGACCGTTGCGCCCAACGCCAAGTGCGAGATGGTGGGCATACGCCCCGGAGAAAAATTGCACGAGCAAATGATTGGTGTCGAAGATGCACCATTCACTTACGAGTACGAAGAGCATTACAAAATATTGCCGGCGATTCACAACTGGAATAGCGATCCTGTGCGCATTGGTAACGGTAAGTTGGTAGCAACCGACTTCACTTATTGCTCAGACAACAACAAAGAGTGGATGAGCACTGAAGAATTGGCGGCCTGGATCGAGAAGCACGCCGACAAGATCGGCAAAATTTGATGCAACCGATGATTCCATACGGCAAACAAGACATCAGCCAGGACGATATAGACGCAGTTGTGGAGGTGTTGCGGTCAGACTTTCTGACCCAAGGGCCTGTGGTACCCCAGTTTGAAGCTTCGGTCGCAAGTTATTGCGGCGTGAAGCACGCATTGGCGGTGAACAGTGCGACTTCGGCCTTGCATATTGCATGCTTGGCGCTTGGGCTGGGTGCGGGGGATTGGTTGTGGACAACGCCCATAACCTTTGTGGCTTCGGCAAATTGCGGTTTGTACTGTGGGGCGCAGGTTGATTTTGTGGACATTGATCCGCAAACCTACAACATCAGCGTGAAAGCCCTGACGGAAAAACTTGCCCTTGCAAAGCGCAATGGATGCTTACCCAAAGTGCTGGTGGCCGTGCATTTGTGTGGCCAACCCTGTGATATGGAGCCAATTGCCGCCTTAGCCAAGCAATATGGATTTCTGATCATTGAAGATGCCTCTCATGCGATTGGCGGTCGATACCAAAACGAGCCCATTGGCAACTGCCGTTTCAGTGACATCACGGTCTTTAGCTTTCATCCGGTGAAGGTGGTTACCACGGCGGAGGGGGGGATGGCCGTCACAAATGATGATGAATTGGCTTTCAAAATGGGCTTGTTCAGAAGTCATGGCATTACCCGAGAGGCCGATCGCATGACCCACAGCCCGGATGGGCCATGGTATTACCAGCAAATTGAATTGGGTTTTAACTACCGAATGACCGAATTGCAGGCCGCCCTTGGTGTAACTCAAATGCAGCGGCTGGACCAATTTGTGAGCCGACGGCATGAAATTGCAAACTGGTACAACACGCATTTGAAACACTTGCCTTTGGTATTGCCTGCGCAACTTGCGGCTGGTTATTCAGGGTTGCACCTCTATGTTGTGCGACTGAAATTAAACCAGATCAAGGCCACACACCTGGAGGTTTTTTCCAAGCTCAGGCAGGCAGGTGTGGGTGTGAACCTGCATTACATTCCGGTACACATGCAACCCTATTACCGAGCAATGGGTTTTGAGCCAGGAGATTTTCCAGAGGCGGAAAAATATTACGCTGAAGCTTTGAGTTTGCCAATGTTCCCTCTTTTAAACGAGCAGCAACTAGAGCATGTCGAGCAAGCGTTTGAGGAGGCGTTGCAGTCATGAGGTTGGCTGTGATTCCCGCACGTGGAGGAAGTAAGCGGATACCACGCAAAAACATACGTGAATTTTGTGGCAAGCCCATGATCGCTTGGTCAATTGAAGCTGCTTTGCAAAGCGGTTGTTTTGACAGGGTGTTGGTGTCTACCGATGACTCGGAAATTGCCCAAGTGGCTGTCGCTTATGGAGCCGAGGCACCATTTGTAAGGCCTGAAGAGTTGTCTGACGATTATGCAGGCACGATTCCAGTAATTGCGCATGCAATCAACTGGCAAAACCAAAATGGCGAGCCTGCAAAGAATGTTTGCTGCATTTACGCAACTGCGCCATTTATTCGTGTGGCTGATTTGCGGCTTGGCTATGAACGGCTTCAACAAACAGCGTGTGATTACGCATTCACGGTAACAAGTTTTGAATTTCCGATTCAACGTGCATTTCGCATCACGCCTGCAGGGCGGGTGGAAATGTTTGCCCCTGAGTTGGCTGAAAAACGGTCACAGGACTTGGAAGATGCGTACCACGATGCAGGTCAGTTTTATTGGGGCACAGCGCAGGCATGGTTAGAGCACAGACAAATCTTTTCGCAGCACTCTGTGCCAGTTGTTTTGCCGCACTACCAAGTGCAAGATATTGACACATTGGACGACTGGGTGTCGGCTGAATTCAAATTTCAATCACTTTTAAGGAAAACATAGCATGCTGGTTTATTGCAAAAAATGCGTGATGCCTTCGACGAAACCAGACCTTCACATTGATGAAGAAGGCGTTTGCAATGCATGCCGAAGTTATGAAAATCGTAAAGAGGTAGATTGGGATTTGCGCAAAAAAGAATTGCTGCAAATTTTGGACCGTTACCGATCCAAGGATGGCACCAACTGGGATTGCATTGTGCCTGTGAGTGGAGGCAAGGACAGCACTTTCCAAGTGGTGCAGATGTTGCAATTGGGCATGAATCCATTGTGTGTGACCGCAACCACATGCGACCTAACGGAGATTGGCCGGCGCAATATTGAAAACATTAAAAAGTTGGGGGTTGATTACATTGAAATGTCGCCTAACCCAGTCATCAGAGCAAAACTCAATCGAATTGGTTTGATGCAGGTCGGCGATATTTCATGGCCTGAGCATGTGGGAATTTTCACGATGCCTGTGCGTGCTGCGGTGCAATTTAATGTGCCATTGATTGTTTGGGGCGAAAACTCACAAAATGAGTATGGTGGCCCAGCTGCTGCGGCCCAAAACAACACCCTGGATCGTCGTTGGCTGGAGGAGTTTGGGGGGTTGCTCGGCTTGCGCGTGTCCGATTTGGTCGGCTTCGAGGGTTTGACTCGCAAGGATCTGATTCCTTATTTTTATCCTGAAGATAGCGATTTACAGCGAGTGGGGGTGACAGGTTTCTTTTTAGGTCACTACATTCCGTGGGATGGATTGGCCAACGCACTTGTTGCACATGCTTATGGCTTTGAGATGTCCCCCCATCACACGCTTGGTTCAATGGTGAACTACGAAAACCTAGACAACTACCAAACTGCTATTCACGAGTATTTCAAGTTTTTAAAGTTTGGTTTTGGCCGAGCAACTGACCATGCTTGCCTGCATATTCGGCGTGGTCGCCTAACCCGCAACATTGGCCTTGAAATTGTTAAACGGCTGGATGGTAAGTTTCCCGTTGAATATTTGGGCAAGTCATTGGCAGACACGCTTCGCCCTTTGGAGATGAGCGTAGAAGATTTTGTGAAGGTTTGTGACCGTTTCACCAATAAGAAAATCTTTAAACGTGATAAAAACGGCGACCTTCTCAGAGACAAAGACGGCAACCTCACAAAGTTAAACGATGACAACTTATGAGAGTTGGTGTAATTAACTATGGTGTTGGAAATTTAGGGTCTGTATTGCGCTCACTTGAAGAGTTGGGAGCAGAGTCGATCCGTATTGACAGCGCAGCTGAGATGGGTAACACCGATTGCTTGATACTCCCCGGTGTTGGAAACTTCGCAGACTGTGCCGCACTTCTAAATCAAGGGGGGTGGGTGGATGCGCTCCACCGTGAAGTGATCGAGCGCCGCACGCCTTTGTTGGGAATTTGTGTGGGAATGCAATTGTTGGCAACCGGTAGTTTTGAAGGATCCATCGACGGTAAATTGGTTGCTGGACTTGGGTTTATTCCGGGAGAAGTTAAGCATTTGCGGGAATTGGGATGCAACTTGCGTGTACCGCACGTGGGGTGGAACAGCGTGACGCAGCATGGCGAAAATTGCCACTTATTGGCCAGTATTCCCGACGGTACCGATTTTTACTTTGTGCACAGCTACGCTTTTATTCCCTACGAAGCGGCAGATTTACAGGCTTCAACAGACTATGGCGCACCTGTTAGTGCAATCGTGAGGCGTGGTCATATTTGGGGTACTCAGTTTCATCCTGAAAAAAGCTCGCGTGCAGGATTTCAGTTATTGCGAAACTTTATTGAAGGTACTGAATGCTAAAGGTACGCGTTATTCCCACAATGTTATGGAAGCAGTTCGGGCTGGTGAAGGGCGTGGGGTTTAACAGTTGGCGACGTGTGGGCCCTGTCTTGCCGTCTATCAAAGTTTATAACCAACGCGAGGTAGATGAGCTGATTTTGGTTGACATTAGCGCCCAAGCAACCAACGAGGAGCCAGATTTTGATTCAATCGAAGATTTTGGGCAGGATTGTTTTGTCCCATTGACGGTGGGAGGAGGCATTTGTCGAATTGACCAAGTGCAAAAATTGCTTCACGCTGGGGCTGACAAGGTGAGCTTAAATTCAAACCTGTATTCACAGCCAGCTTTGGTAACAGACATTGCAAAGCGGCATGGCTCTCAGTGCGTGGTGGCAAGTGTTGATGTCCGTTCCGTTGAGGGGGGGTGGACTTGCTTCAGTCATGCCGGTACGAAGAACACTGGGAAAAATGTGACCGAATGGGTTCGCGAATTGGAGGACCGAGGTGCGGGTGAAATATTGATTACCTCGATTGAAAGAGATGGAACCATGGCTGGATACGACCTGCCTTTGATAGAGTCAGTGGTGCGGGCTGTGAAAATTCCCGTGATAGCTTCAGGCGGGGCTGGAAATTATCAGCATATGGTCGATGCTGTTACACAAGCCGGTGCATCAGCTGTTTCGGCGGCAAGCATTTTCCACTTCACCGAGCAGACGCCTGCCGGTGCACGGGCCGCCTTAAAGATGGCGGGCGTACCAGTACGCACAACTTTCGTGTCGTAAAAAACAGCTTAGACCAATATGTTGGTTTTATTCCGAGCAGATGCATCGATAGACATAGGCTCCGGCCATGTGATGCGATGCCTTTCTTTGGCCAATGAGCTAAAAAAAGCTGGGAATGAATGCCGTTTTATTTGCGCTGACCTAGAAGGCAACCTGATAGATGTGATTCGCTCAAACGGGTACTTCGTGTATCCATTGAAAGAAGTACGGTTAACGGGAAATTCTGAGTATTCAAAAACTTCAGGCTTGCCGAAAATTGATGAAAAGTTTGATGCTTTCCAAACTTTAAATGCCATTGGGCATACCCGGGTTGATTGGATGGTTGTGGATCATTATCAGCTGGGCGGAGAATGGGAGAGTCTTGTAAAGTCAGCTAGCAGGTATGTGATGGCCATGGATGACTTGGCCGACAGGCCGCATGATTGCGATCTTCTC
>Ga0255274_1000077_pt1 | contig 15150 bp, 15 predicted proteins | sample AtltaT_4_FD_183673 | JGI IMG/M metagenome (GOLD analysis project Ga0255274, IMG submission 183673) | Metatranscriptome of freshwater microbial communities from Altamaha River, Georgia, United States - Atl_Colum_RepB_8h (Metagenome... | ecosystem: Environmental > Aquatic > Freshwater > River... | reverse complement strand
TGTCGGCACACCACCTGGTCAAACGCTATGGCGATCAGACTGTGGTGAACGATTTGAGCTTTCACATCGACCCGGGCGAATGCCTGGGCGTGATCGGCCCCAATGGGGCCGGCAAAACCACCACCATCCGCATGGCCCTGGGCCTGACCGCACCCGATGACGGTGTGGTGCGTTACTTCGGAGAGCTGGACATGCCCGCCGATGCATTGGCCATCAAGGAGCGACTGGGGGTGGTCACGCAGATGGACACGCTAGACCCTGACTTCACCGCGGCCGAAAACCTGCTGGTGTTTGGCCGCTACTTCGGCCTGCCCGACCGCCTCATCCGCGAACGCATTCCCAGGCTGCTGGAGTTTGCCGCCCTGGGCCACAAGGCCCAGGCCAGACCCGGCGAGCTCTCGGGCGGCATGAAACGCCGACTGAGCCTGGCGCGCGCCCTGATCAACGAACCCAGCCTGCTGCTGCTTGACGAACCCACCACGGGACTGGACCCGCAGGCGCGCCATCTGATGTGGGAACGTCTGCAGGCCCTGCTGCAGCAGGGCAAATCGATTTTGCTGACCACCCACTTCATGGACGAGGCCGAGCGCCTGTGCTCGCGCCTGCTGGTGATGGACCACGGCCGCAAGATCACCGAAGGCCGACCGAGGGACCTGATCGCCGAGCACCTGGAGCCCGAAGTGGTGGAGGTCTACGGTCAGGGTGCGACCGCACTGGCACAGGACGCCAGTCTGCAGAACTTGGCCGCACGCACCGAGGTCAGCGGCGAGACCGTGTTCTTCTACACCCGCAGCAGCCGGCCCCTGCTGGGCGCGCTGCAGGCCTGGCCGCAGCTGCGCATGTTGCACCGCCCCACCAACCTCGAAGACTTGTTCCTCAAGCTCACAGGCCGCCAGATCCGGGAGAATGCATGAGCCAGACCCTCAACAACATCTGGGCGCCACCGCGCCTGTCCATGCGCTGGTGGCCAGTGTTTCGCCGCAATTTTCTGGTCTGGCAAAAACTCGCCATTCCCAGCCTGGTGGGCAATATTGCCGAACCCCTCATGTGGCTGGTCGCCTTTGGCTACGGTCTGGGCGCCCTCGTGGGTCAGGTCGAGCTGGGCGGCGAAAAGGTGCCCTACATCCTCTTTCTGGCCAGCGGCAGCATCTGCATGAGCGCCATGAACGCGGCCACATTCGAGGCACTGTATTCGGCCTTCTCCCGCATGCATGTGCAGAAAACCTGGGACGGCATCATGAACGCACCGGTGCGGCTGGACGATGTGGTGCTGGCCGAAATGCTGTGGGCCGCCTTCAAGGCGTTGTTCACCGTGACTGCCATCCTGGCCGTGATGCTGGCCCTGGGCATCAGCCACGCGCCGAAACTGCTGGTGGCTTGGCCTGTGCTGCTGGGGGTGGGCATCACCTTCAGCTGCATGGCGCTGATCTTCAACGCGCTGGCCAAGGGCTACGATTTTTTCACCTACTACTTCACGCTGTTCCTGACGCCGATGATGTTCCTCTCGGGCATCTTCTTTCCACGCGACCAGCTGCCCCCCATCGTGCGCTCGATCGCCGACTGGCTGCCACTGTCGGCGGCGGTCGATCTGGTGCGCCCGCTGTTCATGGACCGCTGGCCCGAACACGCGCTGCGCCACAGCCTGGTGCTGGTGCTGTTCTCCGTCGTGTCGTTCTGGATCGCGCTGGCGCTCACGCGCCGACGGTTTCGGGCCTGAACCGGCCAGCTGCAGTCGCCCGGTTCAGCGGGCCACGCGCAGCAGCTCTTCCCGGCTCATGCTCGTTGCACGGTTTTTCCACTCGAGGCGCTGGATGTGGTTCTGGGCCCGTTCAGCCGAACGGAAAGGCCCGGTGACCACCAGATAACGCTCTGCCTCGCCGGCCGGCAAGATCTGGAAAATCCTGGCATTCGCCAGCACCGCCTTGCCGGCACGAAAAGCCTCGGCCTCGCGCCACGAGCCAAGCCGGGCGTGGGCCACCAGCAGGCTGTCCGGCGGCAAGCCAGTCAGCCAGCGTCTGGCGGCCGAAGCCTTGGCATCTGCCGGCAGCGGGCCCGGTGCCGAGGCCATCAGGGAGGTTGTTTCGGGGGCTGACGCCTGCTGCGCTGCCGGCGGTGCTTCGTTGACCGGTGCGGGTACAGACACATGTGCGGGCACAGGCAGGGGTGCGGGTGCGGCTGCACCCGGCTCCACACTGACTTCTGCCCTGCCGGAAGAGGCCATGCGGATGGCCTGCAGCAGCAGCATGCCCGACAACACCACCGTTGCCCCGCCGAGCACCCAGACCAGCCAAGGCTGCTGCGCTGCGCCGCCCTGAGAAGACACCCATCGTTCCTGTGTTTGCACCGGATCCTCCTTGCTCAGTTCAATTTCCTCGACACGCATGCCCTGGATGGCCACCGGCGCCCGGTCACAATGGCTGAGCAGGGCCACCCTCAGGCCCAGCTCTGGATAGTTCAGGCAGGTGCGGCACAGAAGGTCAAGGTGCTCCTGCGCCAGCCTCTCGGCCTGCTCCAGCACCCAGACCGGCCCCGGCGTCTGGACGCCAGCGCACGCCAGCCTGTCGACCAGCGAATTGAGCTGTTGCAGCACGGGCAGAAAATCTCCAGCAGAAAATACGCGCAGCACCTGCCCGGGCTGCTGGCGACCCAACTCGGCTTGCAGCACCTCGGGGCCCTGTTCGAACACCCCGGCATGCGGACTCCACCATTGCACCACAGTGGCTGGCGCCTGCAGCCAGTGCCGGGCCGCGTGCGCCAGCGCGGACGGGGCACCGTCCAGCGCGGGCTGCGACAGGGATTGGCTCACGTGGGCAAGGGCCGGGTGGTGGCAAATTGCCCGGCCTGAAAGATCAGCGGCTCGCCTTCTGCAAAGCCACAACGCTCGACCTCGCCAACAAAAATGACGTGGTCACCCTCCTCGTAGCGGCTGCGGTTGTGGCACTCAAACCAGGCCAGTGCCCCCTGCAGGACCGGCAGGCCAGTCTGACCCAGGCTGTAGTCCACCCCGGCAAAACGGTCGCCTTGGCCATAGGCAAATTGCTTGCACAAGTCCAGCTGGTCAGCGGCCAGCACGTTGATGACGTAATGCGTGCCCGCATGGAAGAGCGGCAGGCTGCTGGCATGCAGACCCAGGCTCCAGAGCACCAGCGGCGGTGTGAGCGACACCGAATTGAAGGAGCTGGCCGTGATGCCAATGAAGTTGCTGCTGTCCACACGACCGGGCACTGCGCCGGGGGCATGCGTGGTCACCACCGTCACACCGGTGGCAAAGCGGGACAGAGCCTGCCTGAAATGCGGAGGCTCGAAATCCGGGCTGCGCGCCGACACATCGGCAGGAGGATGGGCATGTCGCGGGGATCGCATGCGCCGATTATCGACCAGCCCCCGCTCGGGGCGTGTCAGCCCTGCCCGGGCCAGGGGACAGTCCCTCCGCACAAACCCTTAAAAACGCACCCGAGTGACAGCGAAGCGGCCCAGCGCTGGCATCATGGCCGGCATTACAGCCAAAGGAGACACAACATGCACCGCATCACCCGCCGCGCCAGCCTGATGGCCCTGACCTGTTGCGCACTTGCCACCGGCACCTCCGTTGCCATGGCCCAGACCGCCTGGCCCAACAAGCCCGTCAAGATCGTGGTGCCCTTCGCCCCCGGTGGCACCACCGACATCCTGGCGCGCGCCATTGCGCCGGACCTGTCCAAAGCCTTCGGCCAGCAGTTTGTGATCGAAAACAAGGGGGGCGCCGGCGGCAACCTGGGCGCCGAACAGGTGGCCAAATCGGCCGGCGACGGCTACACCCTGCTGATGGGTACGGTGGGCACACACGGCATCAACCGCGCGCTGTACGCCAAGCTGCCCTACGACCCCTTCAAGGATTTCGTTCCGATCACGCTGGTGGCCGGTGTGCCCAACGTGATGGTGGTCAACGCCGACTTCGCCGCGGCCAACAAGATCAACACCGTCCCCGATTTCATCAAATACGCCAAAGCCAATCCCGGCCGGATCAACATGGCCTCCAGCGGCAACGGCACCTCCATCCACCTGGCCGGCGAGCTGTTCAAGAGCATGACCGGCACCTTCATGACGCACATCCCCTACCGGGGTTCCAGCCCGGCCCTGCTGGACCTGGCGGGCGGCAACATGCAGGTCATGTTCGACAACCTGCCCTCGGCCATGCAGCTGATCAAGGCGGGCAGGATCAAGGCCCTGGCCGTGACCAGCAGCCAGCGCTCGGCCGCGCTGCCCGACACCCCCACGGTGGAAGAGGCCGGCAACCTCAAGGGCTTTGAAGCCAGCAGCTGGTTCGGCCTGCTGGCCCCGGCCGGCACTCCCGCCGACATCGTCAACCGCATCCAGCAGGAAGTGGCCAAGTCGCTGGCCACCCCGGCGCTCAAGGAACGCCTGGCTGCGCTGGGCGCCATTCCGAGCGGCAACACCCCGGCACAGTTTGCCGCCCACATCGAAGCCGAGCACAAGAAATGGGCCGAAGTCGTGAAGGCCTCCGGTGCCAAAGTCGACTGATGCCCTGGTTCGCTGGCTTCGAGCGGCAAACGGTCAGCCTGTGTGGCCTGCCTGTCACCTTCCGCCGCTCGATTGACTGGGTAGATGAACGGCCAGTGCTGGTGCTGCTGCACGGCTTTCCACAGACCCATGTGCTGTGGCACCGCGTCGCGCAGCAGCTGCAAGACCGCTATCGCCTGGTGATGCCCGACCTGCGCGGCTACGGTGACTCGTCGCACTCGGTGGCCGACCCCGGACAGGCCCACTACAGCAAGCGCGCCATGGCGCAGGAGGTGGTGGACCTGATGGACCACCTGGGTGTGCAGGACTTCTTTTTGTGCGGCCACGACCGCGGCGGCCGCGTGGCGCACCGGCTGGCGGTGGACCACCCGGCCCGCGTGAAAAAGCTCTGCGTGATCGACATCGCCCCCACGCTGGACATGTATGACGCCACCGATTTCTCTTTCGCCCGTGCCTACTACCATTGGTTCCACCTGATCCAGCCCGCGCCCTTGCCCGAGCTGATGATCGGCGGTAACGCCAAGGCCTATCTGCATGCCAAACTCGGCGGCTGGGGCAGCCAGGGACTGGGCTACATCGAGCCCGAGGCGCTGGCCGAATACGAGCGCTGCTTCTGCGATCCGACACCCAACGCCCTGGGCCTGCCGGCCAACATCCATTCCGCCTGCGAGGACTACCGCGCCAACGCCGGCATCGACCTCGAACACGACCGCAAAAGCCGCACGCGAGGGGACAAGATCGCCTGCGACACCCTGGTACTCTGGGGCGAGCGCGGCGTGGTCAACCGCCTGTTCAAGCCGCTCGAACTCTGGCAGGCGCAATGCGCGGGGCGCGTGTCGGGTCAGGCCGTGCCGGCCGGGCACTTCATACCGGAAGAGCTGCCCCAGCTGACAGCGCAGGCCCTGGCCGATTTCATGTGCTGATCACTGGCCGCAGCACTTCTTGTATTTCTTGCCACTGCCACAGCTGCACGGATCGTTACGGCCAGGTGTTGCATCCTTGATGACCTGCTGCACACGCGGACCGATGTTGCGCCAGATTTCGCGCAGGTCATACACCGCCCACAGGGCTTCGCCGTAGGCGTTCAGACGGTTCTCGCTCACGCTGGGCGGGCCGTCTTCACCGAAGGCCGACAGAGTGGCTTCGTCGGTGTCGTCTTCGGTCAGGGCCACGATCGCCTGCAGCGACAGATCGTGCCATTTGGCGGCGTCCTTGTCCTTGGGCGCTTCCCATTCCTCGGGCCAGCTTTCGATGGCATACATGAAGCCCAGCGCCCAGACCTGCGCGAACGAGGGAATCTCCTCGCCTTCAATTTCTTCGCGCTCTTCGGGCGGCAGCGAGGCGATCGCGCCGCGCACATCCATCACCTCGGGCGCGTAAGCCTTGTCTTCGTCCAGCGCCTGGATTTCGGTGTCGAGCGCGGTGCGCACTTCTTCAAAGCGGCGGTCCCAGAGGGCGATGAACTGCTCGCGCTGGGCATCGTCCGAAAACGAACCACCTTCGTCCAGCCCCAGCAGCACCGGCAGCCATTCGTCAGCGTCGATGCGGCGACGGCAGCAGACCAGCGCGGCCAGAAAGCCTTCGCAGAATTCCCATTGCGGGGTTTCGTCGTGGCGCGTGCGCAGGTCATCGAGGATGTCGTCGAGGGCGTCAAAGTCCTGGGCTTCCAGGCCGGCAGTGGTGGTCATGGGGTGGTCTCCACAAGAGATGGGTTGAGGGCCACGCCGCAGCGGGCGAGACGGTTTTTCATGCAAAGCACCTGCGCGTCCTTGCTGTGCAGGGCGGCGCCGTGCTGCACGGCCAGGTCGATGAACTTCTGGTCGTCGGCGTCTTTGCAGACGTATGGGGCTTTGGGTGCATCGGGCTGCAACTGCGCGTGGCGGTCAAAGTGGTCGAGCACGGCATCGGCTGTCGATGCGCGTGTTTTCAGGCGTTGCGCGATGTGTGGGTACTGCAGCACCCGTGCCAGTTCTTCGCGCATGGGGGCCGTGGCCAGCCAGCGCGTCGAGCCATCTTGCAAAGCCGCACGCAGCGGCTCAGTGGCCGGATCGTCAAACACCCAGAGGTCCAGCACGATGTTGGTGTCGAGCACCCGAAGGGTCATTGCGGCTCACCCGCATCGCGCCTGGCACTGCCTGCCACCAGATCGAAACGGAACAGGCGGCATTCAATGGGGCCGTTCCACATGGGCACACGGCGCGATTCTTTGAGGCGCATGCGGCCAGGCAACTTCAGGTCGGGCGTGAGCATCCAGGCGCTCCAGCCGGCAAAGTGCTTTTTCCAGTGGGACGACAGGCGCAGAAAAAAATCGCTGCCGTCGTCGGTCTGGGCCGATTCACGACCAGCGCGCTGCGCCGCCAGCTGGCCCGGCACAAAGCTTTCGCGGCCACGCCCCGCCACACCGGCGGCGGCGATGCGCTCGCCATAGGGCGGGTTGAGCAGCATGATGCCCGGCGCCTCGCTGGGCGGCATGCGCTGCAGGGCGTCACCGCCGCGCAGCTGCAGCGCGCGGGCCACGCCGGCACGTTCGGCGTTGCGTTGGGCAAAGTCCACCATGCGGTGCGCCACATCCGAGCCAAACACCGGCGCGGTGGGCGGGCGTTCCATGGCGCGGGCTTCGTCCTTCAGGCCTTGCCAGACGTGGGCCTGGTAGGGCAGCAGCTTTTCAAACCCAAAGCGGCGCTGGCTGCCTGCCGCGATGCCGCAGGCGATCTGCGCCGCCTCGATCGGGATGGTGCCGCTGCCGCAGCAAGGGTCGTACAGCGGGACAGTGGCGTCCCAGCCGCTGGCGGCGATCATCGCGGCGGCGAGCGTTTCCTTGAGCGGGGCGTCGCCCTTGTCGGTGCGCCAGCCGCGCTTGAACAGCGGCTCGCCCGAGGTGTCGATGTAGAGCGTCAGGTGCTCGCGCGTCAGGTGCGCGTAGATGCGCGCATCGGGCCACTGCGTTTCCACGCTGGGGCGCTCGCCGCGTTTGGTGCGGAAACGGTCGGCCACCGCATCCTTGATCTTGAGCGCCGCAAAGTTCAGGCTCTTGAGCGGGCTGTGCTGCGCCGTGATCTCGATCTTGAAAGTCTGTTTGGTGGTGAACCAGATTTCCCAGGCCACACTGCTCGCGGCTTCGTACAGGTCGGCCTCGCTGCGGTAAGGCGTGTGCGAGAGCTGCACCAGCACCCGCTGCGCCAGGCGACTGTGCAGGTTCAGGCGCATGGCGTCCCGCCAGCTGGCATTGACCACCACACCGCCACGGCCGGTCATCAGATCGTGGCCGGTGAGGCCGGTGAGGTGGTGCACCTCGTCGGCCAGAAATTCTTCGACGCCTGCGGCGCAGGGCAGGAACAGTTGGAGTGAGTTCAAGTGGAGTTTCTCAAAGCGCCTTGCGCAGGTTGGCGGGCGCGATCTTGAGCGCCTCGCGGTATTTGGCCACCGTGCGGCGCGCACAGTCGATGCCCTGCTCCTTGAGCATGTCGGAAATCGTGTTGTCCGACAGCGGCTTGGCCGGGTTTTCGGCGGCCACGAACTGCTTGATGAGGGCACGCACCGCCGTGCTCGAGGCCGCGCTGCCGCTGTCGGTGCCCAGGCCCGAGCCGAAAAAATATTTCAACTCGAAGGTGCCTTGCGGCGTGGCCATGTACTTGGCGGTGGTCACACGGCTGATGGTGGACTCGTGCATGCCCAGCTCGTCAGCGATCTCGCGCAGCACCAGCGGGCGCATGGCCAGCTCACCGTGGACCAGAAAGTTCTTCTGCCGCTCGACGATGGCGCTGGACACCCGCTGGATGGTGTCAAAGCGCTGCTGGATGTTCTTGATGAACCAGCGCGCTTCCTGCAGGCGCTGCTGCAGGCCGGCAGCGCTGTCGCCTTTGCTGCCGCGCATGGCGTTGGCGTAGATGTCGTGCACCCGCAGTTTGGGCATCACGTCGGGGTTGAGCTGCACCCGGAACTGCGTGGCCGTGCCGCGGCGCACCGGCGTGACGATGACGTCGGGCACGATGATGTTTTGTTCGGCCTGCACAAAGCGTCGGCCCGGCTTGGGTTCGAGGCGGGCAATGAACTGCAGCGCAGCGCGCACCTCGGCATCGGCCGCGCCACTCAAGGCCATCAGGCGCTTGATGTCGCGCTTGGCCAGCAGCTCCATGGGCTGCGCGCACAGGAGCAGGGCCAGTTTGGCCACCGCGTCTTCGGGCGCATCGTGCAGCCACTCCTGGCACTGCAGTTGCAGGCATTCGGCCAGATGACGCGCGCCCACGCCCACGGGTTCGAGCGACTGCAACAGGCGCAGCGCCACCGTGAAGCGGTGCACCAGCTCGTCCAGTTGCTCCAGGTCGTCGGTGCCGGCCAGACTGGCCGCGAGTTCTTCCAGGCTGTCTTCGAGGTAGCCGTCTTCGTTGAGCGACTCGATCAGGAACCGCAGCGCGGCGCGGTCCAGCTCGGACAGGCGCAGGCTGAGCGCCTGCCGGTGGAGGTGGTCGGTGAGCGAGCCCAGACTGCGCGCCAGCTCCACCGCGTCGGCGCTGTCGTCGCCGTCGTTGTTGCCGTTGCGGGCCTTGGCATCGCCGCCCCACTCGCTGTCGTCGGCATTCACGTCCACGCTGCCGTCGCCGTCCCAGCTCTCGGCCACGTCCTGCACCGCCTCGTCGGACGGCTCGGGGGCGTCGTCGCGCTCCTGGGCGCTTTCGCTGACCCGGTCGCCCAGACTCACGCGCGTGTCGGCGGCGGCCAGGCCCATGGCCTCGGCCGGCAGATCGTCTTCGGCGCGCTCCAGAAAGGGGTTGTCGTCCAGCATCTGGTCGACTTCCTGGGACAGCTCCAGGGTCGACAACTGCAGCAGGCGGATCGATTGCTGCAACTGGGGCGTCAGCGCCAGGTGCTGCGACATCCGCAGGGAAAGGCTGGGCTTCATGCCGTCACATCCGGAAGTGTTCGCCCAGGTACACCCGGCGCACGTCGGGGTTGTCGATGATCACGTCGGGCGTGCCCTGCGCCAGTACGCGGCCTTCGCTGATGATGTAGGCATGGTCGCAAATGCCCAGTGTTTCGCGCACATTGTGGTCGGTGATCAGCACGCCGATGCCACGCTCCTTGAGGAAGGCAATGATGCGCTGGATCTCGATCACCGCGATCGGGTCGATGCCGGCAAACGGTTCATCGAGCAAGATGAAACGGGGCTGAGAAGCCAGCGCGCGGGCGATTTCGACCCGTCGACGTTCGCCGCCCGACAAGGCCAGTGCGGGCGAGTCGCGCAGGTGGTCCACACGCAGGTCTGCCAGCAGGTGCTCGAGTTGCTGCTCGATCGCTGCGCGCCCCAGCGCACGCCCCTGGTCGTCGTGCTGCAACTCCAGAATGGCCCGCACGTTGTCAGCCACCGAAAGCTTGCGAAAAACCGAGGCTTCCTGCGGGAGATAGGACAGCCCCAGGCGGGCGCGCAGGTGCATGGGGGCACGCGTCACCTCCTGACCATCGATCAGGATCTGTCCGCCATCGGCGCGCACCAGTCCGACAATCATGTAAAACGAAGTGGTCTTGCCCGCGCCATTGGGGCCGAGCAGCCCGACCACCTCGCCCTTGCGCACCTGTACCGAGACATCGTGGACCACCTTGCGGCTGCCATAGGCCTTGCGCAGATGACGGGCTTCGAGGCAGGACCCCTCGCTCATGGCTTGCCCCCGGACGACACACCGGGGCTCGAGCGCAAAACCGGCGCAGCCGGTGCGCCTGCGGCCGAGGCGTCGGGTCTGGGGGCCAATATGGCCCGCACACGCGGACGACCCGAAGCGGTCGAGTCCTGCTGCCGCCCGTCCACGCTGAGCACTTCGGTGGTGTTGTTGTAAACGATTCGCTGACCCTCCATGCGGTCGGCCGGGCGGCCTTCACGCAGGATGCGCACTTCGGCACGGTCGGTCAGCGTCATCAAGTCCTGACGGCTGTCGTAGACGCCCTGCACGGCCTCGCCCTCGATGAATTCCTCCAGCCCCTCGCGCTTTTGCCGGAAGTAGATCCGCTGGCCGGGCTCGGCCCAGAAGCGCGCGATCTGCTGGCCCTGGGCATCCTGCTGGACTTCCATGCGGGCAGCACGCATCACCAGCGTGCCCTTGACGGCCTGGACATTGCCTGTGAGCAGGGTTTGTTGCCGCGGATCGTCGTGCTGCATGCGGTCGGCCTCGACCTGCATGGGCTTGAAACGGTCGGCCCGCTCTGCCCGGACAACTCCGCCAGACACCAGGCAAAGTGCTGCGAGTGGAAGGAGGTGGAGAAACTTCATGGGGCACGAATCTTGCTGTGGTTGCATTGTAGGTGCTGCCCATGCCGCGCACCGGGGCACAGACGAAAAAAAGCCCGCAACGCGTGCGGGCCTGACCGTCATGACGAGCCCATCAGGTGCGGGGTTGGGCCATGAGGAATTCGGCCACCTTGAGGGCGCGCTCCATGCTGCCCGCCAGTGAACCGTCGGTGTAGTACCGGCCGGCGATGCCCAGCGATGGAACCCCCTCGACGCGGAACTCGTTTTGCAGCTGCACCGCGCGTCTGACCTTGCCCGCCACACCAAAAGAGCGGTAGGTTTCGGCGAATTTCTTGCCATCCACCCCTTGCTTCTCGACCCAGGCCTGGATCGCGGCGTCGGTGTTGAGTGGCTGCCGCTCCACATGCACCGCGTGAAACACCTTGGCATGGACGCTGCCCAGCAGGTCCATCGCCTCGAGCGTGTAGTAGAGGCGCTGCTGAGGTGCAAAGTCGTCCCGGAAGGCCACCGGCACGCGACGCACCACCACATCCTTGGGGGCGTTCTTGATCCACTGCACAAAAGCAGGCTCAAAGGCATTGCAGTGCGGACAGCTGTACCAGAAGAATTCGATCAGCTCGACCTTGCCGGCCCCCACATCGGTGGGCACCGGGCGGTCCAGGGTCAGGTAATCCTTGCCGGACCGGAACGCCTGCTGCGCCCAGGCAGCCCCCTGCCCCAGAACAGCGGTTGCAGCCAGCAAACCGGAAGCGAATGAACGGCGTTTCATGTGGTCAGACTCCTTGTGGGTTCAGCGCTGGATGCGCACGATGGTGTTCTCGATCTGCGCGCCCTCAAGACGGGATCGCAGACGCTCAGCTGCGGCCTTGTCGTCAAACGGGCCCAGACGGACCCGGTAAACGGTCCGGCCAGCCTGCTCGCGCTCGGAGACTTTGGCGTCCAGACCCATCAGGGCCATCTTGGCCTTTTGCCCATCGGCCTCGGCCTGGCTGCGGTAGGCGCCCACCTGAACGAAATACTGGAAGGGCTCAGCCGCATCGGCTCCGGCGGTCTTGGACTTGGCCAGATCCCCCAGCGGATCGGCACTGACGGCAGGCTTGACTTCCTTGCGCGCAGCCTCTGCGGGCACCGGCGTGCTGGCCGGCACCGGCGCAGGCGTCACAGCGGCGTCCAGGGGGGCCGATGCGGGTGCCTTGGGCTGCAACACCCCGTTGGGGTTCCAGTCCTTGTTCTTTTCGCTCTCGACCGCGTCCTGGTCGGGCGTGCGAACCTGGTTTTTGTTGGAGAACGGCGTGGGCACCTTGGTCACGTACATGGCCACGCCCAGTGCCAAGGCCAGCCCGACCACCAGGCCCAGAATGAAACCGAGGAATGTGCCGCCGTGTTGCAGCCGGGGGTTGTTCATGTCGTTCATCACATCTTGGTCGGCGCCGTGACGCCCAGCACCTTCAGCCCATTGTGCAGCACCTGTGCGGTCGCAGCCACCAAAGCCAGACGCGCCTTACGGATTGTTTCATCGTCCACCAGGATACGTTCAGCGTCGTAGTAGGAGTGGTAGAGCGAGGCCAGCTCACGCAGGTAGAAGGTAACGTCATGCGGCGCAAAGTCCTGTGCGGCAGCGCTCAGCATTTGAGGGTATTGCGCCAGCTTGAGCATCAGGGCCTGCGCCTGTGGGCCGGACAGGGGCGACAGATCGGCCTGCGCCAGCTGGGCCACATCGCCCCCCTGCTCCTTGAACGTGGCCAGCACCGAGCAGATCCGGGCATGGGCGTACTGCACGTAATAGACCGGGTTGTCGTTGTTCTGCGCCAGCGCCAGATCGATGTCGAACACGTATTCGGTGTCGGGCTTGCGCGACAGCAGGAAGAAACGCACCGCGTCCTTGCTGGTCCACTCGATCAGGTCGCGCAGCGTGACGTAGCTGCCGGCACGCTTGGAGATCTTGACTTCTTCGCCACCGCGCATCACGCGCACCATGGTGTGCAGCACGTAGTCGGGGTAGCCCTGAGGGATGCCGACATCGGCCGCCTGCAGGCCGGCGCGCACACGGGCGATGGTGCCGTGGTGGTCGGTGCCCTGGATGTTGACCACGCGGGTGAAGCCGCGCTTGAATTTCTGGATGTGGTAAGCCACGTCCGGCACGAAGTAGGTGTAGCTACCGTCGGACTTTCGCATGACGCGGTCCTTGTCGTCGCCATAGTCGGTCGACCTGAGCCAGAGCGCGCCGTCCTGCTCGTAGGTCTTGCCGTTGGCCACCAGGCGTTGCACCGTAGCGTCCACATGACCGTCGGTGTAGAGGCTGGACTCGAGGTAGTAGTTGTCGAACTTGACCTCGAAGGCCTGCAGGTCCAGGTCCTGCTCGTGGCGCAGGTAGGCCACGGCGAACTGGCGGATGCCGTCCAGGTCATTCACATCACCGCTGGCAGTGAATTCGCGGTCGTCGGCCTTGACCGTCTTTTTGGCCAGGAAGTCGTTGGCGATGTCCTGAATGTAGTCGCCGTTATAGGCGGCCTCGGGCCATTCGGGGTCGCCGGGCTTGAAGCCTTTGGCGCGCAGCTGGGTCGAGGTGGCCAGGGTGCTGATCTGCACGCCGGCGTCGTTGTAATAGAACTCGCGGTACACGTCCTGGCCCTGCGTGGCCAGCAGGTTGCAGATCGCGTCGCCCAGCGCGGCCTGACGGCCGTGGCCCACATGCAGTGGACCGGTCGGGTTGGCCGAAACAAACTCCACCAGCACGCGCTGACCACTGGTCGGCTGCTGGCCAAACGCCGCGCCGGCCTGGAGCACCTCGCTCACCACGGCCTGTTTGGCCGTGTCTTTCAGGCGGATGTTGATGAAACCGGGACCCGCCAGTTCGATGGCGTCGACCCAGCGCCCGAAAGCGGGCGTGGCCAGCAGGGCTTCGCGCAGGGCCTCGCCCAACTGGCGAGGGTTCTGCTTGAGGCCCTTGGCCAACTGCATGGCAGCGGTGCAGGCGAAATCGCCATGGGCGGCCACTTTGGGGGATTCGAAAGCCGCGCGTGCGCCGGCACCGGGCTGGAGTTTTTCAAGCTCGGCGGCCAGGGCCGCGAGCAATTCCTGTTTGGCATTGAGCATCGGGTGATTTTACGGGGGCTGGTGTCGGCCAAAAGAATGCAGTACGCTGACCGGGCCCGCACCGTTCGGGCGGGCGAATCCACAACATTCAGGGAGACAAGCATGAAACTGATCAGCACGGCCTTCGCGGCCAGCCTATGCCTTGCGCACCTCGGCGGCTTGGCCGCCGAACCCAAGTCGGCAGACAAGCCCAGTCAACAGGGCAGGATGAAAACCTGCAACGCCGACGCCAAGAGCAAGAGCCTCAAGGGCGACGACCGCAAAACCTTCATGTCACAGTGCCTGAAGGCCAAGTGACTCCAGTGACCGCGATTCCCGCGAAAGCGGGAATCAGTGGGCCCCCGGGTCAAGACCGGGGACGACAAATCGCCAGCCCGGAACGACCAAACAAAAACCTGGACACTGCCAAATTTCAGACGCTTTCGCGCTGCCAGAACCCGGTCTGCCCATAGTGCTGGCGCAAGAACTCGATCCACAGCCGCACCCGCAAGGGCAGGTGCTTGCGCTGCGGGAACACCACATAAATGCCGTTGGGTGGCGCGGCAAACTCCTCGAGCACCGTGACCAGCCGGCCAGCCTGGATTTCGGACTCCACTTCCCAGGTGCTGCGCCAGGCGATGCCCCAGCCGGCCAGACACCAGTCGTGCAGCACCTGACCGTCCGAGCAGTCCAGCGGCCCGCCCGGGCGCAGGTGCACCACTTCGTGACCGCCCGAAGCGTCGGGCACCCGAAACGCCCAACCCCGCGTCTGCGAGGCATCGCTCGACAGCGTCAGACAGGCGTGATGCAGCAAGTCCGAAGGCTGCCGAGGCACGCCATGGCGCGCCAGGTAAGCGGGTGTGGCCACGCACAGGCGGCGGTTGTCGGCCATGCGCACGCTCACCAGCGAGGAGTCGGGCAGGTCGCCCACGCGCACCGCGCAGTCAAAGCCCTCGGCCGCCAAGTCGACCACGCGGTCGCTCAGGTTCAGCGAAATCGTCACATCCGGGTGCAGCTCGCGGAAACGCGGCACCAGCGGCGCCACATGGCGGCGCCCGAAACCGGCCGGCGCCGTGATGCGCAGGTGCCCACTCGCCTTGACACCACCGGCCGACACGCTGGCCTCGGCATTGGCCACGTCCGAGAGCAGGCGCTGGCAGTCCTCCAGAAAGGCGCTGCCTTCGTGGGTGAGGGTGATGCGGCGCGTGGTGCGCACCATCAGCTTGACGCCCAGATGCTCTTCAAGCGCGTCCAGCCGCCGCCCGATGATGGCCGGCGCCACGCCCTCGGCCCGCGCGGCCGCCGTCAGGCTGCCC
>Ga0255274_1000075_pt1 | contig 15173 bp, 12 predicted proteins | sample AtltaT_4_FD_183673 | JGI IMG/M metagenome (GOLD analysis project Ga0255274, IMG submission 183673) | Metatranscriptome of freshwater microbial communities from Altamaha River, Georgia, United States - Atl_Colum_RepB_8h (Metagenome... | ecosystem: Environmental > Aquatic > Freshwater > River... | reverse complement strand
GCCAATTTCATCGCCCGCTTGGTACCTTCGATCCGTCGATCGAGTTCCTCCGTGGTTTCGTACCCGCGACTCGTTGCAAATCGGACCGATACTACTTTCAGATTCAAATCGTCCAGAAGCTTGCGCAATTGACGCAAGGCTGTACCGGCAACATCTGCAGGACGGACTTCATTCCTTGCATCGATCTCTATCGATTCGGCTTTGAGTTTGGATGCCACCTCTAAGGCTTTGCGGAAAGGGAGCCGCAAACCGGCCAATTGGATTCCAACGCGTATTGCGGACAATACCGACTCCTCGTGTTTTGCTAGGTAGTTATCAAGACTTTTCAAACAGCCAGCCAAACGGCTTCCACTGCTTGGCTTCTTTCTTCAATTGGAACTCTTCGACCGTATTCTCGTGCAAATATTTTACCGCTTCGTCGATCGAATCGGTGTAGAGGTAAAGGTGACGGTCACTGGGAGATACCGTTCCTTTTTCAACCATCCGATCAATGTAGTCCATCAGTCTAGCATGGTACTCTCGATCCATGATGACAATTGGAAATTGGGAGATCTTCTTGGTCTGGATCAATGTGATGGTTTCAAAGAACTCATCAAGCGTGCCAAATCCTCCCGGCATGATGACAAAACCGTAGGAGTATTTGAGCAAAAGAACTTTACGGACAAAGAAGTATCGGATGTCAACGGATCGATCCAAATAAGGATTGGGCTTTTGTTCGAAAGGCAATTCAATATTCACCCCGACGCTTCTGCCCCCAACTTCCCTCGCCCCACGGTTGGCCGCTTCCATGATTCCTGGTCCACCACCAGTCATGATGGTAAAACCCAGCTGAGAGATTCTGCCAGCTATCTCAACGGTCTGCTGGTACTCTGGAGTGTTCTCTCCCAACCGTGCCGATCCAAAAATGGTGATGCACGGTCCGACGAAGTGGAGAGTACGGAAGCCCTTGATGAACTCCCAAGCGACCTTTACCGTGAAGTAGAATTCTTTGCGACGAGACTGCCTGCCCTCGAGGAACTGAATCTCTTTATTGCTCTTCAACATAGGTACGCCCTGGAGGAGATTGAAATATCTCCGCCAGTCTAGCAGACCCTTGCTCTTTCGTCATGAGCAATCGCAGCGCAGCGGCTTCAACCGCTAAGTCAAGGAAGAACGGAGGTGGCTATTTGGCCATCGCTGGAGCAGTGTTCGCAGCAGCCGTTTGCCCTGGTTGAGATTCCTTGATCGTCGAGTTGAAGATCAGTTTCTCGCGATAGCCCTCGGCGTCCATTAGGGTAAATCCCAGAAACAAAGCGACGAAGATCAAACTACCAAGGATAACAATCGCGTTGAGCGGTTTGTCCCAAAGCAAGTGCATGAAGAAGAAAATGACCAAACCGGCTTTGATAGTCGCGATGGTCAAGGACATCCAAATTTCGGCGTTACCAAGGTCGAATTGCGCCTGAAACACGGTCAAACCGGTCAGGAACAGGAGTGCGAAAAACACGGAGAGCAGCATCCACACGGGCATTGGGTGGGAGAACCCGTGATGCCCATGATCGCCATGGTGACCATTATTGGTAGAGTTATGTTCGGTTGTAGTGTGAGCCATTTTCGTTTATTCGTTCGTGCTTAAGTGATCAAGTACAGGAGAGGGAAAAGGTAGATCCAGATGAAGTCTACCAAGTGCCAGTAGAGCCCGACGTTGTCGACCGGCCCGAAATACTGCTCGTGGAACTCCTCGCGAGACGCCTTGACGATCAACCAAGCGATAACGATCATCCCGCCGATGATGTGGACTGCGTGCACTCCCGTCATGCAGTAATAAATACTGAAGAAAAGACCCGCCATGCTCTTTTGGTTCACGTTCGCATTCGGCGTCGCCAATTCCTCCGAAGCAATGTAGACATCGGGTGAGCCACCCATCTCAATGGCTGGACTGGTCGGCTTGGCCGCCGCTGCTCCGTGGTCGGAAGCGTGAGTGTCCGAAGCCGCTGCATGCTCATGAGAATCATGGTCGACGTGGCCCTGAACCATGGAGTGATGTTCGTGGTGGCCAGCATGCCCCTTGGCTTCTTCTTGGGCCTCAAGATACTGCCCGAGCATCACTCCCCCGAAAAAGCAAATACCTGCCGTCAGGAGTGGACCCGCTACTCGTTGGTGGAAAAGGGACTTGGACGCCCAAGCATAGATCGCATAGACCGCGAACAGTGCCGTGACGATCGCTGGAACGGTGCAGAGCATTTCCAAATACCCTTTGTGAGCTCCGTGGTGTCCGCCGACCTGAGCTACATAGAACTTGCCAGGAAGAAGCCCAAGCTCCCATTTGTGGGAGTACTCGACAGCTTTCACACCCAAGAATATCGCAGCACATCCAAGTGTCGCGCCGAGCATCCCGACAAGCAGTTTGTGTTGGCGCAGTTGTGCTGCACGTACCGCCCAGGCCATAGTCAATGAGCTGAACAAAAGAACCCCTGTGTTGATCGCGCCGAGCTTCTCGTTCAAGAACGCGCTACAAAACTCGAAGACTTCAGGGTTTCTGTTGCGGTAAAGAGCATAAGCACAGAACATGCCGCTAAAGAACAGAACTTCAGTGACAAGGAAAAGCCACATCCCGAGTTTCCCCGAGTCGAATTGCTGCTCTGCGTCGTCGAAATGGTGCGCCAACCAGCTCGGATGATCATGATGATGACCATCGGCGTGGTCGTCGTGGTGCGCTGTATGGGTCTCTTGGATAGCGGTCATATTCTTTGATACAAAAAACGTGCGGGTGAGTGCGGGAGAACGCGGATCTAGGACCGCTTGACGTACGATCCAGTTCGGCCGTCATACTCGATGTTCGAGAAGTCGTACGGATCGCCTACCGTAGGTGCGGAGGAGAAATTGTCGTGAGGTGGAGGTGACGAGCACATCCACTCAAGAGTAGCTCCACCCCAAGGATTGCGAGGCGCCTTTTTGCCGTTGATCAGCGAAAGAAGCAACACAACCAACGCGAGCAAGAGTCCGAACCCGAGGGTCATCGATCCGATGGTCGAAAGTTGGTGGAGCGGTTGGAACTCTGGCAAATAGGTTGCGTACCGACGGGGCATACCTCGGGAGCCAAGAACGAACTGAGGTAGGAAGGTCAAGTTGAAGCCGATGAAAACGATGATCGCGGAAACCATGCCCAACTTGTCATTGAACATCTTGCCGGTCATTTTCGGCCACCAGTGGAAAACACCACCCAAGAAAGCGACCAACGTACCACCCATCATCACGTAGTGGAAGTGCGCGACGACAAAGTATGTATCGTGGAAGTGCATGTCGGTTGACAGGGCACCAAGTGGCAAGCCTGTCAGACCACCGATGGTGAACAAGAAGATAAAGGCCAATGCATAAAGCATCGGTGTGTTCAAGGAAACAGTGCCTTGGTACATCGTTCCGAGCCAATTGAAGACCTTGATCGCCGACGGAATCGAAACGGTAAAGGTCAACGCACTGAAGACAACCGCTGTCACGTCCGCCATTCCTGAGGTGAACATGTGGTGTCCCCAAACCAAGAATCCAAAGAGTGCAATCGCGATTGAACTGTAAGCGATCATTCGGTATCCGAAGATCCCCTTGTGGCAGTGAACGCTCATGAGTTCGCTGATGATCCCCATCGCTGGGAGAATCATGATGTAAACCGCTGGGTGGGAGTAGAACCAGAAGAAGTGCTGGAATGTTACCGGGTCACCGTTGAGCTTCGGATCGAAAATCCCAATGCCGAGCAATCGTTCTGCAGACAGCAACAGAACGGTGATCCCAAGAACCGGAGTCGCTAGGACTTGGATGATCGAGGTTGCGTAAACGGCCCACAAGAACAGGGGCATGCGGAACCAAGTCATCCCGGGCGGACGCATCGTGTTGATCGTCACGATGAAATTCAAACCTGTGAAAATCGAGCTGAAACCCAGAACGAACACACCGAAGGTCGCGGCAAGAACTGCACCACCTTGCTGGGTTTCAATGCTGTAGGGAGTGTAAAACGTCCAACCGGTGTCCAATCCTGTGACCGACAAAGCGGTGAGGAAGAGTACCAAACCGGTAAGCCACAGGTAGAAGCTCGATAGATTAAGTCTCGGAAACGCGACATCTTTTGTCCCGAGCATGATGGGTAACAAAAAGTTCCCCAGCGCCGCCGGAACGCTTGGAATGATGAACAGGAACACCATGATCGCTCCGTGGAGCGTAAAGACCTGGTTGTACTGCTGATTTGTCAGCCAACCGTCTTTGAAGTTCCATAGGTGGATCCGGATAGCCAAGGCGAAAGCTCCACCAAGGGCGAAGGACGCCATGACTCCGACGAGGTACATCAAACCGATACGTTTGTGGTCCAGGGTCAGAGCCCAGCTCAAGAAACCCTTGGAATGGTTCAGGAAGTGGTGCGTTGGATAGCTGTCCGCTTCACTGTAACCAGGTGATGCTATGGGACGATCTACTACACTCATTGTTTTGACCTAATTGATTGGTGTTTACCGCAACCGTGTACAAAAAATTATTTGGGAACAATCGCCGACTACTTGGCCGCCGGTGCTGCATTTTCGAGGGATTTGATGAAAGTAATCAAGGCATCGATTTGATCGTCCTTGAGCTTCCCTGCATAGCTGTTCATCGGTGAAGCCTTGCCGTATCCCTTACGGGCTTTGGCTTGTGGGTTCAAGATGGATTCGCGAACGTAGTTTTCGTCGAACGCGACTTCTGATCCGTTTTCCAAGGGGACTTGCTTGCCCCAAGAACCATTGTAGCTTGGGCCAGGACCGCTGGCGCCCTCTGCACCTGCATTATGGCAGGTTGAACATCCCTGTCGTTTGTAAAGCAACTTTCCTCGCTCAAGGGGATCTTCTGGTTCTTGGATCGCCTTCTCCAAGGCTTTACGATATTCCTCTTCGGAAACCACCTTGACCTTCGCAAGCATCTGGCTGTGGTTGTCACCGCAGTACTCTGTGCAATAAAGATCGTACGTTCCTTCTTTGGTTGTATGGAACCAGAGGTAGTTGTAGCGACCAGGAACGACGTCTCGTTTGGCACGGAAGGCCGGGATATAGAAACTGTGCAGGACATCATCGGATCGCATGATGATCTTGATGTCACGGTTGACTGGTAGAACCAAGAGCGGCAACTCCCGAACTACGGAGTCTTCCACAGGGATCACTTCGTGTTCGCCACCGTTCTCGTATTTGAAGGCCCACTGCCATTTCTTGGCGGTGACGTTCACGTCGATGGTACCCTTTGGAATTCTGGCCATGTCCAAATAACCCATCGCTCCTTCCCAGAAAATCCACACGACGATGATCGTCGGTACGACCGTCCAGGTGATTTCGATCAAGTTGTTGTGGAGGGCTTCTGGCGATCCTCGGTAACCGGGTCGCTCGCGGAAGGCTACCATGAAATAGCCCATCGCAATAACGATCGGCACGAAGAACAGTACGCAAATCCACATGATGACAGTGAACAGGGAGTCCACTTGCGGAGCAAACGAAGATGCTCCTTCGGGGAACCAAGCGTACGGTGCAACCTTGTCAGCTAAAATAAAAGTCATAGTTGATCTTTGGTCGAATCGACTGAGGAAGTTGAATCGGATGTATTGGAATGGTATCCGGCAGAAGTTCGCAGAAGCCAATAGGGGACGGTGATGAGCAACACCAGAGCCACAAACAGGCCACCTCCGAGCGACATCAGTCTGCGGGCACTCGCCGAATATTTGTTTTCATCAGGATCGTAATGGACGCACCACAGCGCGATCATATCGAGAGGTGTACCGATTCGTCCTTCGCCCGCTTCCACCAACGCCATTTTGAGCGTCTGCGGTACAAACCCTATCTCGAACACGTAACGTGTGATTTTGCCCGATGGTGACAAAAATATTGCGGCCGATGGATGGTTGAATTGCTTGTGCTTTGCATCGTAGGTGTAATTAAAACCAACCGCCTGGGTCAACTGGCGGATACTCTCCGCAGTTCCAATCCAGAACTGCCAACCTTTGGCATCGTGTTGGTCAAATAAATCTTTGGCATACTTTTGATGCGTCGCTTTCGCCTTGTCGGTAGTTTCCGAAGGGTCGATGCTTATGGAAACCAGTAAAAAGTCTTTGCCCAGAGATGGGCTGGACATTTGGTTCAGGCCCTGAACCAATCCATTGAGTTGAGCGACGCACATCCCCGGGCAGTTGCTGTAGTTAAGGGTGAAAACCACGGGCTTTCCCTCATTGAGCAGGTTGCTCAGCGAGGTTGATTCTCCGTTGGAATTCATGAACACCAAGTGCGCTGGTACCTGTTGACCGAGTTTCTGATCGATCCCCACACCCTGCATCGCTTTGGGAATGAACTGGTCGTTACCCGATGCGTGGTTGATTTGGGACATCAAGCCGAACAACGAGCAAACGGCAACCCAGACCAGCGAAGCTGGCCGGATCGATGTTCCATTCGATGCTGTTGTTCGGTTAAACATGGATTCGTTCTAGGCACCTTGCGTGGGAGCCAATTCCTTCAAAATGATCTCTTCGGCACGATCGATTGGGATGTACAAAACATCCTTCATCGCAGGATCCTTGCCCTTTTCCGGCGGGGGAGCGCTTTCATCGACAATTCTCTGTTTCTTGTACCCGTTCAATGATTTGAGTTGTTCACTCTTGAACTCTGCTGGCTTGTCTAGTTCGGTGCCTGTTCTGCCCGGTTTTTGTTCGGTCCAGGTCACCATGTTGTAGCAAAGGGCTTGCAACAGTTGCAAAAGCACGATCAGAACGATGATGCTCAGAACCGCCCAGTAGGCGATCATTTTTGTGTTTAGGTCGTCGTATCGAGCCATGGTCGTCTATGGTCGGTTAAAGTTACAAAATCGGATTGGCGTAGGTGAGGGCTTCTGGCAATCGAGGGTCCTTCATTGGAACGAGCGGGACTTTGGATGCTCGCATCAAGAAGAACGACAAGAAAATCCCGAACATGCCCAACCCTCCTAGAAAATGGCCAGCCAAGGCTAGCACGTTCAAAGGACCTGCGTTTGGCATAACCAAGAATGTCATGTCGAGCCAGTGAACAATGATGGCCCAAACTGCCCAGAAAGTAAGTCCCGTGCGATGTCGTCGCACGTGCCTGCTGATCGTTCCCAAGAATGGTATCGCAAAGTGCAGCGGTATCAGAGCGTAAGCTACGTACTGCCACCCATCCTTGAGTCGAACGGCGAACCAGAAGGTTTCTTCTGGGATGTTGCCGTACCAGTAGAGCAAAAGCTGGGAGAAAGCGATGTAAGACCAGAACATGATGAATCCAAACATGAATTTGCCCATGTCATGGAAATGCTCAACAGTGATAAACGCTTTGACTTTGCCAGCGTTTTGAAGAGCAATGCTGATGAGGATCATGGTCGCGAAGAAAGCCATCATTCCGGCAGCGAAGACATAAACTCCGAAAATAGTGCTGTACCAGTCGGCGTCAATGCTCATCACCCAGTCGAATGCTGCAAAGCTAACCGACAGGGCAAAAATCATGATGCACGGTCCACTCCACTTTTGACGAGCAAGTGAATGTTCGACGTCGCCAGATTCATCCTGCTTGCGACTGTGTCCGAAAAAGAAGTAAGCCATAGCGGACCAAAGTGCAAAGTAGAGCACGGAACGGAGTGTGAACCACTCCTTGGTCAAATAACCGACGTCGATCTTCGCTTTGATCACACTGGAGTGGATTTGATCCGGTGCGTTCCATTCGTACGGGAAACTGCGCCCTGTGAAGACCATTACCAGAATCGGAATGAACAGGACGGCAAGGATCGGTATTGTCCACATGATCAATTCCGCGATCCGACGAATGGATGTGCTCCAGCCGGCTCTGGCTACGAATTGGACCAATATGAAGAACAACGCGCCGAGAGCGATGGTCATGACGAACATGAAATTCGCCAGATACGAGTGGGAAAGGAACCGGAGTTCAGCATCTGGGCCAGCTTCCTGGCCTCTGACAAACAACCCCAGTACCGCCCCGATGACAAGCAGGATTAAGCCACCTGTAAACAGAGGCGATGCTTTCCATTTGTTGGGAAGCTCAATCGTTTCTAAATCGTACTTGGAAGTCATAACTCTGTTTCAAAAACTTGGGTTTACTGCCAGTTGTAGGTAATGGGGACGTGCGGCTGACTAGTTTGCCGGTGTGCTCGGCGCATCGGTCAAACTGCTGCGCTGTTCAACGGGCACGTCCTCGATCTTGGCGTTTCGGGAGCGTTGGAGGGCCTTCACATACAAGACGATCGACCAGCGTTCTTCGGTTGTAATAGAAGAAGCATAGGAAGCCATCTTGCCTTGCCCTTTGCTGATCGTGTGAAAGATTTGCCCTACGGGTTGCTTTTGAACACGATCGGCGTGCAGGGATGTGGGCGGAGCCCAAGTGTCTTGACCCAAACTAGCGGCCCTTTTGGCAACCAATCCATCGCCAAAGCCCGAATAGCCGTGGCATGCCGAGCAGTAGGTTTCGTATTTGACCTTGCCGAGCTTGATGTTCGCTTCATTTGCTTCGATCGGTAATTTGTCGAGCCATGGCAAGTTCAGTGCTGTACCGCCATCACCTGCAACTGGGGGCTGAAAGAAGCTCTCTGGTGCGTCGGTCGCTGAAACGTAGACCTGTTTGTCGTTGCCCAAAGCGGCTACCTTCATCGGATCGTATCCGAGGTAGAATGGATCCTCGGCGACCAATTGGCCACGGGAAACAGTTCCGGGGACTTGGGGGCGCATCGACCTACCATCCTTGAAAATGGTTGTCGTTTGCTGGGGTTTCTTCTTCGGTTGGAAGTCCATATCGAAAAAGACGTGCCAGCGGGGTAGATCGCTGAAGCTCGCTCGCATGTTCAAGACGATTGCCGCTGGAATTAAACCAGCGAGAACCAAGAGCAACGAACCGAGCAGGATACCGCGTGGCAACTCGCTGGGGGTGGCATCTTCTACGACCTCGTCCAAAGATGCTGGATGAACAGAGGACAGTAGCTCTCGGACCGACTCGCGGTTGTAGTATTTATCGCTCGAATCGACGTACAAGAAGAACCGGTCGTCGGTTGCCCGATCAAATTTTGGGTTGGTGAACACTGGGTTGCTGAATCTGGGCAACCCGTTCAGGGCTAACATCCCCAGGACGGTGGTGAATGCAGAAAAGAGAATCGTCAGTTCGAAAGACACGGGGATGGAGGCCGGTGTGATTCCGAAGGGTTTCCCCGAAATGATGTAGCGATAGTCCACACCATTCATCCACCACTGCATCAACAATGCGGTACACAGGCCGGTCAGACCTGCGCAAAGTACGATGAACGGGAGAACAGTCGGTTTGATACCAAGAGCGTGATCGATCCCGTGAACAGGAAACGGGGTGAACGCATCGGTTTTGGTATAGCCCGCGTCTCGGACCTTTTCAGCGGCGTGCAAAAGGTCGTGTTCGTTCTCGAACTCGGCCATCCAACCACAGGCCTTAGGCGGCCGTGGCTCTTTGTTCGCTTTGACTTTGTGATCGTGGGTATTCATATCGTTAGTCGGTTGTGTTGATAAATTTCAAACTGCGATCGGATGGTTTAGTGTCCGTGACCGTGGGCCGCATGTGGATCCTTGCCCTGCAACTCCGCTGCGACAGCGGCTTGGACATGGTCTGCGTGATCCGAGGCTGACATCACCCCTTTAACTTCAGAGATGGCGATGGTTGGCAGGTATCTGCAGAACAGGAGGAACAATGTCAAGAACACACCAAAGCTTCCGAAGAACATCAACCCGTCGTAAAGGGTAGGACTGTAATAGCCCCAGGAGCTCGGCAGGAAGTCGCGGCTCAGGGACGTCACGGTGATCACGAATCGTTCGAACCACATACCGATGTTGACGAAGATCGAGACGATCCACATGCCGAGCAAGTTGGTTCGGAACCATTTGAACCAGAACAACTGCGGCGAGATTACGTTGCAAGTCACCATGATCCAATAGGCCCACCAGTAGGGACCGAAGGCACGGTTGATGAAGGTGAAACTTTCATATTGGTTCTGGCTATACCAAGCCATGAAGAACTCGGTGCCGTAGGCGAGACCAACCAATGACCCGGTGGCCAGGATGATCTTGTTCATGTTGTCCAAGTGCCTGAGCGTGATCAGGTTCTCGAGCTTGTAGATCGCACGCATAGGTACCAACAGAGTTACCACCATCGCGAATCCGGAGAAAATCGCACCGGCGACGAAGTAGGGTGGGAAAATCGTGGTGTGCCAGCCCGGGAGTTGGGATACGGCGAAGTCGAAACTAACGACCGTGTGAACCGAAAGAACCAGCGGAGCGGCCAGAGCAGCTAGCAGCGTGTAGGCCTTTTCATATACAAGCCAATGCCGGGAGGATCCGGTCCAACCCAGGCAAAGCAGACCGTAAATGAATCTCTTCAGAGGTGTTTTAGCGCGGTCTCGGTAGGTTGCCAAATCGGGGATCATCCCCATGTACCAAAACACCAAAGAGGTGGAAGCATAAGTACCGACGGCGAAAACGTCCCACAAAAGTGGACTGCGGAATTGAGGCCACATCCAAAGATTCAAACTTGGGTAGGGCAACAACCAAAATGCGAGCCAAGCGCGACCGACGTGGATGCCAGGATAGATCGCAGCACAGATAACTGCGAATATCGTCATGGCTTCGGCAGCTCTGTTGATGCTCGTGCGCCAGTTTTGACGGAACAAGAAAAGGATCGCGGAGATCAGCGTTCCTGCGTGTCCGATACCGACCCAGAAAACGAAGTTAACAATTGGCCAGGCCCAGAATACCGGGTTCATGTTACCCCAGATCCCGACCCCCTTGTAAATCAAGAAGCCGATGAGTCCCAGGAACATCACCGCCGTGAGAGATGACATGCCAAACAGCAGCCACCAGATCCGGGGTTGCGGGTCTTCCGCAACGCGACAGACCATCTCCGTCACCGACGAATAAGTCTGGTTGCCGGTGATCAACGGCGCGCGACGCCCCGGAATTTCGCCGGTGTTGTCAATTTCACGAGGATTGTAGGAGCTTGTTACAGATGCCATGATTTTCTTAGGTATTAGTGATCGTGTCCGTGGTCTTGGCCATTTTCGCCATGTCCTGCATGACCGCCATGTCCACCATGACCAGGCCGCGCGGGTCTGAGTTGGCTTTCGGTCGCAAGCCGCTTGGGCACGTTCCGAATTCGTGAAAGGTACAACGTCCGTGGCTTGATGTTCAATTCCTCAAGCACCGCATAGGATCTGGGATCCTTGTGGAGACTCGACACGCGACTGGTGTTGTCATTCAAATCGCCGAAGACAATCGCTCCGGTCGGACATGCGTCCTGGCAGGCGGATCGAATATCTCCGTCATGCACTTTGCCGTCACCCTTGGTCCTCGCGTAGATCTTGCCATTTTGTACGCGTTGGACGCAGTAGGTGCATTTTTCCATCACACCCCGACCGCGTACGCTCACTTCTGGGTTAAGCACCAGCGACTGCAGCTTCTTGGAAGCTTGTTCTCGCTTGTCTTGCCAGCCGTAGAAATAGCCGTATTCGTCGTTGTAGTTGAAGTAGTTGAATCGACGAACCTTGTAGGGACAGTTGTTCGCACAGTATCGGGTTCCGATGCAACGGTTGTACGCCATCGCATTGATACCTTCTTCGGTGTGAACGGTTGCCGCGACCGGGCATACCTGTTCGCAAGGAGCCGTTTCGCAGTGGGCACAAGCCATCGGCTGCATGACCACCTTTGGATCCAATGGCTGCGAATAACCAGCCTTGGATTTGTCCGAACTGACGTCGGCTTGGAAGTACCTGTCGATCCGGAGCCAATGCATTTCCCGACCGCGGATGACTTGTTCTTTACCGACGATCGGAACGTTGTTTTCCGCTTGGCAAGCGACCACGCAGGAGTTGCAGCCGGTGCACTTGTTCAAATCGATCGCCATACCCCATTTGTGGTTTTGGTCGACCGACGGTTCCTTCCAAAGCGATTTGTTCTCGAAGTGGTGCTCGACCACTTCGCTGGTGAAAGCTGGGTTGTCCTTGTACTCGAAGTACGTTCCTTCACGGATCAATTGTGGTGCCCGCTTGGCCGTTTCCGACATGCCCAGATCATCCAGAGCGAAGTGATCTTGGGTGGTCGCAAGACGGTAGGGTTCTCCGGTCGGCTTGGCAGAAACACCGGTGTAGAGCGCTGCTTGGTTCCAGCGTCGGAAGCTCGACAAGTCTGTTCCGACGGCACCGGAAATGGTTCCTCCAAACTCCTTGGAGTGCCCGTAGCCGTAGTTGACGGTGAAGGATCCCTCGGCATGGCCAGGAACCACAAACACGGGCAATTTGACTTTGGAGTCGCCCAAGGAGAGGTTGACCAATTCACCTTGCTTGAGTCCAAGTGCCTTGGCTGTTGCTGGACTGCAGATGGCAGCGTTGTCCCACGTAAGCTTGGTGACTGGGTGGGGGCATTCTTGCAACCAACCGTTGTTCCCTAGCCGTCCGTCGTAGACGGTGTCGCTGGGGAGCACGAGCACTTCCAAGCTGTTTTGGTCGAGTGCCAATGTCAACTTGGTGTCTGGAAGCAAGTAGTTGCGACCCTGCAGTTTGGCTCCCGAAATATCGGGGACTTCCGCTTGCAGTTCCTTGGGGTCCGCCTTGATTTCACCTTGGAACAGCTTGGATTCCGATCCTGGCAAGAACCCGGCGTGCAAGGCTTCTCGCATCTTGCGAAGGTTCGCCAATTGCTCTGGCGATCGCTTGACAGTCGTATCGGTTCCGAAGAGTTTTTCGGCAGTATCTGCAGTGACAACGTTTGCCGGCAGTGCATCGACCGAGAGACCCGCGAGCATGACCAGCAATTCGGTGGCGGTTTTGCCACCCAAAAGAGGAGCGATGGTCGGCTGGCAAACGCTGTAGGTTCCATCCATGGCCCGCACGTCCCCCCAAGATTCGAGGGGATGGTTGGCTGGAACGGTCCAGTTGGCAAAGTACGCGGTTTCATCGTCGTACTGGGACAGATAAACCACGTCGCCGATGGTCGCCATCGCGCCGGATAGATCCACATCCCCGGAGACGGTGTATACCGGGTTTGGTGCCAAGACCCAAAGGCGATTGTAGTTCGAAGCTTCCACAACGAAATCGTCGAGTTTCATCGACTTGATTCCGTTGATGTCCGCTGGGTTTTCGTAAATCTTGACCGTCTTGCCGATGTTCCCGAGTTTGGAGTTGATTCGCAACGCTGCGACTTGGGCGGCAAGCGAATGGTGGGAACCAACGGCCAGGACCGCCGAACCTTTGTTGGCCAGCAGATCGCTAGCCATGCACTCGACTAAGCGAGTGATTTTCTCGTCCGCTCCGAGGTTTTCGTAGGTTGTGGATTCTTCTTTGTCCTCGACAATTGTGCCGGCATCGATGGCTTTCTCGAGTTGGTTGAGAAACGCGTCGATCTGGGACGACTGCAGTGCCAATCGGAAATCGGCCGCTGTTCCTGTGACGGAATACTGGGACTCGACGCTGTACAAGCGATTCATCCACTCACCGCTCGGATCGCGATGGTTGGCGTACTGCCTTGAGTATTGAACTGCATTCGGATCGCTTCCGAGCAAGTCAGAATCGAGCGCTACGATGACTTTGGCTTGGTCCAAGTCGTACACCATCGAGCAGTTGGGAGCACCGACTGCATCGAGGGCTTTCGAGACGTTGCCGGTGTAAACCGATTCGTACTTCACAACAGTCGCTTCGGGATACTTTGCAAGGACTTCTTTGAGCACGGTCCAGAAACTGGGGCTTCGGGTCGGCTCGATGAGGATCGCGAGTCCTTTGCCGGTTCCTAGCTGGCCTGCGCTGCGGGAAGCGTAGGTAGTGAAGGCATCCCAGCTTTGTTTGCGAACATCGTCGTTATCGCTGTTACCGAGCGTCGGTTTGGACTCGGCTTTCGTCCTGTTGAGTACGACCCCGATACGATCTTGGTCGTAAAGAGATAGAATCGCGCCTTGGGTGTAAACGTCGGTACCCGCCGAGGCAAGCTTTTTGTTGCCCGACGTCTCTTTGGGTTGGCACTTCGCGTACGTGGGATGCTCCGCATTCCCATCGACTTTGATCGGACGCCCATCGACGTTGGCGACCAGAGCGTGGACGACGCGTCCAGCCCATTCAAAGTTGGTTGCAAAATGTTCGGGGATCCCCGGAATACGTCCTTCGGGTCGCATCACGAAGGCTGCAACTTCCTCTCGGTTGTATCGGCAACCTGTGAGGCCTCCGAGCGCCAAGGAGGCGCTCATGAGTTGTAGCCAGCGGCGACGCGAAACACCTTCAGGAAACTCCGAAGCCGCTTGCGGAAATTCCCGATCCAGGAAATGTTGAAACTCCGGTGTCTTTTGGAGCTCGTCTAAGCTTCGAAAATACCGAGTTCTGCTATCGATACCAGGTTGGCTCATCGGTGACAAACCGCACAGTTCGTTTGAGGGTTAATGTTGTTCTCTTTTCGGAGTTGTTTGCCAAGTGCCAACTGTTCATCGGCAGGCATGCTCCAAGCGAGGTTGGTAACTTGATCGACGGGGCGTAGGTGGGGTTCTGGGTTGCGGTGGCAGTCCAGACACCAAGCCATCGACTGATTCTTGTCTTGATGGACCACTTCCATTTGGTCGACCCGTCCGTGGCAAGAAACGCAAGAGACGCCACGGTTGACGTGGGCAGCGTGGTTGAAGTAAACGTAGTCGGGAAGGCGATGGATGCGTACCCAGTCGACTGATTCGCCCGTCCTCCAGCTGTCATGCAATGGCTTGAGTTTGGGCGAATCCGAGTGGATCGCTGAAAGTTTCGGGGCTGCTGGGTTTCCGGAGGCATCGACCGACTTGGGGCTGTGGCAGTTGATGCACGTTTGCGTCGCAGGAATTTGGGAGTGCGCGGATTTATCCACCGAAACGTGACAGTACTTGCAATCCATCTTCAGTTCGCCCGCATGCAAAGCGTGGCTAAACGGGATGGGCTGCAAGGGTCTGTAGCCTGTGTTGAGTGTTTCAGGGCTAGTCGCCCCGAGGAACAAAACGCTCGCGTAGGCTCCACCGGCAAGGATAAGAAAACCGAGCAATGCCAAGAACTTATTCGTCCACCGAGGGAATAGAAATCTTTGGGACATAGGCTTGGATTATCGAGATATAGAATCGTCTTTAGATCGCGGGAAATTCCCAAGAAACATCGCTCAGCATGGGCGTAGCACGTCAGCG
>Ga0255274_1000074_pt1 | contig 15187 bp, 13 predicted proteins | sample AtltaT_4_FD_183673 | JGI IMG/M metagenome (GOLD analysis project Ga0255274, IMG submission 183673) | Metatranscriptome of freshwater microbial communities from Altamaha River, Georgia, United States - Atl_Colum_RepB_8h (Metagenome... | ecosystem: Environmental > Aquatic > Freshwater > River... | reverse complement strand
GGGGGCAATCTGCAGAAATTCATCGTGGGCCGCGAGATCAGTGCGCAGCCAAAGTTGCTCATCGTTTCTCAACCCACCTGGGGTGTGGACGTGGGCGCGGCCGCGCAGATCCGCGGCGAAATCCTGGCGCTGCGCGACGCGGGCTGTGCGGTGCTGGTGGTCAGTGAGGAGCTCGAAGAATTGTTTGAAATTTCGGATCGCCTGCATGTGATCGCCAAGGGGCGCCTGTCGCCCTCGCTGGCGCGCAGCGAGGCCACGGTCGAACGCATTGGTGAATGGATGAGCGGCTTGTGGCCCGATGCCGCCGCCAGGGAGACTGCCCATGCTGCGGCTTGAACCCCGTCCCCTGGCCTCCAAACTCTGGACCTGGGCCTCGCCTTTGCTGGCGCTGGCGCTCACGGTGCTGATCGGCATCGTGCTGTTTGCCGCGCTGGGCAAGGACCCGGTGCGCGGCCTGCAGATGTTCTTCTGGGAGCCGCTCAAGAGCACTTATGCCATCGGCGAGCTGATGGTCAAGGCTACGCCGCTGCTGCTGATCGCGCTCGGCCTGGCGGTCTGTTTCCGCTCCAATGTGTGGAACATCGGCGCCGAAGGCCAGTTCGTGATCGGCGCGGTCTGTGCCGGTGGCGTGGCGCTGCTGGCCGACAAGACCACGGGCGGCTGGATCCTGCCGGCGGTGCTGCTGGCCGGGGTGCTGGGCGGCATGCTGTGGGCAGGCTTGACCGCGCTGCTGCGCGACCGTTTCAACGCCAGCGAAATCCTGGTGAGCCTGATGCTGGTCTATGTGGCCATCATGGTGCTCAGTTATCTGGTCTACGGCCCCTGGAAAGACCCGGCCGGCTTCAACTTTCCGCAGACCAAGACCTTCGAAAAAGTCACGCAGATCCCGCGCCTGATGAGCGGTTCGCGTGTGAATCTGGGCCTGCCGATCGCGCTGGCGTGTGCCGCCTTGCTGTGGGTGTTTCTGTTCCGCACCCGGGCCGGTTTTGCCCAGCAGGTGGGCGGACTGGCACCCATGGCAGCGCGTTATGCGGGCTTTTCCTCGCGCCAGGCGCTGTGGACCGCCTTGTTGGTCTCGGGCGGTGCGGCGGGGCTGGCCGGTGCCCTCGAGGTGGCCGGGCCGATCGGCCAGCTCACCCCCTATGTGCCGGCGGGCTATGGTTTTGCGGCCATCATCGTGGCTTTTGTGGGCCGTCTGCACCCCCTGGGCATGGTGCTGTCGGCGGTGCTCATGAGCATGTTCTACATTGGCGGTGAACTGGCGCAGTCGCGACTGGGCCTGCCCAAGTCGATCACCGGGGTCTTCCAGGGCCTGCTGCTGTTCTGCCTGCTGGCTTGCGACACGTTGGTGGCTTACCGTATCCGCTGGGGCTCCGCCCGGAAAGGGCAGGTGGCCTGATGGAAACCTATGCCTTGCTGTTTGCGGCCACGCTCAACGCCGGCACCGTGCTGGCGATCGCGGCGCTGGGCCTGCTCATCAACGAAAAGGCCGGGGTGGTCAACCTGGGCGCCGAGGGCATGATGCTGTGCGCCGCCATTGCCGGCTTTGCCGCCGTGGTGCACACCGGCAACGACTGGATCGGTTTTGCGGCCGGCATGGGGGCCGGGGCCTTGCTGGCCGCCGTGTTCGGCCTGCTGGTGATCTGGCTGGGCACCAACCAGTACGCCACCGGGTTGGCGCTGAGTCTGTTTGGCGTGGGTTTCTCGGCTTTTGCCGGCATTGGCTACGTGCAGGAAAAGCTGCCCGAGCGGCCGCAGTTCGCCATTCCGGGGCTGGCCGACCTGCCGCTGCTGGGCAATGCACTCTTCAAGCAGCACCCCATCGTCTACCTGACCATCGCGCTGTGCATCGGCCTGATCGTCTGGTTGGGTCGCACACGCACCGGTCTGGTGCTGCGCGCGGTGGGCGAATCGCCCGAATCGGCGCATGCGCTGGGCTACCCGGTGCGCCGCATCCGGCTGGCCGCGGTGGTGGCCGGCGGTGCGCTGTGTGGTCTGGCGGGCGCCTACATCTCGGTCATCTACACCCCGCTGTGGGTCGAGGGCATGGTGGCGGGCAAGGGCTGGATCGCGCTGGCGCTGACCACCTTTGCCACCTGGCGCCCGGCACGCGTGTTGCTTGGGGCCTACCTGTTCGGGGGCGTGACCATGCTGCAATTCCATTTGCAGGGCGTGGGCGTCGAGGTGCCCAGCGAAGCCCTGTCGGCCTTGCCCTATGTGGCCACCATCGTGGTGCTGGCGTTGATCTCGCGCAACCCGACTTGGATCCGGGTGAACATGCCCGCCTCGCTGGGGCGGGCTTTTCATCCGGGCTCATAATTGTTTTTTCTCCAACCCACCCTGTTTTTCGCAAAGGAACTGACATGACGGATTTCTCCAAGCGTTCGGTGATCAAGCTGGCGGCCCTGACCGCCATTGCGGCCGCGGCCCTGGTCGGCTGCGGCAAGAAGGAAGAGCCCAAGGCCGAAGCGCCGGCGGCAGCGCCGGCCAAGGCCGAGCCCCTGAAGATCGCCTTCGCCTACGTCGGCCCGGTCGGCGACGGTGGCTGGACCTTTGCGCACGACAACGGCCGCAAGGCGATCGAAAAGGAGTTCGGCGACAAGGTGGTGACCAGCTTTGTCGAGAAAGTGCCGGAGAGCGCCGACGCCGAGCGCGTGATCCGTGACATGGCCAGCCAGGGCAACAAGCTGATCTTCGGTACCACTTTCGGCTACATGGAGCCCATGCTCAAGGTCGCCGCCGACTTCAAGGACGTCAAGTTCGAGCATGCCACCGGCTACAAGGGTGCCGAGAACATGCGCACCTACGACAGCCGCACCTACGAAGGCGCCTACATGGCCGGCGTGATCGCCGGCAAGATGACCAAGTCCAACACCCTGGGCGTGGTCGCTTCGATCCCGATTCCCGAGGTGATCCGCAACATCAACTCCTTCACCCTGGGCGCGCAGTCGGTCAACCCCAAGATCAAGACCAAGGTGGTGTGGGTCAACGAATGGTTCAACCCCCCGAAGGAAACCGAAGCCGCCACCTCGCTGATCAATGGCGGTGCCGACGTGCTGTTCCAGAACACCGACTCCAGCGCCGTGCTGCAGACCGCCGAAAAAATGGGCAAGCGTGCCTTCGGCTGGGACAGCGACATGACCGCCTACGGCCCCAAGGCCCACCTGGGCTCGGCCATCATCAACTGGGGGCCGTACTACGTTCAGGCCGTGCGCGAGGCGCTTGAGGGCAAATGGACCGGCAACCAGGCCGCTTGGTGGGGTGTGAAGGAAGGTGCCATCGATCTGGTCTCCATGGCTGCCGATGTGCCCGAAGACACCAAAAAGCGCGTCGAAGAGATCAAGACCGGTCTGAAAGACGGCAGCTTCGCCATCTGGAAAGGCCCGATCGTCGGTCAGGATGGCAAGGAAGTTCTGGCCAAGGACGCCGTGGCCGACGACAAGTTCCTGGGCGGCATCAACTTCTACGTCAAGGGCGTCGAAGGCAAGGTGCCCAGCGGCAAATGATGTTGTGCTGAACGTGCCTCTTGACGGCAAAATGGGCTGCTTCGGCAGCCCGTTTTTTTGCCATGCCCAAATTCATCGACACTTCCCCGCCCGGCCAGTGCATCTTCTGCCGCCTGATCGCTGGCGAGATCCCGGCCGCACTCGTGCATGAGGACGCGCAGACGCTGGCCTTCATGGACATTGGTCAGGTCAACCCCGGCCACGTGCTGGTGGCCAGCCGGCGCCATGCCGCCACCTTGCTGGACCTCACGCCTGAGGAAGCCGCCGCCGCCATGCGCACCGCCCACCGCGTCGCACAGGCGGTCAAGACGGCGTTTGACCCGCCCGGTCTCACCCTGCTGCAGGCCAACGGCCACGAGGGTGACCAGACGGTGTTCCACTTTCACCTGCATGTGGTGCCACGGCATGCGGGGGATGGCATCGCCCTGAGCTGGCCGCGCAAGGATCCGGCGCGGGAGGTGCTGCAGGCCTACGCGCAGCAACTGCGCCAGGCGTTGGCCACAATGCCTTGACGACCATGGCGTACCGCCCCAACATCGCTTGGAACCGGAGGTCGCCATGTTCAAAGTCCACGCCATCGCCCCGCACCGCATGCCTGAGCTGCTGCGGACCATGCCCAAGGCCGAGTTGCACATCCACATCGAGGGCTCGCTCGAACCCGAAATGATCTTCGCGCTGGCCCGGCGCAACGGGGTGGAGCTGCCTTATGCCAGTGTCGAGGCCCTGCGAGCGGCCTATGCCTTCACCAACCTGCAGAGTTTTCTGGACCTGTACTACGCCGGCGCCAGCGTGCTGCAGACCGACCGGGATTTTTACGACATGGCCTGGGCCTGGTTTGAAAAAGCCAAGGTCGATGGTGTGGTGCGGGCCGAAGTGTTCTTTGACCCGCAGACCCACACCGCCCGAGGTGTGCCGATGCAGGCCGTGATGGAAGGGCTGAGTTGGGCCTGTGCAGATGCCCGTACCAAACTGGGCGTCAGCGCCGACCTGATCCTGTGCTTCTTGCGGCACCTGTCCGAAGAGGACGCGCTGGCCACGCTGGAAGAGGCCATGCCCTGGCGGGAACAATTCATTGGCGTCGGGCTCGATTCGAGTGAAGTCGGGCACCCGCCCGAGAAGTTTGCCCGCGTGTTCGCACGTGCCCGGGCGATGGGGCTGCACGCGGTGGCCCATGCAGGCGAGGAGGGGCCGCCAGCCTACATCTGGAGTGCGCTGGACGAACTCAGGGTCGAGCGCATCGACCACGGCGTGCAGGCCATCCACGATGCGGTGTTGATGAAGCGGCTGGTCGACACGCAAATGCCGCTCACGGTCTGTCCGCTGTCCAACCTCAAGCTCTGCGTCTTCAAGGATCTGGCGCAGCACAACCTCGCCCAGATGCTGGATGCCGGTGTGCGCGTGACGATCAACTCCGACGATCCGGCTTACTTCGGTGGCTACCTGCTCGACAACTACCTGCAGACCTTTGCGGCGCTGCATCTGAATGCGCAGCACGCCTGGCGGCTGGCCGCCAACAGCATCGAGGCCAGCTTTGCGCCAGAACAGGACAAGCACCGCTGGATGCACGAGCTCAAGCAGGTGTTTGGGCGCTTCACCGAGCACGACTGAGGCGCCTCCATTAAAATCACGCAAAACCCGCGCCCCGGCGGGTTTTGTTTTGTTCAATGCCCGGGGCCATGTAGAGGAACACCATGTACAAAAACCTCGTAGCCGCGCTCGCGGCCGCCTGTTTTTTTTCTCCCATTTCTTTCGCACAATCCACGCCGGTCAAGGCGGGGTTTGTCTATGTGTCGCCGATCACCGAGGCGGGCTGGACGAAGCAGCATGACGAAGGCCGTAAAGCCGTCGAGGCTGCGCTGGGCGACAAGGTCAAGACGACTTTTGTGGCCGATGTGGCCGAAGGCGCTGACGCCGAGCGCGTGATCCGCGACCTGGCCAGCCAGGGCAACCAGATCATCTTCACCCCCAGCTTTGGTTACATGGAGCCCACGCTCAAGGTGGCCAGGGAATTTCCGAATGTGAAATTCGAATCGGTCACGGGCTACAAGACAGCAGCCAACGTCTCGGCATCCAATGCCCGCTACTACGAGGGCCGTTACCTGGCCGGTGTGGCCGCCGGCCGCATGACGCAGACGAACGTGGCCGGTTATGTGGCCGGTTTCCCGATCCCCGAGGTGCTGCAGGGTATCAACGCCTTCACGCTGGGCATGCGCTCGGTCAACCCCAAAGCCACGGTCAAAGTGGTCTGGCTGAACGCATGGTTCGATCCGCCGCGCGAACGCGAGGCGGCGATGACCCTGTTCAACCAGGACGTGGACGTGGTGGCTTTCCACACCGGCTCCACCGCCGTGATGGCAGCAGCGCAAGAGCGCGGCAAGATGGCCGTGGCCTACCACTCGGACATGCGCAAGGTCGGCCCGGACGCGCAGATCATCGCCGTGACGCACCAGTGGGGCGATTACTACACCCGCCCGTCAAGGCAGTGCTGGACGGCAGCTGGAAAAGCGGCAGCGTTTGGGGTGGCGTGAAGGAGGGCATGATCCGCGTAGGCGATTTCGGCCCCAAAGTGCCGAAAAAGGTGCAGGACGAGGTGTTGGGTCTGCAAAAAGCCGTTGGCAGCGGCAAGCTGGTGCCGTTTGCCGGTCCGATCACCGACAACGAGGGCAGGGAAGTGTTGCCCAAGGGCCAGCACCTGAGCGACGAGCAGATCCTGAACATGAACTGGCTGGTCCAGGGTGTGGTGGGCAAGATTTCGCGCTGATTTCTGCACCAAGGTGTGCCCACTAGAATCGGGGCAAACACCAGAGGACGCACGATGAGCATCAAGAGCGACAAGTGGATTCGCCGCATGGCCGAGCAGCACGGCATGATCGAGCCTTTCGAGCCGGGCCAGATCCGTCAGAACGCCGCCGGCCAGAAGATCGTGAGCTATGGCACCAGCAGCTACGGTTACGACATCCGCTGTGCGCCCGAGTTCAAGGTGTTCACCAACATCTACAGCACGGTGGTGGATCCGAAGAACTTCGACGAGAAGAGCTTTGTGGACATCCACAGCGATGTCTGCATCATCCCGCCCAACAGTTTTGCCCTGGCGCGCACGGTCGAGTACTTCCGCATTCCGCGCAATGTGCTGACCGTGTGTCTGGGCAAGAGCACCTATGCCCGCTGCGGGATCATCGTGAACGTGACGCCTTTCGAGCCCGAGTGGGAGGGCTATGTGACGCTGGAGTTTTCCAACACCACGCCGTTGCCGGCCAAGATCTACGCCGGCGAGGGCTGTGCCCAGGTGCTGTTCTTCGAGAGCGATGAGGTCTGCGAGACCAGCTACAAGGACCGGGGGGGCAAGTACCAAGGCCAGGTTGGGGTGACTTTGCCCAAGACCTGAGTTATAGGGTCCGCTTTGTTGGCTTCGTTGGGCACCGGCCGGTGTTCACCTTTCTTGTCATTCCCCGGCTCGACCGGGGAATCCATGGATCCCAAGGTCAAGCCTTGGGATGACGAACGAGCGAGGGCAGGGGACGCAGCCGATCCTGCCCCGAAGGGGCCAAAAATGGCCGACACCCCCAAAATGCGACAATAGAGGGCAATGACCATCCCGTACTCTCAATTGGAGCTGGCCCCCTCGCTGGCCAAAGCCGTGGCCGAAATGGGCTACGAAAACATGACGCCCATCCAGGCACAGGCCATTCCCGTGGTCCTGACCGGCAAGGACGTCATGGGCGCGGCCCAGACCGGCACCGGTAAAACCGCCGCCTTCTCGCTGCCCCTGTTGCAGCGCTTGCTCAAGCACGAAAACCCCTCCACCTCACCGGCTCGCCACCCGGTGCGTGCCTTGGTGCTGCTGCCCACGCGCGAACTGGCCGACCAGGTGGCCCAGCAGATCAAGCTTTACGCCAAATACACCCAGCTGCGCAGCACCGTGGTCTTTGGCGGCATGGACATGAAGCCGCAGACGGCCGAACTGAAAAAAGGCGTCGAGGTGCTGGTCGCCACGCCCGGCCGCCTGCTGGACCACATCGAGGCCAAGAACGTTGTCCTCAGCCAGGTCGAATACGTCGTGCTCGACGAGGCCGACCGCATGCTGGACATCGGCTTTCTGCCGGACCTGCAGCGCATCCTGAGTTACCTGCCCAAGCAGCGGACCACGCTGCTGTTCTCGGCCACCTTCTCGCCCGAAATCAAGCGACTGGCCGGCAGCTACCTGCAGGACCCGGTCACCATTGAGGTGGCCCGACCCAACGAAACCGCCTCGACCGTCGAGCAGCGTTTCTTTGCCGCGGCCGACGACGACAAACGCCGCGTGATCCGCAAGGTGCTGAACGACCGGGGGCTGCAGCAGGCCTTCATCTTCACCAACAGCAAACTGGGCTGCGCCCGACTGGCGCGCAGTCTGGAGCGCGACGGTTTCAAGACCGGTGCGCTGCACGGGGACAAGAGCCAGGACGAGCGCCTCAAAGCGCTCGAAGCCTTCAAGAAGGGCGAAGTCCACCTGCTGGTCTGTACCGATGTGGCCGCCCGTGGCCTGGACATCAAAGATGTGCCGGCGGTGTTCAATTTCGACGTGCCCTTCAATGCCGAAGACTATGTGCACCGCATCGGCCGCACCGGCCGTGCCGGCGCCTCGGGTCTGGCCGTGACGCTGGTGGCGCCCAGCGACAACCGCCTGGTGAGTGACATCGAGAAACTGATCAAGAAAAAGATCGAGGTCGAGCCGGTCGAGCTGGACGCTGAGCGACCGCGTGGCCGTTACAACGACGGCTCGCGCGGTCGCCGCGACGAAGACCCGCGGGATGTGCTGGACACCCCGCGTGAACAGCGCGAGCCCCGCGAGCGCCGGGGTTTCCGTCCGGCGCCCGTCCCGCGTGACCCCTTCTTCGACAAACCCTATGAGCCTTCCAGTCCGGAAGCACCGCCCGTCTGGGAAAGCCAGCGTCCGGCGGCACGTCCCGGGGTGTCGGCCAACATCAAGACCAAGCGCAAGGTTGCTGCGCTGTTCAAGCCTGGCGAGTAAGTCCACGGCCCGGGGGTTCTTTACCTGGGCTTCAAATGGCGTCGGCTTGCCGCTGTCAAAATCGGGGCATGTCCGAAGTCCTGACCCCGACCCCCCTGGTGCATGCGTTCACACTGGCCGGCCTCTTGACGGCATGTGTGCTTGCCCAGGCCCAGACCGCCCCGGCGAATGTCACCGACCTGGGGCGCGTCGAAATCCGCAGCAACCGCGACAATGACACCGAGGTTCGGCGCGAGTCCTCGGCCAGCAAGATCGTCATCGGCCGCGAAGAGATTGAAAAACAGGGTGATGCCACCATCGCCGATGTGCTCAAGCGACTGCCTGGGGTGACTCTGGGTGGCGCGCCGGGACGTGGTGGCGCCATCCGCATGCGTGGCCTGGGCGGGGGCTACACCCAGATCTTGCTGGACGGCGAACGGGTGCCGCCGGGGTTTGCGATTGACCAGCTCACGCCCGAACAGATCGAGCGCATCGAGATCCTGCGTGCGCCCACTGCCGAAACCGGCGCCCGTGCCATTGCCGGCACCATCAACATCGTGTTGCGCGAGGGACGCCGGGGCGTGCCCGATGACCTCAAGCTCACCGCAGGCCAGGAGCACGGCCACACCTCCAGCCAGCTCAACTGGGTGCACAACCTGCAGAGCGAGGCGCTCACAGGCAGTTTCACGCTCGCGGCCATGGACACTTATCGGCCCGACGAAAGCAGCACGGTGACCGATTTCCAGTCAACCGATCCTGCATCGTCTTCCGAGCGGGTGCGCGAAGCCAGCAGCCTCGGGCACCGCCGTGCGGTCAATGCCAATGCACGCCTGCAGTGGCGCGGTGAGCAAGGCCGCAGCCTGGTGCTCATGCCTTTTGTGGTGTATTCGGAGTACGACAGCCGGGGACGCATTGGTGTGCGTACGGACAGTGGTTTATCAGACGCTGCGCAGACCCAGAGCAACAGCCGTTTCGCCATGGCGCGCCTGAACGGCCAATGGGCGCAGCGCCTGTCGGCCGATGACCGGCTGGAGGCGCGTTTTGGCCTGGGCCAGTCGCGCTATGACTACCGCATGGACCAGACCGGCGCGGCCCAGGACTGCGCCGTGGCGCGTGGTTTGGTGTGCAACGGTTTTGAAACCCAGAACTTCACCGACCGCAGCCACAACCTGACCGGCAAATGGACGCGGGCGCTGGACAACGGCCACCAGATCGTCAGTGGGCTGGAGTTCGAGCAGGTGCGTCGCAACGAAGACGGCAATGCCGCTGTGTCAGAGGAGGGGGGGCAACTGCAGGCCAGCACCCGGCGCTGGGCGCTTTACAGCCAGGACGAATTCAAGATCAACCCGCAGTGGTCGGCTTATGGGGGCCTGCGCTACGAAAGCGTGCTGACCCAGGGCACCACCGATGGGGTGCTCAAGCGCAACGAGAGCGGGGTCTGGACGCCCCTGGTGCATGCGGTGTTCAAGCCCGATCCGCAAAAGCGCGACCAGGTCCGCATGAGTCTGACGCGCAGCTACAAGACGCCGACCCTGCACCAGCTGGTGGCGCGGTATGTGCCCGCTTTTGGTGAGAACAGCTGGACGCAACCCGACCGGACAGGTAACCCAGACCTCAAGCCTGAACTCGCAACAGGTATTGACATCGCGTTTGAGCGTTATCTGGCGCAGGGCGGGGTGCTCAGCGCCAATTTGTTCCGGCGTAACATCAGCAACCTGATCCGCTACACCACAAGCCCTGAAATTCCCTCTGCCCCCGATTGCGGTTACCGCAACAGCATTTACACCGGCGTCAAGTGTGTTGCGTCTCCCAAGAACGTCGGCGATGCCGTCACGCAAGGGGTGGAGCTCGAAGCCAAGTTCCGCCTGAACCAGTGGGTCGATGGCGCCTGGCCGGTCGATGTCCGCAGCAATGTGAGCTTTTTCCACTCGCGCGTGAAAGACGTGCCCGGCCCCAACAACCGGCTGGACCAGCAGCCCTCATCCACCGGCAACCTGGGTGGCGACTACCGCCTGCGCAGTCTGCCGCTCACGTTGGGCGGAAACTTCAACTGGAACCCGGCCTACGACACCCGCCGCACCGACAACCAGTGGGTCTACCAGGGGGCCAAACGGGTGCTGGATGTGTACGGCCTCTGGCGCTTCTCGTCTTCCGCAGGCCTGCGCCTGACAGTCAGCAATCTGACGCCGCTGGACTACGTGACGGGCTCGACCTTCAGCGCCGATGGCCAGACCGAATCGGCCCGCACCACCGCCCGCAACTGGCAGAACGTGCAACTGCGGCTTGAACTCAAGATTTGACGGGCACGAATTCCCCGATCAAGCCGGGGAATGACCCCTGTTGGGGTCATCCTCGGGCTTGGCCCGAGGATCCATGCGACTTATTGCATGCCGTTGCGCCGGGCCAGTTCGACGAACAGGCCCGAGTGGTCGAGGTCGGCCAGTCCGTGGTCTATGGCCTCGCTGTACAGGTGCTCGAACAGCTCGGTGATCGGCGCCTGAAAGCCCAGCGAAGCGGCAGTCTCCAGTGCATTGCGCATGTCCTTGCGCTGCACCGTCATGGTGGCGCGGGGCGCGAAGTCGCGCTCCACCATGCGCTGGCCGTGCAGCTCCAGAATCCGGCTCCGGGCAAAACCGCCGCCGATTGCCTCGCGCACCTTGGCCATGTCGGCGCCGCCCTTGGCGCACATCAGCAGGGCTTCGGACACCGCACCGATGGTGATGCCCACAATCATCTGGTTGGCCAGCTTGGCCAGCTGCCCGGCGCCATGCGGGCCCACATGCGTGGTGGTGCCCAGGTGCTGCAGCACGGGCAGGGCTTCGGCCAGATCGGCCGCATCACCGCCGGCCATGATGGCCAGCGTGCCGGCTTCGGCCGCCACGGTGCCACCCGAAACCGGCGCGTCGATGTGCCGCAGGCCCATGGCCGTCAGCCGTGCGGCATGGTCGCGGGCTTCGACCGGCTTGATCGAGGCCATGTCCACCACCAGCGCACCGGGCCGCATGGCTTGCGCCGTCCCCAGGGCGAACAGCACCTGTTCCACCACCGGCCCGTTTTCCAGCATGCTGATGACGATGTCAGCCCCGCGCACCGCTGCGCTTGCGTCGTCGGCAATGCTGGCGCCCAGCGCCGCCAGGGGCTCGGCCCTGGCGCGGTTGCGGTTCCAGGCGTGGACGGTGAAACCGGCCTGGCACAGGCGGCCGGCCATGGGCAGGCCCATGCGGCCAATGCCGAGGATGGCGACGGTCGTGTGTGTGTTGGTGCTGGGCATGGTGAGGGGGCAGGTGAAGATGCCAGGATTGTCGCGGGTTTGGCATGCCCCGACCGGCGGCTGTGACAAGATGTGCGCCGCAACTGATACCCAGGAGACAGCATGGCCACCCCACGAATCAAGAAAGATGCCGTCTGGCACGATCGCATGTACAACAACCGGGCCCTGGTCCCCGATTTTGCCGACCACTTTGCACGCTGGCAGGCCGCGTCGGCGCAGGCCCGGCGACAGCGGGCCTGCGTGCTCGATGTGCCCTACGGCAATGGGCCGAACGAAACGCTGGACATTTTTCCGGCCAGCCAGCCCGGTGCTCCGATGGTGGTGTTCATCCATGGCGGTTACTGGCGCAGCCTGGACAAGTCCGATCACTCCTTTGTTGCGCCAGCCTTGCTTGAGCAGGGGGTTTGCGTGGTGGTGGTGAACTACGCGCTTTGTCCGGGCACTGTGACCGCGCCGGTCACGGTGCCCGACATCGCGCTGCAATGTGCGCGCGCACTGGCCTGGGTCTGGCGCCATATCGACGGCCATGGCGGCGACCGCAGCAACATCTCGGTCATCGGTCACTCGGCCGGCGGACACCTGGCAGCGATGATGCTGGCCTGCCGCTGGAAGATGCTCGGCAAGGACCTGCCAGTCGATTTGACACGCAAGGCCATGTCGATTTCAGGCCTGTTCGACCTGGAGCCCGTGCGCAAGACCCCCTTTGTGCAGGCCGATCTGCGCCTGACACCTGCTCAGGTGGCTCAGGCCAGTCCCGCTCGCTGGCCTGCCCCCCGGGGCCGCGTGTTCTACACCGTGGTGGGGGGAGATGAAAGCCCCGAGTTCCTGCGCCACAACCGCCTGATCCGCCAGGCCTGGGGGGCGGGTACGGTGCCCGTTTGTGAAGCACTGTCCGGACTGAACCATTTCAGCGTGGTGACGGCCCTGACCGAGCCGGGCCACCGCCTGCATGCCCTGGCCGCACAGCTGATCAAGCTGTGATCCGGGGCAGCTGAAGGCCTTCAGGCCGCCCGGCGTCCTGCTGCCGGCAGTGCCGCATGCGCGAGCGCCGCCACCGTGTCCCTGCGGACGGTCACCGGAATGTCCGCCAGTTCCTGATCGAGCAGGCGCAATGCCGGGGCATGCAGGGTGAATTCATGCTCGGCATGCAACCAGTGCAGCACCATGGCCCAGACCCGCCCCGGGTTGCCAGCCTGGCGGGCAAGTTGCAGCACCAGACCGTCGAGCAGCCGCGTAGGGGCGCGCTGCAGGGTGCTGGAGAGGGCGGCGCGGAACTGGGCATACTGACTGGCCTGGCCATCGAAGCATTCGAGCAGGGCTGCCAGCGGATTGCCCGGCGCGAGCGGTGCGCCGAGCCAGCCGGCCAGATCGGTGTGCCTGGGCGCAGGGCTGCGCAGCGTATGCACCGCCGCCGGCACCCGTGAAGGCTGTTCGGGGGGCGAGGCGCTTGCACTGGCCACGGGGCTGCTGGTTGCGGCGCCCGGTGACTGCCCCTGCACTGTGCTGGCGGCCAGACGGCTGGTGTCGGGCACGATCAGACCGTACTGCCCGATGCGCAGCAGCTGCCGGGTCGGGCTGTCCTGCTGCAGCTGGCGCGCGGCGCACAGGCGCGTGAGGTCTCCGGATGGATCCCAAAGTGCCTCACTGGGCGGCCGATGCTGCACGGCAGGCGCCTGTGCTCCGCTGTCATGCCATGCCAGGCCCGCCACCACGTTCGGGCGGCCAGTCAGGTCCTGCGCCTGGCTGTCCAGGCGCGTCTGCGCCCACAGGTGCAGCGTGTCGCCGTCGGCCATGTGGCGCAAGCTGGCGGTGTGGCCGAGCACGTCGGCCCCCTCGATTGCCAGGCATGCTTGCACTGGCTGCAGCTGGCGCATGCGCGCGATCAGGCGTGTCAGGGGCTGCAGGCTGTGCTGTCCCGGAGCCAGCAGCTCGAAACTGCCCCCACTGGCCTCGGCCAGTTCTTGCCACAGGCCGGCTCCGTCTTCGCCAACCACCATCACATGCAGCCGATGACCCGCAGCGCGCAGCGCGGGCAGGGCGGCATCGATGGCCCACAGCGGACTGGCGGTGATGAGCAGAATGTCGGCCGCGGTGACGGCCTGTTCGTCTTCGTCGGGGATGGCAAGGGTGGCCAGCAGGGCGGCCAACGGGTCGGCTTGCCCGGTCTCGCTGTCTGTCTGACGTGCCAGCGCACGCACGCGGCGCTGGTAGGCCTCGGTGCAGACCTGCAGCCGTGGCAACGCATGCACGGTGCGCTCGGCAAAGTGGCTGTAGGACAGCTGGTCTTGCGTCAGCAGCTGGGCCAGCAACCTGTCGAGTGCAGTCCGGATCGATCCCAGGCGCTCGGACGGCATGGCGCCGGAGCTGTCCACCAGCAGCTTCATGCGCAGCGGCGCCGGGGCTGCGTCCTGCAACCGCACGCTGCTGCTGACCAGCACGGTACAGGCGTCAGGGACCACCGGATCGGGGCTCGCCAGCGGGAAGCTGCTGTCGCGCAGGCCGTGCACGGTGAAGACCAGATCGCGGTCCAGGCCAGCGGGTGCGTGCAGCGACAGGCGCACCCCGTTGGCGTGGCGCACGCGTTGCATGTCGTGCGAAGTGCAGCTGACCGTCCCCTGGGCCACCGGCTCGTGCACCTCCATGCTGATTTGGGCTGGGCGCGCTGCGCGTGGGATCAGGCCTGCAGGCAGCTGCAGACGCAGGCTGCTGCCCTGCAAGTCCAGCAACTGGCCAATGCGCCACTGCAGTGTGACCTGTTCGCCGGTGGCCAGCACGCCAGGGGTGGCACTGCAACCCTGGCGGCTCTCGCGCCAGACCTTGTCCAGGGTTTGTGTGCCCGAGGGGCGCTGCAGTTCCAGACCCAGCAGGGCCTGGTACCAGCCGAGCGGAAAGTGCAGCCGCGTGGCCATGGGCGCGCCGCTGGCGTTGCGCCAGACCTGTCGCACCGTCAGGCGCAGCATCAGGCCAAGGATTTCGCCGTGCACCTGCACCGACAGGAGCTGGGCTTCGCGGCCGTCAGGGCAACGCAGGCCCCAGGTTTCAGACGGTTGGTTCATGGTGCTGGCTCCATTGGTTCATGACGGCATGCACGAAGGCGTGCAGCCGTTCGGCGGGCATGCCCGCCTCTTCGGGGTCGATCTGCAGTTCCACCCCGGGCGCCACCAGCACATGGCTGCGCAGCTGCACGCTGCCGGGGGCTCGGGCTTTGGGGGGGACGGGTGGAGAGCCTCCTGCCAGCACGTCGCGGATGCGTTCAAGCGACACGCCGGCTTCGGTCAGCTGGCGGATCTGCAGCAGCTGCTCCAGGTGGCGGCGCCCGTAGCGCGCCGCCCGCGTTTCACCCACCGGGCGGTCCACCAGGCCGAGCTGCACGTAATAGCGCACGGTGCGCTTGGGGCAGTCGGCCAGCGTGCACAGCTG
>Ga0255274_1000072_pt1 | contig 15301 bp, 16 predicted proteins | sample AtltaT_4_FD_183673 | JGI IMG/M metagenome (GOLD analysis project Ga0255274, IMG submission 183673) | Metatranscriptome of freshwater microbial communities from Altamaha River, Georgia, United States - Atl_Colum_RepB_8h (Metagenome... | ecosystem: Environmental > Aquatic > Freshwater > River... | reverse complement strand
GCGGCAGCGCTTGCACGCTGGGCCAACACACTGGCAGCGCTACTGGCTGCAGGAACACTGTTGCCCGAGGCTTTGCGTGTTGCGGGCAGGGCATCCGACCATCCGGTCTATGAGCGGATCAGCGAGCACCTGCAAAGACGTGTAGCACAGGGCGGAAGACTGAGCGATGGCTTGGCGCACACCGGCAGGTTTCCGGATTTGCTGGTGCAACTGTGCGCCACCGGGGAAGACTCCGGCACGCTGGACCTCCTGCTGGACAGGGCTGCCGCACTGATGACCGAGGAACTCGACGCCCGAGTGCAGGCGCTCTCAAGCCTTCTGGAGCCGCTCATCATCGTCGTGCTGGGTGGCGCGATCGGCGTTATCCTAGTGGCCATGTATCTGCCCATTTTCCGGCTCGGCCAGGTCTTCTGAACATGACGCATGACTTTCCGGCCATCGCGCTCATGGCCGCCCTGGGGCTGGCCATTGGCAGCTTTCTGAATGTGCTGATCCACCGGCTGCCAATCATGATCGGGCAGTCCTGGCAGATGCAGACCGACAGCTCTGAAATGGGCCTGGCCTTTCCAGCCTCGCACTGTCCAACATGCCTGCACCCGATCGCATGGCAAGACAAGCTGCCCCTGCTGGGCTTTGTCCTGCTGCGTGGGCGCTGCCGGCATTGCCACAGCCGCATCTCCTGGCAATACCCGCTGGTGGAGCTGGCCACCGCGGCCCTGTTCGTCTGGAGTCTGCTCAACCACACGGGCTGGGGCCCCGCGCTGGCCTGGGCCGGTTTCGCTGCAGGTCTGCTGGCACTGGCCGTGATCGATGCGCGCACCACGTGGCTGCCGGACGCCATCACCCAACCACTGACCTGGGGCGGCCTGATCGCCGCAGCGCTGGGCTGGACCACCGTCGCCTTACCCGACGCACTGGCGGGCGCAGTGGCCGGCTATTTGTGCCTGTGGGTGGTGTACTGGGGCTTTCGGCTGCTGACCGGCAAGGAAGGCATGGGCCACGGAGACTTCAAGCTGCTGGCTGCCCTGGGCGCCTGGTTTGGCTGGCAGCTTCTACTCGCCATTGTGCTGATCGCCTCGGTCTCGGGCCTGCTGGCTGCCTTGCTGCTGCTGTGGCGTGGGCAACTGCCCGAAAACCGGCAGATCGCCTTTGGCCCGTTTCTGGCCCTGGCCGGAGCCTGGCTGCTCTTGTTCGGGGCCCCTGGCCCGCTGATCCTCTGACCTCATGAATACTCCACGCATCTGGCGCATCGGCCTGACGGGCGGCATCGGCAGCGGCAAAAGCACGGTGGCCGGCATGCTGGCCAGACTGGGGGCCGCCGTCATCGACGCCGACGCCATCTCGCGCAGCCTCACCGCACCGGGTGGCCGTGCCATCGAGACGATCCGTCACCAGTTTGGCGAGCACATGATCGGCCCGGACGGTGCCATGGACCGCCAGGCCATGCGCCGGCAGGTGTTCAGCGATCCCCAGGCACGGGCACGGCTCGAAGCCATCATCCACCCTCTGGTCGGCCAGATCACGCGCGAGCAGGCCCAGGCGGCCATGGAGGCTGGCCAGCACTGCCTGGTGCACGATGTGCCCTTGCTGGTGGAATCGGGCGCGCGCTGGCGCATGCAGGTGGACCGGGTGCTGGTGGTCGACTGCGACACCGCCACACAGCGCGAGCGCGTGGTGGCCCGCAGCGCTCTGCCCCCTGGCGAGGTGGACCGCATCATCGCGCAGCAGGCCACGCGTGCGCAGCGCCTGGCCTGCGCGGATCTGGTCATCTTCAACCAGGACCTGAGCCTCGAACAGCTTGACACACAGGTGCGGCAGGCCGCCCGCCACTTCGGGCTATGATCACGGGAGTCTGGAAGATCGCCGCGTGATACTGTACGAATACCCTTTCAACGAGCGCATCCGCACCTACCTGCGGCTGCAGGAGCTGTTTGAACGCCTGGGGGTGCTGCTGGCCCGCAGCGATGCAATCGACCACCACTTCGCGCTCATCACCCTGTTCGAATTGCTCGAGGTTGCCAGCCGCCCCGAACTCAAGGCCGACGCGCTCAAGGACCTGGAGCGGCAAAAGCAGACCTACAACAGCTACCGCGGCAATCCTGCCATTTCGGAAAAGGCGCTCGATGGTGTCATCGCCCAGCTCGACAGCCATTTCGACAACCTCAATGCGCAGACCGGGCGGCTGGGTCATGAGCTCACCGAAAACGAATTCCTCAACGCCATTCGCAGCCGCTCGGTGATTCCGGGTGGCACCTGCGAATTCGACCTGCCCGCCTACCACGCCTGGAAACACCTGCCCCCGGCCGCGCGTCAGGCCGACCTGTCACGCTGGACAGCACCTTTTGCCCCTCTGGCCCAGGCCATCCACCTGCTGATGCAGATGTTGCGCGAATCGGGCATGACGCAAAAAGTCATGGCCACCCAGGGCCAGCTGCAGCAAAACCTGCCGCAGGGGCGTACCTTCCAGCTGCTGCGTCTTCGCATCGACCCCGCGCTCGGTCTGACCCCCGAGATCAGCTGTAACCGCATGCTGGTCGTGATCCGTCTGATGCAACAAATTGACGGCAAGCCTGCTGCCAGCAGCGCAGATGTGCCATTTGAAATGACGCTTTGCGCATGAACCGGCCTGCCGAATCTGTGGAACGCCGGGTGCGTTGTCCAGCCTGCCAGCAATGGTGCCTGTACAGCCCGCGCAACCCTTACCGCCCGTTTTGTTCCGCCCAGTGCAAGGGCCTCGACCTGGGAGCCTGGGCCAGCGAGAGTTTCCGCCTGCCCGAAGACACGCCAACAGATGGCGCATTCGGCGACCCGAAGCTGCACTGATTCAGGCGTGCGTCTCGCCTGTGAATCCCCGTTCCTCAGCCAGCCAGGTCAGCACCGGCATGGTGCCCGGCAGCACCGGCACCACCTGCACCGGCAACTGTTGCCAGACAAACGACTGCGCTTCGCGCATCTGCAGCTCGCCCGCCCATTGCCTCACCTTGCAAAAGTGCAGGCGCACGAGTGCGTGCGGGTAGTCCACCAACTGGGTCTTCCAGAGCTCGGCGGCGCCAATGGTGATGCCCAGCTCTTCGTGCAGTTCACGGCGCAGGGCCTGTTCCACGGTTTCGCCGGCTTCGAGCTTGCCGCCAGGGAACTCCCAATACCCCGCATAGACCTTGCCCTCGGGACGCGAGGTCAGCAAAAACGAGCCGTCGGGCAAGAGCAGGACACCGACGGCCACGTCGGTGACCTGGCGGTCGGTGCCGCCTTCGCGGGCGCGTTGTCCGTCTGCCACCAGCGTCTTGCCCATGTCAGGCCATGCGCCCCATGAAGTCGCGCGCAAACTGGTAGGCCACGCGGCCGCTGCGCGAACCGCGCTCCAGCGCCCACAGCAAGGCGGCCGGACGCGCCTCTTCGATCTGCGCGGGCGTGGCACCCAGCGCACCCAACCACTGGCCGGCGATCGTGAGGTACTCGTCCTGAGAGAAGGGGTAGAAGCTGATCCACAGGCCAAAGCGCTCGGACAGGGAGATCTTTTCTTCAACGCCCTCGCCCGGGTGCACCTCGCCGTCGGGCGTGTGCTTGTATGTGAGGTTTTCGCTCATGTACTCGGGCAGCAGGTGCCGACGGTTGCTGGTGGCGCACACCAGCACATTGGGCGTGGCCGCAGCCACCGAACCATCGAGGATGGACTTGAGCGCTTTGTAGCCAGGTTCCCCGTCTTCAAAACTCAGGTCGTCGCAATAGACCACGAACTTTTCCGGACGCTCGGCCACCACCTCGATGATGTCGGGCAGATCGGTCAGGTCTTCCTTGTCCACCTCGATCAGTCGCAGGCCCTGTGGCGCAAAATGGTTAAGGCAGGCCTTGATGAGCGAGGACTTGCCGGTGCCGCGCGCCCCGGTCAGCAGCACATTGTTGGCCGGACGGCCCTGCACGAACTGCTCGATGTTGCGCTGCATCTTGTCCTTCTGATCGTCGATTTCCTGAAGGTCATCGAGCGACATGGAAGCCACATGGCGCACTGGCTCCAGCACGCCATGGCCAGAAGCGCGCTTGCGGTAGCGCCATGCCACCGCCTGGCTCCAATCGGGAGCGCTCAGGGGTTGTGGCAGCACTGCATCAATGCGATCGACCAGCAAGCTGACCTTGTCCAGCAGTTGTTCGAGTGTGGGGCTCATGATTGCGCTCCGCTGGGTCGCCCCAAGAAACGCAGCGCCCCCCCGGGGGGCAGTGAGTACACGAAATGACAAATGTGGGGGCTCATGATCTGTAATCGGCGTTGATGGAAACGTAGTCGTGGCTCAGGTCGCAAGTCCAGACGGTGTCGCTGGCCGTGCCGCGGCCCAGACCCACGCGCACGGTGATCTCGGCCTGCTTCATCACCCGCTGACCATCTTCTTCACGGTAAGCCGGGTGGCGGCCACCCTGCGTGGCCACATGCACATCGTCCAGGTGCAGCTCGATCAGGCCCTGGTCCAGATCGTCGATGCCTGCATAGCCCACTGCGGCCAGGATGCGGCCCAGGTTCGGGTCGCTGGCGTACATGGCCGTCTTGACCAGCGGAGAATGTGCAATCGCATAGGCCACTTGGCGGCATTCGTCGGCGGTCTTGCCGCCTTCAACCTGGATGGTGAGGAACTTGGTGGCGCCTTCGCCGTCGCGCACGATGGCATGTGCCAGCTGCCGGGCCACCTGCAGCATGGCCGCCCTGAGCGCCTGCCCCTCCGGTGTGGTCCAGGACGTGATGGGCGCATGGCCGGCCTGGTGCGTCGCCACCACCACGAAAGAATCGTTGGTGGAGGTATCACCATCGATGGTGATGCGGTTGAAGGAGCCATCGGCCAGCTCACGCGCGAGCACGGGCAACAGGTCAGGCGCAATGGCCGCATCGGTCGCCAGAAAACCCAGCATGGTGGCCATGTTGGGGCGGATCATGCCGGCGCCCTTGCTGATGCCGGTGATGCTGACGGTCTTGCCACCGATCTGCAATTGCACGCTGGCCGCCTTGGGCACGGTGTCGGTGGTCATGATGCCTTCGGCCGCCTTCGCCCAGTTGGAGGCTGCAGCGTCGGCCAAGGCTGCAGGCAAGCCGGCAACGATGCGGTCCACCGGCAGCGGCTCCATGATCACGCCGGTCGAAAAGGGCAGAACCTGGCCCGGCTGGCACTGCAGCAAGGCGGCCATGGCCTCGCAGGTCTGACGCGCATGGGCCAGCCCCGGCGCACCGGTGCCGGCATTGGCATTGCCGGTGTTGATCACCATGGCGCGGATACCCTGGCCGCCCTGGAGGTGCTCACGACAGACCTGCACCGGCGCTGCACAAAAACGGTTTTTCGTGAACACGCCCGCCACGCTGGCGCCTTCGTCCAGCAGCATCAGGCTGACGTCCTTGCGGCTGGCCTTGCGCACACCGGCTTCGGTGACGCCCCAGCGCACACCCGCGACGGGGTGCAATTGCGAGGGATCGATCGGGGGCAGATTCACGGGCATGGTGCTCTTCCGTCTGAAAAATCAATTTCAAGAAAAACGGGCCGAAGCCCGTTGCGTGACAGTGGGGCGAATCAGCTGAGCTTGCCGTGGCACTGTTTGAACTTCTTGCCAGAACCGCAAGGGCAAGGCTCGTTGCGGCCGATGCCGGCAAACCGCGTCACATCCACTCCGTCGGCAGTGGTGACCTGCTGCTCGCCGGTTTCGTCGGGTGCGCTGTAGGTCATGTTGTCGATATGCTCGGCTTTTTCCTCGATGGCCTGGGCAGCCTCCTGCACCTGCTCGCCGCTCTGGATCTGCACCGTCATGAGAATGCGGGTGACCTCGTTCTTGACCGAGTCCAGCAGCTGGCCAAACAGCTCGAAGGCTTCGCGTTTGTATTCCTGCTTGGGCTGCTTCTGGGCGTAACCACGCAGGTGGATGCCCTGGCGCAAGTAGTCCAGCGCCGACAGGTGCTCGCGCCAGTGGGTGTCGATGCTTTGCAGCAGCACCATGCGCTCGAAGGGCACGAAGTTGTCGGCACCGACCAGATCGAGCTTGGCCTTGAAATGCGCATGCGCCGCAGCGATCACCGCCTCCAGGATGTCCTCGTCGGTGATGGCACTCGAGCCCTGCACTTTGGCCTGCAGGTCCAGCTCGATCTGCCAGTCGTTCTTCAGCACGGTCTGCAGGCCCGCCAGATCCCATTGCTCCTCGACCGACTCCTGCGGCACGAACTGGCGCACCAGATCGCTGAAGCAGCCTTCGCGCAGGGCCGAGATCTGGGCGTCGAGGTCCTGCGCGTCCAGGATGTCGTTGCGTTGCTGATAGATCACCTTGCGCTGGTCGTTGGACACGTCGTCGTATTCGAGCAGCTGCTTGCGGATGTCGAAGTTGCGAGCCTCCACCTTGCGCTGCGCACTCTCGATGCTGCGCGTGACGATGCCCGCCTCGATGGCTTCGCCCTCGGGCATCTTCAGGCGATCCATGATGGCGCGCACACGGTCGCCCGCAAAAATGCGCATGAGCGGGTCGTCCAGGCTCAAATAAAAACGCGACGAACCTGGGTCACCCTGCCGACCCGAGCGGCCACGCAGTTGGTTGTCAATGCGGCGCGACTCGTGGCGCTCGGTGGCGATGATGCGCAGGCCGCCCGCCGCCTTGACCTGTTCGTGGGTAACCTTCCATTGCTCGCGCACGGCAGCAATGCGGGCCTGACGCTCTGCTTCGGTAAGCGATTCGTCGCCCTCGATGGCTTGCACGTCTTTTTCGATGTTGCCACCCAGCACGATGTCGGTGCCACGGCCAGCCATGTTGGTGGCGATCGTGATCATGCCGGGGCGCCCGGCCTGCGCCACGATGTCAGCCTCGCGGGCATGCTGCTTGGCGTTGAGCACCTGGTGCTGGAGCTTGGCTTGGGTGAGCAGCTGCGAAATCAGCTCGGAGTTCTCGATCGAGCTGGTGCCCACCAGCACGGGCTGGCCGCGTTCGTGACACTCACGGATGTCGGCAATGGCGGCCGTGTATTTTTCCTGGGCCGTCTTGTAGACGCGGTCGAGCTGGTCGTCACGCAGGCTTTTGCGGTTGGGTGGAATGACCACGGTTTCCAGACCGTAGATTTCCTGGAACTCATAGGCTTCGGTGTCGGCCGTGCCGGTCATGCCGCCAAGCTTGCTGTACAGGCGAAAGTAATTCTGGAAAGTGATGGAGGCCAGCGTCTGGTTCTCGGCCTGAATCTGCACACCTTCCTTGGCCTCCACGGCCTGGTGCAGGCCATCGCTCCAGCGGCGGCCTGCCATCAGACGGCCGGTGAATTCGTCGACGATGACAATCTCGCCGTTCTGCACCACGTAATGCTGGTCGCGGTGGTAGAGGTGCTGGGCCCGCAGCGCCGCGTTCAGATGGTGCATCAGCGTGATGTTGGCCGGATCGTACAGGCTCGCGCCTGCGGGGATCAGGCCCATCTGGGCAAGCACCTGTTCGGCTTTCTCATGGCCTTGCTCGGTCAGGAAAACCTGACGCGATTTTTCATCGAGCGTGAAGTCACCGGGAGTGATGATGCCCTCGCCGGTGCGCGGATCGGCCTCGCCCACCTGCAGGGTCAGTTGAGGCACCACCTGGCGCATGGCCAGGTACATGGCGGTGTGGTCTTCGGCCTGGCCGCTGATGATCAGCGGGGTGCGTGCCTCGTCGATCAGGATCGAGTCCACCTCGTCGACGATGGCGTAGTTGAGCTGGCGCTGCACACGGTCCTGCGGCTCGTACACCATGTTGTCACGCAGGTAGTCGAAACCGTATTCGTTGTTGGTGCCGTAGGTGATGTCGGCGTTGTAGGCGGCCTGTTTGTCGGCGCGTGGCAGCTGGGGCAGGTTGATGCCCACCGTCAGACCCAGGAAGTTGTAGAGGCGCGCCATCCACTGCGCATCGCGGTTGGCCAGGTAATCGTTCACCGTCACCACATGCACGCCCTTGCCAGTGAGGGCGTTCAGGTACACGGGCAGCGTGGCCGTCAGGGTCTTGCCTTCACCAGTGCGCATTTCGGCAATCTTGCCATTGTGTAACGCGATGCCGCCCAACAGCTGCACATCGAAGTGCCGCATCTTCATGACACGCTTGGAGGCTTCGCGGACGACGGCAAAAGCCTCGGGCAGGATCGCATCGAGCGTCTCGCCAGCAGCCAACCGACTGCGGAACGCGTCTGTCTTGGCCTTCAGGGCCTCATCACTCAGGCCTTCCAGGCCAGGCTCCAGGGCATTGATGCGGTCAACGGTCTTGCGGTATTGCTTGAGCAAACGGTCGTTGCGGCTGCCGAAGATTTTGGTGAGGAATTGGATGGCCATGTCTGCACGGGCGCCCTGCACGCGTTGTGCGTGCCACTGGGCGATGCCGCTGTCCTGTCGGGTTGTTGAATCAATTGGTCAGCCTTGCGCATGCCAGGCGGTCAGCCAGACATTTTAGCGGCTGCAGACGGGGCATCCGAAGGGCCAAGGCCGTGCAGGATAATCCGTGCACCGTGACCGAAGCACAACGCCGCCACTACGCCATTCCGCTGCACCAGGCCGCCCAGGAATCACCCACCCTGGCCCGTCTGGTCGATCGGGTGCGTGCTTCCAGCAGCCGTTACGACGCCATCCGCCCCCTGCTGCCCGCACCGCTTCGCAGCGCGGTTCAGGCTGGCCCGATCGAAGAGGGCCATTGGTGCCTGCTGGTCAACTCCAATGCCGTGGCGGCCAAGTTGCGGCAGTTCCTGCCCAGCCTGCAAATGCACCTGGAAGCCAAAGGCCTGCCTGTGACCGGTATACGCATCAAGGTTCAGGGCCGTAGCCTCTGATCTCTGATCATGACTGGACCCAATAAAAAAACCCGCAGACATGGCCCGCGGGTTCTGGTTTTTTGGTGCCGGTTGTCGGATTCGAACTGACGACCTACCGCTTACAAGGCGGGTGCTCTACCAACTGAGCTAAACCGGCACGGGATGAATTCTAACCTCAGCCCACAGGCTGGCCGCAGACTGCACGCATCATTTGACGCGCTTGAGCACAGGACGCTGGCCCGGCGCGGGCGCAGCGGGTGGCGGCTCATCGGGTTCAGGCGCCATGCTGGTGGACGGCTGCTGCGGCGCAGTTTCTTCCTCGGTCACCGGAAAAGCCATGCCCTGCCCGTTTTCTCTGGCGTAGATGGCCATGACCCGGCTGATGGGCACCATGATGTCACGGGGCTGGCCACCGAACCGGGCTTTGAATTCGATGAACTCGTTACCCAGCTTGAGTGAACTGGTAGCGTCGTAGCTGACATTGAGCACGATCTCGCCGCCCTGCACGTATTCGCGAGGCACCTGCACCGACTGGTCGACCTTCACTGCCACATAAGGCGTGAAGCCGTTCTCGGTGCACCACTCGTAAAGGGCCCGGATCAGGTAGGGCCGCGTCGAAGGCAGTTCAGCGTCCATCATGCCGGCACCGCTTACTTGCGCATCACCTTCTCGGACGGCGTCAGCGCCTCGATGTAGGCCGGACGCGAGAAGATGCGCTCGGCGTACTTGAGCAGCGGCGCGGCGTTCTTGGACAGCTCGATGCCGTAGAAATCGAGGCGCCAGAGCAGCGGCGCAATGGCGACGTCCAGCATGGAGAAGTTTTCACCCAGCATGTACTTGTTCTTGAGGAACACCGGGGCCAGTTGCGTCAGGCGGTCGCGGATGTGCGAACGGGCCTTTTCGAGCGCCTTGTCGTTGCCCTTGAGGGCACGGTTTTCCAGCGTCGACACGTGCGTGAACAGTTCTTTTTCGAAGTTCAGCAAGAACAGGCGCACGCGGGCACGGTCCACCGGGTCACCGGGCATGAGCTGCGGGTGCGGGAAGCGCTCGTCAATGTACTCGTTGATGATGTTGGATTCGTACAGGATCAGATCACGCTCGACAAGGATCGGCACCTGACCGTAGGGGTTCATCACGCTGATGTCCTCGGGCTTGTTGTACAGATCCACATCGCGGATCTCGAAATCCATGCCTTTTTCGAACAGCACAAAACGGCAGCGATGCGAGAACGGGCAGGTGGTTCCGGAATAAAGCACCATCATGGCGGGAGGCTCCTCTACAAAATCAAAAAGAGTGGGCAGCCGCGAAGGGGCCAACCCACTCTGTCAGGCCCGCGTCAGCAGGCCGGAAGGCGAATGTTACTTGACGTCTTTCCAGAACGCAGCGTTCAGGCGCCAGGCAATGAAGGTAAAGCACAGCAGGAACAGCAGAACCCACACGCCCACGCGCACGCGGGTGTTCTGGGCGGGCTCACCCATCCACTGCAGGTAGTTCACGAGGTCGCCCACGGCCTGGTCGTACTGCTGGGGCGTCATGGTGCCGGGCTTGACCTGCTCCCATTTGCCGGTGAAGACCTGGACCTTGTGCCCGTGCTCTTCACGCTCTTCGAAAACCGGCTTGCGCTCACCCTGCAGCTCCCACAGCACATGCGGCATGCCCACGCTGGGGAAGGCGAGGTTGTTCCACCCTGTGGCCTTGGTCTCGTCGCGGTAGTAGGTGCGCAGATAGGTGTAGAGGTAGTCAGCACCGGTGCCGCTGTGGCTGGCCTTGGCGCGGGCGATCACGGTCAGGTCGGGCGGGTTGGCACCGAACCATTCCTTGGCCTGCTTGGGGTCGATGGCCGCCTTCATCGTTTCACCCACCTTGTCGGTGGTGAACAGGAGGTTGTCCTTGATTTGCTGGTCGGTCAGGCCAATGTCTTTCAGGCGGTTGTAGCGCATGAAGGCGGCCGAGTGACAGTTCAGGCAGTAATTGACAAACAGCTTGGCACCGTTCTGCAGGGAAGCCAGATCGGTGGTGTTGACAGGGGCCTTGTCCAGGGGAATGCCGCCGCCAGCAGCGTGGGCACCAGCCACCAGACCCAGGGCCATCAGCCAGCCCAGCGCAATGTTCTTGAGGTTTTTCATGTTGTACTCGCTCCGGGATCTCAGTGCGGCTGGAAGGTCACGCGGTCAGGCACAGCCTTGGGCTCGCCCAGCTTGCTCCACCAGGGCATCAGCAGGAAGAAGCCGAAGTAGAACAGGGTGCCCACCTGAGAGACGCGCTCGCCGATCGGCGAAGGCGGCTGCACACCCAGGTAGCCCAGGATCAGGAAGTTGATCACGAACACGCCGTACAGGTACTTGTGCCAGTCAGGACGGTAGCGGATCGACTTGACCGGGCTGTAATCGAGCCAGGGCAGGAAGAACAGGATGATGACGGCACCACCCATCACGACCACCCCCCAGAACTTGGCGTCAATGGCCAGCATGAGGGCGCAGACCACGACGGCAGCGCCGATCACGCCACCTTTGAGGATCGAAGGCAGTTTGGCCTTGGCCACCGCGAGCACTGCACCGATGACCACACAGGCGATCAGCACGTACATCATCTCGGTGGTGATGGCACGCAGCATCGAGTAGAAGGGCGTGAAGTACCAGACCGGGGCGATGTGCGGCGGCGTCTTGAGCGGGTCGGCCGGAATGAAGTTGTTGTACTCGAGGAAGTAGCCACCGAACTCGGGCGCGAAGAACACGATGGCCGAGAAGGCCAGCAGGAAGATGCTGACGGCAAAGATGTCATGCACCGTGTAGTAGGGGTGGAAGGGGATGCCGTCCAGCGGCTTGCCATTGGCATCCTTGGGGGCATTGGGACCTTTGATTTCCACGCCATCGGGGTTGTTGGAACCCACATCGTGCAGGGCGAGCAGGTGGGCCACCACCAGGCCCAGCAGGACCAACGGCACCGCGATCACGTGAAAGCTGAAGAAGCGGTTGAGGGTGGCGTCACCGACCACGAAGTCGCCACGGATCAGCAGTGCCAGGTCCGGACCGATCACGGGGATGGCCGAGAACAGGTTCACGATCACCTGGGCGCCCCAGTAGGACATCTGACCCCAGGGCAGCAGATAGCCCATGAAGGCTTCGGCCATCAGCACCAGGAAGATGGCGCAACCGAAGATCCAGACCAGCTCGCGCGGCTTGCGGTAGCTGCCGTACATCAGGCCACGGAACATGTGCAGGTACACCACCACGAAGAAGGCCGAGGCGCCGGTGGAGTGCATGTAACGGATCAGCCAGCCCCAGGGCACATCGCGCATGATGTATTCAACCGAGGCGAACGCCAGATTGGCGTCGGGCTTGTAGTGCATGACCAGAAAGATGCCGGTCACGATCTGGATCACCAGCACCAGCAGTGACAGCGAGCCGAAGATGTACCACATGTTGAAGTTCTTCGGCGCGTAGTACTCGGCCATGTGAACGCGGTAGGCATCGAACGCTGTCGGGAAGCGGTTTTCAAACCAGTTGGTGAGCTTGGCGCCCGCCGAGGCGTTGGGGGAAATTTCCTTGAATTCAGCCATGTTGCTCTCCATCAGGCCTTCTTGTCTTCGCCCACCAGGATCTTGGTGTCCGAGAGGTACATGTGAGGCGGCACCTCGAGGTTGTCGGGTGCGGGCTTGTTCTTGAACACGCGACCGGCGATGTCGAAGGTCGAACCGTGACAGGGACACAGAAAGCCGCCGTTCCAGTCATCGGGCAACGAAGGCTGGGCACCGGTCTGGAACTTGTCGGAAGGCGAGCAGCCCAGGTGGGAGCAGATGCCGACCGCCACCAGCACTTCGGGCTTGATGGAGCGGTGCTGGTTCTTCGCGTATTCGGGGGTCGGGTAGGCCTTGCGGTCGGAATTCGGATCCGCCACCTGGTCTTCGGTCTTCTTGAGGGTTTCAAGCTGCTCGGGGGTGCGCTTCATGATCCACACCGGCTTGCCACGCCATTCGACAGTCAGTTTTTCGCCCGGCTTGAGGCTGGAAATATCCACCTCCACAGCCGCGCCGGCGGCTTTGGCCTTTTCGGAGGGCTGGAAGGTGCTGACAAATGGTGTGGCCACAAAACCGGCACCAACTGCGCCGGCGCAACCGGTGGCAACCAGCCAGGTCCGTTTGCTGCTGTCGACTGGGGTATCACTCATGGAAATCCTCTGCGAGTCTGAATCTGGATCAACCCGGGATTGTAACGGACTCCAACAGACAGACTTCTTACATAGACTGACGACAACATGGCCTTGTACTCTGGCAAGATCGGAGTCCTGTCAACAATCTGATGAGGAGTTAAGCATGTCTTTCATGGGTGAATTCAAGACTTTCGCGCTGAAAGGAAACGTGATGGATCTGGCTGTGGGCGTGATCATTGGCGGCGCCTTTGGCAAGATCGTCGACTCGGTCGTCGGTGACCTGATCATGCCGCTCGTCAGCAAGGCTTTCGGCGGCCTCGATTTCTCCAATTACTACATTGCACTGGCGGGCCAGGGCGCGGGCTTGCCCTTGCTGGAGGCCAAGAAACTGGGCGCCGTGTTTGCCTACGGCAGCTTCATCACCGTGGCACTCAACTTTCTGATTCTGGCCTTCATCATTTTCCTGATGGTGCGACAGATGAATCGGCTGATGGCAGCCAAAGAGGTGCCCGCCGCAGCGCCGGCTCCAGCGCCCACGCCTGAAGACATCGTGCTGCTGCGCGAGATTCGCGACAGCCTGAAAAACAAGGGCTGATCAGCCCTGCAGGCCCGCCAGCCGGCGGGCCATGCGCAGCGCCTGCACCAGGCTGCTGGCATCCGCCCTGCCCTGCCCCGCCAGATCAAAGGCTGTGCCATGGTCCGGGCTGGTACGGATCAGGGGCAGCCCCAGCGTCACATTGACGCCCTGCTCCACACCCAGGTACTTGACGGGAATCAAACCCTGGTCGTGGTACATCGCCACCACCACATCGAATTCGCCCGGATGTCCGGGTGCATGACGTGCGCGCATGAACACGGTGTCCGGTGCGAAAGGCCCGCCCACATCCATGCCGGCCGCCCGGGCTTGCGCGATCACGGGCTGCAGCACCTCGATCTCTTCACGCCCGAACAGGCCGCCCTCGCCCGCGTGCGGGTTGACACCTGCCACCGCGATGCGAGGCGGTCGCCCCAGCAGGCGCTGCAGGCTGGCGTGTGTGATCTGCAAGGTCTGCATGACTTGCTCTGGCGTGATGTCGTCCAGCGCCTGCCGCAGCGAGACATGGATGCTCACCAGCACCGTGCGCAATTCGTCATTGGCCAGCATCATGCGCACCGGCATCTGTGCCAGTGGCACACCGGCATGGCGCGCGCTCTCGGCCTGCAGCAGTTCGGTGTGCCCAGGGTACTGGCTCCAGGGGGCGCCCGCGGCATGCAGCGCTTCCTTGTGCAGGGGCGCCGTCACGATGGCCGCCACCTCGCCGTGCAGCGCCGCACGCGTCGCCCACAGCACACATTCGCCAGCCAGCCGACCGGCACGGGCATCGACCACGCCCCAAGGCAGCTCGGGTACCGGCGGCACCACCTGAAGTACCGGCAGGCAGGCAGGCGGCACGCTCAGGGCCTCGGCCGGGGTGTCGATGGCCACCACCGGAAAGGGCACACCAGTGCACAGCAGGGCCATGGCCCGACGCATCACCCCCAGGTCACCGGCCACAAAACAGCCACGCACCAGCGCCTGCTGCTCGCGCCAGGCACGCGCGATGGTTTCCGGTCCGATCCCGCAAGGGTCACCCGGGGTGATGGCGATAGGACGTTCGGTGGTATTCATCACGCCGGGTTATCGATCTCGATGAAGGCGTGTTGCAGCCCGAGCTGTGCGGCCACATGCGCAGCCACTGCCGGTGCGCCGTAGCGCTCGGTGGCGTGGTGTCCGCAGGCCAGAAAGGCCACGCCGGTCTCGCGCGCCAGATGCGCTTGTGGCTCGGAAATTTCTCCCGTGATGAAGGCATCCACGCCCGCTGCGATCGCGGCCTCGAAATAACCTTGCGCCCCCCCCGTGCACCAGCCCAGCCGCCGGATCGGGCGATTCCCGCCCACACAGGTGACAGCGCGTCCCAGCAGCTGCTGCGCGTGCTGCGCCAGCGCCTGTGCATTGGCCCAGTCGGCAGCCCCGGCAAAGCCGAGCTCCTGCTCGCCAAAGCGCGCATCGGCCCGCACTCCCAGCGCGCGGCCGAGCTGCGCGTTGTTGCCCAGTTCAGGGTGTGCGTCCAGAGGCAGGTGGTAGGCCAGCAGGTGCACATCGTTGGCCAGCAACAGGCGCAGGCGCTCTCGCATCCAGCCAGTGATGCGACCGTCCTGCCCTCGCCAGAACAGACCGTGGTGCACAAACAGTGCATCGGCACCCGCAGCGATGGCGGCTTCTATGAAAGCACGGCTGGCGGTCACGCCTGAGACGATTTTGCGGATCGGACGCCCGCCCTCCACCTGCAGGCCATTGGGCCCGTAGTCCTTGAATCGCTCCGGTTGCAACAGCGCGTCAAAGGCCTGCAGCAAGGTAGGGTGGTCGGT
>Ga0255274_1000071_pt1 | contig 15477 bp, 17 predicted proteins | sample AtltaT_4_FD_183673 | JGI IMG/M metagenome (GOLD analysis project Ga0255274, IMG submission 183673) | Metatranscriptome of freshwater microbial communities from Altamaha River, Georgia, United States - Atl_Colum_RepB_8h (Metagenome... | ecosystem: Environmental > Aquatic > Freshwater > River... | reverse complement strand
GCCTGCACCATCGGGAACACGTTCTCGGTGGGGTCGGTCTGGAAGTCGATGAAGACGGTGCGGTCCTTGAGCTTGCGGGCCTCGATCAGCGCGCCCTCGACGTCTTGTGGACGCTCGATGCGCATGCCGACGTGACCATAAGCCTCGGCCAGCTTCACAAAATCAGGCAGCGCATCCATGTAGCTGTGGCTGTAGCGGCCCGAGTATTCAATTTCCTGCCACTGTCGCACCATGCCCAGGTAACGGTTGTTGAGCGACAGCACCTTGATGGGGGTGTTGTACTGCAGGCAGGTCGACAGCTCCTGGATGCACATCTGCACCGAGCCTTCGCCGGTGATGCAGAACACCTCGCTCTCAGGCTTGGCCAACTTGATGCCCATGGCATACGGAATGCCAACGCCCATGGTGCCCAGGCCACCGGAGTTGATCCAGCGGCGCGGCTGGTCAAACTTGTAGTACTGGGCCGCGAACATCTGGTGCTGACCCACGTCAGACGTGATGTAAGCGTCGGCGTCCTTGGTCATGTTCCACAGGGTTTCGACCACATACTGCGGTTTGATGACGCTGGTGTTGCCGCGGTCGTACTTCATGCAGTCGCGCGAGCGCCAGCCTTCGATCGTGTCCCACCAGCCCTTGAGCGCAGCAGCATCGGGCTTGAGGCCGGATTCACGGATCATGCCCATGAGCTCGGTCAGCACGTCCTTGACGTCACCGACGATGGGCACGTCCACCTTGACGCGCTTGGAGATGCTCGACGGGTCGATGTCGATGTGGATGATCTTGCGCTCGACCGAGGCAAAGTGCTTGGGGTTGCCGATCACGCGGTCGTCAAAACGGGCGCCGACGGCCAGCAGCACATCACAGTTCTGCATGGCGTTGTTGGCTTCGAGCGTGCCGTGCATGCCCAGCATGCCCAGGAAACGCCGGTCGGTGGCCGGGAAGGCGCCCAGCCCCATCAGGGTGTTGGTGACCGGGAAATTCAGCATGTCCACCAGCGCGCGCAGCTCGCCACTGGCCTCGCTCATGAGCACACCGCCACCGGTGTAAATGTAGGGGCGCTTGGCCGACATCAACAGCTGCAAGGCCTTGCGGATCTGGCCGCCGTGGCCCTTGCGCACCGGGTTGTAGGAGCGCATTTCGACCGATTCGGGATAGCCGGTGTAGAGCGCCTTGTTGAAAGAGACGTCCTTGGGCACATCCACCACCACCGGGCCGGGACGGCCGCTGCGGGCGATGTGGAAGGCCTTTTTCATCACGCTGGCCATGTCGCGCGCGTCCTTGACCAGGAAGTTGTGCTTGACGATCGGGCGGGTGATGCCGACGGTGTCGCACTCCTGGAAGGCGTCCAGACCAATGGCGGCCGTGGGCACCTGCCCAGAGATGATCACCATCGGGATGCTGTCCATGTAGGCCGTGGCGATGCCAGTCACGGCGTTGGTCAGACCAGGACCGGAGGTGACCAGGGCCACACCCACCTCGCCGGTCGCGCGGGCATAGCCGTCGGCCGCATGCACCGCAGCCTGCTCGTGGCGCACCAGAACATGTTCGATGGTGTCCTGTTTGTAGAAAGCGTCGTAGATGTGCAGCACCGCGCCACCAGGGTAACCCCAGATGTACTTGACGTTTTCGGCCTGCAGGGTCTTGACGAGGATTTCAGCGCCGCGCAACTCTTCTGCCTGGACAGCGGCGGCAGATGCCATTTCGGCTTTGGAGATTTCCATTTCTGTTCAACCTTTGTGAATTTCTCTGACGAAAAACCTTGGGTGCCCCTTGGCTCGACTCTCGTGAAGTGGCTTTGGGACTTGAGACCACCAACATGGGCGCCAGATCGTGAAAGCGCCGGATGGTGATCCGTTTGCCATTTTTCAATTGCAAAAGCGCATTATGGCACTGTTACCGGCCCTTACCCCGGCGCGAAGCGGGCGCTGGCATTTGGATGCCATAATCGGCCCGCATTTTTTGTCAGCGTCGAAATCCGCCTTGGCCACCGAAAAAGAACTTTCGGACTTCCTCAAACAAGCCGAAAAGAAAGCTTTCAAGCGCACGTATTACCACGTGCGCGATGAAGACGCGGCCCTGGACATCCTGCAGGACAGCATGATCAAGTTGTCCACGCACTACGGCGACAAACCGGTTCAGGAACTGCCCTTGCTGTTCCAGCGGATCCTCTCCAACACCACGCTGGACTGGTTCCGGCGACAGAAAACACGCAACGCCCATTTCACCAGCCTGACGGATTTTTCTGCGCCTGACGGCATGGACGACTTTGACCTGCTGGAGGTCAACGGCGGAGAGGCGGATCACCAGCTGGGCGAGAGCGCCGAACAATGGACCGGCCGATTGCAGACCCTGCAACACATCGAATCGGCTGTGATGGACTTGCCCGCACGTCAACGGGAAGCCTTTCTGCTGCGTTATTGGGAGGAACTGGACGTGGCTGAAACGGCTGCCGTGATGGGCTGCACCGAGGGCAGTGTCAAAACCCACTGCTCACGTGCCATCCAGTCGCTGTACCGCACGCTGTCTGCCAGAGGGATACAACCATGAACACACACAAGACCCTTGCCGAGTCGTCCTCCATGGACCGCGTGGGCCAGAGCCTGGCCGGTTTGCTGACAGCGGCCAGCAGCGAACTGTCGCACGACCTGACGGAGAGGCTTCGCGTCGCTCGCCAGCAGGCACTGGCCGTACGCAAGCCGGAAGCCGCCCCAAGTTACCAGCTGGTGGCACAGGGCAGCAGCCTGACCCTGGCCGGATCGCCCAGCGAAGGATTGGGACTCTGGAGCATCCTGGGCTCCGCCTTGCCATTGCTGGCCCTGGTCACCGGACTGGTCGCCGTGCAATGGCTTGACCGCGAAAGGATCGTTTCCGAGCTGGCCGAGATCGATGCCGCCCTTCTGGTAGACGACCTGCCACCGGCCGCTTACTCGGACCCGGGCTTCATGCAGTTCATGCGGCAATCCGGCCAACCCTCCACCAGCCAGGACTGAACGGCATGCTCCAGCGCTCCGGTTTGCTGCAAACAGCCTGTCTCTGCCTGGCCATGCTGTGTGTGCCCCTTGCCAGCATGGCTCAGACCAGCACGGTTGCCACCGCCAAACCCGCAAGCAGCGGCAACTGGAAACAACTCAAACCTCACGAGCAAAGGACACTGGCACCGCTGGCGGTCCAATGGGGGGAGTTGACTGAAACCCAGCGCAGCAAGTGGCTGGCAATTGCTCAGAATTTCGAGCAATTGCCAGCAGCTGATCAGCAAGTGATGCAGGCCCGCATGAAGGAGTGGGTAGCGCTCAGCCCCGCTCAGCGCAATCAGGCCCGACTGAACTTCAACACCCTGCAAAACCTGTCCAAAGACCAGAGAAAGTCGCGCTGGGATGAATACCAGTCGCTGAGCGAGGAAGAAAAACGCAAACTTTCTGCGGGTGTACTGGCACCAGCCCGAACGGCTGCACCGAGCCCCCGGCCCATGGCGTCCGATCGTCTGGTACAGCCTACCGTGCGCACAGTGCCCGCAGCAGCGCTGCCGCCGCGCGCGCCCATTGATCGCAAGACGCTGCTGCCTGTCGCACCAGCGCCGGCACCGGCAGACAGCCAGCCAGCAGCGGCGCCGGCAGCAGAGTCCACACCGGAAGCCTCTGCTTCATGAATGACCCCACCACAGCTACACCTGGCCAACCCATGCAGGTGCCTGGACTGGCACGCCGCATGTCCTGCTGGCTCTACGAAGGCATGCTGCTCTTCGGGGTGGTTTTCATCGCCGGCTACCTCTTCAGCGCCCTGAGCCAGACGCGCCATGCGCTGGACAACCGCCCCGGGCTGCAGGCCTTCCTTTTTCTGGTACTCGGCATCTACTTCACCTGGTTCTGGCACCGTGGCCAGACCCTGGCCATGAAAACCTGGCACATCCGGGTGGTCGACACGCAGGGCCGCCCCATCACCCAGGCCCGGGCCCTGGTACGTTATCTGGCAAGCTGGCTGTGGTTTGCACCGCCCCTGGCGCTGACTTGGCCATTGCAGTTGCCGGCACTTGAAGTGGCGGTGCTCACGCTGGGCTGGGTAGCGGTCTGGGCCTTGCTCAGCCGCTTTCACCCCGGTCGGCAGTTCTGGCATGACGCCCTGGCAGGCACCAGGCTGGTGTCCAGCCGCTGAGCCTGTCCTTTCCTCGGCGACAATCGGGGCATGCCGTCCAGCCACTTCCCCTCCCCCAGCAACCCGCAAAAAGCCCGCAAGGGACTCTCCCGCATCCTGCACGCAGGCGGCTATTCATGGCAGGGTCTGGTGGCGGGCTGGGGGGAGACCGCTTTTCGTCAGGAAGCCCTGGCGGGGATCGTGATGCTGCCGCTGGCGTTCTGGCTCGGACAAAACTGGGTGGAGGTGGCTTTGCTGGCGGGGAGCGTGTTGCTGGTGTTGATTGTTGAGCTGTTGAACACCGGCATCGAATCGTGCATCGACCGCATCGGACCGGAATGGCATGACCTGTCCAAGCGGGCCAAGGACATGGGCAGCGCCGCCGTACTGCTGAGCCTGCTGCTGTGCGCGGGAATCTGGCTGGCCGCCCTCTGGCCAGTTCTGGCGCGCTGAGGACACTATGGCAAGCCCCAATTTCTCGGTGTGCGTGTATTGCGGCTCCAAGCCAGGCCAGGACCCGCTTTTTGCAGCAGTAGCCCGGCAGGTAGGCCAATGGATCGGCAACCATGGCGGTCAGCTGGTCTATGGCGGTGGACGCAACGGCCTGATGGGTCTGTTGGCCGACAGCACCCGTGAAGCGGGTGGACGGGTGGTGGGCGTGATCCCCAGCGCACTGGTTGAACGCGAATGGGCGCACGAGGGCTGCGACGAACTCCACATTGTCGACACCATGCATGAGCGCAAGCGCATGATGATGGACCGTGCCGACGCCTTTCTGGCATTGCCGGGCGGTATTGGCACCTTCGAGGAGCTCTTTGAAGTATGGGCCTGGCGGCAGCTCGGCTACCACGACAAACCGATTGGCATCCTGAGCAGCCGCGGCTACTACACGGCCATGATGCAGTTCATGCGACAAGTGGTTGACGAGGGCTTCATGGGCGACTGGCAGATGGACCTGGTGCGAACCAGCGAGGAAGCAGAGCCTCTGCTGCGTGAACTTGTGCAGGCGGCCGGCTTCGCACCACCGGCGCTGACAGCGCAACTGTAGGACGCTCGCTTCAGATCGCGCTGTCGTCCTGCTCACCCGTGCGGATGCGCACCACGCGCTCAACCGACGTCACGAAAATCTTGCCGTCACCGATCTTGCCGGTGCGCGCCGCCTTGACGATGGCGTCCACGCAGCGGTCCACATCCTCTTCCTTGACCACCACCTCGATCTTCACCTTGGGCAGGAAGTCCACCACGTATTCGGCACCGCGGTAGAGCTCGGTGTGGCCTTTCTGGCGTCCGAAACCCTTGACCTCGGTGACCGTGAGGCCGGTCACACCGCACTCGGCCAGCCCTTCGCGGACTTCTTCGAGCTTGAACGGTTTGATGACGGCGGTGATCTGTTTCATTTTCTGTAAATCCTTGGGGTGAATCAGGCGCGAAAGCGGTTGGTCATAGGATAACGCCAATCCTTGCCGAAGCTGCGGTGCGTTACCCGGATGCCCACCGGGGCCTGGCGGCGCTTGTATTCGTTGAGCTTGATGAGGCGCGTCACTTTCTCGACGTCGGCCTGCTCGTAGCCGTCGGCGATCAGCGCGGCCACGCCCTCGTCGTTTTCCATATAGCGCTCGATGATGGCGTCCAGCACCTCGTATTCGGGCAGGCTGTCCTGGTCCTTCTGGTCCGGGCGCAGTTCGGCGCTGGGCGGACGGGTGATGATGCGCTCGGGGATCGGGTTGCTGCCAGTACCGTAGGGGTCGTTCTGGTTGCGCCAGCGTGCCAGGGCAAACACCCGGGTCTTGAGCACGTCCTTGATCACCGCGAACCCACCGGCCATGTCGCCGTACAGGGTGCAATAGCCGGTCGCCATCTCGCTCTTGTTGCCGGTGGTCAGCACAATCGACCCGGTCTTGTTGGACAGGGCCATCAAAAGCGTGCCACGGATGCGGGCCTGGATGTTCTCTTCGGTGGTGTCTTCTGCCAGACCGGCAAACTGGCCGGCCAGCGCGGTGCGAAAGCCCTCGAAGAGCGGCGCGATCGCGATTTCGTCGTAGCGCACCCCCACCCGCTTGGCCATGTCGCGGCTGTCGATCCAGCTGATGTCGGCCGTGTAGGGCGAAGGCATCATGACCGCGTGGACTTTGTCGGCGCCGATCGCGTCCACCGCGATCGCCAGCACCAGCGCCGAGTCGATGCCACCGGACAAACCGAGGATGGCGCCCTTGAAACCGTTTTTACCCAGGTAGTCGCGCACGCCCAACACCAGCGCGTCCCACAGCTCGGCCTCGGGTGTAGGCAGGGGCTGCAACGCTGCGGTTGAGGCCGTCAACACCGCTCGCTCGCCGGCCATCTCGATCTGCATGTCGAGCGACGCTTCACGGAAGCCCTCGGCCCGGGCCACCACCACACCGGCATCGTCCAGCGCAAAAGAGCGGCCTTCGAAAATGACTTCGTCCTGCCCGCCCGTCAGATGGGCGTAAATCAGCGGCAGGCCGCAGTCCTGCACCCGCTCGCGCATGCGCTGCTCGCGCTCGGCACTCTTGCCCGCATGGAAAGGCGAGGCATTGAGCACCGCCAGCACCTGCGCGCCCGCGTCACGGGCCAGACGGGCCGGCTCCTCGAACCAAGCGTCTTCGCAAATGAGCAGGCCCACGCGCACGCCGGCGACCTCGAACACGCCCACGCCTTCGCCAGGCGTGAAGTAACGGCGCTCGTCGAACACCTGGTAGTTGGGCAGTTCGCGCTTGTCGTAATGCGCCACGATCTGGCCTTCGCAGAGCACCGAGGCGCGGTTGTGGCGGCGCGTGACGGCCACGCTGCGGGTGCGCACGCCACCGCCCTCGGGGTGGCCAACCACCACGTGCAGGCCCTTCAACCCCGAAAGCTCCCGGGCGATGGTTTTCAGGGCATCATCGCAAGCGTCGATGAAGGCGGGACGCAGGAACAGGTCTTCGGCGGCGTAGCCACAGATCGACAACTCGGGCGTGAGCACGAGGCGGGCGCCGCGGGCGTGGGCCTCGCGGGCGCAGTCGATGATCTTGCGGGCATTGCCCGCCATGTCGCCCACCACAAAATTGAGCTGGGCAACGCAAATCTGGAGAGTCATACAGGTGCAGGACAGTGTGAGCGGCGATTATGTCACCCGCGTCTTTGAGGGCATGGAAGCCATCGCGCCCACTGAGTGGGACGGCCTGCTGGCCCGGCAGAGTGCGCCGACCCCTTTCATGCGCCACGCGTACCTGCAGGCCATGACCGCCAGCGGCTCGGCCGTGCCCCGCACCGGCTGGGCGCTGCGCCTGTTCACGCTCTGGCAGGGCGAGGCGCTGGCCGCCGCCTGCCCGGTCTGGCTCAAGGGCCATTCGCGGGGTGAATACGTGTTCGACTGGGCCTGGGCCGAGGCCTATGAGCGCCATGGCCTGCCTTACTACCCCAAAGCCATCATCGCCTCGCCCTTCACCCCGGTGCCCGGCACCCGCCTGCTGGCGCACACACCGGCGGACCGCGCCGCCCTGCTGCAGGGCCTGACCGACTGGTGCGCAGCCGAAGCCCTGCCGTCGCTGCACATATTGTTTGGCGACGAAACCGACCAGACCGCCTGCGCGCAGGCCGGCCTGATGCTGCGCCAGCAGGTGCAGTTCCACTGGCAAAACACCGGCTGGCGCGACTTCGAGGACTTTCTCGCCAGCCTGAACCACGAAAAACGCAAGAAGATCCGGCAGGAGCGGCGCAAGGTGCGGGACGCCGGCGTGGTGTTCCGCGCTGTGCCGGGGCAGCAGGCCAGCGACGCCGACTGGGCCTTTGTGCAGCAGTGCTACCAGCAGACCTATTGGGAGCACGGCAACCCGCCCTACCTGCAGCCGGGCTTTTTCGAGGCCATGCGCCGGGACATGCCCGAGCAGTGGATGATCTTCATCGGTGAGCGCGACGGCGCAGCCATGGCCATGAGCCTGATCGGCCTGCAGCGCGATGCAGCGGGTTTGCCGAAAGTGGCTTACGGCCGCTACTGGGGCGCCACGCAAAGGGTGGATTGCCTGCACTTCGAGGCCTGCTACTACCAGCCCATCGCATGGTGCATCGCCAACGGCGTGCTGCGCTTTGAAGGGGGCGCTCAGGGTGAGCACAAAATGGCACGCGCTCTGCTGCCGGTGCAGACGGCCAGCGCCCACTGGATCGCCCACCCGGGCTTTGCCGAGGCCATCGGGCGCTTTCTGCAGCGAGAAAGCGAAGGCGTGAGCGGCTACATGGACGTGCTGGCCCAGCACAGCCCGCTGCGCCAGCCGCAGGCGCTTCAGGCCTGAGCGGCGGTAGCCACCACCTCGATGCGCCAGGACGGATCGGCCAGCGCCGCCTGCACCGTGGCCCGCGGTGGCGCGCTGCCGGCCACCACCCAGGCGTCCCAGACCTCGTTCATGGCCGCGATGTCGCCGATGTCGGCCAGGTAAATCTGCACCCGCAGCAGGCGCGTCTTGTCGCTGCCAGCCTCGGCCAGCCGCAGGTCAATCTGGCGCAGCACGTCGGCGGTCTGGCTGCGGATGTCGGTCTGCGGGCACTCGGGCACCATGCCGGCCAGGTACACCACCCCGTTGAAAATGGCGGCTTCGCTGTAGCGGGCCGCCACATGCAGGCGTTGAATGCTTGTTGGGGTGTTGCTCATGGCTTTTTGCTGCCCAGTTTCGATTCGGTACCGGCCAGCAGGCGGTTGATGTTTTCGCGGTGCCGCCAGACCAGCAGCAGGGCCATGACGGACAGGGCCAGCACCTCGACCCCATTGGCCTGCCAGGCCACGCCGTCCCCGAACAGGTAGTACACCGGCGCAAACACCGCCGCCACCATGGAGGCCAGCGACACGTAGCGGCTGAAAAACAGCACGATGCTGAAGGTGCACAGCGCCGCGAGCGCCAGCAGGCCGTTCATGCCCACCAATACCCCCACCGCCGTAGCCACGCCTTTGCCCCCGGCAAAGCCGAAAAACACCGGGTACAGATGCCCCAGAAACGCCGCCAGCCCAGCCATGGCGGCGGTACCGGCGCCCAGACCGTGTGCAGGACCGAAGGCCAGCACCAACGCCACCGGCACACCGCCCTTGAGGGCATCGAACAGCAGCGTCAGGATGGCCGCCTTCTTGCTGCCCGAGCGCAGCACATTGGTGGCCCCCGGGTTCTTGCTGCCGTAGCTGCGCGGATCGGACAGGCCCATGAGGCGGCTGACGATCACGGCAAAGCTCAGCGAGCCCAGCAAATAACTGCCAAGCACCACGGCAACAGGCAACAGGTTTTCCATCGGGATGTCTTTCTGATGAGCAGCCGGCATTGTAGGAGCGGCACCTGAGACCTCAGGCCTCGTCGATTGCGCACTGCACTGGCCTGGCCCCCAGCAGATCAACGCAGATTTGCGGGTCGATCCCGACCAGATAGCCGCGCCGCCCGCCATTGATGGCAATGCGCGGCAGGCCAAGGATGGATTCTTCGATGTAGACCGGCATCTGACGGCGCGTGCCAAACGGCGAGGTGCCCCCCACCAGGTAACCGCTGTGGCGGTTGGCCACCTCAGGCGCGCAGGGCTCCACCGATTTGGCACCGATCTGGCGCGCCAGGTTCTTGGTCGAGACCTTGCGGTTACCGTGCATCAGCACCACCAGTGGCCTGGCATCCTGGTCCTGCATGATGAGCGTCTTGACCACGGTGAACGGGTCCATGCCCAGTTCTTTGGCGCTGTGTTGGGCGCCGCCGTGCTCCAGGTATTCGTAAGGGTGCTCGGTGAACGCCACCCCGCGCTGGCGCAGCAGCGCCGTGGCCGGGGTTTCGCTCACCCGTTCCTTCTTGGCCATCGGGGATCAGAGCGCCGGGTCGCGCATTTCCCAACGAATGGCATCGATCTGCTGCAGCAACTCGGGGCTGAGGCGGGTGTCCCAGGCCTTCAGGTCTTCGTCGAACTGTGCCACCGAGGTCACACCGATGATGGTGCTGGTCACGCTCCAGCGGTGGTAGCAGAAGGCCAGGGCCATCTGGGTGGGCGTCAGGCCGTTGTCGCGGGCGAGCTGGTTGTAGCGTCGTGCGGCCACCAGCGCTTCCTCGCGGCCCCAGCGCTGCTTGCGCACCGATTCGTAATTCGAGATGCGGGCGTCGGGCGTCTTGTCCCCCACAAAGCCGGTCTGGTCGTATTTGCCGGTCAGCGCGCCGAAGGCCAGCGGCGAATAGGCCAGCATCGAGACTTTCAGGCGGTAGCAGGTCTCGTCCAGACCGTTGTCATAGAAGCGGCTGGTCAGGGCATAGGGGTTCTGCACTGTCATAACGCGCGGCAGGCCATGTTGCTCGGCCAGGCGAATGAATTCATGCACGCCATAAGGCGTTTCATTGGACAGGCCGATGTAACGCACCTTGCCGGCCTTGACCAGCTGGGCCAGGGCTTCGAGCTGCTCGTGGATCGAGGTGACCGACTTGTCCTTGGCGGGATCGAAATAGCTCATGCCGAACACCGGCACATGCCGCTCGGGCCAGTGGATCTGGTAGAGATCAATCACATCGGTCTTCAGGCGCTTCAAGCTGCCGTCACAGGCATTGAGGATGTCCTGCGCCGTCATGCCGCTGCCTTCGCGAATCCAGGGCATGCCACGGGACGGCCCTGCCACCTTGGTGGCCAGCACCAGCTGGTTGCGGACACCGGGGTTTTTCTCGAACCAGTTGCCTATGATGGTTTCGGTGGCACCACAGGTCTCGGCCTTGGCAGGCACCGAATACATCTCGGCCGTGTCGATGAAATTGATGCCGGCATCGAGCGATCGGCTGAGGATGGCGTGTGCATCCGCCTCCTTGACCTGTTCACCAAAAGTCATGGTGCCCAGACAGATAGGGGTGACGTGCAGGTCGCTGGTACCGAGTTGAACCTTGTTCATGGGTGTTTCTGTTGGAAATGCTCAGGGAGCAATGATTTTGTCATGACCGGCATGTCATCCGCGCGACGCCGCCCTCGCCTCTTCCTGCAGGCGCAGCACACGCCGCTGCACCTTGCCGGTCGTGGTCATGGGCAGCTGATCAATGAATTCGATTTCCTTGGGGTACTCGTAGGGCGCCAGCAGACCACGCACATGGGCCTGAAGCGCTTCGCGCACAGCGTTTTCCCAGGCAGCACGATCCGAGGCGGCCTGCCGCGCCGCCAGCGCGTCGGGCGAGAGCACCACATAGGCTTTGACCAGTGCGCCGCGTTCGGCATCGGGCTTGGGCACCACGGCGGCGTTCTGCACCGCCGGGTGCTTGACCAGGCAGTTCTCGATCTCGCCCGGGCCGATGCGGTAGCCGGCCGCCTTGAACATGTCGTCGGTACGGCCTTGATACCAGAGGTAGCCGTCTTCGTCGCACACGGCCACATCGCCGGTGCGGCACCAGTCACCGGTGTACTTGCTGCGGGTGGCTTCGTCGTTGCGCCAGTAGCCCAAAAAAAACACCGGGTCGGGTTCGCCGTGCACATCGAAACGGTGGACGGCCACCTCGCCGGGTGTGCCGGGCGGGCATTCGCGCCCTTGTTCGTCGATCACGGCCACGCGGTGGCCGGGGTAGCCCTTGCCCATGCTGCCGGGCTTGGGCGGCCAGAACACGCTGCAGTTGCCCACCACGTAGTTGATCTCGGTCTGGCCGAACATCTCGTTCACGGTCACGCCCAGTTGCTGCTGACACCAGTCAAACACCGCATCACCCACCGCTTCGCCTGCGCTCATGATGGCCTGCAGCCGCAGGCGCCAGCGGCTGCGGGGGGCGGGCACCGCTTTCATCATGGCCTTGAGCGCGGTCGGGAACAGAAAGGTGTGCGTGATGGCGTGGGTGTGCAGGATCTCGAATGCCACCTCGGGCGAAAAGCGCCCGTTGAAGGCCACGATGGGCCGGCCAAAGTACAGGCTGGGCAGCAGCGCGTCCATCAGGCCGCCGGTCCAGGCCCAGTCGGCCGGGGACCAGAACACCGCATCCGACGTGCTGCCCGGACGCGCCGGGTCAAAGCCGAACCAGTTCTGGCTGCAGACAAAGCCGGTCAGGTTGCCGATCAGGGCCCGCTGCGGAATCAGTGCGCCCTTGGGGTTGCCGGTGGTGCCACTGGTGTAGATCAACACGGCCGGGTCATCGGCCCGTGTTGTGACTGGCGTGAAGTCCGCCGGCAGGCGGCGGATCGCCGCCTCGAAATCCAGATCGGCCTGCGGACCGGCACGCCCCACGCCGATCACGGTGCGCAGGCCCGGGCAGTCCTTGCGGGCCTCCTGCAACGCAGCCCAGGCCGATTCGTCAGCGATTGCCACGGCGGCCTGGCTGTCCTGAATGCGGAACGACAGCGCCTCAGGCCCGAACAGCATGGACAGCGGCATGGCCACCGCCCCCATCTGCAGCACTGCAATGTAGGCCACCGCCGTTTCAAAACGCTGGGGCAGCACGATAGCCACCCGGTCGCCGCGGCGCACGCCCTGGGCCTTGAGCACATGGCTGAGCCGGTTGGCCGCATCCTGCAACTGGCGAAAACTCCAGCTGCGCCCAAGCCCCTGCCCTGCCAGATGCTCCCGGATGGCCGTGTTGTTGGCCCTGTCTGCCTGCGCCGCCCAGCGCCCACAGCAAGCCTCGGCCATGTTGAAGAAGGCTGGCACCTGCCAGCCGAACCCCCGGTGCAGTTCAGGGTACCTGTCGACGGGTGGCTTTGCGTTCCAGTCCTGCTTGCGACGGCCGACCATGCCTTGTCTCCTTATGATGGCCCCAGTATGTACCAAGTCCTGAGAGAACCGACGAGCACCTGCGTGTCATTGCGTGGCTGCCGCTACCACCTGTTGCGCTGGGGTCCACCCTCGGCCAGTCTGCCGCCGCTGGTGCTGGCACACGGCTGGATGGATGTGGCCGCCTCCTGGCAGTTCATGGTCGATGCGTTCAGCGAGGCTTTCATGCAGGACCGCCCGGTCATCGCTTTGGACTGGCGCGGCTACGGCCTGACCGAATCGCCCGCCACCGACAGCTACTGGTTCCCCGACTACCTGGGTGACCTGGATGCCCTGCTGGACATCGTCAGCCCCGAGCAGCCCATCGACCTGGTCGGCCACAGCATGGGCGGCAATGTGGTGATGATGTATGCCGGCGTGCGCCCGGCGCGCATTCGCCGGCTGGTGAACCTGGAGGGCTTTGGCATGGCTGCCACCCGCCCGGCCCAGGCCCCCGCACGGCTGGGCCAATGGCTGGACGAGTTGCGCCAGCACCGCGAGGGTGCCATCGACCTCAAGACCTACCCCGACGCGGCTGCGGTGGCCGCACGACTGATGAAGACCAACCCGCGCCTGCCACTTGACAAGGCCGAATGGCTGGCCCGGCACTGGGCACGCCCGAACGACAAAGGTCAGTGGCGCATTCTGGGAGACGCAGCCCACAAAATCGTCAACCCCTACCTGTACCGGGTGGACGAGGCACTGGCCATTTACCAGCGCATCAGCGCGCCGGTGCTGGCCGTTGAAGCCGCTGACGATTCGCTGGGCCAGTGGTGGAAAGGCAAATACACCCTGGCCGAATACCACCAGCGCCTGCAGTCCGTCGCCAGGCACAGCATCGCTCGGGTGGAAGATGCAGGCCACATGCTGCACCACGACCAGCCTCTGGTGCTGGCGCGGATGCTCGAGGCGTTCCTCTTGGCCGACTGACACAGTCTGTCACCGGACTCGCAACCACCTCCTCTAGAATCGCGGCTCCCAAATGGAGTACCTGAGTCCGCATGCGAAAAATCCTGCCTTGTGTCCTGATGGCATTGGCTCTGCCACTTTTGGCGCAGGCCAGAGACCATTTCTGTCCCGAGTGGCTGGTCAAGCAGGGAGCGCCGGAACCGGCTTACCGGGCTGAGTTCGCATTTTCGCCCTACACACACCACTGGAACCACAGCCCTGAGCACAAGCCGGTGTTCCTGGCCTCCTTGCATGAACAACTGCCTGGTGGACGGCTTTGCGGCGTCAGCCTGTTCTCCAATTCGTTCGGGCAGCCCTCGGCCTATGTTTATGCAGGCCAGCAATTCGAATCGCTTTTTGGCGTGCCCGAACTGACCCTGAAAGTCACAGCAGGCATCCTCTATGGCTATGTCGGCAAATACCAGAACAAAGTGCCGTTCAATCACAACGGCTTTTCACCCGCCATCATCCCGGCAGTGAATTACAACTTCACGCCCAGGGATGCATTTCAGCTGGACATTCTTGGGAAAGCCGCTGTGATGTTCGCGTATGCCCGAAAGTTCTGAAAAGCAAACTCAGATCCAGCCGGTTCAAAACTGCGCGATCGCAATCTTGCCAAACTGTTGCCCGCCAGCAAGCCGCTCCAAAGCGGCGTGGGCTTCGTCGAGTGCATAGACACGGTCCATCACAGGACGCAGCTGATGGCGGTCGCAAAAGCGCACCAGATCGCGCAACTCGGCCAGATTGCCGAGCGTTGAACCATGAATTTGCAGCTGCCGGATGAAGACGCGGCGCAGGTCGGCGCCAGGCTGGTCGCCGGTGGTGGCACCACAGGTCACGATGCGGCCACCGCGCACAGCGCTCCTGAGCGCGCTGTCCCAGACGGCGGCGCCCACGTTTTCGAACACCACATCGACGCCTCGCCTGCTGGTCAGTCGCATGACCTCCGCGACAACATCCTGCGTGGCGCTGCAGATGGCGGCGTCGGCACCCAGGGCCAGTGCACGCTGGCATTTGTCCGGCTCGCGCGATGTAACGATCACGCGGGCGCCCATGGCCTTGGCCAGCTGCAGGCCGGCCAGCGACACGCCGCCGCCAATGCCGAAAATCAGTACCGTTTCCCAAGGCTTGAGCCGCGCCTGCGTCATCAGCATGCGCCAGGCCGTGAGGTGGTTCACGCCCAGCGCCGCCGCCTCTTCAAACGACCAGCCTTCGGGCATGGGCACGGCGTTGCGTGCCGGCACGCTGATGTATTCGGCCAAGGTGCCATCGCGGTGTTCACCCAGCAGTTTCATGCGGGTGCACAGCACTTCCTCGCCACGCACGCAGAACTCGCAGTGACCGCAGGTCACGCCGGGGTAGAGCAGCACGCGGTCACCTGGCCTGAGTTCGGGATGGCCTTCGTCCACGGCTTCGACCACACCCGCGCCGTCGATGCCCATGATTTGCGGCAGGGTGTGGGTGATGCCCGCGCCGCTGTCGCGCATGTACAGGTCCACGCGGTTGAGCGTGGCCGCGTGGAGGCGCACCAGCACTTCGCCGGGTTTTCGGTCGGGCATGGGGCGATCGCCAATGCTCACCACTTCGTTACCGCCGTGGCCTGTCAGATACACCGCTTTCATTTTGTGTTCCTTGGTTATCGCGCTCATCTTGCACCTTTGCCCGAAACGGCCAAGGGGCGGTGTGGACTG
>Ga0255274_1000070_pt1 | contig 15619 bp, 20 predicted proteins | sample AtltaT_4_FD_183673 | JGI IMG/M metagenome (GOLD analysis project Ga0255274, IMG submission 183673) | Metatranscriptome of freshwater microbial communities from Altamaha River, Georgia, United States - Atl_Colum_RepB_8h (Metagenome... | ecosystem: Environmental > Aquatic > Freshwater > River... | reverse complement strand
TGGTGCGCGACAGCCGACCAGGTCAAAACGCCAGACCGACGCACCGCGGCGAGCCTGTTGCAGGCAAGCCGGCGATAATCCGCGCCTGCTTTCACGTCCTTTGCGGGCGCTGGCCAACCCCGAAGGAACCTTCATGAAAAAAACCTACCCCCTGCACGCCGAGGGGAAGCACCCCGACCGCGTGCTCGACGCCGTCAAGCACGACATCCGCAAATACTTCAAGCGCGAGCGCAGCCGCCCGGTGCCGGCGGGCGCCGACTTCTGGGACTTTGACTGCAAGGTGGGCGGTACGGCCGACACGGCACAAGTCGTGCGCGTGGGTGCGGTGATCGAGGCGGTGGACGCTGCCGCGAAGTCGGGCGCCGCTGCGGTGTATGTGGAGATTCTGAGCAAGCACGGCGTGCGTGTGCCCGCCCCGGCCAAACCCGAAATCACCGATGCACCCGACGAAGCGACTGACCGCGGCGACGCTTAAGCCGGTTTTTTTGCGGCCAGAGCCTCGGCTTGGGCCTGTGCAGCCCGCAGCTTGTCTTTCTTGCTGGGCCGTTTGCCCTTGATGCCGCCGTTGCCCGGCGCTGGCGCTGGCGGCGCGTCCTGCGGCTCAAAGCCCGGCAGCACTTGCAGCGGCAGATCGAGTTGTTCGCGCTTGCGGATCAGCGCCCAGTGTGCCTGCGCCTGTGCGGTGACAAAGCTGACCGCCTCGCCATGGGCCCCAGCACGGCCGGTGCGGCCGATGCGGTGGGTGTAGTCGGTGGCCGAACGCGGCAGGTCGTAGTTGACCACCACGGGCAACAGCGCAATGTCGATGCCGCGCGAGGCCAGGTCGGTGGTCACCACCACGTCCCAGCGACCGGCCTTGAACTCGGCGAGCACATCCTGGCGCGCCCCCTGGCTCATCTCGCCATGGAAGGCGGTGGCAAAGACGCCGGCTTTGTAGAGCTTGTTGGCCACATGCTCGCAGGCGTAACGCGTGGCCACGAAGACCAGCACGCGCTTCCAGCCGTTCTCGGCCATGAGGTGGCGCAGCAAGGCGGTGCGCTTTTTCTCGTCCACCGCAATGGCGCGCTGGCGGATGTCGGGGGCCTGTGTTTCCACGGCCTCGACGGTGATACGCACCGGATCGTGCAGCAGGCCTTGCGCCAGCGCCTGCACGGGCTCTGCATACGTGGCCGAGAACAGCAGGGTCTGCCGCTGGGCCGGCAAGAGCGCCAGCACGCGCTGCAACTCGTCGGCAAAGCCGAAATCGAGCAGGCGGTCGGCCTCGTCCAGCACCAGCTGCTGCACGTCCTGCAGACGCAGCGCGTTGTGCTCGACCAGATCGAGCAGGCGCCCGGGCGTGGCCACCACGATGTCGGCACCGCCGCGCAAGCCCATCATCTGCGGGTTGATCGACACACCGCCGTAGACCACCGCCACCTTGAGCCGCAGCGGGTAGCCCAGATGCGTGAGCACATCGCCCACCTGCACCGCCAGTTCGCGCGTGGGCACCAGCACCAGCGAACGCACCGGACGGCGGAAATTGGTCTGGCGGGGATACAGCACATGCTGCTGCATCAGCGGCAGGGCAAAGGCGAGCGTCTTGCCCGAGCCGGTGGGCGAGGTGACCCACACATCGCGGCCTTGCAGCGCAGGCGGAATGGCCCGCACCTGAACCGGCGTGGGAATGGGCAGGCCCATGTGCCCCACGGCGGCTTGTAGCGCCGGGGTCAGGCCGAGTGTTTCAAAGTTCAATGGGAGAGATCAAGGACAGATCAATGGCGGAAATGGCGCACGCCCGTGAAGACCATGGCCACACCGCGCTCGTTGGCCGCGTCGATGACTTCCTGATCGCGCATGGAACCGCCGGGCTGGGCCACGCAGGTCGCACCGGCATCCACCACCACATCGAGGCCGTCGCGGAAGGGGAAGAAGGCGTCGCTCGCCACCACGGTGTTTTGCAGGCTGAGCTTGGCGGCTTCGGCCTTGATGCTGGCGATGCGGGCCGAGTCCAGGCGGCTCATCTGGCCGGCGCCCACGCCCATGGTCATGCCGTTCTTGCAGAACACGATGGCATTGGACTTGACGAACTTGGCCACTTTCCAGGCGAACAACAGGTCATTGAGCTCTTCGGGCGTGGGTTGCTTGACGGTGACGACCTTGAGGTCGGCCAGCGCCAGCTCGTGGTTGTCGGCGCTTTGCAGAAGCAGGCCCGAGCCCACGCGCTTGGTTTCGAGGGCGTTACGCACCTGGCCGTAGTTCGCGGGCAGCGCGATCTTCATCAGGCGCACATTGACCTTGCTCTTGAAGACTTCCAGCGCTTCGGCGCTGAAGTCGGGCGCCATCAGCACCTCGACAAACTGCTTGCTCACCGCTTCGGCCGCGGCTTTGTCGACCGGGCGGTTGAAGGCGATGATGCCGCCGAAGGCGCTGGTCGGGTCGGTCTGAAAAGCCTTGCTGTAGGCTTCGAAGGGATTGGCCCCCACCGCCACGCCGCAGGGGTTGGCGTGCTTGACGATCACGCAGGCCGGCGCCTCGAAGCTCTTGACGCATTCCCAAGCGGCATCAGCATCGGCGATGTTGTTGTAGGACAGCTCTTTGCCCTGCAGCTGCACGCCGGTGGCCAGCGAACCGGCTGCGGGCGCCAGGTCGCGGTACCAGGCGGCCTGCTGGTGGCTGTTTTCGCCGTAGCGCAGGTCCTGCACTTTCACATACTGCTCGTTGAACTGGCCGCTGAACTGGGCGCGCTCGGGCACATAGCTTTCGCTCAGCTTTTCGGCCTCGAAGTTCACGCTGGAGAGGTAGTTGCTGATCGCGCCGTCGTACTGGCTGATGCGGTTGAACGCGGCCACCGACAGGGCAAAGCGCAGCTTGTCGCTGAGTTTGCCGTTCGCCTTCAACTCGGCAATCACGTCGGCGTACTGGCTGGCGTCTGTGACGATGCCCACGTCTTTCCAGTTCTTGGCGGCGCTGCGCACCATGGCCGGACCGCCGATGTCGATGTTCTCGATCGCGTCGGCCAGCGTGCAGCCGGGCTTGGCCACGGTGGCCTCAAACGGGTAGAGGTTGACGATCAGCAGGTCGATGGTGTCGATGTTGTGGGCTTTGAGGGCCGCCATGTGCTCGGGCACATCGCGGCGCGCCAGCAGGCCGCCGTGCACCTTGGGGTGCAGGGTTTTGACACGGCCGTCCAGCATCTCCGGAAAGCCCGTCACTTCGGCCACCTCGGTCACCGGCAGGCCTTGGTCGGCCAGCAGTTTGGCGGTGCCACCGGTGGAGATCAGGCCCACGCCCAGGGCGTGCAGCTGCTGCGCCAGCTCGACGATGCCGGTCTTGTCGGATACGGAAATCAGGGCTTTCATCACAATGTTCCTAAAGGTCTAAAGATCAAAATTCACTTGAGCAGCTGGTGCTCGACAAGTTTCTTGCGCAGGGTGTTGCGGTTCAGGCCCAGCCAGTCGGCCGCACGCGACTGGTTCTGGCCGGCGCGCTGCATCACCACATCGAGCAGCGGCTTCTCGACCACCTTGAGCAGCATGTCGTACAGACCGGCCGGGTCGGTGCCGTCCAGGTCCTGAAAATAGTCTTCGAGGTTGGCCCGGATGCAGGCCTCAATGCTTTGTCGTTCGCTCATTCACTCATCTCCAGTGCCGCTTCGCTGCACACGGCAGGCAAGCGGTCCATCTGCTCAGCCAAACCGTCCAGATACCGGGCCACGGCGGCCAGTTGTTGTTCGCTGCTCTCGAGCCTGTTCATCTGTTCGCGGAAATCCTCACCCCCGGGCAGGCTGCGCACATACCAGCCGATGTGCTTGCGCGCCGAGCGCACGCCGGTGAATTCGCCATACAGGCTGTAGTGGTCCTGCAGGTGCTCCAGCAGGGCGCGGCGCACCTCGGCCACCAGGGGCGGCGCCAGGTGCTCACCGGTCGCCAGGTAATGCGCCACTTCACGGAAGACCCAGGGCCGGCCCTGGGCGGCACGGCCGATCATCAGCGCATCGGCCCCGGTTTGGCGCAGCACCTCGCGGGCCTTTTCGGGCGAAGTGATGTCGCCGTTGGCCACCACCGGAATGCGCAACGCGGCCTTGACGGCGGCGATCGTGTCGTATTCAGCCTCGCCCTTGTACCCCTGCTCGCGGGTGCGGCCATGCACCGTGACCATGTGCACGCCGGCATTTTCGGCGGCGCCGGCGATCGTCAAGGCGTTCTTGTGGCTCTGGCACCAGCCGGTGCGCATCTTGAGCGTGACCGGCACCCCTTGAGGCTCACACGCGGCCACGACCGCCTCGATGATCTGCAGCGCCAGCACCTCGTCCTGCATCAGGGCCGAACCGGCCCATTTGTTGCAGACCTTCTTGGCCGGGCAACCCATGTTGATGTCGATGATCTGCGCGCCACGCTCGATGTTGTAGGCGGCGGCCTCGGCCATCATGGCCGGCTCGGTGCCGGCGATCTGCACCGCGATCGGGCCTGGCTCACCGTCGTGGTTGGCGCGGCGGCTGGTCTTGAGCGTGTGCCACAGGTCCTTGCGCGAGGTCACCATCTCGCTCACCGCGTAGCCCGCGCCAAACTGGCGACAGAGCTGGCGGAACGGCCGGTCTGTCACACCCGCCATGGGGGCGACAAACAGCGCGTTCGGCAGGGTGTACGGGCCGATCTGCATGGACGTGGAAAACCGGGGGTGCTGAAAAAGGAGGCACGATTGTAATTGCACAAAATTTCAGCAGTTGAAAGTTGTTTGTGCTAAGCAAGCGCTGTGCGAAAAAAGGCCGGGCCACGGCCGCTACACTGCGCCGCATGGAAGCCTGGATGAACACGCTGCTGCAAACGCTGGCGCTGCCCGAATTTGGCCTGTCCACGGTGTTCGTGGTCGCCTTCGTGTCGGCCACGCTGCTGCCCATGGGCTCGGAGCCCGCGGTGTTCGGCCTGGTCAAGCTCAACCCCGAACTGTTCTGGCCTGCCGTCCTGGTGGCCACCGCTGGCAACACGCTGGGCGGCATGGTCAGCTGGTGGATGGGCTGGGGCGCGCACAAGGCGGTAGACAAGTGGCGCCATTCACCAACCCACCTGCGCGCGCTGCACTGGCTGGAAAAACTCGGTCCGCGTGCTTGCCTGCTGAGCTGGCTGCCGGTGGTGGGTGATCCGCTGTGCGCCGTGGCCGGCTGGCTGCAAATGCCGCTGTGGCCCTGCGCTTTCTACATGGCCATCGGCAAGCTGCTGCGCTACCTGCTGATGACCTCGGCGCTGCTCTGGGTGTTCTGATCCGCCGGGGCCAGCAGCCGGGTGAGCAATGCCACGGCCAGCCGCGCCGTCTGCTGGTTCACATCCCGCGCCGGGTTCAACTCCACCAGGTCCACACTGCCCACCCGTCCGCATCGCCCCAAGAGACGCATGCAGGCCATGGCCTGCGCGGCATTGAGGCCGCCGGGCACAGGTGTCGACACACCCGGCGCCCGACCGGGGTCAAGCACATCCAGGTCGAAGCTCAGGTGCAGATGGGTGCTGGCATCCAGACTGGCCAGCCACTGTGCCAGCTCAGCCAGCAGCTGCTGGCCGGGTGCCGCAGGGCATGGCAGGCGCGCCAACCGGATCGGTGTGGACTGCAAAAAACGCTCCTCTCCCGGATCGGTGCTGCGCAAGCCCAAGAGCCAGACCTGTTCGGGCCGCAGCACCGGCGCAGAGCCGGTCAGTTCGGCGGGTCCTTTCCCCAACAGGCAGGCCAGCGGCATGCCGTGCAGGTGGCCCGTGGGGCTGGTGGCCGGGGTGTTGCTGTCGGCATGGGCATCAAGCCAGAGCACCTGTAAACGCTTGCCCACAGCAGCACAGTGCCGGGCCACGGCGACCACCGAACCGATGGCCAGGCTGTGGTCACCTCCCAGCAGCACCGGCACCTGCCCCCAGGACAGCGACTGCTGCACGGCACCGGCCACCAGCCGGGTCCAGATGTGGACCTCACGCAAATGGCTGCAGCCGCCGGCGGGTGGGTGCATCGGGTTGACCGGACCGTCCAGGTCACCCCAGTCCTGCACGCCCAGACCGCATTGGCGCAACGCCTGCACCAGCCCGGCCACGCGCAGCGCTTGCGGCCCCAGGCTGGCGCCACGAACCCAGGCCCCCACATCGGTGGGGGCGCCGATCAGACCGATGGTGCGCATGGCTGCTCCCGTGTTCAACCAGCCTGCGATCGTGCATCAGGCCGGGCAAGGCCACAAGCCCTGCACACGGGCACACCGGGACCGGGCTAACATGGCGACACACATTCCCGCGAGACAGGCATGATCCAGCTCTACATCGGCAACAAAAATTACTCGTCCTGGTCCATGCGACCCTGGGTGTTGCTGCGCCAGGCCGGCATCGATTTCGAAGAAATCATGGTCCGCTTTGACGCCTTCACGCCCGACTCGCAGTTCAAGAAAGTGCTTGCACCGCTCAATCCGGTGGGCAAGGTGCCGGTCCTGGTGCACGACGGCCTGGTGGTGTGGGACACGTTGGCGATTGCTGAATATGTGGCCGAACAGTTCCCGGACCGGCAGCTCTGGCCTGCAGACAGCGCCGCCCGCGCCCGTGCCCGCAGCGTCTGCGCCGAAATGCACAGCGGCTTTGGTGCGCTGCGCAGCGCCTGCCCGATGAACATCGAAGCCCACCTGCCCCAGGTGGGCGCCCTGGCCCTGCGCGACCAGCCGGCCGTGCGCGGCGATCTGCAGCGCATCGTGTCCATGTGGTCGGGCCTGCTGGCCGAGCACGGCGGCCCCCTGCTGTTCGGTGCCTTCAGCGTGGCCGACGCCTACTTTGCCCCCGTGGTCATGCGCTTCAAAACCTATGCCCTGCCCGTACCTGCCAATGTGGCCGCGTACATGGACCGCGTCTGCGCCCTTCCTGGCGTGAAGGCCTGGATTGACGGCGCGCTGGCCGAAAAGGACTTCATCGACTTTGAAGAGCCTTACCGGCTCCACCCCTGAGCAGCGGCATGGAGATCTTTGTCGTCGGCGGTGCGGTGCGCGATGCGCTGATGGGTCTGCCCGTGAATGACCGCGACTGGGTGGTCGTGGGGAGCACCCCCGAGGCCATGGCCGCGCAGGGCTATGTGCCTGTGGGCAAGGACTTTCCGGTGTTTTTGCACCCGCACAGCCGCGAGGAATACGCACTGGCCCGCACCGAACGCAAGACAGCCCGCGGCTACAAGGGTTTTGCGGTGCAGGCCGCGCCCGACGTCACCCTGCAAGACGATCTGGCGCGACGCGACCTCACGATCAATGCGCTGGCGGTGCCTGCAGCGCTGGCACACGCCCCCATCGCGCAATGGGCCGGGCAGGTGGTCGACCCCTACGGCGGCCAGCGCGACCTGCAGGCCAGGGTGCTGCGCCATGTGACCGACGCCTTTGCCGAAGACCCGGTGCGCATCCTGCGTCTGGCGCGATTCGCGGCGCGATTTGCCGGCTTTTCAGTCGCAGATGAAACCATGGCGCTGATGCGCCAAATGGTCGAACACGGCGAGGTCGACCACCTGGTGCCCGAACGGGTCTGGCAGGAACTGGCGCGCGGCCTGATGACCGCCAAGCCTTCGCGCATGTTCGAGGTGCTGCGCGAATGCGGCGCCCTGAAAGTGCTGCTGCCCGAGCTGGACCGGCTGTGGGGGGTGCCCCAGCGCCCCGAATACCACCCCGAAATCGATACCGGCGTGCATGTGATGATGGTGCTCGACCAGAGCGCCCGCCTGCAGGCCCCGCTGGCCGTGCGCTGGGCCGCGCTGATGCACGACCTGGGCAAGGGCACCACAGCCGCGGATGTGCTGCCCCGCCACATCGGCCACGAAGGCCGCAGCGTGAAACTGGCGCACAGGGTGGCCGAACGCCTGCGCGTGCCCAATGACTGCAAAGAACTGGCCGAAGTCGTCGCCCGCGAACATGGGAACATCCACCGCAGCGGCGACCTGAACGCTGCCGCCATCCTGCGACTGCTCACCCGCTGCGACGCCATCCGCCAGAGCGGGCGTTTTGCACTGGTGCTGCAAGCCTGCGAGGCCGATGCCCGGGGGCGGCTGGGACTGGAAAACGCCGCTTATCCGCAGGCACAGCGCCTGGGCCGCGCACTGGAAGCGGCCCTGGGCGTGGTCACGGCAGACATTGCGGCCGCAGCGGCGCGCGAAGGACTGCAAGGGCCGCAGGTCGGCGCACGGATCGAGGCCGCCAGGGCGGCGGCCATTGACCGCCAGCTTTGAAGCCCGACCCGGGCCAACCGTCAACGCTGCGAACGCACCCAGCCCGCAATGTCTTGTGCCGAACGGAAGGCGCCGGCCTGACGCGCGACCTCGCGGCCGTTCACAAACAGGGCCAGCGTCGGGATGCTGCGGATGTTGAAGCGGGCGGCGAGCTGCTGCTCGTCCTCGGTGTTGACCTTGGCCAGGCGCACATGGGGTTCGAGCAGGCCGGCGGCCTGTTCGAAGGCGGGCGCCATCATGCGGCAAGGTCCGCACCACGGAGCCCAGAAGTCCACCAGCACCGGCAACTGGCTGCGACCGATGTGGCGCTCGAAGCTGGCCGCATCCAGCGCCAGCGGCCGGGCAGTGAACAGGGGCTGGTGGCATTGACCACAGTCGGGGGCGCGCGCCAGGTGTTCGGCAGCCACACGGTTGGTGGTGTGGCAATGCGGGCAGACGATGTGCAGAGGGTCGGTCATGTCGGACTTTCACTGGGATTTCCGCCCAGATGGGGTAGCCCCCCGGGTATTCAAGAGCGTGCCCGGTTCACAGCCATTTGGCAATGCCGGCTGCGATCATGCTCAGGATCAGGGTGCTGGTCACCGGCAAGGACCATTGGCGCCCGAACAGGCGAAAGTTCAGATCGCCGGGAAGTTTGCCAAAGCCCAGCTTCTGCAGCCAGGGTTGCAGGCCGCTGAAAATGATCAGCGCCAGCAGGGTGACGATGAGCCAGCGGAGCATGTTCAGAGCCGGTGGGTGCGATCGCCGTGGGCAAAGCCCTGTGCCGGCCAATCGCTGGTGGCCAGGCCGATCACCTTGAACAACTCGCCCATCTCGTGCTCGTTGACCAGGCGAGCGGCTTGCACGCGCTCGGGCAAAGGCGCGGCCTCCATGCGCTGGGCCAGGCCCAGGTTGAACAGGAAGTGCGCCTGGCAGGTGTAGCCCAGCACGTCCAGCCCGGCATTCTGCGCGGCCACGGCAAGGCCGGTGAAGTTCACATGCGCCGTCACGTCTTTCAGGCCCGGCTTGTCGAGCGGATTGTCATCGGCCTGGTGCAGGTGGTGGCACATGACGGTGCCCATGTGGCGCTGGGGGTGGTAGTACTCGGCCTCGGGAAAGCCGTAGTCCAGCAAGAAGGCCGCACCACCGCGCCCGGCCAGCAGGCGCTCGGCCAGGCTGGCGATGAAAGCCTCGCCCTGCGGGTGGATTTCGGTCAGGTAGTCGTGCTCGCCTTCGACCTCCACCGGCGGACGCAGGTCGGTGGCACGGTCGACCCAGGCCAGGCCCCCGGCTTCGATCGCCACGCCACGCTCATGCCAGACCCCGCCTTTGCGCAGCAGCAGCTGCACCGGCATGGCGTCCAGCACCTCGTTGCCCACCACCACGCCCTCCATCACCTCGGGCCAGGCATCCAGCCAGCGGACCTTGTGGGCGTGCGCAGCCAGGGTCTGTGCCTGGCGCGCCCGCAAGCTGCCCGACACATCGATGATGGTGTAGCGCCGCACCTGATCACCCAGGGCGCCCAGCAGCTGCAGGGCCAGCGCGCCGGTGCCGGCGCCGAACTCGAACACCTCATCGGTGCCGGTCTGCGCCAGCGCCTGCCCCACCTGCACCGCCAACGTCTGGCCGAACAGCGGCGAGAGGCCCGGCGCGGTCACAAAGTCGCTGCCGGAGTCGGGCATGGCGCCAAACTTCTGCAGGGCATTGGCGTAGTAGCCCAGCCCGGGTTCGTACAGAACCATGGCCATGAAACGGTCAAACGGCAGCCAGCCACCGGCCGTGGCGATGGCCGCATGCAGCCGAGCCATCAGGCGGTCCTGGAGTTCGGCAGGGGTGGCGGGGGGCAAATCAGGCTTGAAAGTCACCGGCCGATTGTCGCGCATGGCGCGCGGCGGCAGGTGCCCCCGGACAAGAGGGAAACCACAGGGAAAAGGCCATCGGGGATAATTCAGGCCTTGCCGAACCCTGCCCGGCGTGGTGGCACCGGCCCTTCCATCTGGAACGCATTCCCTTGAAAACCGTCCTCATCACCGGCGGCGCCCTGCGTCTGGGCGCCCTGCTGTGCCAGACTTTCGCGCAGGCGGGCTGGCAGGTGTGGTGCCACCACCAGCGTTCGGCAGCCGCCGCACAGGCCCTGCAGCAGCGGCTGCAGGCCGGTGGTGCTCGGGTACATCTGGTGCAGGCCGACCTGGCCCGGACCAGCGAGCGCGAACAGATGATGCGCACCATCGAGGCACAGACCGGCGCATTGGACTGCCTGGTCAACAACGCTTCGCTGTTCGAGCCCGACACCGGTAGCCAGATGGACCTTGAAGGCGCACGCCAGCAGCTCGAAGTCAACCTGCTGGCCCCGCTGTCCATGGCCTCGCTCATGGCGGGTCAGAACGCGCCACAGGCCACGCCAGGCCAGCGCAGCGTGATCCATGTGCTGGATCAGAAGGTCTTCAACCTCAACCCCGATTATTTTTCTTACACGGTCACCAAGCTGGCGCTCGAACGCGCCGTGGCCCTGCAGGCACAGGCCCTGGCCCCCGCGCTGCGCGTGTGCGGTGTGGCGCCGGGGCTGATGTTCCTGAGCGGACCGCAGACGCAGGAGAACTTCGACCGCGCCAGCCGCGTCAACCTGCTGCGCCAGCCCATCGACCCGGCCCAGGTGGCAGCCACCTGCCTGTTCCTGGCTGGCAACCCCTGCATCACCGGCAGCACCCTCAGCGTGGACAACGGCCAGCACCTGGTGCCGCTGTCGCGCGATGTGATGTTCGCCATTGACGATTCCCCAGCACCATGAGCGATCCCCTCTCCGCCCTGGCCCTGAACTGCCGGCGTCTGTTCCTGCGCAACCATGTGGTGGACGTGCGCATTGGCGCACACGACTTCGAAAAGCACGCTCCCCAGCGCATCGTCTTCAACGTCGAGCTCTTCGTGCCGCTGGACGGCAGCACGCCCACCCGGGACGACCTGGCGGAGGTGGTCGACTACGACTATGTGCGCCAGGTGATTGCCCGACGGGTGGCACGCGGCCACATCGTGCTGCAGGAAACCCTGTGCGACGACCTGATGGCCGAACTCATCGCCCACCCCGGCGTGCAAGCGGTGCGCCTGTCCAGCTGCAAGCCCGACGTGTACCCGGACTGCGAAGGCGTCGGCGTGGAAATCATCCGCATCAAGGGAAACACCTCATGCTGAACCGCGGCGCCCAGATCCTCTCGCTCACCGGTCTGCGCTTCGATGCCAACCTCGGCATCCTCGAGCACGAAAAGACCGATCCGCAACCCATCCAGGTCGATGCCGAACTCCACTTGGGGACGCAGCCCTTGCTGCCCAGCGACGACGACATCACCCATGTGCTGGACTACCGCAAGGTGCGCAAGATCATCATCGACGAGTGCACCGCCGAGCATGTGAACCTGCTCGAAACCCTGATCGGCAAACTCACCCACCGCCTGATGCAGCTGCCCGGCGTGCTGGGCGTGCGCGTCAAGATTGCCAAGCTCGAAATTTTTGAAGATTGCGAAGTCGCCATTCGCATGGAAACCGGACAGTGGTGAAGCCCATGAACGCACCTGCAGACAACATCTGGATCGAAGCCGAAGCAGCCGACGCCACCAGGACAGCCAAGATCGAGCGTGAAACCCACAAGCTCGAAAAACGCCTGTGCCGCCAGGTCGGCCAGGCCATCAGCGACTACAACATGATCGAAGCGGGCGACCGCGTCATGGTCTGCATGTCCGGTGGCAAGGACAGCTACGGCATGCTCGACATCCTGATGAAGATGCAGGCCCGCGCCCCGGTGGACTTCACGCTGGTGGCTGTCAACCTCGACCAGAAGCAGCCCGGCTTCCCGGCCGAGGTGCTGCCCAACTACCTGAAAAACCTCGGCATCGAGTTCCACATCGAGACGCAGGACACCTATTCGATCGTCAAGGACAAGATCCCCGAAGGCAAGACCATGTGCAGCCTGTGCTCGCGCCTGCGCCGCGGCATCCTGTACCGCGTGGCGCGCGAGCTCAAGTGCAACAAGCTGGCGCTCGGCCACCACCGCGACGACATGCTGCAGACCTTCTTTCTGAACATGTTCTTTGGCGGCAAGCTCAAGGGCATGCCGCCGAAGCTGGTGAGCGACAACGGCGAGTTCATGGTCATCCGCCCGCTGGCCTATGTGGCCGAGACCGACCTGCAGCGTTGGGCCACGCACCGACAGTTCCCCATCATCCCGTGCACCCTGTGCGGCAGCCAGGAAAACCTGCAGCGCCAGGTGGTGGGCAACATGCTGCGCGAGTGGCAGAAAAAGCACCCCGGCCGCATCGAAAACATGTTTGCCGCGCTGCAGAACGTGGTGCCTTCGCACCTGATGGACCACCAGCTGCACGACTTCAAGAACCTGCAGATCACAGGAATTGCCGATGAGGCTGGCGACAAGGCCTTCGATGAGGAAGAATTCACCGAAGCTTCCTTGCCTGGCATCCAGGTCATCTCGATGAACTGAACACCATGAAACGCCTTGCCACCCTGCTCGCACTCGCTTTCCTTGGCCTGCTGACCGGCTGCGCCGGCATGCGTGTGGTGGACAGCCAGGTGGTCGCCGTCGCCAATGTGCCGCCTGGCGTGCAGCTGCAGGGTGCGAAATACCGCTTCGAGCGCCTGCCCTCGCAGCTGAACAACCCCGAAGCCGGCCTGGCCGAACAGCAGGCCGAGCAGGCGCTGGCGGCAGTGGGGCTGTTGCGCGACGATGCGGCCGCCCAACTGAGCGTGCTGGTGGGTTTTCAGGGCACCCAGTACCTGGCCGACCCCTGGGGCTACCCTTATCCGGGCACCTGGGGCAGCATCTCCATCGGACGCGGCGTGCCTTGGGGCTCTGGCGTGGGTTTCGGCATGGGCATGCGCTTTCCGCCACCCACGCACTACCGCCGCGAGGTCAGCCTGATCCTGCGCGACCTGAAATCCGGTCAGGTGGTCTACGAAACCCGTGCCAGCCACGACGGCCCCTGGAGCGACCACAAAACCATCTTCGCCACCCTGTTCAAGGCCGCGCTGTCGAATTTTCCGAACCCGCCTGCCGGACCACAGCGGGTGAACATCGAGATCCCCCGCTGAGCATGGAAGCCACCCGCATCCTCGCCATCCGCCATGGCGAGACCGCCTGGAATGTCGACACCCGCATCCAGGGCCACCTGGACATCCCCCTCAATGCGACGGGACTGCAGCAGGCCCGCTGGCTGGCCCAGGCCCTGGCCGAACGCGATGCGCTGCACGCCATCTACGCCAGCGACCTGTCGCGCGCCCATGTGACGGCGCAGACCATCGCCGAGGCTGCTGGCCTGGCGGTCAGCACCCACCCCGGCTTGCGCGAGCGTTCCTTTGGCGACTTTCAGGGCCGCACCTTCGCCGAGATCGAAGCTGAGCTGCCCGAACACGCCCAGCAGTGGCGCAAGCGCAGCCCCGAATGGGCGCCGCCCGGCAACGGGGAATCGCTGATCGCCCTGCGCGAGCGGGTGCTGGCCACGGTGGATGAACTGGCGTCGCGCCATGTCGGCGAACAGATCGTGCTGGTGGCCCACGGCGGGGTGATGGATGTGCTCTACCGCGCCGCCACACGGCTGGACCTGCAGGCCCCGCGCACCTGGCTGCTGCCCAACACCGCCGTCAACCGACTGCTGTGGACGCCGCAGGGCCTGAGTCTGGTGGGCTGGGCGGATACCAGCCACCTCGACGACAAGTCGCGGGACGAAACGACCGCCTGAGCCGGCTTATTCGTTGAACAACCCACCCGCCGCCTTGGGCGGCGTGACCCCCAGATGCCGAAAGGCCGCCAGGGTGGCAATGCGTCCTCGCGGGGTACGCTGCAGATAGCCCTGCTGGATCAGGTAGGGCTCGATCACGTCCTCGATCGTGTCGCGCTCTTCGCCGATGCTGGCCGCGATGTTGTCCAGCCCAACCGGTCCGCCGTCAAAGCGGTGGATCACGGCCTCGAGCAGCTTGCGGTCCATGAGGTCAAAGCCCTCGGGATCGACATCGAGCATGGCCAGCGCCGCCTTGGCCATGGCCTGTGTGATGCGGCCATCGCCCTTGACCTCGGCATAGTCGCGCACCCGGCGCAGCAGGCGGTTGGCGATGCGGGGGGTGCCGCGTGAACGTCGTGCGATCTCGAACGAACCCTCTGGATCAATGGGCGCCTTGAGCAAACCACTGCTGCGCGTGACGATGCGCGAGAGCTCCTCGGGTGTGTAGAACTCCAGCCGCGAGACGATGCCAAAGCGGTCGCGCAGCGGGTTGGTCAGCATGCCGGCACGGGTGGTGGCCCCCACCAGCGTGAACGGCTGCAGGTCCAGCTTGATGGAGCGCGCCGCCGGCCCCTCGCCGATCATGATGTCGATCTGGTAATCCTCCAGCGCGGGGTAGAGGATCTCCTCAACCACGGGCGAAAGGCGGTGGATTTCGTCGATGAAGAGCACATCGTTGCGCTCCAGGTTGGTGAGCAGCGCCGCCAGATCCTTGGGCTTTTCAAGCACCGGGCCGCTGGTCTGGCGCAGGTTCACGCCCAGCTCGGCCGCGATGATGTGGCTCAAAGTGGTCTTGCCCAAACCAGGAGGGCCGAACAGCAGCACATGGTCCAGCGGCTCCTCGCGCTTTTTGGCGGCGCCGATGAAGATTTCCAGCTGCTCGCGCACTTTGGCCTGACCCACGTACTCTTCAAGATGTTTGGGGCGCAAGGCGCGCTCGATGGCTTCTTCACTGTTGGACACGGGCGCGGCCGACACCACCCGGGGGGTCGGGGGCAGCGCAAAGTCGTCGGTCTTGATGCTCATGAAGCGATTGTCTTACTTGGCCAGCGCCTTGAGCGCCAGCTTGATGCCCTCGCTCACGCCCACGTCCTGCGGCAGGCCCTTGAGCGCGGCGGCAGCTTCCTTGTCGCTGTAGCCCAGCGCGACCAGCGCCTGTTGGATGTCGCCCTGCGCATCACCCAGGGCCGCTGCGGGTGCACCGATGTCGGCACCCAGCTTGCCCTTGAGTTCGAGCAGCAGGCGTTCGGCGGTTTTCTTGCCGATGCCCGGCACCTTGACCAGACGACCGGCTTCCTGGCTGGTCACGGCCTGAGAAAGCTCCGTCACGCTCATGCCGGACAGCACCGACAGCGCGGTGCGCGGCCCCACGCCCGAAATCTTGATGAGCTGGCGAAAGGCCTCGCGCTCGGCCGCCGTGGCAAAGCCATAGAGGATCTGGGCATCCTCGCGCACCACAAAGTGCGTGAGCAGACTGACCTTTTCGCCGGTGGCGGGCAGGTTGTAGAAAGTGCTCATCGGCACATTGACCTCGTAGCCCACACCGTGGCAGTCCACGATGACTTCGGGTGGGTTCTTGTCGCTCAGGAGGCCGGTGAGTTTGCCGATCATGGGAAGGAAAGCCTTGCTTGGACGGTCTGGAGGAAAATCAGGGTTTTGGGCGCACC
>Ga0255274_1000069_pt1 | contig 15773 bp, 22 predicted proteins | sample AtltaT_4_FD_183673 | JGI IMG/M metagenome (GOLD analysis project Ga0255274, IMG submission 183673) | Metatranscriptome of freshwater microbial communities from Altamaha River, Georgia, United States - Atl_Colum_RepB_8h (Metagenome... | ecosystem: Environmental > Aquatic > Freshwater > River... | reverse complement strand
GGGCGCTGCCGGTCTGGCCGCAGCACCCGACCTGGCCAAGGCCGAGGGGGAGAGCGAATGAACAGCGCCGCCCTGCCCGTGATGGTGGCGGGCCTGTTGCCCATCGTCTGTGCCGGCATCGCCAAATGGGGGGCCAAAGGCTACGACAACCACGACCCCCGTGCCTGGCTGGCCCGACAGCAGGGCCTGCGGGCACGGGCGAACGCAGCACAGCAAAACAGCTTCGAGGCCTTCCCGTTTTTCGCAGTGGCAGTGGCACTGGCTTTGCACTCTGGTGCCAGTGCCGAAGCGGTGGCACCGTGGGCCTGGGGTTTTGTGGCAATGCGTGTGGCCTACATCTTCTGCTACGTGACGGACCGCGCCAGCCTGCGCTCGGTGTTGTGGACAGTGGCCCTGGCTTTTGTCATCAGGATCTACGGCCTGGCCCTCTGACAACCCGCGGACCACACCCCGTCCATGCGCTCACCCGTCGAACAACAGACGCACCCGATCGACCCCGCATCGCTCGCTGCGCTGCCTCGCAGCACGGGTGTCTACCTCTTCCGGGGCGAGGGTGCCTTGCCGCTGTACATCGGCAAGAGCGTGGACATCCGCAGCCGGGTGCTGGCGCACCTGCGCGCGGCTGATGAGGCCGAGATGATCGCCCGGTCGCGGCGCGTGGACTTCATTGAAACTGCAGGTGAAATCGGGGCGCTGTTGCTGGAAGCGCGGCTGATCAAGCAGCTCAGCCCGCTCTTCAACATCCGGCTGCGGCGCCTGCGCAAGCTCTGCAGCATCCGCCTGGCCGGCCAGCCGGGCGCGCTGAATCCGGAGATCGTGTCGGGCAAGGATGTGTCCGTGGCACAGGCCCGGGACCTGTATGGGCTGTTCAGCTCGGTGCGTGCCGCGCAGGGCAAGCTGCGTGAGCTGGCCGACCAGTACCGGCTGTGCCTGGGCCTGCTGGGTCTGGAGAAGACCGGCCCACGCGGCTGCTTTGGCCTGCAGCTCAAAACCTGCCTTGGCGCCTGCGTGGGCCGCGAGGACCGCCAGGCTCACGACCGGCGGCTGTTGTCGGCGCTGGGCGACTGGCAGGTGCATGCCTGGCCTTTCCCGGGCGCGGTGGACCTGGTCGAACAGCAGGGTGACTGGGTCCAGCGCCACCGGCTGCGGGACTGGCGCTACCTGGGCACTTGGTGCTCCCGCACCGGCCAAGGGGTGGCGCACGGGCCTGAGGACTTTGATCTGGACACTTACAAGATTCTGGTCAAACCGGTCATGGTGGGCAGCGTGCGGCTTGAAGCCGTCTGAGCAAGACGGCCCGTTCAGACCGGGTGGCCGCGGCGCAGACGCAGCAGCAAAAGACCACACAGGCTCGCCACCCCCATGAGCGCGAAAAAACCCGCGCGGTAGGTGCCGAACACGGTGGCGAGCAAGCCAAACACCGGCGGGCCGATCACCACCCCCAGAAAGGTGAAGGCCAGGGTGCCGCCCGTGGCCAGGCTGGCCTGCCCGGGTGGCGCCCTGCGCGCGACCTCGGCCAGGTAGACGCCGTTCCAGCCGATGGCCGAGGCGCCGAACACCACCAGGACAGGCACCAGCAAGGCCCGTGGCGCTGCAGCCGGCAGGCTGGCGGTGACCAGGGCAGCCGACACCATCAGCACCGACAGCAGCATCAAAGTGCGCGAGGCCCCCAGCCAGCGGTCGGCCACATAGCCCCAGGTGATGCGCCCGCCGATGCCGCCCATCTGCGCCGCCGACAGGGCCAGGCCCGCCGCCACCAGGCCAAAGGCCAGCTCCTGGTGCAGGTAAGTGACCAGGTAGGTGGTCAGCGACATCTGCACCATCGAGAACATGAAGGAACATGCCGCCATGGTGCTCAGGCTGCGGTGGGCCAGCACCAGTCGGACAGGACGCACCAGGCTGCCGATGTGCACCGGGTGGTGCAGATCGCGGTCGGCATCCATCTCGTGGCGCAATGGCTGGGCCAGCAGCGCGCACAGCACGCACACCAACGCCACCACGGCCAGGCTGGCCTGCCAGTCCAGACCCAGCAGCAGGGAGGGCACGATGGCGCCGGCCAGCATGCTGCCCACCGGCACACCGGTCTGCTTGATCGAGAACACCAGCGACATGCGGTGCGCCGGGGTGGTACGCGCGAGCACATGCGAGCTGGCGGGCGTGATGGGGCCGTAGCCCAACCCGATCAGCACCGCCCCCAGCGCGATGGCAGGCAGCCAGGGCGTCATGCACAGCAGCAGACCACCGGCGCACAGCAAAAGGCCCCACTGGCTGACGCGGATGGCACCGAAGCGGCGGACCGTGTCCCCACCCAGCAGGCTGGCGGTCATGGCGCCGGCATAGGTGACCGCGACATAGAGCCCCACCAGCGCCGGGGACACCGCCAGGGCCTGGCCCACGACCGGCGCCATCACCGGCAGGGTCAGCAAGGCCATGGCCACCATGGCCTGAATGACCAGGGTGACGAGCAGGGGCAGGCCGATGCCGAGGTTCACTCGGGTTTGACGCCCGCTTTGACCAGCAAGCCCCCCAGCGTGTCGATTTCGTTTTTCAGGTGGGCGCGCAAGGCATCCGGGCGGGCCAGTTCGACCGGCACGGCCGAGATGCCCATGCCCTCCAGACGCTGACGCACCTCAGGGTCTGCCACGGACGCCTGCAGGGCTGCCGACAGCTTGTCGAGCACGGGCTTGGGCGTGCCCTTGGGCGCGTACAAACCGAAGGAGATGTTGATCTCCATGCCCTGTACCCCTGCTTCGGCGATCGCCGGCATGTCCGGCAGCGAGGGGATGCGACTGCGCCCGGCCGCAGCGTAGGCCTGGATTTTGCCCGCCTTGATCGAGGGCACAGTGCCCGAAGTCTGGTCGCACAGCAGATCCACCTGCCCGCCGAGCAAGTCGTTGAGCGCCGGCCCGGTACCCTTGTAGGGGATCTCATTGAATTTGACGCCCAGCGCGTTCATGAGCATGAGCCCGCACAGGTGCGAAGCCGAGCCGACACCGGCATGGGCCAGACTGATTTTGGGGGCGTTGGCCTTGGCGTAGGCCACGAATTCGTTCAGGTTTCTGGCCGGAAAGCCATTGCGCGCGGCGATCAGCATCGGGCCACTGGTGGCACGCCCAATCGGCTCAAAATCGTCCACCGGGTGGTAGGGCAGGCTTTTGAACATGGCCAGGTTGGTGGCATGGCTGACGTGGATCATCAGCAGGCTGTAGCCATCGGGCTTGGAACGCGCGACCTTGGCGGTGCCGATGGTGCCGGATGCACCGGCGGGGTTGTCCACCACCACCTGCTGGCCGAGGGATTTCTGCATCGCCCCGGCAAACACGCGGGTGATCACATCGCCTGGTCCGCCAGGCGCATAGGGCATGACCATGGTGATTGGCCGGGACGGAAAGTCCTGGGCCGCCACCTGCCAGGCCCAGGCGACCAGCAAACCCATCAAACCGATTCGGATGCTCCAGCGTTTTGCCATGTGTGTCTCCTGTGAGTAAATGTTCAAGCCAGCAAACGCTGGCGGATGACAAGGGGATCGAGCTCTTCCAGCGGCAACGCACCGCCACCGGGGATGCCGACCTGCGTGGCGTTGAGCAGCATGGACACCATGACGTAGGTGCCCGAGAGCACGGTCAGGTCCACCGCCACCTGTTCGCCCATGCGTTGCACCACCTCGTTCCACAAAGCGTCGGGCACGCGGTGCTGGAGGCTGAGCTGGATGCAGAAATCGAACACCAGCCGTTCATCGTCCTGCATGGTCGTGGGGCGGCGGCAGGCCCGCAGGTCGGCCATCACGGCCTCGGACAGGCCGGCGCGGCGGGCAATCGGTTCGTGCGCCCACCATTCGTACTGGGCGTTGGACAGGCGGGCCTGGATCAGGATGGCGAATTCATTGAGGCGCTTGTTGACCGAGGTCTTGAAACGCAGGTAGTCCAGCAGCTCGAAACAGCGCCTGGCCATGTCGGGGCTGCGCAGCAAGGCGTTGTAAGGCCCGCCCAGGGCCGCACTGGACACCTTGAGGATGTCATCGGCCAGAGGCCGCACCTCAGGGGCGAGTTCCTCGTAGGCCAGCTGTCGCAACCGTTCGCTCATCGCTACATCCTTTCGCAGGAAAGGCGGCGATTATGTGGCGCGTTCGGCGAACGCACTTGTCGTGCGCAGGACAGGGCTGACGCCGCTTTTCAGCGCGAGCGTTGTTTGTCCCCGTAGGGGCAGTAGCCTGGTCTCGGACCCACCTGCGGATGCCTGCGGCAGGTGTCGGGCCGGTGTTCGTAGACCGTGCAGCGGCGGGTCTGGGCATGCAGGTAAGTGCAGTCGCCATTGGCCCGGCGGGCCAGGGTGAAGATGCTGTTCCTGAAATTGAAGTGCTCGATCAGCCCCGCCTTTTCAAGGCGTTTGGCGATCTGTTTGGGTGCGTCGTGCTCGGCCTCGAACGGGTCCACCAGGCCCAGCCGCACCAGATCGGGCATGCGCACCTCGACCGGCATGGTGCAGCAGTTGGCCGCACACGAATCACACAGCCCGCTGCGGTAACGGGTCCAGGTGTCGCAACGGTCAACGTCTACTACGGCGATCGGGGATCTCACGGCGGGGCACCAGCTTGCTGCAAAGCCCCGCAGTGTACCGGGGCGGCCTCAGGCCAGGTGGTCCCAGGCGTGCAGCGCTTCAGAGCAGTACATCAGCGCCGGGCCGCCGCCCATGTAAACGCACACTGCCAGCATTTCTTCCAGCTCGGCCTTGGTGGCGCCCAGGCGCTTGAGCGCCTTGACATGAAAGCCGATGCAGCCCGAGCAGTGCTGGGTGATGCCAATCGCCAGCGCGATCAGCTCCTTGTGCTTTTCGCTGAGTGCGCCGTCGGCCAGCGAAGCCTTGGCCAGCTGGCCGAAGCCCTGCATGGCCTCGCTTTGGGATTTGCGAAACGGCCCGAGCTGGGCATTGATGTTCTGGATCAGGGTGGTGTGGTCAAAGGTGCTCATGGGTTTTCTCCATTTTCAAGGCTTCACAATCGGCGCATGCACCGATCCAACTGGCTGGCCCTGGGGGCCATTTTGCTGTGGGCCAGTCTGGCCATGCTGGGCCTGCGCCTGTCCCACCTGCCGCCATTCTGGCTGACCGGGGTGACGCTGCTGATGGGCAGTGTGATCGCCCTGCCACTGTCGCGCCTTGATTTTTCTCAGTGGCGTTTGCCCCTGCGCACGCTGACGCTGGGGGTCTACGGCCTGTTCGGCTTTCATTTTTTGCTCTTCATCGCCTTGCGGCACGCGCCACCGGTGCAAGCCAATCTGGTGAACTACCTCTGGCCGCTGGGCATGGTGGTGTTGGCGCCACTGCTGCTGCCGGGCATGCGATTGACGCTGCGCCAGGTGCTGGCCGCCGGCATCGGCTTTGCCGGCGCGGCCCTCGCCATCACAGGCGGGCGCGCGGTCGAGGGCGGGCTGGCCTGGGGCTATCTGCCCGCGCTGGGTTCGGCCTTCGTATGGGCAAGCTATTCGCTGCTGACGCAGCGGGTGCCGCCGTTCAGCACCTCGGCCATCGGGCTGTTTGCCCTGGTCTCGGGCACGCTGTCGCTGTTTTGCCATGTGTGGCTGGAACCGGCAGCCCAGGTGCGAAGCGAGAACTGGCCGGCCCTGCTGCTGATGGGGCTGGGCCCCCTGGGCGCGGCTTTCTATTTGTGGGATGCGGCTCTCAAGCAGGGCAATCCGCAACAGATCGGCCTGCTGAGTTTCCTCACGCCCTTGCTGTCGACACTGCTGCTGCTCTGGAGCAGCGGGCAGGCGATCAGTCTGACGGTGGCAGGTGCCGCCATTCTGATTGTGGGTGCAGCGTGGCTGGGGCGTTCGCGCTGAAAGGCGCCGCTCAGCGCGGCATCAGCTCCGCGGGATCGTCGCTGTCGAGCACCTGATCGGCCCAGGGCTTGAGCTTATCGGTGCTGGACAGCAGGATGCGCTGCTTGACCGCCAGCACCTGGGAGGGGTGCATCGAAAAGCTGCGCAGACCCAGACCCAGCAACAGCTTGGTCATGGACACGTCGCCCGCCATTTCGCCGCACACCGAAACGCCTTTGCCCTGGGCACGGCAGGCAGCGATCGTGTCGGCCACCAGGCGCAGCACCGCCGGGTGCAGCGGGTCGTACAGGTGCGCCACCGATTCGTCGGCACGGTCGATCGCCAGCGTGTACTGGATCAGGTCGTTGGTGCCGATCGACAGGAAATCGAAGTACTTGAGGAACAGCCGCAACGACAAGGCTGCGGCGGGGATCTCGATCATCGCGCCCAGACGCACTGGCCCGTGGACCATGCCTTTGCGGTCGAGTTCGTGACGGGCCTGTTCGATCAGCTGCAGGGTCTGCCGGATCTCGCTGACATGGGTCAGCATCGGGATCAAGAGGTTGACCTTGCCGTGCGCCGCAGCACGCAGGATGGCGCGCAGCTGCGTGAGAAACATCGACGGGTCAGCCAGGCTCCAGCGGATGGCCCGCAGACCCAGCGCGGGATTGAGGTGGGCCGAGTCGTGCCGGGTTTCATGGAGCGGTTTGTCGGCGCCCACGTCGATGGTGCGGATCGTCACCGGCAGACCGTTCATGCCTTCCACGGCGCGGCGATAGGCCTGGTACTGCTCTTCTTCGTCGGGCAGGTTGCCCTGGCGCCCCATGAACAGAAACTCGCTGCGGAACAGGCCCACGCCGACCACGCCCGTGGCCAGCGCGGCGGCCGTGTCTTCGGGCATTTCGATGTTGGCCAGCAGCTCGATCTTTTCGCCGTCGAGTGTGACGGCGGGGGTGTGGCGCAGGCGCGTCAGGCGTTCGCGCTCGACCTGGCCCTGGCGCTGCTTGAAGCTGTACTCGGACAGGATGATGGGCGAGGGGTCCACGATCACCACGCCGGCATCGCCGTCGATGATGACCCAGTCGTCCTGCTTGACCAGCTGGCTGCCGGTGCGCGCGCCCACCACCGCCGGAATGTCGAGGCTGCGCGCCACGATGGCGGTGTGCGAGGTTTTGCCGCCCACGTCGGTGACAAAGCCGGCAAACACGCTTTGCTTGAACTGCAGCATGTCGGCCGGTGACAGGTCGTGCGCGATCAGCACCAGCGGCACATCGGTGTCTTCGAGGTGCAGCTCCTGTTGCGGGCGCTGGGGCTGCGGCGTACGCGCCATGGCCGAACCCGTGCCTTTGAGGCTTTGCAGCACGCGCTCTGCGACCTGCTCCATGTCGGCCTTGCGTTCGCGCAGGTAGGGGTCTTCCATCTCGTCGAACTGGCGACCGATGACCTCGAGCTGGCTGGTCAACGCCCACTCGGCGTTGTAGAGACGCTCCTCGATCCACTGACGCACGCCGGCCGTGAGCTCTTCGTCCTGCAGCAGCATGAGGTGAACGTCGAGCAGGGCGCCCAGCTCGTGCGGCGCGTCCTTGGGCATGTCTTTCTGCAGGCGCTGCAGTTCTTCGACCACCTCATCGCGGGCGCGGCGCAGGCGGCCAATTTCGGCTTTGACTTGTCCTGCGTCGATGAAGTAATGCGCCACATCCACCCGGCTCGACGCCACCAGCACGGCACGGCCAATCGCGATGCCGCGGGCCACTGCCAGACCGTGGATGCTGAAGGTCATTTACTCACCCTCACCAAATTTGTCGGCCATGAGCGCAAGGATGGCGTCCAGTGCTTCCTGGTCCCGCTCGCCACTGGTCTCCAGCCTCACCTCGCTGCCCAGACCGGCGGCCAGCATCATCACGCCCATGATGCTTTTGGCATTCACCCTGCGCTCGCCTTTGCTGAGCCACACATCGCAGGGAAAGCTGCCGGCCAGCTTGGTGAGCTTGGCAGAGGCGCGGGCATGCAAGCCGAGCTTATTGCTGATGGTCGTGGTGGCCTGGGGCATGGCTTCGTTTTCCTGTCTGGTTCTGGGGGGCGGTGCAGCCCACGGGCATGATGCCCTGCGCGCCACCGGCCTGCGCGCGGGTGGCCAGGGCCTCCAGGCTTTCATGCCGGTAGCACACGCTGCGCAGCAGCATGGGCAGGTTGGCGCCAGCCACCAACCGGGTGGTGACGCCGTCGCCCAGTTTCTGGGCCACGTTGCAGGGCGTGGCGCCGAACACGTCGCTGAGCACCAGCACCTGGTCGGTGCCCAGCCGGTGCATGGCCTGTTGCGCGCGCGTGAGGCTGACTTCGGGGTCTTCGTCGGGCAGCACGTCGACCGCCTGCACACCGGCCGCACAGTCAGGAAAGACGTGCAGGGCACAGTCGCGCAGCGCGCTGGCCAGCGGGGTGTGGGCGATGATGAGGATGCCGTTCATGTCAGGCGCCATTATCGGCGCGGAACAGCAGGAAAAAGAGCCAGGAAATCAGGGAACAGATGCCAAACGCACCGAAAGCCGCCTGGTAGGCCAACACCGTCTCCAGGCCGAGGCTGCGCGCCAGATCCACCCCCAGCCCGATGCCCCACTGCACCACAAAAATGCCGGCAAAAATCACCAGGTTGTAGGCCGACAGGGCGCGCCCAGCCAGATGGGACGGGAAGGCCATGCCCACCGCAGGTTGGGCCAGCGAGACGAAGGTGCTGCAGACACAAAATGCCGCCAGCAGAGCGGCCGCACCGGCACCCACCGCAGGCCCTGCCCACACCAGCGCAGCCAGCGCCACCGCGCTCAAAGGAAAACCCCAGGCAATGAGCTGATCGACATGGATGCCGCGGCGCGCCAGGCCCGGCGTGATCCAACCCCACAGCCAGAAACTGGTGAGCATGGACAGGTTGATGACAAACAGGCCGGTGGCCGATGCCAGCGCGCTCCAGCCGGCCACCTGCGTCATCCAGGGCCCGGCCCACAGGGTCTGGATGGCCACCATGCCGCCATAGCTGAAAAAGCCCAGAGGCGTCATGCGCCAGAAATAGCGGCTGCGCCAGACCGCGCTGTAGCCACCGTCGTCTGCATCAGCAGCGCTGGTTTGCACTGCCGGCGTGCGGCGCTCCCAGTCCGGCACCAGCAGGCGAATGGCCAGCATGGACACGGCAATGCTCACCGCCATCGCCACGAACAGGGCACGCCAGCCCCAGATGGGCAGCAGCCACTGTACGGGCAAAGTGGCAGCCACCATGCCCAGTGAACCCGTCATGAGCATCCATGAATTGGTGCGCAGCTGGGTACTGGCATTGAACCAGCGGCGATAACCCGTCAGGGGCGCCATGAGGCAGGCACTCACGCCCACGCCGCACAGCACGCGCGCCAGCAGAAGACCGGAAAAACTGTCGGCCTGCGCAAAGGCCACACAGCCGAGCACCGCCACGGACAGGAATGCCAGGATGACACTGCGCGGGCCATAACGGTCCAGCCAGCGGCCCAACGGCAACTGGGTCAGCGAGAAGCCAAGAAAATAACCGCCGGCCAGCAGCCCGAGGTCGCGCGCCTGCAGGCCCAGCTCCTGCGTCAGCACCGGCGACAGCGTGGCGGTGATGGCCCGCACCAGCGCAGAAAAGAAATAGGCCAGGGCAAAGGCCAGGAAAACAACCACCGCCATGCGGCGCGTCAGGTGCTGGGCACTCATGGCTGCACCCCATCAAACAAGGTTTTCGCCAGCGCATCGCTGACCTTGGGGGCATGCACCACGGCGTGCACCAGACGCACATGGTCACCTTCGGCAAACGCACCCCACACCGCCCGGGTGTCCACAGTGCGTCCGTCAGGTGTGATCGCCTGTGTCCGCAATTCGCGGGCCGCAGACAGCGGCAACATGCCGGCTTGCGCCCATGCTTGCGTCTGGGGTTCTGCCGCCTGCCAATGCAGCGCCGTGGCCTTCTGCCAACCCAGCAGCACGGCCTGCGCATCGGTCCCGGGCGCCAGCGCTGCCGTCATCACGGCCAGCATCGCGCCCCCGGACTCGCAACCGGCCACTGACAACTGCACAGGTACACCACCCAGTGGCACTTCCCGGCTGGTTCGGTCAGGCTTGCAGGGCAGCTGCGCTTTCAGGGCTGTGCCCTCAAAGCCTATTTGGCGCCAGTTCTCAGCGGGGCTGCAGCCAGCCAGCAAGGCCACAAGGGCCGGCAACAAAAACATTCGCATTTCACCGATTTTAGAAGCGGGGCTCGCCAGACTGCGCTCCCCGGCGACATCGGTGCCGGCGGTTTTGGCGACAATCGGCGAATGAATGCTCTTGATGGAATCCGAGTCCTTGACCTGTCACGCGTGCTGGCAGGCCCCTGGTGCACCCAGAACTTGGCCGATCTGGGTGCCGACGTGATCAAGATCGAACGCCCCGGCAGTGGCGATGACACCCGCGGCTGGGGTCCACCCTTCCTCAAGGATGCCGAGGGACAGGACACTGCCGAAGCCGCCTACTACCTGGGCGCCAACCGCAACAAGCGCTCGGTCACCTGCGACATCGCCCAGCCGGAAGGTCAGCAGCTGATCCGGGACCTGGTGAAACACTGCGATGTCTTCATCGAGAACTTCAAGGTCGGCGACATGGCACGCTACGGACTGGACTATGCCAGCCTGTCGGCCATCCAGCCCAAGCTCGTGTACTGCAGCGTGACCGGTTTTGGCCAGACCGGCCCTTACAAGGACCGCGCCGGCTATGACTATGCTGTGCAGGGCATCGGCGGACTGATGAGCGTCACCGGCGAACGCGACGATCTGGGTGGCAGCCCGCAAAAGGTGGGAGTGGCTGTGGCCGACCTGTTCACCGGCATGTACGCCACTGTCGGCATCCTGGCGGCACTGCGCCATGCCGAGCGCACCGGCGAAGGCCAGCATCTGGACATGGCGCTGCTGGATGTGCAGGTGGCCATGCTGGCCAATCTGGGCGCGAACTACCTCGTCAGCGGAAAGGTACCGGGACGCGCCGGCAATGCACACCAGAACATCGTCCCCTACCAGGTCTTCGAAGTGAAACCACCCGAAGGCAGTGCCCCGGACACGCGTGACCACATCATCCTGGCCGTGGGCAACGATGGGCAATTCGCCAAGTTCTGCGCAGTGGCCGGTGTGCCCGAGTTGGCCACAGACCCGCGCTATGCGACCAACCAGAACCGGGTTCGCCACCGCGCTGAACTGGTGCCAAGACTCGAAGGCATACTCCAGACACGCACCAAGGCCGACTGGCTGACCGCACTGGAAGCAGCGAAGGTGCCGTGCGGCGCGATCAACAACCTGGCCGAGGTGTTTGCCGATCCGCATGTGCGCTCCCGCGAGATGGTTGACACCTGGCAACACCCGATCCGGCCCGACCTGAAACTGGTGGCCAGCCCGCTCAAGCTCGGTAAAACCCCAGCGCGACAGGACTTGCCGCCCCCCCTGCTGGGGCAGCACACCAGCGATGTTCTGTCGGATGTCCTCGGTTACAGCCAGGCACAGCAGCGCGCCCTGCGCGACAAAGGAGTGATCTGATGGCGAACTACCTGCTGGTGCATGGGGCATGGCATGGGGCGTGGTGCTGGCGTCGCGTGCTGCCGCCGCTGACGGCGGCGGGGCACCGGGTACATGCGCTCACGCTCACGGGGGTGGGCGAGCGCGCGCACCTGCTCGGCCCCGCCATCGACCTGGAAACCCACATCGCCGACGTCACAGCCGCGATGGATGCCGAGGAGATGGATGAGGTGATCCTGGTGGTGCATTCCTACGCTGGCATGCTGGGTACTGCCGTGGCAGATCGGCGCCCCCAGCGCCTGCGCCACCTGGTGTATCTGGATGCGGTGCTGCCCAAGCCGGGCGAGAGCTGGAGCAGCACCCACGCCAGCACCACGCGCAATGCACGCATCGAGGCGGCCCAGGCCGATCCGCTGTTCAGCTTCCCGCCCCCCGATGCATCGGTGTTCGGGCTGGATGCCGAGGACCACGCCTGGGTCCAGCGCCGCCAGACGCCGCACCCGGGCAAGCCCTACACGCATGTGCTGAATTTCGACCCCCGTCGTGTGGCCTCGGTGCCACGCACCTTTGTCAATTGCACACGGCCACCGCTGGCCACGATCGACATCAGCCGTCTGCGCATGCGTGATCCGGCTTTCTGGGATGGCGCCTGGCTGCCAGGCTCTCGGGTCGTGGAAATGGCCACCGGCCACGATCCCATGGTGAGCGACCCACAAGGCTTGGCCGACATCCTGCTGGCATTGGACCTTTGCTGACCACGGATAAAGGCAGGCTTCTACAATCATGCGCATGAAACGCCTGTCCTTTGTGGCCACCCTGTTTGCTGCTGCCCTGACGCTGGGCGGTTGCGGGCAGGACAGCGTGCCCGCTTCGTCTTTCGTGCTGCTCGACGGCAGCAAAATCAGCACAGAACAGCTCAAGGGCAAGGTCACACTGGTGAATTTCTGGGCCACCAGTTGCACCACCTGTGTAGCCGAGATGCCCGAGCTGGTCGCCACCTATGACAAGTACAAGGACAGGGGCTACGAGACGCTGGCCGTGGCGATGAGCTACGACCCGCCAGCCTACGTGGTCAATTTCAGCGAGACACGCAAACTGCCCTTCAAGGTGGCAATAGACAACACCGGTGCCAACGCCAAAGCCTGGGGCGATGTCAAACTCACGCCCACCACTTACCTGGTGAACAAGCGCGGCGAGATCGTCAAGCGTTACGTCGGCACCCCCGACTTTGCCGAACTGCATCGACTGATCGAAAAACTCCTGGCCGAGGCCTGAACTTCAGGCCTGGCCGCTGCGCGTCAATCCTTGCGGAAGTTGTCGTGGCAGGCCTTGCAGGTGGGTGCTGCGGAACCAAAAGCAGCTTTGAGGTTGTCGAGGTTGCCCGTTTTGGCGGCCGCCACCAGCTTGGCCACCTCTGCCTGGTTCTTGTCGGCGGCCTCCTTGAACTTGGCCGACTCTTTCCAGATTTCCGGCTTGGCACGGGTTTCGCCCTTGTCACTGCCTTCGACAAATGCGGTGTAAGGCAACTTGCTCACCACGGCCAGCACGTCTGCATTCTCTGCGGCCTGCCTGGCGTCAAACGGGGCCTTGCCCTGCGCCATGGCCCCCAGCCGACCAAAATGCGCCGCCATCAGCGTGAAACCGGCCTTGCGGTATTTGATGGCATCTTCGGCCTTGGCAAACTGCGCTTGTGCAGGCTGTGCCAGCGCCGCGGCAGCCAGCAGGCCCGCCAGAACAAGGTGCTTTTTCATATGATGCTCCTGAATTTGGTGGATGATCCAGCGTGCAAGTCTCGCATGTTTCGTCCCTTTCTGTCCTGAGGAATGCCCTGACCATGGCCACTGTCCGCATCTGGGATCTGCCCACCCGACTCTTTCACTGGCTGCTGGCCATCTGCGTCATGGGTCTGATCGTCACCGGCAACATCGGCGGCAATGCCATGGTCTGGCATTTCAGGCTGGGCTATGCGGTGCTGACCCTGTTGCTGTTCCGTCTGCTCTGGGGTTTTGTTGGCGGGCATTGGTCACGCTGGTCTCGGCTTGCGCTGGGCCCCCGACAGGTTCTGTCTTACTTGCGCGGCCAGCCACATGCATGGGTGGGACACAATCCACTGGGCTCATGGTCGGTGTTGCTGATGTTGTTGTGGCTGTTGCTGCAGGTCGCCACCGGGCTGATGAGCGACGATGAAATTGCCAATGCCGGACCACTCACGGTGCTGGTTTCAGGCGCCACCGTGAGCGCCGCCACGGCCTGGCACAAGGGCCTGGGCAAGTTGCTGTTGATTGTGCTGGTGCTGTTGCATGTTGCCGCCATTGTCTGGTACCGGGTGCGCAAGGCCCAGGCGCTGGTGCCGGCCATGTGGCATGGCGACAAGGATCTGCCGGGCGAGGTAACCGCCTCACGCGACTGCCTGCCGCAGCGACTGCTGGCCGTTCTGCTGCTGCTGATCTCGGCGTCCGCCGTGCGGTGGCTGATCGGACTGGGCGCGACATGAGCGCTCGGCTCTTGCCGCTACACTGGCCTCTGAACCACTTCTGAGCTTGCCTTGGACACGCCCGAGACAGAACTGTTTGTACCCGTCAACGCCGAAGACCTTGAGGCGGCACGGGCCATCTTTCGTGAATATGCCAGCACCTTGACCGTGGACCTGGATTTCCAGGACTTCGGTGCCGAGCTCGCGACCCTGCCCGGCGACTACGCGGCTCCGCGCGGCGCTTTGTTGCTGGCCCGCGTGGGCGGTGCGGTGGCCGGCTGCTGTGCCCTGCGCCCCATGGACAGCAGCGACTACCCCAACGCTGCCGAAATGAAGCGGCTGTATGTGCGCAAAGCGTTCCGGGGTTTCGGTCTGGGCCGGCAGTTGAGCGAGGCCATCCTGGACGAAGCCCGTCGCGCCGGTTACAGCAGCGTGTTGCTCGACACGCTCGACGAAATGGAAGCGGCGCGGGCCCTCTATGAAGATCTGGGTTTTCAGGAAATCCCCCCCTACTACCACAACCCCCATGCCGGCGCCCACTACCTGAAGGTCGACCTGGACTGAAGCAGACCTGGCCACAACAAGGGCAAAGGGCCGCTGACGCGGCCCTGAGCGTGGGTTCAAGCGTTGCTCAGCCCTTGGCCTGGGCCAGCAGGGTGGCTGCGTCGCTGACCTCGAACTTGCCGGGGGCTTCAACGTTGAGCGTTGCCACCTTGCCGTCCTTGACCAGCATGGAGTAGCGGTTGCTGCGCAGGCCCATGCCGCGGGCCGTGAGGTCCAGCGTCAGGCCTGTGCCCTTGGTGAATTCAGCGCTGCCGTCACCGAGCATGCGGACCTTGGTACCGGTCTTCTGCTCACGCGCCCAGGCGCCCATGACGAATGCATCGTTGACGCTGACACACCAGATTTCATCAACACCGGCTGCGCGCAGTGCATCGTACTGCTCCACATAGCCGGGCACATGCTTGGCCGAACAGGTGGGGGTGAAGGCACCGGGCAATGCGAACAGGGCAATCGTCTTGCCGGCCGCGGCCTTGTGCACATCCACCGGATTGGGACCGATGCTGCAGCCGTTGCCCTCGACTTCGGAATATTCCATCAGGGTGGCGGCTGGGAGTTGGTCTCCGACTTTGATCATGTTGTCTCCAGGTAAATGAAAGGTTGGGCGAAAAAAAACGACCCACGCATTGTGGGTCGTTTTGGCGAAGCTTGCAGCGTTGCGGCTTTTTGGGCTTAAACGGCTGCAGCTTTCTCGACCAGACGGGTGGCGACCCAGTTCTTGGTCTTGGAGATCGGCTTGCTTTCGGTGATCTCGATGATGTCGCCCAGGTGGTACTCACCTTTTTCGTCGTGCGCGTGGTACTTGCTCGACTTGGCCACGATCTTGCCGTAGAGGGCGTGCTTGACACGACGCTCCACCAGCACGGTCACGGTCTTGGCGCGCTTGTCGCTGACCACCTTGCCAATCAAGGTGCGCTTGAGGGATGTTTTGGCTTCCGTCATGGTCACTCCTTATTTGGCAGCTTGCTTTTCAGCAAGGATGGTCTTGGCACGGGCGATGGCACGGCGGGTTTCGCCCAGCGTACCGGTGTTGCCGAGTTGTTGCGTGGCTTTCTGCATGCGCAGACCGAAGTGAGCCTTTTGCAGCTCCTTGATCTCGGCTTTCAGACCATCCACGTCTTTTTGGCGCAGTTCAGCAGCTTTCATTTCTTCGTTCTCCTGAATCACTGGCCGATCATGCGGCTGACAAACGTGGTGCGCAGCGGCAGCTTGGCAGCTGCCAGCTTGAAGGCTTCGCGGGCCAGTTCCTCGGGCACGCCGACGATTTCGTACAGCACCTTGCCCGGCTGGATTTCAGCCACGTAGTACTCGGGGTTGCCCTTGCCGTTACCCATACGCACTTCTGCGGGCTTGGTGGAAATCGGCTTGTCGGGGAACACACGGATCCAG
>Ga0255274_1000068_pt1 | contig 15783 bp, 14 predicted proteins | sample AtltaT_4_FD_183673 | JGI IMG/M metagenome (GOLD analysis project Ga0255274, IMG submission 183673) | Metatranscriptome of freshwater microbial communities from Altamaha River, Georgia, United States - Atl_Colum_RepB_8h (Metagenome... | ecosystem: Environmental > Aquatic > Freshwater > River... | reverse complement strand
TCTCGAACGGAAGGCGGTTCTGCGGTAGACTCGTTCGACTTCTTACAGAAGTGCGCTACACCTTTTACTTCGTTACACCCTCTGACCGCGCCAGCCGATCGTGACACGGCATGGCGGTAGCGTGCCCAAAGCTTTTACAGACCTTAAGACAAACCAAAAAAGAGCCGCACAAGACTATGACCAGCCGCCAAGCCAAGATCCAAGAAGACACCCATTTCCGGATCATGCGCATCTTGCAAGAGAACCCGGACCTGACCCAGCGCGAGCTGGCCGAGAGGCTGGGCATGAGCGTGGGCGGACTGAACTACTGCCTCAACGCCCTCATCGACAAGGGCTTTGTAAAGATGGGCAACTTCCAGAAGAGCAAGAACAAGTTCAAGTACGTCTATCTGCTCACGCCCCAGGGCATTGCCGAAAAGGTGGCGCTGACCAGCCGCTTCCTCAAGCGCAAGATGGACGAGTACGACGCGTTGAAGGTGGAGATTGAGGCGTTGAAGGCGGAGGTGGGTGACGAAGAAGCCAATGGCCTCGGAAAGGCCAGCCGATGAAAATTGCCATCGCCGGTACCGGCTACGTTGGTCTGTCCAACGGAATCCTGCTTGCCCGGCACAACGAAGTTGTTTGCCTGGATATCGTCCCTGAGAAGGTGGCGCGTTTAAATCAGAAAAAATCCCCGATCGAAGACAAAGAGATCGAGGACTTCCTGCTCAACAAGCCACTGAATTTCCGCGCCACGCTCGACAAGGCAGATGCCTACACCGGCGCTGACTTTGTCATCATCGCCACTCCTACCGACTACGACCCCGAGACCAACTTTTTCAACACGCGGTCCATCGAGGCGGTCATCAAGGACGTCATGGCCATCAACCCAAATGCGGTCATGGTCATCAAGTCCACTGTACCCGTGGGCTACACCGCCAAAACCAGACAAGAGCTTGGCACTGAAGCCCTGTTCTTCAGCCCGGAGTTCCTGCGCGAGGGCAAAGCCCTTTACGACAACCTGCACCCCAGCCGCATCATCGTCGGCGAGAAATCAGAACGCGCCGAAGTCTTTGCCAACCTGCTAAAGCAAGGCGCCATCAAGCAAGACATCCCCACGCTGTTCACCGACAGCACCGAGGCCGAGGCCATCAAGCTCTTCGCCAATACCTACCTGGCCATGCGCGTGGCCTACTTCAACGAACTGGACACCTACGCTGCCACCCATGGCCTGGACACCCGTCAGATCATCGAAGGTGTCAGCCTGGACCCGCGCATAGGCAACCATTACAACAATCCCAGCTTCGGCTATGGGGGCTACTGTTTGCCCAAAGACACCAAGCAGTTGTTAGCCAATTACCGCGAGGTTCCCCAAAACCTGATCCACGCCATCGTTGAGTCAAATACCACCCGCAAAGACTTCATTGCTGACGAAATCATTCGCCGCAAGCCCAAAGTAGTTGGTATCTACCGCCTCATCATGAAGGCTGGCTCGGACAACTTCCGCGCCTCCAGCATCCAAGGCATCATGAAGCGGATCAAAGCCAAAGGCATTGAAGTCATCGTCTACGAGCCTGTGCTGACAGAAGCCGAGTTCTATAACTCACGCGTTGTCAACGATCTGGCCACTTTCAAACAAGAGGCTAACGTCATCATCGCCAACAGAAGAACAGATGCCTTGGCCGATGTAGCTGACAAGGTTTACACCCGCGACTTGTTTGGGAGCGACTAAATGAAAGTCCTCGTCACCGGCGCCGCCGGCTTTATCGGCTCAACCCTCACACTTCGCCTGCTTGAACGCGGCGACACCGTAATAGGCATCGACAACCACAACGACTACTACAGCCCCGCACTGAAAGAAGCGCGGCTAGCTCGTCAGGCCGATCACCCCAACTACACCCATATCCGCATGGACATGGCCGATCGCCCTGGCATGGCTGAGCTGTTCAAGACCCACAAACCCCATCGCGTGGTCAACCTGGCCGCCCAAGCCGGTGTGCGCTACTCCCTTGAGAACCCGCTCTCCTACATCGACAGCAACCTCGTCGGCTTCGGCCACATCCTGGAAGGCTGCCGTCACAACGGCGTTGAGCACTTGGTATACGCCAGCAGCTCCAGCGTGTATGGCGCGAATACAGCCATGCCGTTCTCCGTGCACCATAACGTTGACCATCCGCTCAGCCTCTACGCCGCCACCAAAAAGGCCAACGAACTCATGGCCCACACCTACAGCCACCTGTATGGGCTACCCACAACCGGCCTTCGCTTCTTTACCGTTTACGGCCCCTGGGACCGTCCTGACATGGCCCTGCAAAAATTCGCGCAGGCCATCACAAAAGGCGAAACCATCAAAGTCTTCAACCACGGCAACCATCGCCGGGATTTCACCTACATCGACGATATCGTTGAGGGCGTGATTCGCCTCCTGGACCGCCCCGCACCGCCAAATCCAAACTGGTCCAGCGACAACCCAGACCCCGGGACCAGCAAGGCCCCTTGGCGTGTGTACAACATTGGAAATAACCGCCCAGTGAACCTGATGGACTACATCGGCGCCCTAGAAAAGGCTCTAGGCAAAGAAGCCAACAAGGAATTCCTACCAATACAGCCGGGCGATGTGCCGGATACCTGGGCAAACGTGGATGATTTGGTTGAGCAGCTTGATTACAGGCCCAACATCTCAGTCGAACAAGGCATCGCCAACTTCGTGGCTTGGTACCGTAATTATTACCATGCGTGAGATAGAACGCCGAATAGACAACACCTTGGCGCGCCAGGAATATCAGAGTGTTTGGCAGACAACTGAATCCAAATCGACACATTTACTCTGAGTGACAGCAGTGCTCAGATCAATATCCAAGATAGTAGGCGGTACAGCAAGTGCACAGTTGATCGCTTTACTTGCGATGCCCTTTATTTCCCGCTTGTATCTACCAGCGGACTATGGGCTGTTTGGCGTAATTGTGGCGATAACCATGGTTTTTGCGATCATTTCTTCCTTTCAATTGCACCAAGCCATTGTTTTGCCAAAAGTGAAGTCACACGCGATAGGCCTATTTCAGCTTGCCTGCCTTGGGGTTATGGCTGGCGGCGCACTGACTGCAATCTTTGCGTATAGCTACTGGTACATTTTCCATAACGACATGGAGACCCTGGATATGCTGCAAATGTCCTTGCTGACGGGCTTAGCCGTTGCGGCCGTTGGCATCGGACAGGCCGGCCAAGGGCTAGCAGTACGCGAAAAAGCCTTTGGCCGAATCGGCATAGCAGCTATGATTCGAGCGAGCGTAGTTATTGCTATTCAGATCACACTGGGATTAAGTGGGAGCGGAGCAATTGGCCTGCTAGCGGGCTACGTTGCGGGTGAAGTTGCTGCTTTGTTTTACCTGTTTAAATTTGCTCTTCCCGCCGGCTCATTCAAGCCACAAATGCAATGGAAGCGACTTCGGGTCTTGGTGGGACGATACAAGGATTTCGTTTCCTTCGGAACAGCCCAAGAGGCCATGAACTCGGCTTCCCAAGGGCTGCCGGTCATGTTATTGGCGGCCTATTTTGGTCCGACAGTAGCGGGTTATTACGCCTTCGCACTAAAGATACTCATGGCACCGGTCAATATGCTTGCAGGTGCTGTTCGTCAGGTTCTCAGTGTGCGTTTTGCCGAGGCACAGTCTTCCCCCGCAATACTTCGCCATGATTTTCGCCGCATAACTATTGCACTTGCCGTGCCAAGTATCTTAGGTGCACTTCTAATCATGCCATTCACCCCTGATTTATTCTCAATGCTTTTTGGTATTGAGTGGAGCGAATCGGGTGAATATGGCGTCTGGCTTCTGCTGTGGTGTGTATTCGGCATCTTCAACGTCCCTGCAACCCTTATATTTCGCATACTGCGGCGACAAAATGTCAGTTTAATGATCAATGCCTTGCTACTCGTCACACGGGTTGCAGTTCTGATAGTTGGTGGAATTTTTTTCTTGCCTATTGAAACAGTGTTCGCTTTTTCCATGGCTGGCATCGCATGGAATATGGTAATCATTGGCGTAGCTTCAGGTTATGTCAGGCATGAAAGGGGAGGGCTGAAATGAGAAAATATAAATTTGCAGATAAATTAATGCCGATGGTTTGACAAGCAATGGCATTATTACCTGCGTCGATGAAGAATTCGGTAAGTTCGAAAAAGCCTGGAAAACAATAACCATGATTGCAATCCACTCTGCAACAGGTGCTTTTGCAACCGAATGGCGCTCGTATTGTCTTGAAAGAGGGATTCCATTCAAAGAGGTTGATTGCTTTTCAACCAACATCATTCGGCAACTTCAGGGCTGTAGTGCCTTGCTTTGGCACTGGGAGCATCACGATTTTGAAGCACAGTTGTTTGCGCGGCAACTTATTGCATCAGTCGAAGAAATGGGGATTCGTGTATTTCCAAGTACGAAGACCTCATGGCACTACGATGACAAAGTCGGACAAAAATATATCCTAGAAGCCATTGGTGCCCCGTTGATACCTAGCTATGTTTTTTATGACAAAGAGAAGGCACTGAAATGGATCGCAGAAACAACATTCCCGAAAGTTTGGAAACTTCGCGGCGGGGCAGGCTCACAAAACGTGCGGCTCTTGAGTTCTGCAAATCAAGCGCTGCAGGTTGTGCACAGGGCCTTTAATAATGGGTTCAAAAACTCACGGTGGCACGCACTCAAAGACCGGGTTTGGGAGTTCCGCAGAGACCGAACACTCAATTCATTCATAAACATTACACGTGGGTTAATCCGGGCAGCATTTCCCCATGTAAAAAACTCACGCGGCCCTGTTCAAAAAGACTATGTGTATTTTCAAGACTTTATCCCGGATAATACCTTCGACATACGTGTGATTGTGGTCGGAAATCGTGCATTTGCGATCAAGCGGCTCGTGCGACACGGTGACTTTCGTGCATCTGGAAGTGGCCGCATACTCTACGATCCAGCAGAAATCTCAACTGAATGTGTAGCCACCGCATTTGGCGTAACTGAAAAGCTTGGTTCACAGTGTTGCGCTTATGACTTCGTTCATCATGCCGACAATTGGTTGATTGTGGAGATAAGCTACGCATTTACAGCTGCGGCATATAAGAAATGTCCAGGATATTGGGACAGTAAATTGGAATGGCATTCAACACCTGTAATGCCAGAAAGATTTATTCTGGATGATCTGCTCATAGCAATTGGGACCAGGGGTGGGACGAATGCCTGAGGCATCGGAGCGACTCATAGCCATTTTCATACCAAATCTGCGAGGTGGAGGAGCAGAACGGGTAATGGTGACGTTGGCCAACCACTTTGTCACGAGTGGTCACCGTGTCGACCTTGTTCTAGGACGTGCGACCGGGGAATATTTAGACGAGGTCAGTCCAGATGTTCGAGTGATTGATCTTCGCACGGATCGAATGTTGACATGCCTCTTGCCACTAATCCGCTACCTGCGCCGCGAACGGCCTGCTGTCATGCTATCGGCTCTAAACCATGTCAATATCATTGCCATCCTTGCGCGCAAGTTTGCTGGCGTCCAAATGCGACTGGTTATAAGTGAGCGAAACAGCTTAACCAGTCTTGGCAAGAGTCACGCTGGTAAATTACTCAAGCGTCTTATGGCGTGGTTTTATCCATCGGCGGATGCGGTAATAGCAGTAACACAAGCGGGCGTAAAAGAACTTATTAACACGTTCGGCTTGTCGAAGGAAAAGGTTTATGCCATCCCTAATCCGGTTGACATTGAACGGCTGCAAGCGCTTTCGGTTGTGCCACTAAACCATCCTTGGTTTGACACAGGCGCCCCCCCGGTCATATTGGCCGTTGGTCGCCTGTCACCACAAAAAGACTTCGGAACTCTCATTCAAGCATTCGCACAGCTGCGAATGCAATTGCAATTTCCAGCTCGCCTTGTGATTCTTGGTGAGGGCCCATTGCGCGAGACGCTTCAACGCCAAGTGGAGGAGCTCGGTGTGCAGAGCGATGTGTATATGCCCGGATTTCGAGAAAATCCGTTCAACTGGATGGCGAGAAGCCAACTTTTCGTATTGTCTTCACTTTATGAAGGCTTTCCGAATGTTCTGGTGCAAGCGATGGCATGTGGCGCACGGGTCATCAGCACTAATTGCCCAACCGGGCCAGACGAAATTCTTGAGGGTGGGCTGTGGGGACGGCTTGTAGAACCAGGTAACTTTCGAGATTTAGCTTTGGCAATGAGTATGTCTTTGAAAGACACTACATCACCTGATGTCCGGCAAAGAGTTAGATCTTTTCAATTCGGCGAAATTGCTAGCATTTATTTTTCAGTTTTGGTTTCTTCTGTTTCGGAGGGTGAGTAATGGCATATATAACCCTTGAAGGAGTTGCCGGGCTATTTGTTTTTATATTCTGTGCTGCGTTTGTATTTTGGGACATCGAAAGGAGTAAGAAATTTGAGGCCATTCATCTTACCATATTGGCCATGGGTATAGTGTATGGGCTTTTTTTTCCATTATCTATTCACGGCGCGAATAATGGTTATTTTGATGAAGGCCATTTTATTCTGAATGCCCGTGATGATTTCTTGATTTATCCATTTGTATCTGTACTTGCAGTAATAAGCGTTTATTTCGGTTGGAGGACTGCATCGAGCAAGAAGTTGGGTGAGCGTTTTTCGATATTTAGGGGTGTCTCCCAGAAGAGATTGATATTTTGGCTCTACGTGATGCTACTTCTCGGTATTCTTACTCAATATCTTTATGTTATTGATTATGGAGGTTTTATAGCATACTTAGAGCTTAGTGTTATTTTGAGAAGTGGCTTAATAGATGTTGCTGATAAGAGTCGATTTTCATTTTTACTTCCATTTGGAGGGTTTGCTGTCGTAGCCTTTTATGGTTTTTTTGGTCTTTTTCTCACTGAAAGAAGATCACTTTCATTGGTCCTCGGTCTTCTGGTTTCTTTTGTTTGTGCTGCCTATGTGGTCTTTGCAAGCGCAGGACGTGTAGTGATAATATCTTCATTGGCAATCATTATCTTAGCGATTTTTCTTGCCAATAAGATAAATCGTAGATCCATATTTATAGCAGCGATATTGGGCGCGCCCGTGGTGTTGCTAGTCTTCTTTATTATTAGTAATGCTCTAAATTTAAAGGGGGCGGATGACTTCGGAATTTACTTGGCAAGAGAGACGTCGTATATATTTATTTCATTTTTCGCTCAACTTGAAAAAGGAAATAACTTTCAGCTTTTTCAAGAGCTTTTCTTGGCGCCCGCCTATTTATTGCCGCAAAGTATGACAAACACATGGCTTGACAGTGCAACAGACATAAATACCCGATTGATATATGGTGCAAACAAAGGTGAGTTTGGAATCACTGGGTCAGTTCCTGTGGACTTATTGACATTTGGCATTATGCAGTTTCACGTGTTCGGAGTTTTAATTTATGCATTTACTTTCGGATATATATTGAGATTGTTAAGTTGGGTGGCATCTTCATTCTCACAGGGTGGTGTCGCTGCCTCATATTTGGCTTATATATTTATCAGAATTGCCGCATTTGGTGTTTTCTATTCATATCCAAAACATATTTTGCACGGAAGCTTTGCATTTATCACGTGTTTGCTTGTAATTTGGTCCGTTAAATTTTTCCGGGGATCTTTTGGGCGCCGCCGGCAATATTAATCCTGATTAGAAACCTGCCTCAGAGAGGCTCAACCCATGAGCTTGTGACCCACTAATCTGGAGTCCTCTTACAGTGGGGTGAGCATCATGGCCTTCAACCAGATCCAGTTCCAGCACGGCATGTCGATTCCGGAATTCCTTCGTAGATTCGGCACTGAGGCACAGTGCGCCGAAGCGATCAAGGCCGCGCGCTGGCCTGATGGATTTCGCTGTCCGCGCTGCGCCAGCAGTGATCACTATGTGGTCGGCCACGGCGCCCGCAAGCTCTTCCAGTGCAATGGCTGTCGGCATCAGACCTCCCTGACCGCAGGCAGTCTCATGGCGCACACCAAACTGCCCCTGACGACCTGGTTCTTGGCCATCTACCTCATCAGTCAGGCTAAGACAGGGCTGTCGGCCCTGGCGCTCAAGCGTCAGCTTGGTGTGAGTTACCCCACGGCCTGGCTGTTGCATCAGAAGATCAACCGGGCCATGGCCGCGCAAGACGCCACCCACCAACTCAGCGGCACGGTGCAGCTTGATGACGCTTACCTCGGAGGCGAGCGTACAGGCGGCAAAGTCGGTCGCGGCTCCGAGAACAAGGTTCCCTTTGTCGCGGCGGTCTCGGTCAATGATCACGGGCATCCGATGTTCATCAAGCTCAATGTGGTCAGAGGGTTCACATCCGAAGCGATCAGCAAGTGGGCCAAGTCCAATCTGGCACCGGGCACCAGCGTGCACAGCGATGGTTTGGCCTGCTTCAGTGCGGTGGCCGATGCCGGTTGCCTTCACCTTCCGATGGTGGTCGGCGGCCTCAAGCCGCGCGACCTGCCCAGCTTCAAGTGGGTCAACACCGTGCTTGGCAATCTCAAGACCACGTTGGCCGGAGCATTTCATGCCCTGAACTACCGCAAGTACGCCGAGCACTACCTCGCAGGCTTCGCCTACAGGTTCAACCGCCGCTTCGATTTGCGGGGCCTGGTCGCAAGCCTCATCGTCGATGTCGTGAGAGCAAAGCCCATCCAGGAAAAGGCGGTCAGGTCGCATGCTGAGACACGTTTCTAATCAGGATATTAATAACATCTAATGCTTTTTACCGTGAAAATACTTCACATAATTACCTGCCTTGGCGACGGTGGTGCCGAAGCTGTTCTTTATCGCCTTATAACCAATGACGATCGAAGCCAGCATTCGGTGATTTCGCTTATGGACGCTGGGAAATATGGGCCATTGCTAGCTGAAAAGGGTATTGCTGTCCATACACTCAACATGCCGCGCAGTCGTGTCACAGTTTCTGGTTTTTTGCGGCTCATGAAGCTGATACGTCGCATCCGACCCGATGCGGTCCAGACTTGGATGTATCACGCCAATCTACTAGGCGGAATAGCTGGTCGACTTACGGGGCAGCGCAACATCATTTGGGGGATACATCACTCGGATCTTGTTCCAGGGGAGAGCAGCCGCATGACCATTCTTGTAGCGCAACTAGGTGCGTGGTTGTCTAGTTGGGCTGCGAAAAAGGTGATTTGTTGTGCAAGTCGATCATTCGAAGTGCATGCCAGACTCGGATACGATGTCCAGCGCATGCAAGTGATCGAGAACGGCTATGACCTCTCTGTTTTTCAGCCTGACCCAGCCGCAGGGAGGAGGATTAGGCAGGAACTAGGGCTCGGTGCGGACCAGGCAGTGATTGGCTTTGTTGCGCGCTACGATCCGTTGAAAGATCATGAAACGCTCTTGGGTGCCTTAGCTCATTTGAAGCGGCGAAGCAGTTGCCCAGTCTGCCTGTTAATCGGCACAGGTCTTGATGCTAACAACGTCATTCTCAATCGCAAGATTGCTGAGATGGGCTTGACTGAATATGTGCATCTACTTGGCCGCCGTAGCGACGTTCCGGCACTGATGAATGCTCTAGATTTGCACGTGATGTCATCCTACAGCGAAGCATTTCCAAATGTTTTAGCTGAAGCGATGGCGTGTGGCACGCCTTGTGTCTCAACCAATGTCGGTGACGCGGCCGTCATCCTTGGTAGTACGGGACGGATCGTACCTCCGCAGGAACCCGAAGCCTTGGCCGAAGCGATAGACAAGATGTTGGCCGAGCGAACTGGTCCGAACTGGAACGACCGGCGCGTGGCGGCTCGTAAGCATGTCGCCGAACACTTTTCGTTGGATTCCATGGTTAAGCGTTATCGTGCTGCATGGCTTGAAAATTCTGAGCCCGAAATGCCTCATCGCGATTTCTGATCTGTTCAGCCGTGTACCTTTATGGTACGTAGCGCTTGAAGCGCCCCTTACCCATTACAGGTACACCCAAACGAATAATGCTAAAGCATCCTTAATATGAAAATATCGGTAGTAACTAATCGAGCGCCGGCACTTTCCGTGTTTCGGAGGCAACTTCTACATGAAATGGTTAAGAGTGGTCATGTCGTACTGGCTTTTGCGCCCGATCATGACAATGAGTCGCGAGCCATACTACACGAGATAGGTGTTATTCCAGTAGACTTCTACATGGATAGAGCGGGAGTTAACCCAATCAAAGATCTCTTAACGATCTTAGATCTAAAGCGTCAGCTCGATCGACATAAACCAGATCTTAGTTTTTGCTTCTTTATCAAGCCAGTAATTTATGGCATCTTAGGTTCGTGGTTAGCTGGGGTACGGTATCGATTCGGACTTATCGAGGGGCTTGGCTTCGCTTTTACTCAAATCGATAGTCCGAGCCTTCGCCGATTGATATTGCAGAAGATGATTGGTGCGCTTGCTCGATTCTCATTGCGCCGCGCAGAGGGAGTTTTCTTCCTCAATCCAGATGATCAGCGCGAATTTATTGAAAGAAGGTTTGTTACAGCGAGCCGTACGCGCCTACTAGGAGGTGCTGGTGTGGATTTGGCTGTGTGGCCACAAATCCCGTTACCTGAAGGGCCGATAAACTTTATTCTCGTTGCCCGACTCCTTCGTGACAAAGGGATCGAAGACTATGTCTCCGCGATTAGACTTGTTCGTCGCCAATATCCAGATGCCCGTTTTATGCTACTTGGCGGCCTGGATGATAACCCTTCAGGAATACGACGTTCCGAAGTCGACGCCTGGGTGGCGGAAGGACTGGTCGAATGGCCTGGTCATGTCGCGGTAAGGCCTTGGCTTGAAGCGGCCCATGTGTTTGTCCTACCCTCATATCGTGAAGGTGTGCCGATCAGCACACAAGAGGCTATGGCCAGCGGGCGACCAGTGATCACTACAGATGTTCCCGGATGCCGCGAAACGGTTGTACATGGGCGTAATGGTTACTTAATCCCACCACGCAGTCCGACAGCACTGGCCGAAGCAATGGAACGGTTCCTTTTGGATAGATCACTCATAGTTGTGATGGGGAAAGAGAGCCGCTTAATAGCAGAAGAACGCTTTGATATTCATAAACAAAACCACAAGCTTATGAACTTTATGAATATACCTAAACTGTGACTTCATTTTTGCCTAAGATTTTTAAAAGTCTTGGTTTAATTTTCTTATCAAGTGAAGGCGTAATTATTTTAGGCGTAAAATGCGTGCAGCATCCCGAGGATGCAAGATAAGAGATGTACCTTTTGTCTCAACATTTCAAGTAACACGAAACATCGAATTTCAAAGTTAATTAACATGAATGACTTTAATATCAAATGCGATTGCTGTGTTAACCGCATGCAATATATTGGTATGCATCTTCAATACCGCCATTTTTGCTGCCAGATTTGTGGGCATGAAAGATTTCTTTCTGAGCAGGTAAGCGTTAGCTCAGAGCAATATGAAGATGACGCTGACTATACTGCCGATCTTGCAATTGCAGGAAGTCACAAGGATCTCCTGATGTGGAATCACATCCAGGCAATCAAACAACTAGACCTACTCTTAAATGGTAAAGGGTCACGCGTTCTTGATATCGGTTGCTTTAATGGATTTTTTGTCAAGGAATTAATCGAGAGAGGATTTGATGCAATTGGAATTGATTTTAATCGCAAAGCCCTTGAGTTTGGTCGATCGACTTATAATTCGGGGGAATTGATTACGTCAAGAACGCTTGCCGATTTAGAGCGTGACGGAGAGCGGTTTGACGCGATCACAATGTTTGAGGTGATTGAGCATCTGGAAGACTTCGAGTCTGTCATTCAGAATGCTGTTCGTCTTTTGAAAGATAATGGGGTTATTATAATTTCGACTCCCAATAGCAAGATGTCTTGGCGCCCCGCTCTCGACTATCCTCCCCATCATTTGTCACGATTTACTTCGTTGTCCATTCAAAGATTAATGGAGAGAACCGGTTTGAAAGTGGCGTTTCAAAGAGAGCAGATGAATCTTTTTGATCTTGTTAGAAACTATGTCGGCTCCTTGTTTCGCAGAAAATCCTCACAAAGTATGCGTGGTGGTCAGTTCAGGAGCCGCCAAGCCGCTAACAAACTTCGGACTATTGCGAACAGATCTAAATGGTTATTTTACAAAATTAGCTTCCCAGTTGACGTACTGTTGCACCTGATTGGTATGCGATATATTAGCCAATTAACTGTAGCAAAAAAGCAATAATGAGAATTTCTATTGTTGGATCAGCCGGTATCCCTGCAAATTATGGTGGCTTTGAGACACTAGTGCAAAATCTAGCAGAATTTCACCAGCGGTATTCCCTCGATCTTGAGTTGGTGGTGTACTGTAGTTCCAAGAACTACAAAGTAAAGCTAAAGCGCGCTATGAATTCCGAGCTTCGATATCTACCTGTTAGTGCCAATGGCGTGTGGAGCATTCCCTACGACATCATATCTTTGTTATCTGCTGTTAGGCACCGAAGCGATGTGATTTTGCTTCTGGGTGTCTCAGGCGCGATTGCTCTTCCTCTGGTACGTCTGCTGTCACGCGCACGCATAGTGACTAATATCGACGGTATCGAATGGAAGCGCGAGAAATGGCGAGGTTTGGCTAAGTGGTTTTTACGACTTTCTGAACGAATGGCAGTACGTCTCTCGCATGAAGTGGTGGCCGACAATGCCGGAATTGCTATTCATATCTCGCAAAGTTACGAACGTGTAGCTAACGTGATCGCCTATGGCGGGGATCATGCATTCCAGATACCTGGAAAGACCTTTGAAGGTAAAGCACTTCCACATCGCTATGCTTTTGCCCTCTGCCGTATAGAGCCTGAAAACAATATCGGGATGATCCTAGAGGCTTTTTCTTCTAGTACTGACTTACCCTTGGTTTTTGTTGGTAATTGGAACAACAGTGCCTTTGGCCGTGAATTGAGACACCGCTACGCAGGACATACTAATTTGCATTTGCTTGATCCTATCTATGATGTGGGAGTATTGCGCACATTGCGCGGGAACGCATACATCTATGTTCACGGCCATTCTGCCGGCGGGACAAACCCTTCGCTGGTAGAGATGATGCACTTTGGTCTGCCCATATTTGCGTACGACTGCATTTTTAATCGCTTCACTACTGAAGACGGCGCCATTTTCTTTAAAGACTCTGAGTCGCTAAGTAGTCGCTTATTAACTCTCGAAGCTGACGTAGCAATTCAAATTGGTTCCAACATGCGTCGAATCGCGCATGAGCGTTACACGTGGGACGGAATTGGCCAAGCTTACTTTGAGCTCTTGATCGGAAAGAAGCTAGATCCTGCAGTATCGCCCCCAAATCTTATGCGCAAATGTCTATGACGATCCTTGTTACCGGTGGAGCTGGGTACATTGGCTCACACACATCTTTGGCTTTGCTGCAAGCCCGACATGACGTAGTTGTGCTGGACAACCTCTGTAACAGTTCGGCCGAGTCACTAAATCGAGTAGTCCGCTTGTCTGGTCGCAGTTCAATCTTTGTACAGGGCGATATTCGTGATCGAGTTGTGCTTAACCGTTTATTTGCAGATCATTCGATCGACGCCGTGTTGCACTTTGCTGGCCTGAAAGCTGTTGGTGAGAGCGTTTCTCAACCACTGCGCTATTTCGACAACAACGTGCACGGCAGTCAGGTGTTGTTGCAGGCCATGGCAGATGCGGGTGTGTTTCATTTCGTGTTCAGTTCGTCGGCAACCGTCTATGGTGAGCCGGCCCAGATGCCGATAGCTGAGACCTGTCCAGTCGGCCAACCGACCAACCCCTATGGCCGTAGCAAGCTGATGGTGGAAGACATGCTGCGCGACTTGGCGGCGTCTGACCCACGTTGGCGTATCGCCATCCTGCGCTACTTCAACCCGGTGGGCGCGCATGAGAGCGGCCTGATCGGCGAAGACCCGAATGGCATTCCCAATAACCTGTTGCCGTACATCGCCCAGGTGGCGGTGGGCAAACTGCCCGAGTTGGCGGTGTTTGGGAACGACTACCCCACGCACGACGGCACAGGCGTGCGCGACTACATTCATGTGGTCGATTTGGCCGAGGGGCACCTCCGCTCCCTTGAAGCTTTGGAATCGCGTACAGGCGCGCATGTTTGGAACCTGGGCACCGGTCAGGGCTACAGCGTGCTCGACATGGTTCATGCCTTTGAGGCAGCCAGTGGTAAGCCAGTGCCCTACCGTATCTCCCCACGCCGTCCGGGCGACATTGCCACTTGCTACTCAGATCCGAGCAAAGCAGAGAGAGAACTGGGTTGGAAAGCCAAGCGCGGCTTACCTGAGATGATGCGCGACGCTTGGCGTTGGCAGCAGATGAACCCGAACGGGTATCGGTAGCTAGTTTTCACTGCAGAGCTGATCGTGGCTGCTTAAACCCTTCACGATCCCACGGCCAAATTTCATCCCCCCACCGGTTCTTGACCTTGCGCACCATCTTCTTGGACAGGGTATCGGTGATCCGGTCGACGAATACCATCGACTTTTGCGCATATGGAGCGCGTTGCTCGGCTTCCCATGCATACGTCAGTCCCTCGTTCAGCACCAGCCATGCGGCCCGCTCCTTGAGCACGGGCGCGGCGTTGAACACCCAGTCCACAAAGTCGATCTCTTCTGCCGTCCAGTCGCAGGCGGCAGATTCCAGGTAGTCGACCGCCCATTCCGGGCCGTGCACGTTGCTGGCGTGCCAGTACAGGTGCTCCGTCAGCACCGTGCGCCCGGTCAACCCCTCCGCCATGTAGGGGTTGGCCGCAATGCCCCGTCGCAGGTAGGTGCAGGCCGCCACATAGTCCCCCTGCCGAAACGTAATCAGCGCCGCCTGATACCAGTGGGCCGGTGAATTGGGCGAGCCTTTCAGGTACTCCTGCAGGGCGGCATGGTGGTCGCCCTGGAGTAGGGCAATATCGCCCAACAAAAACCGCACGCCGATGTTGTCCATGGGGCACCAAGCCAGCATCTGCTGGGCCAGCGCCATGGCGGCTTTGCCATCGCGCTTGTGCATCAAGCCCAGCAAAGTGCCATGCGCCAGTCGCAAGAAGGAGCGGTTGTCCACCTCACTCCAGGTGATCTGGCCGGCGTAGCCCTTGGGGATGTGCGCGTGCGCCCGGCGAAAGGCCCGTTCATACACCTCGGTGGCTTCATCCTGCAAACCCAGCGCCCACAGCCGGTTGGCAATGAAGTTCTGGATTTCCAGGTTGTCCGGGGTGGGGGCTTCCAGCTTGCGCGCCTGCATTAGGGCCTGCTTGTGTGTGACACGGCCGGCTTGGAGTTGGTCGATCAGTACGTCCAGGGCTTCTTCATCTTGCCAGTTGCGGCTGAAACGGCCGTACTGGGTGGGCTCGCCGGTTTCGGGGTCATCGAAGGTTTCGATGGTGAAGACGAGCGAGGACTTTGAGTGATCGGGCTCAGGCTTTTTGCGGGGCATGGTCGGGTCCGGTGGGTTCAGGTGCAGCGGTGGCCTTGTCTGCTGGTGCGCTGGGCTGGCCGTTGAATGGCTGCGTGTTGAAGGGCTTTGTGGTGTAGGTGCGGCCGTTGTGGGCGATGTACCGCCGCAGCTCAGGCGCCATGGCCTCCGGCACGATCAGGACGGTCATTCCCATCGCCTCGGCCATGCGCTCGATGGACGACAAACGCGGATCGCGCTTGCCGCTCTCAATCTCCGACAAATGCTGCGGCGACATGCCCACCTTGGCAGACAGGTTCTCCAGCGTCAGACGACGCTGACTGCGCTGGCGGCGCAGGAAGGCGGGGATCAAGGTTTCCATGGGGGTAGCGTAGCGCAGTGGCGGGAGAAT
>Ga0255274_1000065_pt1 | contig 16229 bp, 14 predicted proteins | sample AtltaT_4_FD_183673 | JGI IMG/M metagenome (GOLD analysis project Ga0255274, IMG submission 183673) | Metatranscriptome of freshwater microbial communities from Altamaha River, Georgia, United States - Atl_Colum_RepB_8h (Metagenome... | ecosystem: Environmental > Aquatic > Freshwater > River... | reverse complement strand
GGTGAATTCTGCGATCGAAAGGTCATAAAGTAAAATCGATTATTCAAAACACGTTCATTGATTTTTATCTATGAATATCACCTTTCGCCAGCTGCGGCTGTTTCTGGCCCTGTCCGACATCGGCAGCGTCAGCGCGGCCGCGCGCGCCCTGCACGTCACCCAACCCACGGCTTTGATGCAGTTGCGCGAGATCACCGAATCGGTGGGTCTGCCGCTGTACGAGGTGATTGCCCGCAAGGTCTATCTGACCGAGGCGGGGCGTCAGCTGGCGCGCACGGCACGCACCATCGTGGACGAATGGGAGCGATTTGGCCAGACCGTCAATGCGATGCAGGGTCTCACCAGCGGGCGCCTGCGTGTGGCGGTGGTCAGCACCGCCAAATACTTTGTGCCCCGGCTGCTGGGCAGTTTTTGCGAGCGCCATCCGGGCATCGACATCTCACTGGAGGTGCTCAACCGCGATGGCGTGGTGCAGCGCCTGCGTGAAAACCGCGACGATCTCTACGTCATGTCCATGCCGCCCAGGGATGTGGAGCTGGAAGACGAGACCTTTCTGGCCAACCCGCTGGTGATGATCGCCCCCGCCGGCCACCCCCTGGCCAGCCGCCAGCGTCTGCCGCTCAAGGCCCTGACCGGTGAACGCCTGATCCTGCGCGAACGCGGCTCGGGCACACGCCTGGCCACCGACCGTTTTTTCGAGTCACAGGACTTTGTGCCGCAGAACTGGCTGGAGCTGGGCAGCAACGAGGCCATCAAGGAAGCGGTCGCCGGCCACCTGGGCGTGGCCGTCATTTCCCGCCATGCCATCAAGGCTGGCGATCTCGGCCGCGACCTGTGCCTGTTGCCGGTCAGTGGCTTTCCGATCCGCTCACAGTGGCATGTGGTGTACCCGCGCGCCAAACAGCTTTCGCCGATCGCACGCGTTTTTCGCGAGCATCTGCTGGGTGAGGCCAGGCATTGGCCTCTGGCCGGCGCCGAAGGACTGACTCACACCCCGGAAGCAGGCGATCCCAGCGCGTAAGGTTGCAGGACATGCGGCAATGGGCGATCGGCAACAGCGCCGATTTTCCGGAGGGCGTCCGCAGGGGGTGACAACGGTGCCTCGGTACAATCTGCAAGCTTGTGCGGCACAGCCCGCGCACTGCTGCCAGCCAGCCCCCAGATCCAAGGAACCCTCCCCATGAGCCTCAAATGCGGCATCGTGGGCCTGCCCAATGTGGGCAAGTCCACCCTCTTCAACGCCCTGACCAAAGCCGGCATCGCGGCCGAGAACTACCCCTTCTGCACCATCGAGCCCAACACCGGCGTGGTCGAAGTGCCCGATCCGCGCCTGAACGAGCTGGCCAAGATCATCTCGCCCGAGCGCATCGTGCCGGCCATCGTCGAGTTTGTGGACATCGCCGGCCTGGTGGCGGGCGCCTCCAAGGGCGAAGGCCTGGGCAACCAGTTCCTGGCCCACATCCGCGAGACAGATGCCATCGTCAACGTGGTGCGCTGCTTTGAAGACCCGAACGTGATCCATGTGGCTGGCAAGGTCGACCCGATCGCCGACATCGAAGTGATCCAGACCGAGCTGTGCCTGGCCGATATGGGCACCGTTGAGAAAGCGCTGCAGCGCTATACCAAGGCCGCCAAGAGCGGCAACGACAAGGAAGCCACCGCCCTGGTGCAACTGCTCACCAAGGTGCAGGCCGTACTGGACCAGGGCAAGCCGGTGCGCACGCTCGACCTGAACGACCAGGAGCGCGCCTTGCTCAAGCCGCTGTGCCTGATCACCGCCAAGCGCGCCATGTTCGTGGGCAACGTGAGCGAAGACGGTTTCGAGAACAACCCCTTGCTCGATCGCCTCAAGGAATACGCGGCCGGACAGAATGCCCCGGTGGTCGCGATCTGCGCCAAGATGGAGGCCGACATGTCCGAGATGAGTGACGAGGACAAGGCGCTCTTCCTTGAGGAGATGGGCCAGACCGAGCCGGGCCTCAACCGCCTGATCCGCGCCGCCTTCAAGCTGCTGGGTCTGCAGACCTACTTCACCGCCGGCGTCAAGGAAGTACGAGCCTGGACCATCCACATCGGCGACACCGCACCGCAAGCCGCAGGCGTGATCCACGGTGACTTCGAGCGTGGATTCATCCGCGCCCAGACCATAGCCTACGACGACTACATCGCCTACAAGGGCGAGCAGGGCGCCAAGGACGCGGGCAAGATGCGCGCCGAGGGCAAGGAATACGTGGTCAAGGATGGTGACGTGATGAACTTCCTGTTCAACGTCTGACGCTTGAATGACCCGCCCGCGCCCTCAGTCGCGCGCGGGCAAAGGCCGGTTCTGGCCATCGATGAAATTGGCCAGGATGGTGGGCAGCACCGGCATGAACTGACGCTCGTGCCCGAGCTTGTTGGCCAGCAGGTACAACTGCGTGGCGGCGTCGGCCAGGTGGGTGATGCCGCCATCCTTTTCGGCGAGGCGACGGTAGTACTGCAGGTCTTTCACGCCAATGCTCATCATGGCCTGGAAGTGCGAGTCGTCCTGGTCCAGCATCCAGTGCATGAAGCGCTGGAACATGACGCTGTTGCCGCCTGCGCTGTCCACCACCTGCTTGAGCACCTTCATGTCCACATTCATGCGCAAGGCGGTCGACAGGGCCTCGCCCACCACCGCGCTGGTGGCCAGGGCCAGGAAGTTGTTGAGCAGCTTCATGGTGTGCCCGCTGCCCAGGGGGCCGGTCTCGATGATGGTGCTGGCGTAGGTCTGCATGACCGGGCGCAGCGCCTGCACCACCGCCGGGTCACCGCCGACAAAAGTGCTGAGCGTGCCTTCTTCGGCTTCCTTGGGGGTGCGGCCAAATGGTGCGTCGACCATGTGCGCACCTTGCGCCTGCAGGGCGGCCGCCAGCCGCATGGTCACCTCGGGCTCGGAGGTGGTGCAGTCGACCACAGTCAGGCCCGGCCGCGCTGCCTGCAGGATGCCTGGTGTGCCGGTGATGGCCAGCTCGACATGGCCAGCTGAGGGCAGGCACATGAAGAGCACGTCGCTGCGCCGCGCCAGATCGGCTGGGTCACTGGCCTCGCTGGCGCCGCGTGCCAGCAGGTCTTCCACCGGCTGCCGGTTGCGATGGCCCAGTACCGTGAGCGGATAGCCTTTTTCCAGAATGTTGCGGGCGGCGCCATGGCCCATGAAACCCACACCCATGAAACCGATGCGCAACATGTCAGGCGTCTTTCGAAAATTCAGTGCCGGGCGCGGGCGCGCCAGTGGTCCAGCCTGCTGCGCGGGCCCTTGTGCCCAAGATACGTTGGCGCCACGGCCGAGGGTGCCGCCGGCGTGATGCCCAGTGCCTGCAGGCCAGGCCGTTGCCCGCTGGCCACATTGTCTACCTGCATCGAGGCGAGGTTGTCGCGGCTCATCAAAGGCTCGCCTGGCAGCATTTCCATGGCCAGCGCCTGCAGCCAGCCGGCCCAGCGCGGCAGCGCAATCACCGGACGACCGCAGCCGCCATTCACGCCTGCCCACTGGCCGGCGAGTTTGACCAGTTCGCCCAGTGTCATGACCTCAGGGCCGCAGGCTTCGTAAGTCTGGCCGATGGTGCCGCGGTCATGCAGGCAGTGCACGATGGCGGCGGCCACATCGGCCACCCAAACCGGTTGAAACCGGGTGCTGCTGCCAGCCAGGGGCACGAAAGGCGCGAACTGCTGAAGGTCGGCAAAGAGGTTGAGGAACTTGTCTTCCGCCCCAAAGATCACACTCGGGCGCAGGATGGTCAGTGCCAGGCCCTGGCTCTGCAACACCGTCTCGCCTCGTGCCTTGCTGCGCTGGTACATGGATGGGCCCTGCAAATCGGCGCCCAGGGCGCTGACGTGGACCAGGCGGCTGACCCCGGTCTGGTGCATGGCGGTGGCGATGCGCTGGGGCAGCCGCACATGCACACGTTCAAAGCGCTCCTCATCGCCGTGCAGTACCGCAATCAGGTTGATCACTGCTGCATGGCCTGCCACCAGGGCGGCCAGGGCGGCATCGTCATGCACATCGGCCTCGATCACCGTCAGGCCTGGCAAGGTTTGCACGGAGGCCGCGTGGTTGGCGCGGCGGGTGGGCACCGTGACCTGAAAGCCTGCACGCACCAACTGCTCGCAGACATGACGTCCGACAAAGCCGGAGCCGCCGAGGACGAGGACAGGGCTGGAGGTGTTCATGCTTGTAATTGTGGCGCAGTTCACACCACGGCGTGACAGGCGATCCGGATGCCCTTGAACTCGCGCAGCGTTGGACGCTCACGCTTGCAGATGTCGGTGGCCTGCGGGCAGCGCGGGTGGAAGCTGCAACCGCTCGGTGGGTTGAGCGGGTTGGGCACTTCGCCCTGCACCGGGGTGCGAGCGCGGCCAGTGTCGTGCATCTTGGGGATGGCATCCAGCAGCATGCGGGTGTAGGGGTGCTGCGGGTTGGCAAACAAGGTGTGCTTGTCGGCCAGCTCCACCAGGCGGCCCAGGTACATCACGCCCACCTGGTCGCTCACATGGCGCACCACCGCCAGGTTGTGGCTGATGAACAGGTAGGTCAGCCCGTGCTCGCGCTGCAGCTCTTTCATGATGTTGAGCACCTGGGCCTGCACGCTCACGTCCAGTGCCGAAGTCGGCTCGTCGCAAACGAGGAATTCGGGCGCGGTGGCCAGGGCGCGGGCGATCGAGATGCGCTGGCGCTGGCCGCCCGAGAACTGGTGCGGGTACTTGACCATGTCCTGCGCGGCCAGACCGACCGACTGCAAGAGCTCGGCCACGCGGGCCTTGAGCGCTTCGGGGTGGGTCACCAGGCCGTGTTCGGTCAGCGGCTCGCCGATGATGGCTTCGACCGTCCAGCGCGGGTTAAGGCTGGCGTACGGGTCCTGGAAGATCATCTGGATGCGCTGGCGGATCTTGCGCGATTCGGACGACTGGTAGGCGGCGTGTGCGTCCTGCCCGTCAAAGGTCAGGCCACCCCGCGTGGGCTCGTACAGGCCGACCAGCAGGCGCGCCACGGTGCTCTTGCCGCAGCCGGACTCGCCCACCAGGGCCAGGGTCTTGCCTTTTTCGATCTCGAAGCTCACACCGTCAACAGCATGCAGCAGCTGGCGCGGCTTGCCTTCAATCACACGGTTGAGCCAGGGCGCCGAGACATCAAAGGTCTTGGCCAGGTCGCGGGCGACCACCAGAGGCGTGGGTGCGTTCATGCGGCCTCCTCGGCGTGCAGCCAGCAAGCGGCGCGGGTAGCACCGGCCTGCATCAGTTCGGGGCGGTCCTGCAGGCAGCGCTCATGCACCTTGGGGCAACGCGGATTGAAGGCGCAACCCCGGGGAATGGCGTTCAGGCGCGGCATGGCGCCGTCGATCTGGTTGAGGCATTCGCGGTCGCTGTCCATGTCGGGGATCGAGGCCATCAGGCCTGCGGTGTAGGGGTGGGCTGGGGTGTTGATCACCTGATGCACCGGGCCGATTTCGGCAATGCGGCCAGCGTACATCACGGCCACGCGGTCACAGGTTTCGGCGATCACACCCATGTCATGGGTGATCAGCATGACCGCGGCGCCACGCTCCTTGCAGATGCGCTTGAGCAGGCTGATGATCTGCGCCTGGATCGAGACGTCCAGCGCAGTGGTCGGTTCATCGGCCACGATCAGCTGCGGCTCGGCCGCCAGCGCCAGGGCGATCACCACACGCTGGCGCATGCCGCCCGAGAACTGGTGCGGGTAGTGGTCGATGCGCTGCTCTGCTGCCGGAATGCCGGTGTCCACCAGCAGCTGGATGGCACGCTGGCGCGCCTCGGCCGCGCTCACGGGCAGATGCGCGAGGATGGTTTCGGTCAGCTGGCGGCCCACCGAGTACAGCGGGTTGAGCGAGGTCAGCGGGTCCTGGAAGATGGCGCCGATCTTGCGGCCACGGATGTGGCGCATTTGGTCGGCGTTCAGGTGGTCGATGCGCTCGCCCTGCAGCAGGATCTGGCCGCTGGCCACCCGGCCGGGTGGCTCGAGCAGACCGATGATGGAGGCGCCGGTGAGCGACTTGCCCGCACCCGACTCGCCCACCACACCGAGGATTTCACCGGGCGCGATCTCGAACGAAATGTCGTCAAGGGCGCGCAGGGTGCCGTGGCGGTTGGGGAACTCCACCACCAGGTTCTGGACTTGCAAAAGACTCATGGTTGTTACTTGCGGCCACGCCAGTTCAGCGCAGGCGGGGGTTGAGCGCGTCGCGCAGCCAGTCGCCCAGCAGGTTGACCGACAGGGCGATCAGCACCAGCATGAGGCCCGGAAAGATGGTGATCCACCACTCGCCCGAGAACAGGTAGTCGTTGCCGACGCGGATCAGCGTGCCCAGCGAGGGCGAGGTGGGCGGCACGCCCACGCCCAGGAAGGACAGCGTGGCTTCGGTGATGATGGCCGTGGCCACCTGGATGGTGGCCAGCACCAGCACCGGCCCGAGCACATTGGGCAGCACATGGCGCACCATGATGCGCAGCGGTGCCACACCGGTCACGCGGGCGGCCTGCACGTATTCCTTGTTGCGTTCGACCATGGTCGAACCTCGTACCGTGCGGGCGTATTGCACCCAGCCGGTCAGCGAGATGGAGATGATCAGTACCCCGAAAGCCAAGCCTTCGTGTGCATTGGGGAACAGTGCGCGGCCCACGCCGGCGATCAGCAGCGCCACCAGAATGGCCGGAAAAGACAGCATCACATCGCACAGGCGCATCAGCACGGTGTCGATCCAGCCCCCCCGAAAGCCCGCCAGCAGACCCAGAGTCACACCCACGACCACCGACAGGATCACAGAAGCTACGCCCACCACCAGCGAAATCCGGGCACCGTAGATCAGGGCCGACAAGATATCGCGGCCTTGGTCATCGGTTCCCAGCAGGTATTTGCCAGAGCCGCCTTGCAGCCAGGCAGGAGGCAGGCGGGCGTCACTGAGTTCCAGCGATGCCAGATCGAAGGGGTTGGTGGGAGCCACCCAGCCCGCAAAAACCGAGCAGAAGATGCAGATGAATGCGATCAGGGCGGCCACCATGGCGGTGGGCGATGTGCGAAAGCTGTAGCCGACATCGCTTTCGAGCCACCGCTTGAGGACTGCAGTCATGGGTTACTTCAGTGTGATCGATTTGAAAGGCATGTAGTTGTCGCCGCGCTGTACAAGCGTGATTTTCTTGCTGGTGCCCCAGGCCAAGGCTTGCTGGTGCAGAGGCAGATGTCCGATGTCGGTGCTGTGGATCTGGGAGGCTTCACGGATCATGGCGTCGCGCTTTTTCTGATCGGTTTCGCCCTGGATCCTGAGGGTCAGCTCATCGAGCTTGGGGTTGCAGTAAGCACCCAGATTGAACTGACCTGCGCCTTTGTCATCCGGGCAGCGGGTGAGCGCATTGAGCGCGTTGTGCGCATCGTAGGTGCTGGGGGTCCAGCCCAGCAGGTAGAAGCTGGTATCACGGCGCAGGATCTTTGGAAAGTAGGTGCCCTTGGTCTCGGCCTTGAGGTTGATCTTGACGCCTATGCGCGCAAGGTTGGCCGCCACGGCTTCGCAGATCTGGCCATCGTTCACATAGCGGTCGTTGGGGCAGTTCATGTCCACGCTGAAACCGCTGGGGTAACCGGCCTCTGTCAGCAGCCTTTTGGAGGCCTCGGGGTCAAAGGGCAGTCGCTTGTTGAGGTCGTCCGCAAAGCCGTTGATGCCAGGGCCGAACATCAGTGCCGAGGGGTTGGAGGCCCCACGCATTACGGTTTTCTTGATGCCCTCGATGTCGATGGCCTGGTAGAAGGCCTGACGCACGCGCTTGTCCTTGAAGGGGTTTTTGCCCTTCAAGTTGGAGTAAAGCAACTCGTCGCGTCTCTGGTCCATGCCCAGAAAAATGGTACGCAGCTCGGGTGCCACCAGGGCACGGGTGCTGGGGTGGCTGTTGATCCGCGGCACATCCTGTACCGGTACCGGTTCCATGATGTCAACTTCACCAGAGAGCAAGGCGGCCACGCGGGTGGCGTCGTTGCCGATGGGCGTGAAGATCACCTCATCGATATTGCCTTCGATCTTGCCCCAGTAATTGCCGTTACGGACAAAAGTGGTGCGCACATTGGGCTGACGCTCACGCAGTCGGTATGGACCCGTGCCGTTGGCACGGAAAGATGCCGCGTTCTCGATGCCCTTGCGACGGTCCACGGGCTTGGTGGCCTGGTTCTCCTCACACCATTTCTTGCTCATCATGTATACGGTCGAGAGCACATTGGGCAGGATCGGAAAAGGTGATTTTGTCTCGATTTCCACGGTGTGGCTGTCGATTTTTCGCACTTCCTTGATGTCGTTGGTGTTGCTGCGCATGTCCGAACCTTCCCCAGCCGCGCGGTTGATCGAAAACACCACGTCATCAGCAGTGAAGGGGGTTCCGTCGTGGAAGTTCACTCCTTTGCGCAGGCTGAAACGCCAGACAGTGGGGGAGGTCTGCTTCCAGGAAGTCGCCAGGCCGGGTTCGAACTGGAGGTCTTTGCTGACACCCACCAGGGCTTCGTACACGTTGTTGGTCACGCTCAGTTGCAGCGACTCGTTGAGCGAGTGCGGATCCATCGACAGCGCATCGCCCTGGTTAGCCACGCGCAAGGTGGCTGCCTGGCCGGACAAGGCAGACAGAATGGCCAGAACCGTGAGCGAGCGATGCAGGGTCAGGGTACGCATGTCAATCTCCTGTGGTGTGAAGAAAAGGACTCAGGGAGCCAGCGGCAGGGCCTGCTCGACCAGACTGGCGTGCAGTGCTGCGCCCAGCGGCAGGATTTCGTCGTTGAAGTCGTAACGGCTGTTGTGCAGCGGGTGGGGGCCGGGCCCGTGCGGCGCGCCCTGACCGATGCGAATGTAGGCGCCGGGTTTGGCCTGCAGCATGAAGGAAAAGTCTTCGCCCCCCATGCTGGGCAGCATGTCACGCCAGACCTTGTCTTCGCCGACCAGCTGCGCGGCCACGTCGGCGGCGAATTGGGCCTCCGGTACGGTGTTGACGGTGGCAGGGTAGACCCGTTCGTAATTGACCTCGGCGCTGGCACCAAAGCCTTGCGCTACGCCGGTACACAGCTGGCGCAGGCGGTCCTCGATCTGATCCTGTACGCTGGCGCTGTAGGTGCGCACCGTGCCCACGAGCGTGACTTCGCCAGGAATGACGCTCATGGCGCCCGGATGGCCGCCCTGCATCGAACACAGACTGACCACGGCCTGGTCAAAGGCCGAAAGGTTGCGGGCCACCACGCTCTGCACGGCGGTGATGATGTGGCCGGCCACCAGCACCGGGTCGATGGCCTGGTGCGGTCGTGCGCCATGACCACCTTTGCCACGCACGCGAATTTCGACGCGATCGACGGCTGCCTGCATAGGGCCCGGGGTGATGCCGATCACGCCCAGCGGGGTTTCTGGGGAGTTGTGCTGGGCAAAGACCTTCTCGCAGGCAAAGCGCTCGAACAGGCCGTCCTCGATCATGGCGCGGGCACCGGCGTAGCCTTCTTCGCCGGGCTGGAAGATCAGCACGGCTGTGCCGTCAAAGCGCCTGGTTTCGGCCAGGTAGCGCGCTGCGCCGATGAGCATGGCGGTGTGACCGTCATGGCCGCAGCCATGCATGAGGCCACTTTTGGCAGACTTCCAGGCGCATTCGTTGTGCTCCTGCAGCGGCAGTGCGTCCATGTCCGCACGCAGACCGATCATGCGGCCGGATCGGGCGGCGCTCTGACCGCGACCATGCACCAGGGCCACCACGCCGGTTTTGCCCAGTCCGGTGTGGATGCTGTCCACGCCGCAGACCTTGAGCGCTTCCACCACGCGGCCCGAGGTGTAGACCTCTTCGAAACCGAGTTCGGGGTGTGCATGCAGATCGCGCCGGAAAGCGGTCAACTCCGGGTGAAATTGCGCGATGCGCGCAAAGGCCGGCCCATGGCCGAGCACCGACTGTAGCGGGGCATTCATGTCAATGGCCTCCCGCCTTGTCCACGCGCAGGCGGGGATCGACCGCAAAGTACAGCAAGTCCACCACAAGGTTGATGACCACGAAGATCAGTGCGATGAGGCACAGGTAGGCGGCCATGACCGGGATGTCGGCAAAGGTGACTGCCTGGATGAAGAGCAGGCCCATGCCCGGCCACTGGAATACCGTCTCGGTGATGATGGCAAAGGCAATCAGGCCGCCCAGCTGCAGGCCGGTGATGGTCATGACCGGCACCAGCGTGTTCTTGAGGGCATGACCGAAATGGATGGCACGGTTGGACAGGCCACGCGCACGGGCGAACTTGATGTAGTCGGTGCGCAACACTTCGAGCATCTCGGCGCGCACCAGACGCATGATCAGTGTGAGCTGAAAGATGGCCAGCGTGACGGCCGGCAACACGATGTGGTGCCAGCCCTTAAGGGTGAGCAGGCTGGTGGTCCACCAGCCCATCTGCACCACCTGTCCGCGGCCGAAACTGGGGAACCAGCCCAGGGTCACGGCAAACACCAGGATCAGCAAAATGCCGATCAGGAAAGTGGGCAAAGAGACGCCCAGCAAGGACAGCGTCATGAAGGCCTGGCTCAGGAAGGTGCCACGCCGCAGTGCGGCATACACCCCCATCGGGATGCCCACCAGCAAGGCCAGACCGGCGGCCACCAGCGCCAGCTCCAGCGTGGCCGGAAAGCGCTCGGCGATCAGGCGCGAGACCTTGGTGCCCTGGCGCAGGCTCAGGCCGAACTCGCCCTGTACTGCATTGGCCAGGAAATGCCAGAACTGGACCACGAAAGGCTGGTTCAGGCCCAGGTCTGCGCGCAGCTGGTCGATCTGCTCCTGGGTGGCGTCCTGCCCGAGCAGGAACACGACCGGATCACCCACATACTGGAAAAGCAGGAAGGCGATGAAAGCGACCGTCACCATGACGATGGCCGCCTGGATCAGGCGCTGGAGGATGAAAGCCAGCATCAGTTGATCTTGATCATCAGCCAGTCAAGGCGGTTGTCGGCGCGATGGACCAGGTCGATGTTCTTCTTCATGGCCCAGGGGATGACCTGGTTGTGCAGGGGAATGTGCGCCACGGTGTCGTTTTGCAGCTGCAGACCTTCGGTCAGCAGGCGGTTGCGCACCGGCAGATCGGTTTCGGTCTTGATACGGTCAACTACATAGTCCATGCGTGGGTTGCTGTAGCGGCCCACGTTGTAGTTGCCGTCGCCACCGGTGCCCACACTGCGGGTGAGCGACTGCAGGCTGTACAGTGCGTCAAAGGTGGGCACACCCCAGCCTAACATGTAGATGCTGGCCTCGTAGCGCTGGATCATGGGGAAATAGGTGACCAGGGGCTGTGTGCGCAGCTTGGCCCGCACGCCCACCTTGGCCCACATGGCGGTGATGGCCTGGCAGATTTCCTCATCGTTGATATAGCGGTTGTTTGGGCAGGCAAAGTCGACCTCGAAACCCTGCGCGTAGCCGGCTTCGGTCAACAACTTGCGGGCCTCGTCCTGCGAATACGGGAAGCGCTTGTGCACGCCTTCAGTCCAGCCGTTGACCTGCGGCGAGACCAGGGCGCCGGTGGGTTGCGAGAGGCCGCGCATGGTCACCTTGTGGATGGTGTCGATGTCGATGGCCTGGTACAGCGCTTTGCGCACGCGTACATCCTTAAGGGGGTTTTTGCCCTTCACATTGGAGCCGGGCAGTTCCTCGCGGTGCTGGTCCATGCCCAGAAAGATGGTACGGTTTTCCACGCCGTCGATGACCTTGAGGTTGGGGTTGTTGCGCATGCGCGGCAGGTCTTGCGGGCTGGGGTCGAGGACGAAATCGATTTCGCCAGACAGCAATGCGGCTGCACGCGTAGCTTCGTTCTTGATGGGGGTGTAGACGATCTCGGTCACGTTGGTGGGAGCGTCCTTCCAGCCCCACCAGTTCGGATTCTTGGTCAGCACCAGACGCTGGTCGGGCTGCCATTCCTTGACCATGAAGGGACCGCTGCCCATGGCATTGCGGTGCGCAAAAGTTTCGTCCTTGGTCTTGCCGTCCTTCGGCTCGACAGATTTGTTCTTTTCGGCCCAGGCTTTGCTCATGATGCGCAGTTCGGTGAGCTGGTTGAGCAGCACCGGGTTGGGGCCGCTGAGGATGATGTCGACGGTGCGCGCATCGACCTTGGCGATGCGACTGAAGCCCTGGGTGTAGACGTGGAAGTTGGACGTTCTGGCACGGGCGCGCTCAAGCGAAAACACCACATCGTCTGCCGTCAGCGGAGTGCCGTCACTGAACTTCACGTCCGCGCGCAAGGTGAATCGGTATTGGGTAGGAGAAACCTCCTTCCAGCCGGTCGCCAAGCGTGGTTCGATCTTGAAGGTCTTGCTGTTGTAGTACACCAGCGAGTCATATATGGACGCATGAACGCCGTTGCCCAGCGCGTTGTTTTGCGAATGGATGTCCAGCGTGGGGATATCGCTCGCACTGGACCATTTGAAGGTTTTGGCCTGGGCCTGGCCAGCCAGCAGCAGGCAGGCGGCAGAAACGAGGGTCAGGGCGCAGCGCTGGAAAGAAGTGTTGTGCATCACAATGGCCTCATCATGGGTTGAAGTTTCACGCTTTGAATATGCAATATCCGTGCGCATACGCGTCAGAGGGAATTCCCCACAATGGGTTGTCCCGCACCAGACAAGTGCGGACCGACCCTGAGGCAGGACGGACTCAGGAGCGGCCGAGGCTCTGTGCCGCCTGATGCATTGCATCCATGGCCTGGTCGATGATCTGCGTGCGCCACGCGTCGGTGTCGACAGAGAAGGCATCCATCAGTGTCGGCTTGATCTGCTGGCGCAAGGCGGGCGGCGCCTCGGGGTGCAGGGCCAGCCAGTGGTCGCCACGCAACGCATGCATCACCTGTTCCATGGGTTGGGTGCCGTACTCCATGGCGATGCCGGTGTACTCGGCCTGCGGGCATTCCTCGTAGGCGGCCATCCACATCAGGCCCGTCAGGTAGCCCGATGTTGAAGAGCCATCGTAGATGGAGGTAACGCCATCGCCCCACCAGGCACGCGCACGTGCCAGTGCCGCCTTGTCATCGGCGCAGGCAAAGATGCGCTCGCCTACGCCACTGGGCCCCAGACCGGTGTGCAGATCGATCCAGGCCAGTCGATGACAGGCTCGGCCATGTTCGCGCAAGACATGGCGCAGCGTCAGGTTGCTCCAGGTCGGACCCCGGCCGCCAAAAAAACAGGCCATTGGCAAACTCGTGCTGTTCACCGGAGACGGCAGCCTGGAAGGCCGGCATGCCACGTTCGCCGATGAACTTCGCAATGGCCGCTGTGTTGGCGGCATCGGGCGGCCAGACCTCGGGCAGCAGCAGGGGCTGAACCCCGCGGTAGGCGGTGTTCACGGGCAAAGGTTGGCTGTAATCGTGGAAGTTGCGGTTGATGTCCACATTCTCGTGGGTCACGCGCCTCACATGCGAAACCCGTAGGGGTTGAGCGCATGGATGTAAAGTACGGCCACGCCGGCTTCGCCTGCGGCATGGCGCCATGCGGCATTGTGCAGCGCGTGGATTTGCACCCCACTGCCGCAATAGCCTTCCACCCCGTGGCAGGCCGAGCTGATGATCAGCAGGTTATTCGCGTCGGCGGGGCCGTCCCGCACCACGTCCATGGCCAGTGTCTCGCCATCGCGGCCGGGCAAGGGGTGGTGGTGCGACTGCACTTTCAGGTCTGCGGCCTGCGCGGCATCCAGAAATTTCTGGCGGGCTTGGGCATAGCTTTTCGAGAAAGTGCTCTGAACAGACAACATGGACTGTTCTGCTCAGGCCCTGGCACCTTGTGCCAGCCAGCGCGTGGCCAGCTCGACCCAGTAGGTGCCGCCCAGCGGGATCAGATCGTCATTGAAGTCGTAGCTGGGGTTGTGAAGGGTGCAGGGGCCACCGCCGTGGCCCATCTCGCGGTGCTGGCCGTCACCGTTGCTGATGAACACATAAGCCCCGGGTTTCGCCTGCAGCATGTAGGAGAAGTCTTCGGCGCCCATGGTCGGCTCCTGGGGCAGCACATTGGCTTCTCCCACGATGTCTTTCATGACTGCGCGCGCGAAATCGGCCTCGGCCGGTGTGTTGATGGTGGGAGGGTAGTTGCGTTCGAATACGAATTCGCATTGCGCACCAAAGGCTTCGCAAATTGAATCGGCAACCTGTTTCATGCGCGCTTCGATCAGGTCCAGCACCTCGAGGGTGAAGGTGCGAACCGTGCCTTGCAGTTCGCAGGAATCGGGCACCACATTGGTGGCTTCGCCGGCGTGGATCATGGTGACTGAGATCACGCCCGCGTCCACAGGTTTCTTGTTGCGGGTGATGATGGTCTGGAAGCCCTGCACCATCTGGCAGGCGATCGGCACCGGGTCGATGCCGTTGTGGGGCAGCGCAGCGTGGCTGCCCTTGCCGCGGATGGTGATCTTGAACTCGTTGCTGGACGCCATGACTGGCCCTGCGCTGACGGCGAAGGTGCCTACCGGGCTGCCGGGCCAGTTGTGCATGCCGAAGACCGCCTGCACCGGAAATTTGTCGAACAGGCCGTCCTTGATCATCTCGCGGGCGCCGCCACCCCCTTCTTCGGCCGGCTGGAAGATCAGGTACACCGTGCCGTCAAATTCGCGGTGCTGCGAGAGGTGTTTGGCCGCGGCCAGCAGCATGGCGGTGTGGCCATCGTGACCACAGGCGTGCATCTTGCCCTGGTGCTTGCTGGCGTGGGCGAAGGTGTTGAACTCTTGCATCGGCAATGCGTCCATGTCGGCGCGCAGACCGACGGCGCGGCCGCAGGCGCCACCGTCACGGCCGTGCACGATCCCCACCACGCCGGTGGTGCCCATGCCGCGGTGGATCGGGATGCCCCATTCGGTGAGCTTGGCGGCCACCACGTCGGCCGTACGCACTTCTTCGAAGCACAGCTCGGGGTGGGCGTGGATGTCGCGTCGAACAGCCGCAATGCTGGCGGCATCGGAGAGGATGGATTCGTTGAGCTTCATGGGTGGCAGTCTAGCCGCGGATCGCCAAGCTTGCCAGACACCGCAGTCACCGTGGGGGCAAGCTGGCGCTGCGGTCAGCGCGGTTGTGCGCCAGAATCCGGACATGAACGCTTTTGCTGCCCCCGCCTTGGTGCGCGGCGCCTGCCCGCACGACTGCCCCGACACCTGCGCCCTGCTGACCACGGTGGAGAACGGCCGTGCCGTCAAGGTGCAGGGCAACCCGGCGCATGCCCAGACCGACGGCGTGCTGTGCACCAAGGTCTCGCGCTACACCGAGCGCACCTACCACCCCGAGCGCCTCCTCACGCCGCTGCGCCGCGTCGGGCCCAAAGGCAGCGGGCAGTTCCAGCCGGTGGGCTGGGACGAGGCGCTCGATGACATCGCCGCCCGCCTGCAGGCCATTGCCGCCCGCGATCCGCAGGCCATCCTGCCCTACAGCTACGCCGGCACCATGGGGCTGGTGCAGGGCGAGTCGATCTCGGCGCGGTTTTTCCATCGCCTGGGTGCCTCGCTGCTGGACCGCACCATTTGCGCCTCGGCCGGGGCCGAGGGCCTGACCTACACGCTGGGCGGCAAGGTGGGCATGAAGGTGCAGCACTTTGCCGAATCGAAGCTGATCGTCATCTGGGGCAGCAATTCGATCGGCAGCAACCTGCATTTCTGGCGCATCGCGCAGGAGGCCAAGCGCCGGGGGGCGCGGCTGGTCTGCATCGACCCGCGGCGCAGCGAAACCGTCGACAAGTGTCACGAACACATCGCCCTGCGTCCGGGCACTGACGCCGCGCTGGCGCTGGCCGTCATGCACGAACTGGTCGTGCACGGCTGGCTCGACCCCGACTACATCGACCGCCACACCCTGGGCTGGGACGCCCTGCGCGAGCGCGCCCTGCAGTGGCCGCCCGAGCGGGCGGCCGAGGTCTGCGGCGTGCCTGTGGAGCAGATCCGCCGCCTGGCCCGCGACTGGGGCACGACAAAACCAGCCGCCATTCGCCTGAACTACGGCATGCAGCGCGTGCGCGGCGGGGGCAATGCGGTGCGCGCAGTGGCCTGCCTGCCGGCGCTCACCGGTGCCTGGCGGCACCGCGCTGGCGGGCTGCTGATGTCCAGCTCGGGCCATTTTCCGGTGCGCCGCGCTGCCCTGCAGCGGCCCGACCTGCTGGGCGAGCGGCGCCCGCGCACGGTCAACATGAGCACGATCGGCGACGACCTGCTTCGGCCCGCCTCACCCGACTTCGGCCCGAAGATCGAGGCACTCGTCG
>Ga0255274_1000064_pt1 | contig 16290 bp, 1 predicted proteins | sample AtltaT_4_FD_183673 | JGI IMG/M metagenome (GOLD analysis project Ga0255274, IMG submission 183673) | Metatranscriptome of freshwater microbial communities from Altamaha River, Georgia, United States - Atl_Colum_RepB_8h (Metagenome... | ecosystem: Environmental > Aquatic > Freshwater > River... | reverse complement strand
TTTAACGAATGCGCGGACCACGTCGATATTGACGTCTGCCTCGACTAGGGAACGCTCGACCATAGCGATCCCCTCCCTCATATTCGCTTCGGTCAGCTTACCTTTACCTTGCAGTGTCTTAAAGGCGCTCAGCAGGCCATCTTGTAGGGACTGGAACATCGAAATTCCGCTGTTTAATGGAAGAAAAAGAATCGCTTGGGTGGGGTAATTACCCGAATTAGGAATGATACGTAGAGAGGCGTTTTGGGGCTTGCGGGGAAAATCCGCACGATGCTCCCGACCGCTAAACTCTACCCGGAGACCCCAAATTACCTAAGCCCCCCAGGCTCGCTTGCGTCAGCCCGTGGAACTTTTGAAGCTTGGGTGTTCTCCAAGGAATCGCTTGCCATTGTAGCACCAACGCCAGCCGACGCCTCCTGAAAACGACTAAGTCTAGCAACGACTTTGATTTAGGACAGCCAAAGCTGCGTGTTTGGCGGTTTGCAATGCCCAGGCGCCCAATTAGACTCAGACGCGGTTCGTAGAACCGTTTTTTTCGTTTTTTCCCAAGTTCAGGCTCTGTACGAGGTTTCTCGATGAAAACCTTTGGTTTCGGAAGTGGGTCTTCCTCTGGCAATCGCACCGATCGTGATAAGCAGCGCAAGAAGCAGCTGTTGCGTCGCTCTGTGCTCGAATCGCTTGAGACCAGAAATTTGATGACCACCGGTCCACAGCTTATCGGGGTTCAGCCAAACGAAGGGTCGTTGATCGCCCTGGGAGCCTCGTCGACTCCGACGGTTTTGCAGACGAGCCCTCGGGAACTGGTCCTTCGATTCAACGACGGAGCCGAGCTCGATGCCAACACGCTCAGCGGTATCCAGATCAAGCGGGCTGGTGCCGACGGCGTCTTGAGCGCCGCGTACTTGACAACGGATCTCGGAACCAACGGCCAAGTCGTGGTCGACTTTAGCGCGTCGCTTCCAGGACAACAAGGCAACGGCACGGAGATTTTCTTTACGAAGTCCTCGCGAACGGTAGGTCCTGCTGGGAAACCGATCAGCTATCCGATCCTAAGCGTCCAGGGACAGCGGATCAACATCGACGTCAACATCAATCCAGCTTTCAAGACCACCGCCAATGATTTGGTCAAAGCGATGAGCGAAGACCCTGCGGTTTCTTCGTTGATCGTAACGACCCTGTTGCGGGGCTTCGGAACCACGGTGGTCGCCGACACCGTACCGGCCAACGAAGTCTTGCCGCTTCTGGGTGCCGGCGCGGCCCGGGCCTCGACGAACTTCAACTCGGGACTGTCGAACTTACAAGCCGAATTTGTTTCGAGCGGTTCGGCGGCCGCGGCAAACGGTGTAAGGATTGAATTCACTTCCCGAAGCTTTGACTCCCCTGCTCCACCCAACGTGATCGTCAATGGCAGCACGATCCGAATCGAACTCAACAGCAACCCTCGCGCCCAGACGACCGTCGGAGAAGTGATCGATGCGGTCAATGCATCGCCTGAAGCTCAGCGGCTGGTTGTCGCGCGGCTTGTCAGCGGTGACCGCCTGACCCGTATTGGAGGCAATTCGACCTCTTACTCTCCGCTGATCCTCACCGGCGGTGACGATCAATTGATCACACCGGCTTACATCGCCTTGGGTGATACCAAGCGAGAGGTGATCATTCGGTTTGCCGAAACACTTCCCGATGACGCGTATTTGATCGACATCTTCGGCACAGGCCCATTTGCGTTGCGCAACGTCGATGGCTTTGCGTTCAACGGAGGAGTCTCTCGCAGCGTCCGCTTCGATCTGGATCTCGGACCGACAATCCAAGCAGTCGTGCCGCAACCTGTGGTCACCACGGGAACGACCAAGCAACAGCTTCGCAACGTCGTGTATGTCTACTTTAACGGCGACAAGCTCAACGACGTCGAGGCAGTCAAACCCATCTATTATCAGTTGGTTTACACGAGCAATACTCTCAACGGTGGCGACGACATCACCTTCCGCCCCATCGGCGTGAATTACGACGCGACGCTCAATCGTGTAGCTCTGACGTTTGAACGCAATCTGGACGCTTTGGTCAATCCTGCGAACCCATCGGCAGGACCATTGCCTCTGACAGCGCTGCGGCTGCGTATCGGCAACGACAACTCGGTCAACAACACTTCGGTCACGAGCATCACTCCATCGAGCGATCCGGGCAGCCGTTTTAACTCAGCGCTCGACCTAGGTGGAGGATGGATGGCTGGTCCTGGTGCCAAGGCTGCGATCGTCAGCTCGGAGATCAGGAACTCGACTCCGTACACTCTGGATTTCCCCGGAGCCAATAGCGAAGCAGGAAACCGGGACAACCGCTACCAGCATCACGTCACACGATCGGATGCCGAAGGCATCGAGGTCATTTACTACAACTTTGCCTCCCAACTCGGCACGGCCAACGCCAGCGTGCAGCTCAACGCGATCACCGAGATTCAAAAAACGATGGCTCGGCAAGTCGTATCGCTGTACGAGAAGTACATCGGCGTACGGTTCGTCGAGGCCGACAACCAAGGCTTTACGATCGCGGTTGGGGATATGCAAGTCATCAATCCTTTGACTGCCCTGACTCCCGTTGCTGCAAACCAACCGGGCGATAACATCACCTATGCCGCGGGTCCTTTGTTGGCCAACGCCAGCCAATCGGCTGTGGTGATCGACAGCCAAGAGTTCAACACCGCAGATGACAATCTGTTTGGATCCGAACTATTCCGTTCTTTCATGCGTGGCATCGGTGTCTTGCTCGGACTGGGCAACGCCGACGAACTCCCTCAATCAACGGTTCAAAACAGCAACGCCATCACCGATCCCAACGTGGAAAACGTGTTCCCTGGCAACGCGGACATCATCCACGGGCAATACATATTCCGTCCTGAAGGCAAGGACATCGACCTGTATCGATTTGTCGTTCCGGACTCGGGTGGATCGCTCTCGCTCCAAGCGATTACCGAGCGTCAATCCAACTCGAGCTTGCTCGATGCAAGCCTTAAGCTCTACCGGAACGAGGGAAGCGCCAGCCAACCGAAGTGGGTTGAGGTCGCCGCAAACGAAGACTACTTCAGCCAGGACCCAAGAATCTCGTTGGGTTTCGTTAAACCAGGCGAGTACATCGTAGGAGTCAGCGCCAAGGGCAACACCAGCTACGATCCATCGATCGACGATTCAGGATTGGGTGGGCGTTCCGAAGGCAAGTACGATTTGCGGATCGACTTTGCACCTCCTGCTGCCTCGACGCTAACCGACGCGGATTCTGCTCCTACGCAAATCGATGGTGATGGGGACGGACGTCCCGGTGGCGTTTTCAATTACTGGTTTGTTCCAACACGCCCTGACCGATCCCCCACGGCCAACACCGATCTCAGCTCGTACACGATTTGGGTCGACAAGACAGCAACCGCCACAGGTAACGGAACGCTTGCCTCGCCCTACAACACGATCGCGCGAGCGATTACCGAAGCGACCTCTGTGTCGAACGCAGACACCACAGGTACCCGAGCGATCACCATCCGAATCTTGGGCAATTCGGCCAACCGAGCTTACGAAATCGGGTTCAATCGCCTTGGCCAAGCCTTGGCGGACGGCACGACGTTTGACGTTCCAAGAAACGTCAACGTGATGATCGATGCAGGTGCGATCATCAAGATGGGACGTTCGCGAGTGAGCGTCGGCAGCTCGACTGTTTCAGTCAATCGCAGCGGTGGCACTTTGCAATTGCTGGGGATACCCGACAGCAAAGTCATCGTCACTTCGATCCACGACACGACGGGAATCGGGGTCAATCCCGATCGGACTCCCCCTGCCCCCGCTGCCGGCGATTGGGGTGGTATCGATTTCCGCAACCGCATCGATGGCAGCGACGAGACCCGTACCGACAAGGAACGGGCGGGGTTGTTCCTCAACGCTCTGTACCATGCAGATGTTCGCTTTGGTGGCGGTCAAGTCATCGTCGACGGGGTCTCTCAAGTCATCACTCCGATCAACATCATCGACTCTCGGCCAACGATCGCCAATAGCTTGATCACCCGCAGCGCCGATGCGGCTATCAGCGCCACTCCGAACAGTTTCCGCGAAGACGATTTCCGGGATCCCAAGAGCCAAGCAGCCGGTTTGTTCATTCCAGACTACAACCGTGTGGGTCCCGATATCCATGGAAATCGCGTTGTCAACAACACGATCAACGGGATGTTCATCAAGACCCGCACCGGAGCTTCGCAAACTCTGGAAACGGTGACGACCGCCGCGAGGTTCGACGACATCGACATCCCTCACGTTCTGGGTGAAAACCTAGTCGTCTCCGGCACCGCTGGAGGTGGTATCCTCGATGTGGCATCTCCTCCGACTACGATCGTGACGGCCAACCGAACCGGCGCAGGCTCTTTGCCCGCCGGAACGTTCAATTACAAACTCGTTTATGTAGATGCCAGCGGCAACGAGAGCCTTGCATCGATCCCAACGGCTTCGACAACCGTTGCAGCCAATAGCTCGATCACCTTGGGCAATCTGCCGCCGGTTAGCAGCAGTCTCCCGTACGTTGGCCGTCGGATTTACCGAAGCGATGCCAACGGTGGCGGAACCTATCGATTCGTCGCTCAGATCAACGCAATCGCGACCACCTTTGTCGACAATGGGTCCGTCAGCGGCAACCCACTGGTCGAGTTGCCTGCCAAGATCCGGCCTCGCCTCGACGGCAGTTTGGTCATGGATCCTGGCACCATCGTCAAGAATCGCGGTTCTCGCATCGAAGTCCGAGACGGCGCGAATTTGATCGCCGAAGGAACCGACGGGTTGCCGGTAATCATGACCAGCATCAACGACGTTCGCTACGGTTTTGGGGGCACCTTCGACACAGCTAGCAACAAAGGTGCTACGGCAGCCGCACCGGGCGACTGGGGTGGACTGTTCATCGGTCACGGTAGCGAAGCATCGCTCGATTACAACCGAGTCTCCTACGGTGGTGGAACCACTCGTATCGAAGGCAACTTTGCATCTTTCAATGCAATCGAAGTCCACCAAGCAGACTTCCGTATGGCGAACTCACTAGTGGAGTTTAACGCCGCTGGGAATGAAGCCAACGCGGGCGATCCGGACAGACTCGGTCGAGGCACCAACGATGCTTCCGCGATTTTCGTCCGCGGCGCCCAGCCTCAGATCCTCAACAGTCGAATCAGCGACAACAACGGTGCTGCGATTAGCATCGATGTGAATTCTCTTTCGATTCAAAAGGTCGACGACATCGGTCGACAGACCGGGGAGATTGGAACCACCGGCGAATACCTGGCCAACCAAGGAGCATTGGTTCGAGGCAATCGATTGAGCCGCAATGCGATCAACGGAATGTTGGTTCGCGGCCAAGAGCTCACCTCTCAAAGTGTCTTTGATGACACCGATATCGTTCACGTTGTCCAGTCGACGATCACCTCGGACAACTTCCACACCTACGGCGGATTGCAACTCAAGAGCGATGCCAACCAGAGTTTGGTGGTGAAGTTCGGTGGCGGATCGAGCTTGGCAGGCTTGGATGCAACCGGTACACCTCTGGACCACGCGAACCGAATCGGTGGCAGCATCCAGATTTTGGGACAACCCGGTTTCCCCGTGATCCTAACGGCCATCGGCGATGATACGGTTGGTGCGGGTTTTGGAGTCGATGGCCGTCCGGCATTCGACACCGACAACAACGGTAGCAACTCGACGTCCGGCGAAATTGTTCTTCCCTTCGGTCCTGAAGTCGATCGCGGGACGCTCATCGATAACGACGTCGACATCAACCGCCCGGGATACTTCTCGTTCGAGCCGAGCGCCGGTGGTGACGGAAGCTTTGCCACACGAGGCGGTATCACAGCCCAAGGCAACACGCAGCTGTTCATCGACCAAGCGGTGATTTTTGCGTTCAACAACTACATCGATGTCGGTGGCGACGGCAATGCGATCCGGTTGGCCAACACCACCATCACTCAGCCACCAACCCTGGTCGCTCCGGATGTGGTCATCAGCCGCGGAACCTTTACTGGGAACAACAGCGCAGAGGTGCGTTGGACTGTCGAATCCCGATTCAAGAACGGTGTTGCAAAACTATTCAACACTCTGACTCTCGACAGCGATTCACCACTTGGAAACATCCGCTTCATCAACTACCTCGATGAAGACATCCTCTCCCCGAGCGATGACTTTTTGTACCTGACCGGAACCCCTGGAAATCCCGATTTCCGGGCTTACACGATCGACAATCAGGAACGAGTCGGATTCTCTCACGGTGGGGTCTACAACCCTGGCGTGGACCTGGTCAATGCGACCTATCTAGGGTTCGCTGCTGACGAGTACCGCGACCTGGCTAACGACATCGAAGGTCCCGGAACCACCTACAATCCGGCTGGGAACATCGACTTGACCAATCTGCCGCCGATCACCGATCCGATCTTGGGCAGAATCTATGGACTTGCCGACGTAACGACTGCGTTCGCTTGGGACGTAGCCCCATCGGCAAACACATCGCGGATGACCAGCTTCCTGGAACTGGTACCAACGTCCATTCAGTCTGTCGCTTCGCCCGGATCGTGGGCGGGCGTATCGATGCAGACCTACTCCAACGACCGCAACGTCGGAGTTTTGCCCGAACGAGAGTCCTCATTGGCCAATGCCCCAGGCGCCAACGATGATCCGACCAAGGCTCAGTACTTGGGTCAACTGGCCAACTCCATCAACAGCGGCGACGAGAACACTCGACTCGGATTTGAGATCCAAGGTGTGATCAACAAGCCGTCGGATGTCGACGTTTACAGCTTCACTGCGTTCGGCGGTACCGAAGTATGGCTCGACATCGACAAGACCGATGCGAACCTCGACACGGTGGTCGAGTTGATCTCGGCCGATGGGGAGATTTTGGCGATCTCGGACAACTCCTACCTCGAAGAGACCGACGAAGCCAACAACCCGATCTACAACACGCTTCCGGGCAATGCGGTACGGTCGCTTCGCAAGAGCGCCCCGACGATCTATCCACAGTCCTCGCGAGGCGAACCGCGTGATGACTACAGCACCAATACCAAAGACGCTGGTATGCGAGTGGTTTTGCCTGGTCAAGCCAGCCAAGCTTCCCTGTACCACGTTCGAGTACGATCGAGCAATCAGGTAACCGGACAATCTGCAAACACTCCAGCATTGAGCGATCCTGCGTCGGTGGGCCAAGGTCTGTCGCGCGGTGCGTACCAGATGCAGATTCGACTGGGTGAAAACCAAGAGTTCCCAGGTACCTCGGTGGCTTACGCCGACATCCGCTTCGCTTCGACCGGTTTGACCCTGCGAGGTGTCCCACGGCACTCACCGCTGGTAGGCGAAACGGCCGAGATCAACAACGGCAACAACAACACGTTCTTGACCGCCCAGGAACTCGGAAACATCCTGACCACGGATCGCAAGACCATCTCGTTGGCAGGTAACATCGATTCGGCTACGGATGTCGATTGGTTCACCTTCACCATCGATTACACCCAGTTGGTTACACCGCTTTCCGAGTACCTATCGACCATCTTTGACCTGGATTATGCCGACGGCATCGGTCGAGCCGATCTGTCGATGTACTTGTTTGCTCCGACGGCCGATGGATCGAGTGCATCGCTGGTTCGCGTTGGACTCAACAGCAACATCCTCGACGACCGCCAAGCGGCTGTGTCCCAAGCGACCAATGCGGACCTCGGCCGTGGTTCGACCGGAACGCTCGATCCTTACATCGGCCCGGTTGAACTGCCTGCGGGCAGGTACTACTTGGCGGTGACCAATCGGACGCAAGTCCCGACGGTCCTGGCTAATCGACTCAGCAACTCTCTTGGTGCGTCGAACCTGAGAATCCTACCGGTATCGAGCGGACGTTTCATCGTCGAAGACCGCGTCGGTGGCGATCAACTGAGCTCTGCGGTACCTCCGATCACTCCGACATTCTTGGATATGCAATCCAGGATTGAGCTCTCGCTGGGTGATGTTCCTCTGTATGTCAGTGCAGCGTCTGCCCTCGGCACGCAGTACTACATCGCCAACGGCTTTACTGGCCAGTTGCCAAACGATGTTGGAATTGCTCCGCAGTTCATGAAGGACACTTTCATCCGGCCCAACGGAGACTTGCGCGGTTTCCAAACGCCTAGCAACGACTTGTTCAACTACGTCTTGGTCGACCCGGGTACGGCAAGCACCCGAGTCCAGGGCGCGTTCGACTTCACAGTTCGCGGCTTGGATACCGCAGGTGAACTGTCCGATACGGCGGGTCAGTTTGATTCTGAAGCCTACACGGTGATGGACATCCGCGACCAAACGGGTACTGAAGCGGAATTCGGATTTTTGGTTGCCAACCGAAACCGAACAGCGAATTTCGCGACAGCCAACCGCGGCGTCGCCTACTTCGACAACGTGCTCTATCGCTTTGATCCAAATACCGGTGCAGGTATCAGTGCCCCAGCTTTGGATAACAGTTTCAACATCCCAATCGCCAACGCACCAGACGTGATCCTCGGTGCGGGCACCAACATCACCGAGCGGGGTTTCATCCAAACCAATCCGGCTGCTGGTGCAACATCGACTTCGTTCGCGGTGACCGAAGCGACCGAGTCGCTCGGAAACACCGTGCGGTCGCTGATCAATGATGGCGACACGGTGACCCTGCGTCTGGCGACCAATCAAAACGTGGTCATCGAATTCAACGCTGGTCCGGAATTGCGACTGAATCTCGACCCGGTGAACTTCCCGAACCGAGTTCTTCGCGATGGCGATCAGTTCACCATCGATGGAGTGATCTACCAAATCACCACCGGCACCACGCCTGTTCCAACCCCAGGAGTTCGCACGGTCTTTTATCAGACCAGCATGACCAATGCTCAGTTTGCCCAAGCCGTTGCGGATGCGGTTCCATTGGGAATCGAGGTTGGATTCGAGGGCAATCGCCTGAACTTTGCGGGTGCTCTTGTCGGCAACTTTGCGACGTTGGTCAACCGAGGGGTTGCTGTCGATCAACAAACCAACGGCACGATCGGTAGCGGACGTGTCGGAGTGAACTTCCTAGCCAGCGATACCGCAGCGGTCATTGCGACTCGGGTCGTGCAAGCGATCAACACATCTGGATTCCCTGGCCTATCGGCTGTTGAAAGCGGAATCAACCTCAATGAAGTAACCATTCTCGGAGCAACCGTCACCGCGACGACCGGTTCGTCACGTCGAATCGGGATCGCACCGGGTGGTTTCATCCGGGGTGTGGCTGGTATCGGAGGCAACCTCTTCGCGGTGAGCGATACGGGTGGCTTGTTCCGCGTCTCGCGCGGCGAACTATTCAGCAACCGAGCCGGAGCGATCGGAACTTACGTTTCCTCGTCGTATCAATTGACCGGTTTGCAGTTCACCGGCCTGACGGCTGGTCCTCGCAACGTGGCCAACGGTGCGTACGCAAACCTCTTGTTCGGATCTACCGTCGGCGGTCGAGTCTACGCATTCGACACCAACGGCATGCTGCAACCAGTCTTTGCCAATGGGGCGACTTTTGTTGACACCGGCAGCTCTGGTTTCGACGGATTGGCGTTCTCGAACCTGGACTACAACCTTTGGCACCAGACCACCCGCCGTTCGGCCAACCCTGGCCATGGTATCTCTGCGGATATCGAGGGGAACACGTCGGGATTGGGCGGAACGAGTTGGTACTTTGGGTACGAGAACCTTGGGCATTCCAATGCACGGTTCAACACGGCTACCGATCCGCTTGCTCAACCGCGAGCCTTTGGAGAGGCGCTCGAAAACACTTACAATTTCCCTGGTGGTGCATCCGGGGTGATGGAGAGCAAGACTTTCTCGCTCGAGAATCTCACAGCAGCCGATCTGCCGACCCTGTATTTCAGTTACTTCTTGGCGACCGAGGACGCTGCATCGAGCACGACCAACAACCTATTCGACCCCATGCGAGACTCGTTCCGAGTTTATGCGGCCGGCGATGACAACAGTTGGGTGCAACTTGCGACCAACAACGCATCGGAGACCTCGATCGAATCGTTGGTCGACAACGTTCCGAGCCCAGTTGGCCCCAATTCGCTGCCTGGTCAAACAGTCGCCCCTCCGGGAACTTCATGGCGACAAGCCAGGGTATCTCTAGCCCAGTTCGCAGGAGACAAAGAGGTCCGATTGCGATTCGAGTTCAGCACCGGAGGAGGCTTGGGCTTCAATAGCTTTGGTAGCCGGGGGCCTGAGTTGCGAACAGTTGCAGCTAGCGAACTTCGGGATGGGCAAACCTTTACTGTAGGGAACAGAACATTTGAAATCGAGATGGGACCGACCTTGGTCTTCCCATCGGGTATCGGTATTCGCAACGGCGAGTCGATATCGCTTCGCGGAGCTACGTTTGTCTTCTGGGATGGAACTGGCACAAGCCCCACCGGAAATGTGATCAGCTACAGCACTAGCGATTCGCCTTCTCAGATCGCAGAAAAAGTGCTTGCTGCATTGAATGCTGCGACCTACGTTCCGAAGTCGCTTACGGGCGACCTTTCAGAGCCGTTGGTCCGATCCGAAGTCTTCCGTACGGCGTTCAAGACGTCTATCGTCCCAGGAGAGCTGACTCAATGGACCGGTACAGGTGCCATCGGTGATTTGATCCTAGGGCCAAACGAACAGCCCGATGCAGTCCGCGCGGATGTCGATATGGTCCAGTTCCAAGCAGACGAGGGGACGACGATCGATCTTGCAGTTTCTGCAAGCGCTGTGGGTTCACCCTTGAACCCACGCGTTCGATTGTTTGATTCCCTAGGAAACGAGTTAGCACGCGCTTCGACTGCGACGCAGTTCGATGTTTCGCTGACCCATACCTTCACCAAGTCAGGAACTTACTACTTCGGTATCAGCAACTCTGGCATCAACGAGTACAGCCCGTTGATCGCCAGCGGCAGATCCTCTTCGGGACCAACCGGACAGTATGAAGTGACCTTGGACATCACCCCACGGTTCAATCGAAGCACGTTGGGCAATCGTCTACAGCTCGACGGTGTCAGCGACTTGGTCGTTGCACCGACATCGAACATCCGAGTCGATGGGGCCTACCGGACTACCAGCAGTTCAAACGTTGGAGTGAACATTCTCCAAAACATGACCGCCGACGAGGTGGCTCAGGTTGTGGCCAGAGCATTCGAAGACAATCTCGCTCCGGGACAGGATGCTTTCGCGACCTTCCGACGCACCATCAATGCGATCGACTTGACAGGAGTGACCGTCGGAAACGCTGGACCATTTACGGTCAATGGCGTTCGCCCTGGAGATGAATTCTCGGAATACGTTCTAGGTCGACTTCATCCAGCGACTCGTTCCCAGAACAACAACTTCGAAGGCCTCTACCTCGATGATTTCATCATCGGTTTGGGCGAGCGTGGCGAGACGGTAACCAATGCACCGCCCGACACAAGCTTTACCACGGTGACCGGCAGCGGCAGCGAGATTCTCGTAGGTCCTTATCAAGTCGAGATTCGGGGTGGTGCTGAGTATGGCCAGCCTCTGACGACCAGGACTCCCAACAACGGCGGACCCAATACCAATCCGAACAACTTGAGCGTCAACGATCGAATTCGGTTGACCCAAGCGTTTGATCCGAATCAAGCCCTCAGTGGTGCAGTGGAAATCCGTTTCAACGCGGCTTCCAGTATCACCGACGGCGAGACGCTCACGGTCAGCGATGGCAACAACTCGATCACCTTCGAGTTCGATGACATCTCGATTCCTAGCGGTCAACCTGGCAGCGGTGTACGTCCGGGTAACTTCCCGATCCCGTTCGACCCCGTTGCTGGCGAATCGGCTCAGACGATCGCTGCTCGGTTCCGCGACGCGATCAACTCGCCGGGAGTGCAGAGCGTTCTGAAGACCAGTGCACTGGGAGTCGACGGCAGCGCCAGCGGATCGAACACCCGCGATCTGTTCTTGCTCGGCTCGGTCACCGTAACCATGGGACCGACGCTCGGTAACGTCGTGACTCGAAGCCCGAGGGTTCGCTTCAAGGACTCCTCGTCACTTTCCGACGGCCTGTCGTTTACCATTACCGATGGCAACAACTCCGTTCGTTTGGAATTCAACAACTCCGCTCTGCTTCCGACCGATCCAGGTTTTGGCGTCAGCCAAGGAAGCGTTGCTATTCCGTTCGACCCGAGCGTTTCTTTGACGAGTGTCCAAATTGCCGCGTTGGTTTTGAGTGTGATCAACTCGCCTGCGGTTCAAACTCAAGTAAGAATCGTCGCGTTCCCTGTTCCTGGTCTTGGTGGCCAACCTTCGGACTCGATCTTGATTTCTGGGGCGACCGGCGTGTCGATTCCATCATCGGTCGGAAACGTTTTGGTGACCAACCTCGAAGGGGATCGCAACACTCCGAGAGACCAAGGCCAAGTTCTGATCGAGAACTCCAGGATCTCCTTCTCCTCCGGGTTTGGAGTGGTGATGACCGCCGATGTTCGCGATCCGGTATCGGGTGCACCGAACCCGGGCTCGGTTCGAAACACCCTGACGATCAACAACCAACGCTTGATCCCAGGCGCGGTACTGGTCAACAACGAACTCATCAGCAACCTCGCTGGTGGTATCGATCTGGGAGGAGACCCGCTGAATCGTCCGACGGATGTTCCAGCATCGGTTCCGTTTGCTCGGATCGTCAACAACACCATTTTCGGTGGTTCGGTCAGCCGTGTGGATTCCCAACCGGCGATCTCGGTCTTGGGTGATTTCTATGCCGACGGTGCACTCTCCTTTGGAGACGTCGCTCCTGCCAACCTTTACAATCCTCGAGCCGGTGGTGGTCCGGTGCCGATCGCAGGTTTGCAAGTCCCAGGCAATGCGGTCGGGGCTCCTGATTACACAGGCATCGGAGAACCGATCCCTGGCCAGGGTGTTGTGTCGCTCGGGCGAGGTGGTGTGTTGGTGGTTCAGTTCACCGATAACTTCCTGACCGGTTCGAACGACGTTCGCCCAGACTTGGCAGTCTACGAAGTAGGTTTGCCGGAGTTGGTGCGAGTAGAAGTCTCCCCAGATGGTGTGAACTACACCTCGGTCGGAACGGCATCGTTCAACAACCGCTACATCGACTTGGATCAGTTCGGATTCAACTCTTTGAGCCAACTGCAATTTGTTCGACTCACCGATGAACCAGGTGACGGTCCGACCAGTGGCGACTCTGTCGGTGCCGACATCGACGCGGTAGGAGCTCTTTCGAGCCGTCCAGGATTGCGATTCGGAACATCGGGAACCGGCATTCGTGTCGGAGCCAACGCCAGCCCGACGCTTCTGAACAACATCATCGCCAACAGCACGACGGGAATTTCGGTAGCCAACACCAGCACCTCAACGGTCATCGGTGGAACGCTCTATCAACGCAACACGACCAACACCACCGGTGCAACGGTCGGTCAATTCCCGATCCAGGTTGGAGCCGCCGTTCCACTCTTTACGGATGCGGTCGATGGAAATCTCTACCCTGTTCCGGGTTCAGCAGCCATCGACTCCTCGATCGATTCGCTCGTGGATCGAGCCGCCTTGCTGGCCGTCAAACAGCCGCTCGGATTGGCACCGTCCCCGATCATCGCTCCAGCGATCGACATCACCGGTGCTCTTCGAACCGACGATCCGAACGTCGTTGCACCTCCAGGACTCGGTGAATCGGTGTTCAAAGACCGAGGAGCTGCCGACAGGTCCGACTTCACTGGCCCCGCTGTGTTGTCTTTGTTCCCTCGCGACAACGACACGCTGGGTGCCGACTCGAATCCGACCCCGGGCGTGATCGAGCTCGTCAGCAACTCGCTGGCTTACTTTGACCTTCAAGTCCTCGACACCTCAGCCCTGGACTTCAACGCTCAAGGCACGGGAGTCGACAGCAAGACCGTCACACGCAATTCGCTGATCCTCTCCAAGAACGGTAAGATCCTGATCGAAGGTCAAGACTACCGATTCGGCTACGATTCGACCAGCAACATCATTCGCTTGACACCATTGTCTGGCCTCTGGGAAAGCGGTGCGGCTTATACGATTCGATTCGTGAACACCAACGAGAACTTGATCCAAGCGATCGAGCCTCGATCGCTCATCGACGGAACGACTTACACGATCATCGATGCGGACCTCAAGCCGCACTATTTCGAAGTCGAAACGGGAATCGTTCTGCGAGTGCCATCGAGTGCCGACAACTTCTCGAACACCGCTGTCGATGGAACAACATTCCAAGTCGATGACGGGTTCCGAAGGGTCACGTTTGAGTTCGATAACAATCAAACGTTTACCACCGGCAACATCCCGGTCCAGTTCTTGGCTTCCGATCCACCTGCGATCCTGGCCCAAAATGTGGTTGCGGCGATCACCTCAGCCAATTTGAGCCTGACGATCAAGTCGATCGGAAACGGCGAGATGCAAATCCTCGGCAGCAACTTGATCCAGTTCCTGCCGGTGACGAGCCAAATCACCGCTACGGGCAGAACTGGGACAACTCCTGTATACGGTTTGAAGATCCCAACCAACAATGGAGTTCCGGAAGGTGTCTTCGACGGTCAAACGTTCTCGATCCAGCGCGGCGACAAGACGGTTGTCTTCGAGCTCGATGGAAACGGATCGGTAGGACTCAACAACGTTGCCGTCCCCTTGAACACAGCATCGGCAGATCAGCAAGCAGCCCTTATCGTTGCAGCCATCAACGCGGCGGGATTGGGGCTCAATGCTACCTTCTCTGCCGGGGGCATGATCGAAGTGGGACCCCAAAGCGATCTGCGAATCATCACGAGCGGTGGATTGCAAGTCGTCGGCGTTCCTGGTCGAGAACTGACCACACCGATCGTCTTCGATTTGGCAGACATTAAAGCATCCACCCAGGTCGCAACGACCATCGGCAGTGTCCTGACTCAAGCCAACATGACCGGTGTAACGATAACCGTTCTGGGCGAGCAGATCTTCGTCGAAGGCAGCCTAGGAGTGGGCGGTTTGGGAACCCAAGTCGTCTCGGGAATCCGAGACAAAGCCGGCAATCCGATGCGAGCCACCGAACTCAACGGTGATACGCTCGTGACGATTTTCCTCGGCGAAGGATTTGATTACGGCGACGCTCCGGATCCGAACTACGCTAGCCTCAGAGACAACAACGGCCCTCGTCATAAGGTCGTCGACGGCTTCTCATTCGGATCGACCAACACCGCAGATCCCGATGCTAAAGTTCCAGACCAGGATCAAGACGATGGATTGATCTTCAACGCGATCGTCTCGGGCTTTAGCGGCTCGTTCCAGTTCAGCGTTGAGGGTGTATCGATCGCAAGACCCGCCTTTGTCGGTGCCTGGATCGACTTCAACGGCAACGGTGCGTTCGACACCAGCGAGAAGATCAATATCCCGGGTCGAATCGTCAACGGGTTGAATTCGCCAGTGAACTTCAACGTTCCTGCCGGATCGGTTACCAACCGTCCTGTCGCGGCGCGATTCCGACTCAGCAGCGACCAAGCTGCGGTTGGATCGCCACTCGGAGAAGCCATCGATGGTGAAGTCGAAGATTGGATGATCACGATCAGCACCAATCCGTACACCAACCCATCAAACAACTTTGATGTCACCGGTGACGGATTCGTCTCCCCGATCGACGTTCTGCAGATCGTCAACTACATCAACGCTGGATTGCCTAGCCGTCCACCGTTGCCACCGACGGCCGTGCCTCCTTACTTGGATGTCAATGGCGACGGATTCATCAACGCCTTGGATGTTCTAGCGGTTATCGACTACATCAACTCGAACCTCAGCGGTGGACGTGGTGGAGAAGGAGAGTCCGGTGACGACAGCGATTTGTGGATCCCCGCAGCAGCCCTTCAGGCTACCGCAGCGGCGCCGATCGCATCGACGAACTCCAATTCGGTTAGCACTGCGGTGGCTAGCAAGTCATCGATTCGGGCTAGCGACCTTGCGATGGCAAGCTATTTCAGCTCGAGCTTGCTCAACGGATCGCTTGACGATTCAGACGACTTGCTCGATTGGACAGCCCGTTCGGTTTCGCAGAGCGAATCGACTGACGACCGGCTCGATCTAGCGATTAGCCAAGACCTCGACGATATCCTCGGACTCTAATCGAGCGTAGACGCACCACAAAAAACCAGCGGCCCGCAGGGAGTAAAAAACCAGCGGGCCGCTTTTTTTGATTCTTCAGGTAGCTTGGTGCGTGAAACTTTAAACGCTAGGGTTGGGATGGGCGTTGTTAGAAAACGCGGAGGCCGCCAGGCATAACCAACCGAGGATGAATTGGGAACCTCCCAGTGGTACG
>Ga0255274_1000063_pt1 | contig 16349 bp, 17 predicted proteins | sample AtltaT_4_FD_183673 | JGI IMG/M metagenome (GOLD analysis project Ga0255274, IMG submission 183673) | Metatranscriptome of freshwater microbial communities from Altamaha River, Georgia, United States - Atl_Colum_RepB_8h (Metagenome... | ecosystem: Environmental > Aquatic > Freshwater > River... | reverse complement strand
GGAGAACCGGACAGGTTTCGGACCTTCGCCGAAAAATCCGTTTCCGGTTTGGACTTTTTCCCGCCCATGTTCAGCTTTTTCCGCAAAAAACCCCCTGCCCCGGCGCCGGTACCTCAAGCGCCTGCCACCGCCCCGGCCACCGAAGCTGCATCCCCGCCCAGTTCTCCCACCCTGGTTCCGGCCGTCCCCGTGGCCGAAGACCTGGGCGCGCAGGAGCGTGCGCCCACATCGACGACAGCTGCGCCAGCCCGCCAAAGCTGGCTGGACCGGCTCAAGGCCGGTTTGCGCAAGACCGGCTCCAGCATCGCCACCGTCTTCACCGGCACGCAGATCGACGACAACCTCTACGAAGAGCTGGAAACCGCCCTGCTGATGGCCGACACCGGGGTGAAAGCCACCGAACAGCTGCTGAGCGACCTCAAGCGCCGCGTCAAAGAGACCAAAGCCACCGACCCGGCCCAGGTCAAGGGCCTGCTGGCCGACGCGATTGCCGACCTGCTCGCGCCGCTGCAGAAACCACTGGAAATCGGCGCGCAGCAACCGACCGTGATCATGGTCGCCGGTGTCAACGGCGCAGGCAAGACCACCTCGATCGGCAAGCTGACCAAGCACCTGGCCGACAGTGGCGAGAGCGTGCTGCTGGCCGCCGCCGACACCTTCCGCGCGGCAGCCAGGGAGCAGTTGGCCGTCTGGGCCGACCGCAACACGGTCGAGATCGTCAGCCAGCAAGGCGGCGACCCCGCGGCCGTCAGCTTTGACGCGGTGAGCGCCGGCCGCGCCCGCGGCAAGGACGTGGTGCTGGTGGACACCGCTGGCCGCCTGCCGACCCAGCTGCACCTGATGGAAGAGCTCAAAAAGATCAAACGCGTGGTGCAAAAGGCCGATGCCACGGCTCCGCACGAAGTCCTGTTGGTCATTGACGGCAACACCGGCCAGAACGCGCTCGCTCAGGTCAAAGCCTTTGACGAAGCCCTGCAACTGACCGGCCTGATCGTGACCAAGCTCGACGGCACCGCCAAGGGCGGTGTGCTCTGTGCGATTGCCCGCGAAAAACCGATCCCGGTGTACTTCATTGGCGTCGGTGAAAAGCTGGAAGACCTGGAAACCTTTGATGCCCGCGAATTTGCGCAGGCGCTCCTGAGTTGAACCACCAAATGACGAACAACCCTGCACAGACCGAGCCCCGCCTGACCTCCCTCTCCCACGGCGGCGGCTGCGGCTGCAAGATCGCCCCGGGCGTGCTGTCCGACATCCTGCGCGGCACCCACGCCCTGCCCATGCCGCCCGAGCTGCTGGTGGGCATCGAAACCGCCGACGACGCGGCGGTCTACAAGCTCAACGATGAGCAAGCCCTGATCGCCACCACCGACTTCTTCATGCCCATCGTCGACGACCCTTTCGACTTTGGCCGGATTGCGGCAACGAATGCCATCAGCGATGTGTACGCCATGGGTGGCACCCCCATCATGGCGCTGGCGCTGGTCGGCATGCCAATCAATGTGCTTTCGACCCAGACGATTGGCCGCATCCTCGAAGGCGGCGCCAGCGTCTGCAAGGCCGCCGGCATCCCGATCGCGGGCGGTCACACCATCGACTCGGTCGAGCCGATCTACGGCCTGGTGGCGCTGGGTCTGGTTCACCCTGACCGCGTCAAACGCAACGCCGACGCCCGCGCCGGCGACGTGCTGGTACTGGGCAAGCCGCTGGGCGTGGGCGTGCTGTCGGCCGCCCTCAAGAAAAATGCCCTGCCCGCCGAGGGCTATGCGCAGATGATCGCCAACACCACCCGCCTGAACACCCCCGGCCCGGCGCTGGCCGCCCTGCCCGGCGTGCACGCGATCACCGACGTGACCGGCTTCGGTCTGGCCGGGCACGCGCTGGAAATGGCCCGTGGCAGCGGCTGCATGGTCGAGATCGACTGGCCCGAGGTACCTCTGCTGTTCGGCGTGCGCGAACTCGCCGCCCAAGGCATGGTCACCGGGGCGTCCGGTCGCAACTGGGCCGGCTACGGCCAGGACGTGCAGTTGCCGGCGGGCTTTGCCCCGCAGGACCAGGCCCTGCTGAGCGACCCGCAGACCAGTGGCGGCCTGCTCGTGGCCTGCAGCCCGGACACGGTGGAGCAGGTGCTCGCCACCTTCCGCAGCCAGGGCTTTGATCAGGCGGCGGTGGTGGGGCGCGTGGCCCAGGGGCCGGCGCAGCTGACGGTCCGCGCCTGAGCTCCAGCAACTCTGTAACTCCTTGTCACAGCATCGGTTTTTCAGTTTGGCACTCTCTCATCGAGAGTGCTAACATATGCGCATTGAAAGGAGTGCTGGTATGAACATTCAAACTGGTTCCCCGTCCACCGCGATGACCCTGAGCAACCCGTGGGCGGTCGTGCCCTCGCTGGGCCACCTCGACGCCTACATCACCGCCGTCAACCGCATGCCCATGCTCACCCTCGAGGAAGAGCAGGCAGCGGCCCGGCAACTCAAGGAAAACAACGACCTCGAAGCCGCCCGCAAGCTGGTGCTCTCGCACCTGCGTCTGGTGGTGTCCGTTTCGCGCCAGTACCTCGGTTACGGCCTGCCCCATGGTGACCTGATCCAGGAAGGCAATGTCGGCCTGATGAAGGCCGTCAAGCGTTTCGACCCCGATCAGGGCGTGCGTCTGGTCAGCTATGCGTTGCACTGGATCAAGGCCGAAATCCACGAGTACATCCTCAAGAACTGGCGCATGGTCAAGGTCGCCACGACCAAGGCCCAGCGCAAGCTGTTCTTCAACCTGCGCTCGATGAAGCAGGGCTTCAAGGCAGATGCCGAAGAAGGCACCCACCGCGACACGCTCTCCAGCGCCGAGGTCGACAAGGTCGCCAGCCAGTTGGGCGTCAAGCGCGAGGAAGTGCTGGAGATGGAAACCCGCATGTCCGGCGGCGATGTGCTGCTGGACCCGGCACCATCGGACGACGGCGAGCAGGCTTTCGGCCCGATCGCCTACCTGTCGGATGCCGGCCATGAGCCGACCGCCATGATCGAGGCCCGTCAGCGCGATGTGTTGGCCAGCGACGGTCTTGTTGCAGCTTTGGAGAGCCTGGACGAGCGCAGCCGCCGCATCGTCGAGGAGCGCTGGCTCAAGGTCAACGACGACGGCTCCGGCGGCATGACGCTGCACGAACTGGCTGCCGAATATGGCGTGAGCGCCGAGCGCATCCGCCAGATCGAAGTGGCCGCCATGAAAAAGATGAAAAAGGCGCTGCTCGAATACGCCTGAACCATCCGGCCTGACAAGTGAAAGAGCCCGGCATGCCGGGCTCTTTGCTTTGGGTTGCGCAGGTGGCCGAAGCCACCTTCCCTCACTGGACGTTGGCGCTCAGCCGGGTGATGGTACGGCCGTCCTTGCTCGTGGTGCCGGTCGTCACGGCCATGCCTTTGAGGGTGCTGACCACGCTGGACGAGGTAGCCGTGGGATAGCGCCCCAGGTAAAGCGCCGCTGCGCCGCCCACATGCGGACTGGCCATGGAGGTACCCGACATGATGGTGTTGCCTCCTCCAGCCTTGAGCGAGGTGATGTTCACGCCGGGCGCCCAGATGTCCACGCAGGCACCGTAGTTGCTGAAGGAAGCCTCGGTGTCGTTGCTGTCGGTGGCGGCCACCGTCAGCACACCGGCGGTGCCGCCACCGCCCACCCGCGCAGGCGAGGTGGTGCAGGCATCGGTACCTGAATTGCCAGCCGCAATCGCGAACAGGATGCCTTTGGCGGCTGCGCTGCGTACCGCATCATCCAGCAACTGGCTGGCCCCACCACCCAGACTCATGTTGGCCACGGCAGGCCGGATGGCGTTGGCAGCAACCCAGTCGATGCCCTGGATCACCGAAGAAGTGGTTCCGGAGCCCTGACAATTGAGCACCTTGACACCGTACACAGGCACGCCGGGCCCCATGCCGACCACCGCTGCACTGTTGTCGTAGGCTGCGACGGTACCTGCCACATGGGTGCCGTGACCGTTGCAATCGGTGTTGCGCCCATCGCCGGTGAAATTGACATGGCCCGCACGGTTCAGGTCACTGTTTTTGGTGTCCACCCCGGTATCGATGATGTAGGCCCGCACGCCGGTGACAGCGCCCGAGCCATTGCCCGCCAAGGTGTAGCTCTGAGTGGCGAGGGTTTTGCTGATGCCCCAGGGAACCACTTGTGAAGAGCCCGTTGCCCCGCCACCGCCACCGGGTTTCGCGGTGGGACGGATCGAAAACTCCTGCTCTTCCTCGATCAGCTCCACCGAAGGATCGCGCCGCAAGGCTTCGAGCTTGGCGGGCGTCAACCGCACCGACATGCCCTTGAAAACAGTGCCAAAAGCCGCTTCGGCCTGCACACCATGGCGTCTTTCCAGGGTCTGCACATGGCCCATCACACGCTCGCCCACATGGCCCCAGCGCTCGGGATCCTGGGCCACGCGCTCGTCACGCACCGAACCGGCCCTGACCTGCGGTACCGCCGCCTCATGGAAGCGCACAATGTAGCTTGGGTTCTGTGCCTGTGCCAAGGCATGGGCTGTCAGCAGGGCCATCGTCGCCAGCACGCTCAACTGGAATTTGGTTTTCATATGGGAACTCCCGGACTATATTTTCAATTTTCAGACAATTTGTTGGTTATAAATGATAAAAGTACCAATGACAACCCCCGATTGGACCAGAGGAACTCAAACATGAAGCACAATTGGAACCGCCGCAAGACATTGGGTCTGCTGCTTGCCGCACTGCCGGCCATGGGCTCGGCCAGCCCGCAGTGGCCCAGCCGCCCTGTGCACCTGATCGTCGGGTTTCCGGCCGGCTCCAGCCCGGACCTGACGGCCCGCGCGCTGGCCGAGCCTCTGGGCAAGGCGCTGGGGCAGACGGTGATCGTGGAGAACAAGGTCGGCGCGGGCGGCAACATCGCCGCCGATGCCGTGGCCAAGGCCACCGACGGCCACACGCTGGGCCTCATGATCAACGGCAACATGACGATTGCGCGCATCCTCAACCCCAAAGTGCCCTATGACCCGCTCAAGGATCTGGCTCCGGTCAGCCTGATCGGCACCGCACCGCTGCTGCTGGCGGCCCCTGCAGGCCATGCAGGCGAGACACCGGCGCAGTGGCTGCAGCAAGCTCGCCTGGCGGGCAACAGGCTCAGCTACGGCTCGCCCGGCGTGGGCACGGTGGCCCATCTGGGCATGGAGCTGCTCAAGCACAAAGCCGGCATCGACCCGGTGCATGTGCCCTACCCCGGCAACCCGCAGATCATCAACGCCATGCTGGGTGGTCAGATCCAGCTGGCCCTGCTGCCGCCAGGGCTGGCCATGCCCCAGGTGCGCGCCGGCAAGCTGCGCGCCATGGGCACCACCAGTTCTGGCCGCAGCGCCCTGGTACCCGAGGTGGGCAGCCTGGCCGAACTGGGCGTGAAGAACTACCAGCTGGAAATCTGGAACGCGGTGGCGGCCCCTGCCGGCATGCCGGCCGCGCAGCTGCAGAGGCTCTCAGCCATCCTCAGCGACATCGTGCGCGGCCCCGAGATGCGCCAGCGCCTGTTCCAGCAAGGCTGGCAGGTGGTCGGTTCTTCACCCGAAGGCCTGAAGAACCGGATCCATGCCGACACCCAGGCGCTCGGCGAGATCATCCGCCAGCAGAAAATCGAACTGAACTGAGCCCGTAGGCGCTGCTGTTCACTGGCCCTTGAGCAGCAGGCGGGCATCGTCGGCCATGGCCTGCGCACCACTGCCATAGCGGCTGTACAGGCGCAGGCGGCCCTGCGGGTCGTACAGGTAAGTCTGGGCCGAATGGTCCATGGTGTAGCTGGTGGCGGTCTTGCCTTCGACCTTCTTGGCGTAGATCTTGAAGTCCTTGAGCAGCGCCTGCAGCTGCTCGGGCGTCGGCCGCAGGGCCACGAAGGACGGATCAAAGTTGGCCACATAGGCCTGGAGGAGCTCCTGTGTGTCACGCTCGGGGTCCACGGTGACGAAAATCGCCTGCACCTTTTCACCGTCGGCACCGAGCATGCGGCGCACTTCAAGCAGTTCCTGCAGCGTGGTCGGGCACACGTCAGGGCACTGGGTGTACCCAAAGAACACCACCACGACCTTGCCGGCAAAGTCCTTGAGGGTGCGCGCCTGGCCGTTCTGGTCGGTCAGCGCAAAGTCCTTCGCGTAGTCGGCTCCGGTGATGTCCACCCCCTTGAAGGCAGGTTTGTCGGGGCTGCAGCCCATCAGACCCGTGAGCGTGGCTGAGGCGAGCAGACCCAAGAAACGGCGTTTGAACATGTGTACCTCAGAACAGGTAATGGTCCACCAGCAAGGCCGCAAACAGCGCGCTCAGGTGGATCAGCGAGAAACGAAATGTCTTGCGGGCCAGCGCGTCCGAGTAGTTGCGCCACAGGGCCACGGCATAGCCAATGAAACCGATGTTCAGCACCAGCGCAAAAAACAGGTACAGCCAGCTGCTCATGCCGTACAGGAAAGGCATCAGGCACGCTGCCAGCAGCACCAGGGTGTAGAGCAAGATTTGCAGTCGGGTGAACTCGTTGCCGTGCGTGACCGGCAGCATGGGCAGGCCCGACTGGCGGTAATCCTCGACGCGGTAGAGCGCCAGTGCCCAGAAATGCGGCGGCGTCCACAAAAAGATGATGAGAAAGAGGATCAGTGCCTCGGGGCCGACCTCACCGCTCATGGCGGCCCAGCCCAGCACCGGCGGCATGGCTCCACTGGCGCCACCGATCACGATGTTCTGCGGCGTCAGCGGCTTGAGGATGACGGTGTAGACGATGGCATAACCCACGAAGGTGGCAAAAGTCAGCCACATGGTCAGCGGGTTGACCAGCACATACAGGATGGCCGAGCCAATGCCGCACAGCAGCGCAGAGAACGCCAGCGCCTGTCGGTCGCTGAGCTCGCCTTTGGCGGTGGGGCGCCAGGCGGTGCGTTTCATTTTCGCATCGATGGATTTCTCCACCAGGCAGTTGAATGCGGCCGCTGCGCCGGCCACCAGCCAGATCCCGACACAGGCCCACAGACCCAGCAACCACTGCCCGCGATCGGGCATGCCCGGCACCGCCAGCACCATGCCGATCAGGGCACAAAAAACAATGAGCTGCACCACGCGTGGCTTGGTCAACGCGTAATACTGGCGCCAGACCGATGGCGTTGGCAAAGCAGAAACGGAGGTCATGCAGCAGGCCTTGAAGATTCGTTCGGAACACACCCGCCGCTGCGGGCCGGTGAAGACATCGTGACAGCCGACGCCCGACTCAGTGCCAGGCTCCAGACCAGCACCACCGCCAGCGCGCTGGCACCGCCGGTGTGCAACACGGCGGCCAGCAAAGGCCAGCCGAGCACCACGTTGGACAGGCCAGTCACCAGCTGCAGGCCGAGCAGAGCCAGCAGAGCCCGCCCCTGGCGTGCGAGACCTTCGATGGCGCGCAGGCGCCAGCCTGTCCACCCCAGCACCAGCAACACCGGCCAGGCCATGTTGCGGTGCACCCAGTGGATGGCGGTCAGGGCTTCAAACGGCAGCGCCTGGCCATCGGCGGTGTGTCCCAGTGCACGCCACAGGGCAAAGCCCTGCCAGTCCATGCGGGGCCACCACTGGCCCTGGCAGGTCGGGAAATCTCTGCAGGCCAGCACCGCGTAATTGGTGCTCACCCAGCCCCCCAGAGCCGTCTGCACCAGCAACAGCCCCAGGGCCAGCCAAAGCAGCCTGCGCAAGCCAGCCGGCAGGGCGATGCTGCGCCAGCCCGCATAGCGCACCGCCTGCAAGCTCAGCAAAACCAGCAGACCAATGGCCATCAACAGGTGCAGCGTCACGATCGCCGGGAACAGCTTCATGGTCACGGTCAATGCACCAAAGGCTCCTTGCAGGCACACCCAGACCAGGGTAAACATCGGCCACAAGGGATGCACCGCATGCGCGCGGTCTCGGCGCCAGACGCGCCAGGTCCAGATGGCCAGTGTCAGGATCATCACGCCCACTCCGGTGGCCATGTAGCGGTGCACCATCTCGATCCAGGCCTTGCCAAAGGTTACCGGGCCAGTGGGCATGGCACTTTGTGCCGCCTCGATGTGTTGCGCAGCCCCCAGCGGGCTGGCGCTGCCATAGCAGCCCGGCCAGTCAGGGCAGCCCAGACCGGAGTCGGTCAGTCGGGTGAAGGCCCCGACCAGCACCAGCTCGAAGGTCAGCAACAGGGTCAGTCCGGTCAGTGCCTGCAAGCGCCGGGCATCGCCTTCATGGCGGTGCTTGCGCCAGAACCAGAAAAAGGGAATGCCCGCCACAATCAGACCCACCCCCATCAATTCCAGGGCAGGCGCCAGGTTGTAGAGATCAGACTGCATGGTCAATCAGCGCCCTGCGGTGTCCCAGGAGTTGGAGGCGCGCATCAGCCGCTCCAGATCGCGCTTGGCTTTGGAGGCTTTTTCGACATCCATGGGTGCGGCAAAACGCATCATCCAGTTGCCCATCGGGTCGATCAGGTAAAGGTGGTCCTGCAATTGCCGGCCTGCAGCGGGTTCCAGCCAGGACAGCAGCACCTCGGGCGCGACGCGCAGCACGGTAGCCTGCGCCAGCGCAGGCAGCAGCTCGGCCGGCACCGGTGCATCGTCGGACACCAGCCACACGCGGTCAATGCGGTCCTTGTCCTTGCCCTGCATCTCGCGCAACTGGCGCTGGAAGTACAGGTTCTTTTGGCAGCTTTCGTCACAGGCGCCACCGGCCACCGCAACAATCAGCCACTGGCCCTTGAGCGAGGCCAGCGGCATGCTTGCGCCCTGCAGGTCCTGCGCACGCACCTGCGGCAGGTCCCGTGGCGGCTGGATCAGCTCGCCGTGGTTGCGTGTGCCACCGGCCGGGCGGATGACGTAGTAGGTGAAATACGAGGCCAGCACCGGCGCCATGCACACCAGCAAGAGCAGCAGCATCTTGATGCGCCCGCTGCGGGTGCGGTGTTCGTCGGCTTGTGCCACATCACCGGGTGCGGGCAACTCGTGCACCGTCAAAGCCAGCGGTGCGTCAACGGGCGTGTTGTTTTCGGCGGGGTTGGACAATTTGGAACCAGACATAAAGAAGGGCAATCAGGCCACTGAGCCCGAACCACTGAAAGGCATAGCCGTGGTGTTTTTCAACACCGCTGGCGATCTCGGGCCAGGCACGTTGCAGACCTTCGCTGTCGGCATCGGTCTGCTGGATGCTCAGATGGAGCAGCGGCAGCCGGGTCTGCAGGCGGTAATCTTCGAAGACGAGATTTTGCCGTATCGGCCCCGTCTCCACTTCGCCAAAGTCATAGACCTTCGATGGCCAGGGGAGCAGGCGCCCGTGCACCGTCACGGTGCCATCGGGGGTATCGATGCGGGGTAGAGCCGTGCGCTCCAGGAAGTTGCGCGGCACCCAGCCACGCTGCACCAGTACCACCGCCTGCGCATCCTGCAGCTGCAGCGGAGTGAGCACATAAAAACCCGGGCGCCCATGCATCTGCCGGTTGTCCAGATGGACCGTGTGTCCGCTCAGCCACTGGCCCTTCAAGGCCAGGCGGCGGTACAGCAGGGCATCGCGTTCTGTCGCGTTCTGGCCAGCCTGCGCCAGCGTGCGGCCATCGAGTTCAGGCTTCGCAGCCTGTGCCTCGCGGGCCTGGACAATGGCCTGCTTTTGCGCGGCGCGGCCAAGCTGCCAGCGGCCCAGCGCGGCGGTCACCCCGATTCCCGCCAGGGCCAGCAACAGCACCAGCGCACGCACCCAGACACGGTGTCCTGGCCTCATCGGATAATGCCCTCCATGAAAATCCTTGTTGCTCTGGCGTTCGTCGCCATTCTCGGCGCGCTGGCCCTGGCGCTGGTGTACATGATGCGCAGCCCCAAAGCCGACGCCGACCAGCCAAGGCCGGCGGCCCGCAAAGGCGGCATGGTCACGGCGCTGGCCCTGAGGGTGGGCTTGTCCATTTTGCTGTTCCTGTTCGTCCTGCTGTCCTGGAAGATGGGCTGGATCGCTCCCTCCGGCATCCCCTCAGGCGCCTGAGGGTTTTTCTCCCCATCAACAAAAAAGCGCCCTGGGGCGCTTTTTTGTTGCAGGCTCACCAGCCATCACATCCAGTAGACCAGGATGTACAGGCCCAGCCAGACCACGTCCACGAAGTGCCAGTACCAGGCAGCGCCCTCAAAACCGAAATGGCGTTCGGCCGTAAAGTGACCCTTTTGCAGGCGCAAGGTGATGAAGAGCAGCATGAGCATGCCCACGAACACGTGGAAACCGTGGAAACCGGTCAGCATGTAGAAGGTCGAACCGTACACGCCAGACGACAGCTTGAGGTTCATGTCACCCCAGGCGTGGGCGTATTCGTACCCTTGCACAAACAGGAACACGATGCCCAGCAGAACGGTGAGCCACATGAAGCGGATGGTCTTGGCGCGGTCACCGTGCTGGATGGCGTGGTGGGCAACGGTCAGAGTCACACCCGAGGTCAGCAGCAGCGCGGTGTTGATGGTCGGAAGCCAGAAAGGGCCCATGGTCTGGAAGGGCTCGACGATGCCGGCTGGCGAGGTGGTGGCACCAGCGGCCAGCGTGGGCCAAACGGCCTTGAAGTCGGGCCACAGCAGGGCGTTTTCGAGGCTACCCAGCGCCGGCACCGAGTGGGCACGGGCCCACCACAGGGCGGTAAAGAAGGCGCCGAAGAACATGACCTCAGAGAAGATGAACCAAGTCATGCTCCAGCGGTAGGACAGATCGATCTTGTGGCTGTAGAGGCCCCCCTCGCTCTCGGCCACGGCGTCCTTGAACCACTGGTACAGCACCACCAGCCACCAAGCCAGGCCAAACAGCGTGGAATACATGCCCCAGCCGGAGCCATTGATCCATTGGCCAGCGCCCAGAATGACGAAGAACAGGCCAACGGAGGCCATGAACGGGTGCCGCGACTCGTGCGGTACGTAGTAGTAAGGCGTGCTGCCGTGTGCGGTGGAACTCATGGGGACTCCTGCTTTTTGCTTTCTGGTGAAACTTGAATGCTTGAAGATTTAAAGGGCGACGGGCTGGCTCACCACCCAGTTGACCAGGGCCAGTAGCCCCAGCACGAACAGCAGCGCGAGCAACAGACCCACCACTATCAGGTGGATCGGGTTGAGCTGGGCCACGTCCTTGTTGAATTCGGCACGGCTGCGCAGACCAATGAAGGACCACAGCACCGCCTTGATGGTGCGCAAAAATGCGCCCTTGCGCTGATGCGGTTGCACAGAATCGCTCACAGCGCTGCGCTCCCTTTGCCCTGTGCCCCGGTCGACTGCTGCGCCACCGGTGCTGGCGGAATCCCGCTGCCAACCTCGAAGAAGGTGTAGGACAAGGTGATGGTGGTCACGTCTTTGGACAGCTTGGGATCGATCACAAAAGCCACAGGCCACTGCTTTTTCTCGCCAGGCGCCAGGGTGTACTGGTTGAAGCAGAAGCACTCGAGCTTGTTGAAATGGCTGGCCGCCTGTTTGGGGGCATAACTGGGGATGGCTTGCGCAGCCATGGTGCGGTTCTGCACGTTCTGGAACTCGTACATCACCGTGGTCAGCTCACCCGGGTGTACCTGGATCGAGCGCTTTTCAGGCTTGAACTCCCAGGGGCCACGCACGTTGGCATCGAATTCGACGGTGATGGTGCGCGTGGTGTCCACCTGCGTGTTGGTCACCTTGGTGCGCGCCGACTGACCCGGTATGTCCCTTTCGGACAGGGCCAGGATATTGACCCCGGTCAATTCGCAGATGTGCTTGTAGATCGGGATCAGCGCATAGCCGAAGCCGAACATGCCGACCGAAATCACGGCCAGCTTGCCCAGCATCTGCAGATTGGCACCACGCAGGTTCATGGCTATCGATCAGTGGCCGTACAGGGCAATCTTGGCCACAAAGCCCAGAGCGAAGGCCAGGGCCACGGACGCCAGGATCAGGGCCAGGCGTACATTGCTCTTGCGTTGTTCTTCAGGCGTCATGACCGTGCCTCTTGTCAGCCCACCACGCGGGTGGCGTCGGCGTTGAGCTTGGGCGGGTTCTCGTAGGTGTGGAAGGGGGCCGGCGACGGCACTTCCCACTCCAGACCTTCAGCAGCTTCCCAGGGACGCTGCGGGGCCTTTTCACCCTGGCCGCGCATCACTGGAATGACCACGAACAGGAAGAAGTAGATCTGCATCAGACCAAAGCCGAAGGCACCGATCGAGGACAACATGTTGAAGTCGGCGAACTGCAACGGATAGTCGGCGTAGCGGCGCGGCATACCGGCCAGGCCCAGGAAGTGCTGCGGGAAAAAGGTCACGTTGAAGAAGATCAACGAGAGCCAGAAGTGGATCTTGCCGCGGGTTTCGTTGTACATCACGCCAGACCACTTGGGGGCCCAGAAGTAGAAGCCACCGAACAGGGCAAACAGCGAGCCAGCCACCATGGTGTAGTGGAAGTGTGCCACCACATAGTAGGTGTCGTGCAGCTGCTGATCCAGCGGCGCCATCGACAGGATCAGACCGGTGAAACCACCCATGGTGAACACGAAGATGAAGCCCACGGCCCACAGCATCGGGGTCTCGAAGGTCATGGAGCCGCGCCACATGGTGGCGATCCAGTTGAACACCTTCACACCAGTCGGGATGGCGATCAGCATGGTGGCATACATGAAAAACAGCTGGCCGGTCACGGGCATGCCGGTCGTGTACATGTGGTGGGCCCACACAATGAAGGACAGGATGGCAATCGAGGCGGTGGCGTAGACCATGGAGGTGTAGCCGAACAGCTTCTTGCGGGCAAAGGTCGGGATGATCTGGCTGACGATGCCGAAGGCCGGCAGGATCAGCACGTACACCTCGGGATGACCGAAGAACCAGAAGATGTGCTGGTACATCACCGGGTCACCGCCGCCAGCGGGATTGAAGAAGCTGGTGCCGAAGTGGCGGTCGGTCAGCGTCATGGTGATGGCGCCAGCCAGCACCGGAATGACCGCAATCAGCAGGTAGGCGGTGATCAGCCAGGTCCAGGCGAACATCGGCATCTTCATCAGCGTCATGCCGGGCGCACGCATGTTGAGGATGGTCACGATGATGTTGATCGAGCCCATGATGGACGAAGCACCCAGGATGTGCATGGCAAAAATGCCGGCATCCATGGAGGGGCCCATCTGCAGCGTCAGCGGCGCATACAGCGTCCAGCCAGCAGCAGGGGCGCCACCAGGCATGAAGAACGAACCGGCCAGCATGATGGCAGCAGGGATCATCAGCCAGAAGCTGAAGTTGTTCATGCGGGCGAAAGCCATGTCGGAGGCGCCAATCTGGAGCGGCAGCATCCAGTTTGCAAAGCCCACGAAGGCCGGCATGATGGCACCGAACACCATGATCAGGCCGTGCATGGTGGTGAACTGGTTGAACAGTTCAGGATTGATCACCTGCAGACCGGGCATGAACAGCTCTGCGCGGATCATCATGGCACAGATGCCGCCGATGATCAGCATGACGAAGCTGAACAGCAGGTACAGGGTACCAATGTCCTTGTGGTTGGTCGCAAAGACCCAGCGACGCCAGCCCGCAGGCGCGTGACCGTGGTCGTCGTGAGCGTGATCGTGGTGGTCGAGAACGGCACTCATCTTGACTTCCTCTTTTCTAAATCTGCGGTACTGGCTTATTTGCGGGCGGCCAGCACGTCAGCCGGCTGCACGATCTGCCCGGTCTTGTTGGACCAGTTGTTCTTGGTGTAGGTGATCACGGCGGCGATATCGGTGTCCGACAGCTGCTTCCAGGCCGGCATGGCACCGTTGGCTGCGCCGTTGAGCAGGATGGCAATCTGCTTGGACTTGTCGGCGTCGAGCACGACAGGCGAGCCATCGACCGCCTTGATCGGACCGGCGCCCTTGCCATTGGCCTGGTGGCAGGCCGCGCAGTTGGCGGCGTAGACTTTCTCGCCACGCTTGGCCAGGTCGTCCAGCGTCCAGACCTTGGACGGGTCATCGGCCTTGGCGGCCATCTTTTTCTTTTCGCCCTCGACCCACTTGGAATAGTCCTCGGCCGACAGCACCTTCACATGGATGGGCATGTAGGCGTGCTCCTTACCGCACAGCTCGACGCACTGGCCATAGAAATCGCCGGTCTTGTCGGCGCGGAACCAGTTGTCGCGCACGAAGCCGGGGATCGCGTCCTGCTTGACGCCAAAGGCGGGAATCATCCAGGCGTGGATCACGTCGTTGGCGGTGGTGATGATGCGCACCTTCTTGCCGACCGGAACGACCATGGGGTTGTCCACCTTGAGCAGGTAGTTGTCACCCTCGGGCTTGCCGGCGTCGGACATGGCGCGGTGGCTGCTGTCGAGCGTGGAAATGAAGCCAATGCCTTCACCTTCGCCCTTGAGGTAGTCATAGCCCCATTTCCACTGGTAGCCAGTGATCTTGATGGTCAGGTCAGCGTTGGTGGTGTCTTTCTGGGCCACCAGCACCTTGGTGGCCGGCAGGGCCATGCCGATCACGATCAGGAAGGGCACCACGGTCCAGGCAATTTCCACCGCCACGGAGTCGGTGAAGGTGGCCGGCTTGAAGCCCTTGTCCTTGCGGTGCTTGAAGATGGAATAGAACATGACACCGAACACGGCCACGAAAATGACCGTGCACAGGACCAGCATGAACCAGTGCAGGCCGTGCTGCCACTCGGCGATCTTGCTGGCCGCAGGACCCAGGTTCAGCTGGTTGACCGCCGGACCTCCGGGCAAGTCATTGACGGCGTGGGCAGCTGTCGCCAGCGCCATGCCCGTGAAGATGCCCGCACGGGACAGCAGCGAAGCCAGTTTTCTGGAAATGTTCTTCATGGTTCTCACAAACTTCCAAGTCTCGGTTGATCCCACACCTTCGGTTTCGGACCTGCACGGTCCGAAACCAGGCTTCACGCTGTGCGCAAGGCCTGTCTGATTTCCCCCGCCAGCGCCTGGCGGAGTTCGGGCCGCACAAAACGGCCCACTTCCATTTTTCGCCCTCTGCCAGACAGCTCGATCAGGCTGTGCTCGCCGGCCTTGGGCTCCACACGAACCCATTGCCGCTCGAACTCGGCCCGCTCAAGTCGACCCGCAGTCTCGCGCTCCACCACCAGGCTTGCACCCTGCAGGGAGATCCATTCGCCGTCCGTGGCATGGCGGGCGTAGACCAGAAAGGCCCAGCCCACGAGCAACAGCTCCAGACCGGTGAAGCCGATCACGACAGGGGCTCCCTGAAACCAGAAGAACACGCCGATCGCCAGCGACACAGCGCAAAGCATCAGGTACACCATCAGCAGTTGCGCAGGCGTGACTGAACAGTTGCGCCGCAGCCGCCAGCTCACGCTGGGACCCGACACCTGAGCGAACTGGTAGGTCGGATGAGACACGGATCAACTTTCTGCAAGCCTTGCGCCCAGCCTGAGGCCAAGCGGATGAAATTCCGCGGGATTTTAGCCCAGTTGGAAAGGGGCTTTGACATTTCTCAAAGCTTACGACCGCGATACCCGACGTCCGGCAAGCATTTGACGCATGTCAGCGAGCCCGATCTGGCTTTCCTGCAGCATTTTGGTGCGGGGCAGAGGTTTGAGTGCATGCCCGTAAATCACTTCGAAAGTGAGCCTGAGCTGCGCAGTGCCCGCACGCTCGCCCCTTTCGGCCAACGCCTGCAACCAGCGCTGCCGCCAGCCCCGGCCACGCAGTCCGGCAAAACGACCGACATGGAGGTTGCGGCCCAGTTCGCGCAACTCCTGCAGCAGCCGCTCGGGCGTCTCAAACGTCAATGTGATGCGCTCCATGTCCATCACTGGCTCGGCAAACCCGGCCTGAACCAGCATGTCACCCCAGTCGTGCATATCGGTAAATTCGTGCGCTGGCGCCGGCCAGTCCATGGCCATGTGCAAAGCCCGCAACTCGCGCAGGGTGTCCGGACCGAGACAGGAAAACATCAGAAAGCCGTCGACCGCCAGCGCCCGATGCCACTGCCCGATCAGCATCTGGGGATCAGCCGCCTGGTGCAGCAGCATGTTCGCCCAGACCATCTGCACCCCGCCGTCGGGGGGGCACGCCGCGTGAACCTTGGGTCCGGTCCAGCGCGAGGGCTGCCACCAGGCGGACGCGGTCTGCGCCTGCACCCGCTGCGCTTCTCCTGCCTGCCCCACCACCTGCCAGACTGCCGCCTGCGGGTAGCGCGCGCGCAAGGCCTGGTGCGCCTGCAGACCACCGCGCAGGGGCTCCCAGTCGGCCCAGGCCTGCGGCTGCAGCTTGATGACATCCAGGCGCTCCTGCATGCGCCGCGCCACCTCTTCGTGCAGCCAGGCCGAAGCCGGCAAGAGGCGTGCCGCCCAACGGCTGGCGGCCACCGGGTCCAGGGTTGGGGGTTTGTCGGGAGTGC
>Ga0255274_1000061_pt1 | contig 16638 bp, 24 predicted proteins | sample AtltaT_4_FD_183673 | JGI IMG/M metagenome (GOLD analysis project Ga0255274, IMG submission 183673) | Metatranscriptome of freshwater microbial communities from Altamaha River, Georgia, United States - Atl_Colum_RepB_8h (Metagenome... | ecosystem: Environmental > Aquatic > Freshwater > River... | reverse complement strand
ATGCAGCTCGCAGGGATGAATGACCTGCGCGACCAACTAAATCATCGACCCATGCCTCTTCGAGTTCCCTACAAGCGTGTTGACTGGATCAACACCGCTTTCCTTCTGACCGTCACTCTTACCGCCCTCATTGCCGCGCCTTGGTATCTGTGGAAACACGGAATGAGCGCCTTCATCGGCTGGATGTTCGCGTTTTATGCGATCGCCACCGGGATGAGCATCACGCTTGGTTATCACCGTTTGTTCTCGCACCTGAGTTTCAAGGCGAAATGGCCCGTGCGCCTCTTTACCTTGGTTTTCGGTGCCTGTGCGTTCGAGAACTCCGTCCTCAACTGGGCCTCCGACCATCGCCGCCACCACAAGCACGTCGATGACGACGATGATCCCTACAACATCAACAATGGCTTCTTCTGGGCGCACATCGGCTGGATTCTATTCAAGGTCCTGCCTGAGCCTCCTCTCGACAACGTCGCGGATCTTCGGAAGGACAAACTCGTCATGTGGCAGCACCGCTGGGACAAGTTGATCGCAGTCCTGGTCGGGCTCGTTCTGCCTGCGGTGCTCGGCTACTGGCAGGGTGGGGCGATCGGTGCCTTGGGAGGTTTCCTGATCGTCGGCGCGCTGCGGGTTTTCGTGGTGCAGCAGTGCACCTTCTTCATCAACAGCCTCTGTCACACGATCGGGCGGCAGCCGTATTCGTCAAAGAACAGTGCGCGCGACAGCACGGTGATGGCCTTCCTGACCTTCGGTGAGGGCTACCACAATTTCCACCACGCTTTCCAGCACGACTACCGGAACGGGGTGAAGCCATGGAATTTCGATCCGACCAAGTGGGCGATCTGGGTTTTGGCCAAGGTCGGTTTGGCGTCGAACCTCCGCACGGTGCCCGAGGCGAAGATCATTCTGGCCGAGATTGCGGAGGCCCGGCGTAGAGCCGATGAACGCCTCGCCCAGATAACCCAATCCGGTGTTTCGGTCTGCGAGAAAGCCCTGGCTACGGTTCATGACCTCCAGGAGAAACTTGCCGCAGCCTACCACGAACTGGAGTCGGCGATGGCGGAGAAGGCCGAGACCTCGCGTCAGGCACTGGAACGCTGGAGAAAGGATGCCCGGGAGTTGCTGGACGCGCTTGGCAGGCTTTCTCCGCAGCCAGCTTGATTTCCCGCACGGACCACGGATTCTTCAGGACCCCGGGGTGGAAACATCCCGGGTTTTTTGTGCCCGATCGTCGGAACCCTCAGGAAATCAGTCTTCTAGAAAAAATGAGATTTTGTCAAATTAGGGCTTGTCAGAACTTCGTTCGCGGGTAGTCTCGCCGCCCCAACAAGCGGCCTGCAATCACAGGCCGCTACCAGCAATCTCCAATTATTATCGGGTGCAGCACCGGAAAAAAGGCTCCTGCGAGGGAAATCTCGCCGGTGGTCGGTGCGCTCCAAAAGCAAACATCGAAACCCCGCAGGAATCCAATGCCGACCATCAATCAGCTTGTTCGCAAGGGCCGTCAGGTGCCAGTCGAGAAATCGAAGTCACCGGCCATGACGAATTGCCCCCAGCGCCGTGGCGTCTGCCTTCAGGTCATGACCCGGACGCCCAAGAAGCCGAACTCGGCTCTTCGGAAAGTCGCCAAAGTCCGTCTCACCAACGGTTATGAAGTCATCGCCTACATCGGTGGTGAAGGCCACAACCTCCAGGAGCACTCCATCGTGCTCGTGCGTGGTGGCCGGGTGAAAGACCTTCCGGGTGTTCGCTACCACATCGTCCGCGGTGCGCTTGACACCCTCGGGGTCGATAAGCGCCGCCAAGGCCGCTCCAAGTATGGTGCGAAACGCCCCAAGGCAGACAAAAAGTAATTTTCTGAAACGTCCAACCTGACTTCATCATGTCCCGCCGCAAGCGAGTTTTCACCAAGCCCGATCGTCGCGATTCCCGCTACGACAGCCCCCTCGTCGGTCACCTGATCTCCAAGGTGATGCGCGATGGCAAACGCTCCCTGGCCGAGCGCATTGTGTATGCCGCCATTGACAAGGCCAACGAAGGTGTCGATACCATCGACCCTCTCGAAGTCGTGACCCGTGCCATCGAGAACGCCAAGCCCCGCGTGGAGGTCAAGAGCCGCCGTGTGGGTGGTGCCACCTACCAGGTTCCTCTCGAGGTCGCTCCGGATCGCTCCGAGTCGCTCGCGCTTCGCTGGATCGTCGGCTACGCCCGCAACCGCAAGGGAACTCCGATGCACGTGGCGCTCGCCAACGAGATCAAGGACGCCGCCAACAATCAGGGCAGCTCCGTTCGCAAGCGCGACGACGTTCACAAGATGGCCCAGGCAAACCGCGCCTTCGCCCACTTCCGCTGGTAAGCACCCCTACGCCTCGAAAGTCTGATTCAATCCGATGAATGCCGCCCTCAATAGTCCTGATCGCCCGTTTCCGCTTGAGCGGACTCGGAACATCGGGATTGCGGCGCACATCGATGCCGGCAAGACGACCCTCACCGAGCGGATCCTGTTCTACACAGGCATGATCCACAAGATCGGTGAGGTCCACGATGGTGCCGCCACCACGGATTGGATGGAGCAGGAGCGTGAGCGGGGAATCACGATCACCTCCGCCGCAGTCACCGCCGATTGGTGGCAGCGCGAAGAAGAGGGGGTCCACAAACTCTACACCGGGATCAAACACCGGGTGAACATCATCGATACCCCCGGTCACGTCGATTTCACCGCTGAGGTGGAACGTTCGTTGAGGGTGCTCGATGGTGCCATTGTTGTCTTCTGCGGCGTGGCTGGAGTCCAGCCGCAGACCGAGACCGTCTGGCGCCAGGCCAACAAATACAAGGTCCCCCGGATTGTTTTCGTCAACAAGATGGACCGTGTCGGTGCCAACTTCGCCAATGTGGTCGACGAGATCCGGGCGAAGCTCGGCGTCACTCCGGTGCCAATCCTGATCCCTATCGGTTCTGAGGAGAGCCTCCGGGGCCAGATCGATGTGATCAACCGCAAAGCGGTGGTCTATTCGGACAACGAGGCTCTTGGATCGACCTATGAGGTGGTCGATCTCGATGCCGACCAGGCCGCCATCGCAAAGGCCGCCTACGATGATCTGATTTCAGCCCTCGCGGATCACGATGAAATCCTGGGTGAGAAGTTTCTCCTCGAAGAGGAAATCACCCGCGATGACGTCAAGCAGGCTCTGCGACGCTGTACCATCTCCAACAAGCTGATCCCCGTTGCCGGTGGATCCGCCTTTAAGAACAAGGGAGTCCAGTATCTCCTGGATGCTGTGGTTGATTACCTTCCCGGTCCTCTCGACATCCCGGCTGCGGTTGGCATGGATCCCGAGAACGAGGAAACGGCCATCGAGGTCGTCACTTCGGACAACGGCAAGTTCTGCGCCCTTGCCTTCAAACTCTGGGCCGACAAGTTCGTCGGCAAACTCGTTTTCTTCCGGGTTTATTCCGGAATCGTCCGCAAGGGCGACACCGTTACCAATCCGCGCACCGGGAAGTCCGAGCGAGTGGGACGGCTCATCCAGATTCAATCGGACGAGCATAAGGACATTGATGTTTGCTATGCCGGCGACATCGCCGCCATGGTCGGCCTCAAGAACATCCAGACAGGCGACACCCTCGCCGCTCCGGGATTCGAGGTCGTGCTTGAGCCTCCCAGCTTCCCCGAGCCAGTGATTTCGATGGCGGTTGAGCCGAAAACCAAAGCCGACCAAGAGAAACTCGGAAACGCCTTGGCGCGCCTTTCCGAAGAAGATCCGACCTTTGTTGTCAAAACCGATGAGGAGACTGGTCAGACCATCATCTCCGGGATGGGAGAGCTCCACCTCGAAATCATCGTCGACCGCCTGCGCCGCGAGTTCAAGGTCGAGGCCAACACCGGTGCACCGCAGATTGCCTATCGCGAAACCATCACCGCCGCTGCGGATGGTGAAGGCAAGTTGGTGAAACAGTCGGGTGGGCGGGGTCAATACGGGCACGTTCGTCTCCGTATGCGCCCCAATGAAAAGGGTAAAGGTCACACCATCGAGAACCTGATCGTCGGTGGCGAGATTCCCAAAGAGTTTCACAACGCAGTCATCAAGGGCGTTCAACAAGCGATGAGCAACGGCATCGTTGCCGGCTACCCCGTGGTGGATGTCCATGTCGATGTGCTCGGCGGTTCATTCCACGAAGTGGATTCCAACGAAAACGCCTTCACCATGGCGGCCATTTTCGCCATGCGGGATGGTTTCAAGAAAGCGTCCGCCATCCTTCTCGAGCCCATCATGGGGGTCGAGGTTTCCACCCCTGATGACTACCAGGGCGATGTGATGGGCGACCTCTCCCGTCGTCGCGGACAGATCGGCCAGATGGAATCCAAGGGCACCTTGGCCGTCATCCACGCCGCCGTTCCCCTCAAGGAAATGTTCGGCTACTCCACCGCCGTCCGAACCCTCTCATCCGGGCGGGCATCCTACTCGATGACTCCCTCCCACTTCGAGCAAGTCCCTCAAAACATCGTCGACGAGATCATCAACGACCGCTGATCCCAACCATTCTCACAGAATCAACCGCCACCGTTCCGACATCATGGAAAACCAGAAGATCCGCATCCGCCTCCGGGCTTTCGACCATCGTGCTATCGATCGTTCCGCCCAGGAAATCGTCGAGACCGCAAAGCGCACCGGTGCCAAGGTGGCCGGGCCCATCCCGCTTCCGACCCGCATTGAGAAGTTCTCGGTGAACCGCTCGGTCCACGTGAACAAGAAGTCCGCGGAGCAATTCGAAATCCGGACTCACAAGCGCGTGCTCGACATCGTCGATCCGACCTCACGCACCGTGGATGAGCTGAAGAAGCTCAACCTTCCTGCAGGTGTCGACATCGCCATCCGCATCTGACGCGCAGCCAGGCCGCAGCCACGAAATCCCCATCCAGCAACCCCATCACTCTTCAGCCATGTCCCTCGGACTTATCGGAAAGAAACTCGGCATGACCCGCCTGTTCGACGAACAGACGCAGTCCATGATCCCCGTCACCGTCATCGAAGTCGGTGGCAACCAGATTGTGCAAACCAAGACCGTCGAAAACGACGGTTACAGCGCGGTCCAGGTCGGCTACGGCGACAAGAAGGAGTTCCGCGTCGGCAAGCCCGCGCTCGGTCACTTCAAAAAGCATGGAGCCAGCCCGAAGTACAAGGTGCAGGAATTCCGCTTTGCTGAAGGGCAATCGGTTCCCGCCGAACACCCGGGTCTGTCGCTGTTTGAGGCCGGCCAGTGGATCGACGTCATCGGCACCACCAAGGGCAAGGGCTTCCAAGGCGCGGTTCGCCGTCACGGATTCGGTGGTCTCCGCATGACCCACGGTTCGATGATGCACCGCCGGACCGGTGCCATTGGTTGCCGTTCCACCCCCGGTCGCGTCTGGAAGAACCAGAAGATGCCCGGTCACATGGGCACCGATCGCCGCACCGTCCAGAACCTCAAGATCGTTGCCGTCCGCCCGGACGACAATGTGATCCTCGTCTCCGGTGCCATCCCAGGCCACAAGGGAGCCTTTGTCACCGTCCGCCCCGCCAAGAAGAAATCCGCCTGAAACCTACGGCGCAACCTACTCTGATCGACCATGTCCGCCAAAGTCTTCACCGTTGATGACGCGAAAGCCGCCAAGATCACCCTCGCCGCCGAAGGCAAGGGCTCGCAGGCCGTTCACGATCTCGTCACCGCCTACCGCGCCAACCGCCGCACCGGCTCCGCCTGCACCAAGACCCGCGGCGAGGTCAGCGGCAACAACAAGAAAATCTACCGCCAGAAAGGCACCGGCAACGCCCGTCACGGCGACAAGCGCGCTCCGATCTTCGTCGGGGGTGGTGTTGTCTTCGGTCCGCGTCCCCGCGACTACTCGAAGAAGGTCACCAAGAACACCCGCCGCCTCGCACTGCGCCGGGTTCTTGCCGACATCATCGCAGATGGCACGCTGAAGGTCCTGCCTTCTTTTGCCATCGCTGACGGACGGACCAAGTCGTTCATCAGCTCTGTGTCCGAGCTTGCCGCTCCCAAGAAGGTCCTGATCGTCGCCAAGTCCTTCGACGAAAAAACCTACCTCGCGGCCCGCAACGTGGGTTGGGCGCAGTTGGTCACCGTCGACAGCGTCAACGTTGAGGAAATGCTCCACGCCAATACCATCCTTGTGGTCGAGGACGCCCTGGAAACCCTCGCCGCCCGCACTGCCTGAAGCCCATTCGCCGAAACGCGCCATGAAAGATCTTTACCAAGTCATCAAGAAAGTCCGCATCTCGGAAAAGGCCACGATGCTCAATGAGCTGAACAACGAGGTCGTGCTCGAAGTGGACCGCCGTGCCAACAAACTTGAGATCAAACAAGCCGTGGAAAACATCCTCGGTAAGAAAGTCTCCCAAGTCCGCACCCTCAACCAGGCAGGGAAGCTCAAGCGTCAGCGCCGCGCTGATGCAGGCCGTACCGCCGCCTGGAAGAAGGCCATCGTCCGCCTCAAGGAAGGCGAGAACCTCGATCTCGTGTAATCCCCGAACCTTTCACCCGCTCTAACCAGCGCAACCCTCGAACGAGCCATGTCTCTCAAGGAGTTCAAACCCCACACACCACCGCAGCGCTACAAGGTGCTCCCGTCCTTCGACGAAGTCACCAAGAAGTCCCCGGAGAAGTCCCTTCTCACCCCGCTCAAGAAGTCGGGTGGTCGGAACAATACCGGTCGCATCACCACCCGCCACGTTGGTGGTGGCCACAAGCGCCACTACCGCCTCGTGGACTTCAAGCGCGGCAAACTCGATGTGCCTGCCGAGGTGGTCGGGATCGAATACGATCCGAACCGCACCTGCCGCATCGCGCTCATCCGTTACGAAGACGGCACCAAGAGCTACATCCTCGCTCCTGTGGGCCTGGAAGTCGGCGCCAAGGTCGTCGCCGGCGAGCAGGTGGCTCCCAAGGTTGGTAATGCCATGCCGCTCTCCAAGGTTCCACTCGGCACTGCGATCCACAACATCGAACTGATCCCCGGCACCGGTGGCAAGGTCGCCCGCGCCGCAGGCCAGCAGGCCATCCTTTCCAACCGCGATGGCGAATGGGCGCTGGTCAAAATGCCTTCCGGCGAGATCCGCCGCTTCAATGCCCGCTGCTTCTGCACCATCGGTCAGGTCGGCAACCGCGATCACATGAACGAGGTTTCCGGCAAGGCAGGTCGCACCCGCTGGCAGGGCGTGCGCCCCACCGTCCGCGGCATGTGTATGAACCCGGTCGACCACCCGAACGGTGGTGGTGAGGGTAAGTCCAAGTCCGGTGGTGGTCGTCAGCACCTCCTCAGCCCCTGGGGTCACGCCAAGGGCGAGAAGACCCGTAAGCCGAAGAAGCCGACCAGCACCTTCATCGTCGAACGCCGCAAGAGCAAGAAGCGCTCCGCCTAACCCCTAGAACTCTCATTCCATGCCACGTTCCCTCAAGAAAGGCCCCTTCGTTGATCAGAAGCTTCTCGCCAAGATCGACGTCGCCGCCGCCGCCAACGACAAGAAGCCGATCAAGACCTGGAGCCGCAAGTCGATGATCACCCCGGACTTCGTCGGTCTCAACTTCGCCGTTCACAACGGCAAGACCTTCGTGCCGGTTTACGTCACCGAAAACATGGTCGGCCACAAACTCGGTGAGTTTGCCCCGACCCGTCTGTTCCGCGCCCACGGCGGTATCGGCAAGAAGTAATCTGTTCCCTGTTTCCCTCGACTCCGATGAAACCGCTCCGCCACCTCCCCACGATTGCTGCCGCCTTCGGGCTGCAGATGGGGACGCTTGCGGCCCAGTCGGACGAGAGTGCGCAGTTGCAGGGCATGGTCGCCGAACTCCAGGGCCGCATCAAGGTCCTGGAGCAGGGGATCACCGCCGCCAACCGCGCGGAAAAGGAATCATCCGAGCAACTTGCCGCCGCCCGCGAGCAGCTCGAGGCACTCGGTGCCAGCCAGCTCGGTGCCGGCGACGAGCGTTTGCTTCAGGCGGTTGCCGATCTCCAGATCCAGACGGAACGGAATCAAAGCCTTGAATCCTCCGCTGCGAATTTGTCGGCAGCCATCACCACCTACCTTCGATCCGCCGTCGCCTCCGATCCAGAGGCAAGATTGCGTGTCGAAACTGCCATGAGGGAGCTTGACGAAGTCCTCGGACTAAGTCACAAGCCCGCCCCCCTCGCTCAGGGGACCACTGGTTCGGCCACCCGCGCCACGGTCATGAGCATCGATGCCGAGAGCGGCCTCCTCGTCCTTAATATCGGCGAGCGGCAGCAAGCGCGCATCGGATCCACCTACACCCTCCTCCGGGGGGACCAGTCCTACGGCACCGCCGTTCTCGCCGACGTCCGCTCGGCGGTCAGCGGTGCCTTCGTCGAATCCCTGGACGCCAACAGCGGCCCAGTCCGGATCGGCGATATTGCCCTTCTCGAAACCGAATAATCCACGACCCCGATAACCCCTTCAACGCCCACTCCGATGGAAGTCAAGAGCACCACCAAATTCGTTCGCCTCTCGCCCCAGAAGGCCCGTGACGTCGCCCGGGAAATCCAGGGTTTGCCGGTTTCCGCCGCCCTCGACATTCTCGCCTTCACTCCCAAGAAGGCAGCGGCCCTTATCAACAAGACCCTCAAGACCGCGATCGCCGACGCCGAGAACAATTTCTCCCTCAATGCCGACGACCTGATCATCAAGGAAGCCGTCATCGGTGCAGGGCCGACCATCAAGCGCTTCCAACCCCGTGCCCGTGGCTCCGCCGGTGGCATCATCAAGCGCACCAGCCACATTTACATCACCCTCACCGAAGCACCGGAGACCGCCCCGAAGAAAAAGAAGGTCCACGTCTCCGCCAAAGCAGAAGCCTGATCCCGCCAAACTTCCCAACGCCAACTTAATATGGGCCAGAAAGTCAACCCCATCGGATTCCGTCTCGCCGTCAGCAAAGACTGGCGCTCCAAATGGTTCGCAGCCGGCAAGGATTATGCCGACAAGCTCCACGAGGACCTCAAGATCCGCCAGTACATGAAGGAGCGCCTCCAGTTCGCCGCGCTCTCCCGTGTCGTCATCGAGCGCGCCTGGGCCAGCGTCCGCGTGACCCTCCACACTTCCCGCCCCGGTCTCATCATCGGTCGTAAAGGTTCGGAAATCGAACGCATGACTTCCGATCTCTCGAAGATCTGCGGCGGTGCGAACGTCAAGATCGACATCGTCGAAATCCGCAAGCCCGAACTCGATGCTCAATTGGTCGCCGAGCAGGTTGCCGTCCAACTCGAGCGCCGGATCTCTTTCCGCCGCGCCATGAAGCGCGCCGTGCAGACCACCATGGACTTCGGTGCTGATGGCATCCGGATCCGTTGCGCCGGCCGCCTTGGCGGTGCCGACATCGCCCGCGCCGAGTGGTATCGCGAGGGCAAGGTGCCGCTTCAGACCCTGCGTGTTCCCCTCGACTACGGTTTCGCCGAAGCCCGCACCGTCTATGGCGTCATCGGCGTCAAGTGCTGGGTCAACAAGAAGGAGGAAGCCGAGCGTGCCCCATCCGGAAACGGTGGTGGCGAGCGTCGCGAGCGTGATCGCGACCGCGAGCAACGCGGACCCCGCCGCCCACGTAACAATGCGCCTGCTCCGCAGGCCTGAGTCTCTCAATCTGCAAACAACCTTTAACGAATTTAGGAGGATCCCGTCATGCCTTTGATGCCCAAACGCACGAAGTTCAGGAAGTCGCACCGCGGCTCACGCTCTGGCAACGCCCAGCGCGGCACCACCGTCGCCTTCGGTGACTTCGGATTGCAATGCCTCGGCCGCGCCTGGATGACCAACCGCCAGATCGAAGCCTGCCGTATCGCCATCAACCGCTTCCTCAAACGGAAGGGCAAGGTTTGGATCCGGATCTTCCCGCACAAGTCGATCACCGCCCGCCCGCCGGAAACCCGGATGGGTAAAGGTAAAGGTGCTGTCGAAGCCTGGGTGGCGGTTGTCCGCCCCGGAACCATGCTTTTCGAAGTCGCCGGCGTCACCGAGTCCCAGGCCCGCGAAGCCATGCGTCTCGCCTCCTACAAGCTCGGTGTTCCCACCCGTTTCGTCGTCCGCAACCCGCACTCCTGATTCACGCCATGGCCAAGACCAAGATCACATCCTTCGCCGAACTCACGCCCGCCGAACTCGAGGCGAAGATCCGCGAACTCAAGGAAGAGGGCTTTGCCCTCCGCCTCCAGCAGGCCACCGGCCAGCTTGAGAACAGCTCCCGCATCCGCACGGTCCGCCGCGACATCGCACGGGCCATGACCTTCCTCACCGCCAAGAAGGCCTGACCTAACAACTCCAAGATCTCCACGCCATGAGCGAGACCCAGCAAGATTCCCGTCCCCACCTGCGCAAGACCCGCGTCGGCTTCGTGGTTTCCGACAAGATGGACAAGACCATCGTCGTCGAACACGTCGCCCGCGTCCCGCACCCGAAGTTCAACAAGATCGTCAAGCGCTCGAAGAAATACTACGTGCACGATGAGGATGGTGTCGCCAAGGTCGGTGACAAGGTCCGCATCGTCGAGACCCGCCCGATTTCGAAGTCCAAGCGTTGGAAGGTCGAGGAGGTCCTCACCCACTGATCCGCCCATGACGGGGTGGCGGGCAAACCGTGGGTTTGCCCTCTCTTCCACCTGTCAGCCCCAATCCTCAGCCATTACCCGACAATCTCATGATCCAGATGGAATCCCTCGTCACGGTCGCCGATAACACCGGCGCCCGCTCCGCCAAGATGATCGGCGTGCTCGGCACCCGCTCACGCGTTGCCCACGTGGGCGACATCATCACCGCCCACATTCGCGACTCGATCCCCACCGCCTCGGTGAAAAAGGGTTCCGTGGTCAAGGCGGTCGTGGTCCGCACCGCTGCTCCCATCCGCCGCCCTGATGGTTCGGTCCTCCGCTTCGATAACAACGCCATCGTGGTCATCGACAAGGACAACAATCCCAAGGGCACCCGCATCTTCGGCCCCGTCGCCCGTGAACTCCGCGAGAAGCAGTTCATGAAAATCGTCTCTCTCGCTCCCGAGGTCCTCTGATCCACCACCGACTCCCCAGCTCCGCATGAAGACTCACGTGAAAAAGGGCGACGAAGTCGTCGTCATCTCCGGCAACGCCAAGGGCAAGACCGGCAAGGTCCTCGCCGTCAACGCCAGCAAGCAGCAGGTGATCGTCGAGGGCGCCCGCAGCATGACCAAGGCCGTCCGCCGCTCGGAACAGCACCCTGAAGGCGGGCTGATCCAGAAAGACGGTCCGATTCATCTTTCCAACGTCAAGAAACTGGGCTGATTTCCCGCCAGGGAATTCCGCCCGCGCTTAAGCGCAATACCAAACAGCAGCGCTGACCCGCTAAAACAACATGAGCACACCCGTCCTGCAAAAACAGTACAAGGAGAAGGTGGTGCCGGCTCTGACCCAGAAGCACGGCTACACCAATCCCCACCAAGTCCCCAAGCTGGAGAAGATCGTCGTGACCTCCTGCATGGGCAAGGCACCCGACCGCAAGGTCGCTGTCGATGATGCCGTCGCCGAGATCGCCAAGATCACCGGCCAGAAGCCCTCGATCACCTTCGCCAAGAAGGCCGTCGCCAACTTCAAACTCCGTGCCGGTGAACCCCTCGGTGCCCGCGTCACTCTCCGTGGCGAGCGCATGTGGGAGTTCCTCTACCGCTTCATCAACATCACCGCCCCGAACATCCGCGACTTCCGCGGTATCAGCTCGAAGGGCTTCGACGGCCGCGGCAACTACGCCGTCGGATTTGCCGACCAATCGATCTTCCCCGAAATCGAGATCGACCAGATCAAGCGCCAGATCGGTTTCGACCTGATCTTCGTGACGAGCGCGAACACCGATGCGGAAGGCCGCTCCCTGCTCGCTGAGTTGGGACTTCCGTTCCGCGATACCGCCAAGGCCACCGAGGAAGGTGCCGCCGCCTGAACCGACACCCTCTAACGAACCGACATCATGGCCGTTCTCACCGATCCGATCTCCGACTTCCTGACGCGCTTCAAAAACTGCTGCCGCGCCGGTAACGAGGAGTTTTCCGCTCCCTATTCCCGCATCAAGGCTGACATCGCCCGCATTCTCCAGGAAGAGGGCTACATCTGGAACTACGAAGTTGTCACCGTTGATGGCTTCCCCCAGATCAAAGTCAAAGCCCGCTACGTCGATGGCCGCCCGGTCCTCACCGACCTCAAGCGCATCTCCAAGCCCGGTCGGCGTGTCTACGCCGGTGCGGATGACATCCCCCGCGTCCTCAACGGGCTCGGTATATCCATCGTCTCGACCTCCAAGGGCGTGATGTCCGGTGCCACCGCCAAGCGCTCGCGCCTGGGTGGCGAAATCCTCGCCAACGTCTGGTAAACCCCAACCCGAGAAAGGAAACAATACCATGTCACGAGTTGGTCTCAAACCAATCACGCTTCCCGCCAAGGTGAAGCTCAGCGTCGCCGGCACCGCCGTCACGGTCGAAGGCCCCAAAGGCAAACTTGAGCTCGCCCTCCCCGGAGGAATCGATGTCAAGGAGCAGGACGGCACCGTCACCGTCATCCGCGCCACGGAACAACGCGAGCACCGCGCCCTCCACGGCACCGTCCGCAGCATCATCAACAACATGATCACCGGCGTCAGCCAGGGTTTCGTCAAGGAACTCGAGATTCACGGCGTCGGTATGCGTGCGGCAGTCAAAGGCAGCGATCTCGATCTCTCCCTCGGCAAGTCCCACCCGATCCTTCACCCCATCCCGGCCGAACTGACCGTCAGTGTTGCTGAGAACACCAAGATCAAGGTCGAGGGGATCGACAAACAAAAGGTCGGTCAATTCGCCGCCGAGGTCCGCGGCTACTACCCACCCGAGCCCTACAAGGCCAAGGGTGTCCGCTACGCCGGTGAACGCATCCGCCGCAAGGAAGGCAAGAGCGTCGGTAAATAACCCCCAGCAACCTTATTCATCCCATGAGCCAGATCAATCGCAAGCAAGTGCGCCAACGGATCCACAAGCGGATCCGCCGCAAGGTTGCCGGGACCACCGAACGTCCCCGCCTCGCCGTGCACTACTCCAACCAGCACATCTATGCCCAGGTGATCGACGACAGCGTCGGACGCACCCTGGTTTCCGCCTCGACCCTCGACAAGTCGATGGAGAAGGCGTCCTCGAACATCGTCAGCGCTGCCGCCATCGGCAAGCTGGTGGCCGAGCGTGCCAAGGCCGCCAATGTCAGCGCTGTGGTCTTCGACCGCGGCGGTCACCTCTACCACGGCAAGATCAAGGCCCTGGCCGAAGCGGCCCGGGAGGCCGGACTCCAATTCTAATTCACCGCGCATCCCGTCATGGTTACCACCAACGAAAATCCGCCCGCATCCCAAGGCCGTCCACCGCGTGACAACAACCGCGGCCGTGGCCCTCGTCGTGAGGAGCGCGCTGCTCCCACCGTCGATGGCAAGGAAGTCACCGAGAAGGTCGTCTTCATCAACCGTTGCGCCAAGGTCGTCAAAGGCGGCCGCCGCTTCAGCTTCTCCGCTCTGGTCGTCGTCGGCGACAAGGAGGGTAAGGTTGGACTCGGCTTCGGCAAGGCGAACGAAGTCGCCGACGCGATCCGCAAGGCCAGCGAAGCAGGTCGCAAAGTTCTTGTCCCGGTCAACATTGCCGACGGCACGATCCCTCACGAGATCTACGCCGAGTTCGGCGGTGGCAAGGTGCTCTTGAAGCCCGCCTCCCCCGGTACCGGAATCATCGCCGGCGGCGGTGTTCGTGCGGTCTGCGAAGCAGTCGGCATCCGCGACATTCTCGCGAAGTCGCTGGGTTCCGCCAACCACGCCAACGTCGTCAAGGCCACCCTCAAGGCCCTCTCCAAGCTCCGCACCCGCGACCAAATCCTTTCGGCCCGCGGCAAGAAAAAGGGAGAATCCATCTAATCCGTTGGAAATCCCGGCGGTGCCCCGGTGAGGGATGGCCGCCGCGGATTTCAAACACTCCAACATTCCAGATCACTCATGAAACTCCACACGCTCAAGCCGAACAAGGGAGCCAAGCACCGGGTCAAGCGCCTCGGATGCGGGGAAAGCTCGGGTCACGGCAAGACCTCCGGAAAAGGCAACAAGGGCCAGAAGGCACGCTCCGGTGGCTCCGTCCGCCCCGGTTTCGAAGGCGGCCAGATGCCCCTTCACCGCCGTCTTCCCAAGAAGGGCTTCAACAACTTCAACTTCAAGACCGTCGCTTCCATCGTCAATCTTGCCCAACTCGACAAGAACTTCGAGGCCGGTGAGACCGTCAACGAGGAAAGCCTCCGCGCCAAGGGTCTCGTCAGCCGCAAGTGCGACATCGTCAAGGTCCTCGGCCAAGGCCAGATCACCAAGAACCTCACCATCGCCGGCTGCGCCCTGAGTGCCTCCGCCAAGGAGAAAATCGAGCAGGCAGGCGGTAGCGTCCAAGGCTGAGTGAACGCCCCGCGCTACAGATGATTCGAAATCGTTGAGGAAGCGCTTGCCCGCTTCCTCAACGTGTTTAAAAGAGCCACGTCTTTTCCCCATCGCTACCCATGATCTCCGCTTTCGCGAACACTTGGAGGGTCCCCGAACTCCGCGACCGCATTCTTTTCACTCTCGCGATGATCATCATCGTGCGCCTTGGAGTCCACGTGACTCTGCCCGGCGTGGATGCCACGATCATCGATGCCTGGCTTGAAAAGGTGAAGCAGAACGCCGATGCCAACCAAGGCGGTGGCCTCCAGGCCATCCTCGGGATTTTCTCCGGTGGCGCTCTCCAACAGGCCGGTGTCTTCGCCCTTGGAATCATGCCCTACATCTCGGCATCGATCATGATGCAATTGATGACGGCGGTGGTTCCGAAGATTTCCCGTCTCTCACGTGAGGACGGTGGCCGCCAGAAGATCACCCAGTGGACGCGCTACCTCACCATCGGTATCGCCCTTGTTCAGGGTATCTTTGTGACCAAGTCCCTCATCAACCCGGAGTCCATTCCCTACATGCAGGGCATCGGCGAGGTCATGATGGAGGAGGGTCGCCGTCTGGTCATGACCGACTCGATGCTGTGGCAGATCATCACGGTGCTGACCCTTGTCTCCGCCACCTTGTTGCTGATGTGGATCGGTGACCAGATGACCGAGCGTGGGATTGGCAACGGTACTTCGATCATCATCACGGTCAACATCATCGCCGCTCTCCCGGGTGCGATGTTCCAGACCTGGCAGTTCTTCGTCACCGGGGAAAACACCAACCCGATGCGTCCGCTGCTTCTCGTCGCCATGGTGGCCATGTTGCTGTTGGTGATTGCCGGCACCATCGCCATCACCCAGGCCCAGCGCCGGATCGCGATCCAGTATGCCAAGCGGGTGGTTGGCCGGAAGCAGTTCGGTGGCCAGACCCAGTATCTGCCGCTCAAGGTGAACTATGCGGGTGTTATGCCCATCATCTTCGCCACGGCGGTGCTTTCGCTGCCCACCATCATTCTGTCCCAGGTGTTCCAGAAGAACGCTTCGATCCAGCGCTTCGCGCAAGAGTTCCCGGGTAGCGTCTGGTATTATGTGGTGGCGGGCGTCCTGATCTTCTTCTTCTCTTACTTCTGGGTGGCCACGATGTTCCAACCATCCCAGATCTCCGAGGATTTGAAGCGCAATGGCGGCTACATCCCGGGTGTCCGTCCCGGCAAGCCCACCGCCGAGTTCCTCGATTTCACGATGACCCGCCTGACCTTCGCCGGCGCCATCTTCCTGACGATCATCTTCGTTCTGCCACTTGCCGTCGGTGCTGTGGCGGGATTGGATCCGGGATCGATGGTGCTGCAATTCTTCGGCGGCACCTCCCTTCTGATCATGGTCGGCGTGGTTCTCGATGTGATGCGCCAGGTGGAAACCCACCTGCTCCAGCGCCACTACGACGGCTTCCTGCGCAAGGGCAAGCTGAAGGGACGCTACGACCGCATGGCCCAGAGTGGAAACTCGGCGTCCAGCACCGTTCTGGTTTACCTGTGGGCCTTCATTGGTCTGCTGTTGGTGATCGGTGCCATCGCCTATTTCGCAAGGGGCTGAAACCATGGCCCTGCGCCTCATCCTCCTTGGCCCACCCGCCTCTGGAAAGGGGACGCAGGGGAGACGCATCGCGGAACAGAGGGGCCTCGATTACCTCAGCACCGGTGCTCTGCTCCGCGAGGTTCTGGTGGCCGGAGGACCGGTGGCCGATGAAATCTCGCCCGTGCTCGCGCGCGGCGGCTACATCGATGACGACCGCATGTGCCGCATCATGGCCGACTGGCTTGCGACCCGCACAGGAGGCTGGGTGCTGGATGGTTTTCCCCGCACCCTCGCGCAGGATGATTTCCTGCGGGAGACCTTGCAACCCGGGGGGATCGACGCCGCAATCGCCCTCGAGGTTCCCAAGGACGAACTTTTGCGCCGCATTGCCGGGCGCGTGGAATGCCCGGCATGCCGCTGGTCCGGCCAGCAACAGGACCTCCTTCCGGGCGCGGCCTGTCCTCGCTGTGGAGTCACGGCGGGGCGTCGGTCCGACGACGATGTGACGAATTTCCTCCATCGTTACGACGAGTATCAACATCACACCGTTCCCGTGATGGAACGTCACGAGGCCATGGGCACGCT
>Ga0255274_1000058_pt1 | contig 16806 bp, 16 predicted proteins | sample AtltaT_4_FD_183673 | JGI IMG/M metagenome (GOLD analysis project Ga0255274, IMG submission 183673) | Metatranscriptome of freshwater microbial communities from Altamaha River, Georgia, United States - Atl_Colum_RepB_8h (Metagenome... | ecosystem: Environmental > Aquatic > Freshwater > River... | reverse complement strand
CTTTCCCGGTTTTTCCAGCCCGGCGGCCGGCCCCGAGGCACCGCTGGACATGCTGGCGGCCTGCCACTCCCGGGTGGAAAAGCAGTGCCGCACGCTCACGCGCCTGCAGCCCCATCTGGCACAGCACGGCAGCGATGCCGACGCGCAGGAAGCCGCCAGCGCGGTGATGCGCTACTTCGACCAGGCAGCGAAACACCACCACGAAGACGAGGAGCTGGACCTCTTCCCGGCTCTGCTCCAGGCCACGGCCGGCAGCGACGCGGTGTGCATCCGCGAACTGACACAGCAGTTGCAGAACGAACACCGGCAGCTGGAAAAGCGCTGGTCAGCCCTGCGCGAGCAGCTCCAAGCCATTGCCGAGGGCGAGGCCGTTCTGCTGCAGGCCAATGCAGTCGATGGCTTTGTCGCTGCTTACCGCGCCCACATCCTCAAGGAGGACACCGAACTGCTGCCCATGGCAGCAAGGCTGCTGGGCGATGCGGCCTTGCAGGACATGGGCCGGACCATGCGCGCGCGGCGCGGTTTCTGAACTTCAGATCACACCGCGCTCGGTGGCGTAAACCGCAGCGTGCACGCGGTTGGTCAGCCCGAGCTTGCGCAGGATGTGCTGCACATGGATTTTGACCGTGGTCTCGGCGATGTCGAGCGCCCGGGCAATGTGCTTGTTGCTGTCGCCTTTGGCTATCAGGGCCAGGATTTCGCGCTCGCGCGGGGAGAGCTGGTGGATCGGGTCGTCGGCGCTGAGGGCGACCGCCGACGCCGCTACGCGGTGCGCGGGTTCAGCCGCACTGATGCCAGCGGACGACAGGTCGGTGGCCGGTGACCGCCGCAGCAAACCGACCAGCTTGCCCATCATTTCGGGACTGACCACCGAATCCCCTTCCCAGACCTTGCAGATCGAATCGCACAGGTCTTCGGTGTGGATGGTCTTGAGCAGGTAACCATCGGCACCGGCGCGCAGACCTGCAGCCATGTCGTCCACGCTCTCGCTGACCGTGAGCATGATGACACGCACCCCGGGTACCGCCTGCCGCAGGTCGGCGATCGCATCCACCCCCTGCACACCCGGCAAATGGTTGTCCAGCAGGATCAGGTCAGGCTGCAGGCGACTGGCCAGGCTCAGCGCCTGGCTGGCGTCGCCGGCCTCACCCACCACCTGCAGGCGGGCATCCTGCTGCAGCAGGGCAATCAGGCCACGGCGAAAGAGGTTGTGGTCGTCGACCACCATCAGACGGATCGAAGCGTTCGGTGTGCTCATGCGTTCAGTTCTATGCGGACCTCGGTACCCTGCCCAGGCAAGGAGTGGACGTCAACGCGGGCCCCGATGCGGTCTGCGCGCTCGCGCATGATCTGCAGGCCCACATGGGTCTCGTCCAGTGTCTTGGCTGTCGGGTCAAAGCCCTGACCATTGTCGCGCACAAGGAACACCCATTGCGGGCCCCGGTAAACATCGACCAGCACCTCGCTCGCCCGGGCGTGCTTGCGCACATTGGACAAGGCCTCCTGCACCACATGCAACACCTGCAGCTGCACGTCCGAATGCAGGGCCACGCCATGCCCATGCATTTCAAATCGGGCCTTCATGCCGCTCTGGTGCTCAAACTTGCGCAGCGTAGTGCGCAGGGCCTGCTCAATGTCGTCACTGTCGGTGCGCGTCCTGAAGTGGACCAGCAGCTCGCGCACATCGTTGGTGCTCTCGCGCACGCCCGTGTCGATTTCATCGAGCGCACGGCGGATCTGACCGTCGTCCTTTTTGTCCATGGCGCTGCGCAGCAGGCTGACCTGGATCTTGAGGAAAGAGAGCGACTGCGCGATCGAATCGTGCAATTCGCGCGCCAGCAGCGTACGTTCCTGGCTCACGGCCGCCTCACGCAGCAGCGCTTCGGTGCGCAGGTTCTCGATGGCGTTGGCCAGGTGGCCAGTGAGGGCGTCGTACAGGTCCCGGTCTTCGGTGGACAGGGTGGCCTCCTGCCGGTAGAACAGGTCCACCTCGCCCAGTACCCGCTGCTGCAGCTTGATCGGCACGCTGACCAGGCTGTCGTAGCCCGCCCGGGCACAGTTGCCCAGCCGCTGGTCGCTTTGCGAGAGGATGGGTATCACGCGGGTACGCGCCGAAGCCTGCGGCTGTCCGCAGGCACACAAACCCGACTCCAGACAGCGCTCCTCCTGCACCAGCTCCTCGGGCAGACAGTCGCTGGCCAGCATCAGGTAGCGCTGGCTGCCCTCATCGGACCAGCGCACCGCCACCGCATCGGCGCCGCTGATGCGGCGAATCTTCTGCGCGAAACCCTGGGCCAGTTCGTCGAGCGTGTTGGCACTGACCAGGAAATTGCTTACCTCGTACAGGGCCGCCAGACGGGCGCGCTTGGATTCGAGGTCCCGGGTCTTTTCGGCCACCTTGCGCTCGAGTCCTTCGTACAGGCCCTGCAAGGTGGCTGCCATGTGGTTGAAGCCGGCGGCCAACTCCCCGAATTCATCGGCCGACTCGGCCGTCACGCGTGCGGCGAAGTTGCCTGCTTCCACCTGCTGCAGGCCCAGGCGCATGCGCTGCAAAGGCTGGATCACGAACAGGTAACCCACATACAGCATCAGGATGGCCGCCACCACTGCAAGTGCCATCATCATGAGCTGGAACAGGTTGAGCACCGCGGTCAGGCGGGCCAGCGTGCCTTCGATGGCCCGCACCAACCCGTCGACCCGGGAGACGAAGGTGTCCACGCGCAGAATCAGCTCCCGCATGTCCACCGCCTGCCCGTTTTCCCAGATGGGGCGCAGCTCCAGCCACGAGGCGTCAAGCTCGGCAAACCGGCCTTGCGTCGACTCGTCCCACGGCACGAACAAGGGACGGGCAGGATCACCCTCGCGCAGCAGACGCATGGTGCTGTCGAATTCACGCACCATGCGGACCACATCGGCACTCGCCCGCTCACTGCCTTTGGCACTGACCAGGCGCCAGGCCTGCATGCGCAGGCGACCCGCCTCGTTGACAGCCGCCGCGCCACCATCGAGCTGACGCGTGATCCACATGGTCAGGCCGATGGACAGGAGGGCGAGCAGGAGCAGGCCAAGGCCGATGCTGAAGAACTTGGTGGACAGTCGCTGGCTGGTTTTCATCGCTGGGCATACTAACGGCTGTGTCGCGCGCCGGAGCCGAACCGGCATAGTTCTGAAGGAGGATGCCCGATGCACCTTTGCAGGATTTCCAGACCGTCCAATTCATACGATAGTCCACTGGCATGAACGCTTTGCCCCCAGACAGCGCCTTGTGGACCGCGACCCTGATCCACAGCAGGCGAACCACCCTGCCCAAGCGCCTGTGCGGCCCGGGCCCCGACGAGCGGCAAAAGCACCTCATCCTCGAAGCCGCTGCCGCCGCGCCCGACCATGACCAGATCCTGCCCTGGCGCTTTGTGGAAGTACCGCAAGACTGTCGTGCCACCCTGGGCCGGGCATTTGAAGATGCGCTGCTCGGGCGCGACCCTGCGGCCAGCGCCGAAGAACGTGCTCAGGCCAGCGAAAAGGCCATGCGATCGCCCTGGCTGCTGCTGGCTGTGGTGCGCACCGGCGGAGAGCCCGTGGCAATTGCAGCCAGTGAACGCCTGTTGTCGGCCGGTGCGGCTATCCAGAACATGCTGCTCATGGCCACTTCGCTGGGGCTGGGTTCCAGCCTGACGAGCGGCAAGGCCCTGTCGTCGCCTGCGCTGCGCGCGCTCTTCAGGCTCCAGGACACTGAACAGGCCCTGTGTTTCGTCAACGTCGGACATATCCGCAATGCCCGGCAGCAGCGCCCGCGCCCGACCGTAGCGCAGTACTTCTCCAGATTGCAGCAGATCTGAGTGATGGCCCCTTGGCGTTCATTGTCGAAAGGCCGCCGCCACGAAATCGGTCAGGGCACGGACCCTGACCGAGCTTCGGTGACGCTCTGCATACACCGCATAAATATCGGCATCAGGGCTGTTGTAGCCCACCAGCACCTGCACCAGCTGACCCGATTGCAGGTATTTACGCACATCCCACTCGGCCCTGAGCAGGATGCCATGACCGTCCAGTGCCCAGTTGACGGCAATGCCGCCATCGTTGGTGGTGAGGCTACCGCGCACCTTCACGCTGTGCATCTGCTCACCCCTGCGTCCCCTGCCCTGCCGGCTGGTAAAACGCCACAGGCCATGAGCATCATCCCCCTGGCGGATACCGATGCAGTTGTGTCGCACCAGGTCTTCCGGCACCGCCGGCTCACCGTGCTTTTGCAGGTAGGCCGGCGAGGCCACCACCAGCCGGCGGTTGGGTGCAATGAAACGGGCAATGGAGCGCGAATCGGGTGGATTGCCGAAGCGGAAGCACACATCAAAGACATCATCGGTGCTGGTGGGTGGGTTCACCGAGAGCTGGAGCTGGACGTCCACGCGGGGATACTGGCGACAAAAGGCGGAAATCAGAGGCGCAATGTGGCTGCGGCCAAAGCCGAGCGTGGCATTGACACGCAACAGGCCCTGTGGCGCCACTGCCGCACCCAGCAGCCGATCTTCCAGGTCATCGATGTGGCCCTGAATCTTTCGCGCATGGTCCAGGTACACCTCGCCCTCCGGCGTGAGGCTCATGCGGCGGGTGGTGCGGTTGATCAGGGCGGTGCCCAGCCGCGCCTCCATCTGGGCCAGGTGGCGGCTGACGGCCGCCACCGAAACGCCCTGTTCTCGGGCTGCCGCGCTGAGCGAGCCGGCATTGGCCAGCGCCACAAAAAACCCCAGATCGGAAGGCTGGATCAGTTTGCCCATGATTTGTGCAACCAAGTCAACAATGGCGGGAAATGTACCGCCGTTTGCTCAATTGAAGTGGGCCGCGCAGGCCCCGCACAGTGCACCTTTGGTGCTCGCAAGCCCCCACGAAAACCCCCGAATTGGCGGGAAAATTCACAATTTCTATAAAATACAGGCCATGTCGCTCACCCAACGTTCACCACTGGCCAGTGCCTACCTCCGCTTCCTGCAGCTGGCTCGCGCCGTGGAAGCCTTGCCGGATGGCGGTTTCATGGACGCCAACGAATCCGCCTTGCTGGAGGCCGTGGTCTTGCGCTGGCACGAGGACCGTCCCATGACCGTGAGGGAAGCGATCAACCTCTCCTCACTGGGGTCACCTGCGACACTGCACAAAAGAATCACCCGTCTGCGCCAAAAGGACATGCTGACGACGTTCAGCGAGCCGGGTGATCGGCGTGCCAAGTTCCTGATCCCCACACAACAAGCGCTCGATTATTTCCACCACCTGGGGCAATCCATGCAACAGGTGCAGTCCATGAACGCGGCCTGATACCGGTCCGCTGCAAAGGCCTTGCCCAGGCCACACTGGCCCTGATCGGTGCACTCAGGCATCCGGCAGGAACAGGGCCTGAAGATCACTGAGGAAATCGAAACCTCTGGGGGTGGGCCAGACGCGACGCCAGTCGCGCTCGATCAGCCCCTGCTCCTGCGCCAGCCCCAGGCCTTTCTGGATACTGGTCATGGCCAGCCCGGTGCGCTCCGTGTAATCGGTGAGCGCAAAGCCCTCCTTGAGGCGCAGGGCGTTGAGCATGAATTCAAAAGGCAGATCCGCGCGCGACACCTCGTCGCTTTGCGTGACCGGCTCGCCGGCCATGGCCTGCTTCATGTACAGCTGGGGCTCGCGAAAACGCACCTGCCGCACGATGCGGTGGGCAAAGCTGAGCTTGCTGTGCGCCCCCGCGCCAATGCCCAGGTAGTCGCCAAACTGCCAGTAGTTGAGGTTGTGCGCGCAGACATGGCCTGCTTTGGCATAGGCCGACACCTCGTAACGCCCCAACCCGGCGGCGGCCGTGTGCTCGGTGATGCGGTCCATCATCGCAAACGCTTCGTCGTCTTCAGGCAGGGCCGGCGGGTGTTTGGCGAACAGGGTGTTGGGCTCGATCGTCAGGTGGTAGATCGACAGGTGCGGCGGCGCAAACGACAACGCGGTGTCCACATCCTCGGTCAGCTGCGCCAGCGTCTGGCCGGGCAGCGCGTACATCAGGTCGAGGTTGAAGGTGTCGAACACCTGCGCGGCTTCCGTCACGGCGGCCAGTGCCTGCGCGCGGTCGTGCACGCGACCCAGCGCCTTGAGGTGCGCGTCGTGGAAGCTCTGCACCCCGATCGACAGGCGCGTGATGCCCGCCTGCCGGAAGGCCCTGAACCGGTCTTTTTCAAAGGTGCCGGGATTGGCTTCGAGCGTGATCTCGCAGTCGGCCGACAGGCGCAGGCGCGCGCGCAGGCCGCTCAGCAGCCGGTCGATGGCCTCGGGCGAGAACAGGCTGGGCGTACCGCCGCCAAAGAAGATGGTGTGGACGGTGCGCCCCCAGATGAGCGGCAGGCTGGCCTCGAGGTCGGCGAACAAGGCGTCGATGTAGGCGTCCTGCACGCTGCGGGCATCTTCCGGACCGCGCCACTCGTGCGAGTTGAAGTCGCAGTACGGACACTTTTTGATGCACCAGGGCAAGTGCACATAGAGCGACAGTGGCGGCAGGCCCGGCAGCTGCAGCAGGCCCGGACGCATCGCATGGACAGGATCGAGCGGGTGGCTCATGGCTCAGGCGTCCAGCCAGCGCTCGCGCATGAGCGCCAGCATCTGCTGCACAGCACGGCCACGGTGGCTGTGGGCGTTCTTGACCTCCACCGGCAGTTCGGCAAAAGTCTTGCCGAACTCGGGGATGAACATCACCGGGTCAAAACCAAAACCATTCGTGCCGCGGCGCTCGGTGGCGATCTCGCCCGTCACGCGCCCGACCGCAATCAGGGGTTCCGGGTCGTCCGCCGAGCGCAGCGCCACCAGGGTGCTGACCATGGCCGCGCGGCGGTGGGTGAGGCCCTGCATCTGCTCGAGCAGGGCGGTGACGTTGTTGTCGTCACTTTTGGCATAGCCAAAGCGCGTGGCGTAATAGGCCGTGTCCACGCCGGGCTGGCCACCAAAGGCGTCCACGCACAAACCGGCGTCGTCGGCCAGCGCAGGCAGGCCCGACAGTCTGGCCGCGTGGCGCGCCTTGGCCAGCGCGTTTTCGACAAAGGTGCGGTAGGGCTCTTCGGCCTCAGGAATGTTCAGGTCGGCCTGCCGCACCAGTTCCATGCCCAGCGGCGCCAACATGGCTTGCAGTTCGGCCAGCTTGCCCTTGTTGTTGGAAGCCAGAACGATCTTCATCGCTTCACTGGCCCTTGCCCTGGGCCAGGGCCTGCTTTTGCAGCTGCACCAGTTCGCCAATGCCTTTTTCGGCCAGGGCCAGCATGCGGTCCATCTCCTTGCGGGTGAAGGCCACACCCTCGGCCGTGCCCTGCACTTCCACAAAGTTGCCGGCACCGGTCATCACCACATTCATGTCGGTGTCACAGGCCGAGTCTTCGGGGTAGTCCAGGTCGAGCAAAGCGGTGCCGTCCTTCAGGCCCACCGAAATCGCAGCCACATGGTCCAGGATGGGCGATTCGGTCAGCTTGCCTGTGGCGATCAGCCAATTGACGGCATCCTGCGCGGCCACAAAGGCACCGGTGATGCTGGCGGTGCGTGTGCCCCCGTCGGCCTGCAGCACATCGCAATCCAGGTGGATGGTGCGCTCACCGAGCTTTTGGAGGTCGAACACGGCGCGCATGGAGCGGCCGATCAGGCGCTGGATTTCCTGTGTGCGGCCGCTTTGCTTGCCGCGTGCGGCCTCGCGGTCACCACGGGTGTGGGTGGCACGCGGCAGCATGCCGTATTCGGCCGTCACCCAGCCTTCGCCGCTGCCCTTTTTGTGGCCGGGCACTTTCTCCTCGACCGAGGCGGTACAGAGGACGCGGGTGCGACCGAACTCGATCAGCACCGAGCCTTCGGCATGGATGGTGTAGCCGCGGGTGATGCGGACATCGCGCAGGGCGTCAAAAGCGCGGTCGGTGCGTTGGTAGGCGGAGGTGCTCATGCTGGGTCAGGTGGGGTCCGGGCCGAAGCGCTGCCGGGGGTGCAGACACGGCGCCGTCATGGAGTTTGAGATAATTGGGCGTTTCAGGCCTGCACGCGCGACGGGTGCCGGCCCCAAGGAAACATTCCATGCCAGTTTACAGTATGACCGGGTACGCCAGCGTGCAGCACAGCGCGGCACCGGCCAGCGCCGACAGCAGCCTGCCCCCGGTCCGGCTGGGCCTCGAAATCCGTTCGGTCAACAGCCGATTCCTCGACCTTTCCTTCCGTCTGCCCGAAGAGCTGCGCCAGCTCGAGCCGGGCCTGCGCGAGCTGGTCACGAAACAGATCCGCCGCGGCAAGGTCGAAGTCCGCGCCAGTGTCGATGCCAGCGAAGCCGGCGGCGCCCAAGCCCCCTCCCCCCAGACACTGCAGCGCATTGCCGCCCTGCAGGACAAGGTGCGCGACTGGTTGCCCGAAGCCCGCCCGCTGAGCGTGGCCGATGTGCTTCGTCTGGCCTCTGGCAGCGCCAGCGCTCCGGCCATCGAAGACGCCGCCTGGCTGCAGCTGGGCCAGCAGGCCATCGACGCCCTGCGCGCCGCCCGCGAACGCGAGGGGCAGCGCCTGACGGCCATGCTGCGCGGCCACATCGCGCAGCTGCAGCAACTCGCTGCCCAGGCCGCACCGCTGGTGCCACAGCTGGTCGAACAGCAGCGCCAGCGCTTTCTGGAGCGCTGGAAAGACGCCATGGCGCTGGCCGATGGCCAGGCCTTGCCCGAAGCCGCGCAGGACCGCGCCCTGAGTGAAGCCACCGCCTTTGCCATCCGCATCGACGTGGCCGAAGAGCTCACCCGCCTGCGTTCGCACCTGCAGGAGCTGGACCACCTGCTGACCAAAGGCGGCGACATCGGCAAACGGCTGGATTTCCTGATCCAGGAACTGCACCGCGAAGCCAACACCCTGGGCTCCAAATCCGCCGTGCTGGAGATGACCCGCATCTCGGTGGACATGAAGGTGCTGATCGAGCAGATGCGCGAGCAGGTGCAGAACATCGAATAACCGGCCGCAAGAGACGCCATGGAATACCCCGGAAACCTTTTTGTCGTGGCCGCCCCCAGCGGGGCTGGCAAATCCAGCCTGGTTAAGGCGCTCATGGAGCTGGACAGCCAGGTCCAGCCCTCGGTCTCGCACACCACCCGCGCCCCGCGCGGTCAGGAAAAGCATGGCCGCGAATACTTTTTTGTATCGCCGCAGGAGTTCGACAGCATGGTGCTGGCCGACGCTTTCGTCGAATGGGCCCATGTGCACGGCCAGCGCTACGGCACCTCCAAGAAGATGATCGAGGACCGCATGGCCCAGGGCGCCGACGTGGTGCTCGAAATCGACTACCAGGGCGCCATCCAGATCAAGCGCATGTACGCCAACGCGGTGCTGATCTTCATCCTGCCGCCCAGCTGGGAAGAGCTGCGTTCGCGCCTGGAGCGCCGTGGCGAGGACGCACCCGACATCATCGAGCTGCGCCTGAAAAACGCCGCCGAAGAGCTGGCCCAAGCCCGGGAATTCGACTTCGTTATAATCAACGAGATATTTGAACGGGCTTTGTTCGACCTCAAAGCCATCGTTCACGCCCAGCGCCTGCGCTACATCGCCCAGCGACGCGCACGGGCCAGTACCTTCAAGGCACTGCACATTGCCTGACCACCCAAAGGAAACACACCATGGCCCGCATCACCGTTGAAGATTGCCTGCAGCAGATCCCCAACCGTTTCCAGCTCGTGCTGGCCGCGACCTACCGCGCCCGCATGCTCAGCCAAGGACACACCCCCAAGATCGAAAGCAAGAACAAGCCCGGCGTGACCGCCTTGCGTGAAATCGCGGCCGGCAAGGTCGGCCTGGAGATGCTCAAGCGGGTAAATTGAAACCGCTCAGCTTCTCACCGCGTCACCAAGCCCCTTCAATGGGGCTTTTTTGTGCCCGCGTGAAACCCTGTACCAAACCGTTAACATTGAAGCCATGAGTGCCATCGTGCCACCGTCCAGCCTGCCGCCGGCCCGCACCCAGCCGGCCGGCCCGGCCGCGGCCAATGCCGCAGCAGCCAGCTTTGCAGCGCTGGTGGACCGGCTCGATTACCTCGGCCCGCAGGACGTGGAGCTGGTGCGCCGCGCCTACCGCTTTGCCGATGAAGCCCATCTGGGACAGACGCGCAAAAGCGGTGAGCCCTATATCACCCATCCGATCGCCGTGGCGGCACTGTGCACCGAGTGGAAGCTCGACGCGCAGGCCCTGGCCGCAGCCCTCATGCACGACAGCATGGAAGACTGTGGCGTCACCAAGGTGGAGCTGGTCGAAAAATTCGGCGCCCCGGTGGCAGAGCTGGTGGACGGACTGACCAAACTCGACAAGCTCGAATTCAACACCCGCGAGGAAAACCAGGCCGAATCCTTTCGTAAGATGCTGCTGGCCATGGCGCGCGATGTGCGCGTCATCCTCATCAAGCTGGCCGACCGTACCCACAACATGCGCACCATGGGCGACATGCCGCGCAACAAGTGGGGCCGCATCTCGTCAGAAACGCTGGAGATTTATGCGCCGATTGCCTACCGGCTAGGCCTGAACCAGATCTACCGCGAGCTGCAGGACCTCTCTTTCAGGTACCTCATGCCCTGGCGTTATGCGGTTCTGACCAAGGCCGTCACGCGCGCGCGCAACCGCCGTCGCGACCTGATCCAGCGGGTCCAGAGTGAAGTGGAGGCGGTCTTCGCGCAGGCCGGCATGGCGGTGCGCATCAGCGGCCGCGAGAAAACGCTCTATTCCATCTACAGAAAGATGTCGAACAAGCACCTGAGCTTTGCACAGGTCACCGACATCTACGGCTTTCGGATCATCGTGCCTTCGGTGATCGATTGCTACACCGCCTTGGGCCTGCTGCACCAGCTCTACAAGCCGGTGCCGGGCAAGTTCAAGGACCACATCGCGATTGCCAAGGTCAACGGCTACCAGTCCCTGCACACCACGCTGGTGGGGCCGGCAGGTGTGAACGTCGAGTTCCAGTTCCGTACCGAGGCCATGCACCTGGTGGCGGAATCCGGGGTGGCCGCGCATTGGCTCTACAAGGCCAACCCCAAGGCCCGCGACGCCTCGGACCGGCTGGGCACACAGTGGCTACAGTCGCTGCTGGACATCCAGAACGAAACCCGCGATGCCGCCGAGTTCTGGGACCATGTCAAAGTCGACCTGTTCCCGGACGCGGTGTATGTGTTCACCCCCAAGAGCCAGATCATGGCCCTGCCACGCGGCGCCACGGTGGTTGACTTTGCCTACGCCATCCACAGCAGCGTGGGCGACCACGCGGTGGCCGCGCGCATCAATGGCCAACAGGTGCCGTTGCGCACCGAAATCAACAACGGCGATGTGATCGAGGTCATCACCGCCCCGGTCTCCACCCCCAACCCGGCATGGCTGGGTTTTGTGCGAACCGGTCGGGCGCGGTCGAAAATCCGCCACTACCTCAAGACCATGGCCCAGACGGAGTCCACCCGACTGGGTGAGAAGCTGCTGGGCCAGGCACTGCGGGCCGAAGGCATTCAGACCATCCCGGCCGACGAGCCAGCCACACAGGCCCTGTGGGAAAAACTGCTGCGCTTCACGGGCAACCGCAACCGTCAGGACCTGCTCATGGACATCGGGCTGGGCAAGCGTATCGCCAGCATCGTGGCCAAACGGCTGGTGGTCCTGCTGGGCGAACAGGGTCAGAAACCCGATGCCCTGCTGATGACGCGCGAACGCTTCACCGCCCATGAGACCGTGTCGCAGGGTGCCATCACGCTGGACGGCAGCGAGAACGCTTCGGTGGTCTACAGCCGCTGCTGCCGGCCAGTGCCGGGCGACGACATCGTGGGCTACCTCGGGCGGGGTGAAGGCCTGGCCGTGCACCGCACTGAATGCAGCACCGCCAGCAAGCTGCGCCAGAAAGACAGCGAGCGTTTCATCAGCGTCGAGTGGTCCGACGAGCCCACCCGTGCATTCGAAACGGGCATCGAAGTCACGGTGGTCAACGGCAAAGGGGTGCTGGCGCGCATCGCCGGCGCCATGGCCTCGGCAGAGGCCGACATCGTGCATGTAGACATGGGCCAGGAAACCGTGCAGGACTCGGCCGAGTTGCGTTTCGTGCTGTCGGTGCGTGACCTCAGCCACCTGGAGTCGGTGCTGCGCCAGCTCAAGCGCACCCCATCGGTCATCAAGGTCGAACGGCTGCTGCCGCGCGGCTGAATTCAGGCTGGCGCGGGGTACTGCACATCGAGCACCTCGATGTCCACTACCCCGGACGGCGTCACCAGTTTGAGCTCATCGCCGACACGGGCCTTGAGCAGCGTGCGTGCAATCGGCGAAATCCAGCTGACCTCACCCTGCAGGCTGTCCGCCTCGTCGATGCCCTTGATGGTGATGGTGCGTTCGGTCCCGTCGGCCTCGGCATAAGTGACGGTGGCGCCGAAAAACACCTGGTCGTTGCCGTGGTGCAGCGAGGGGTCGGCCACCTCGGCGATCTCCAGACGCTTGGTCAGGAAACGGATGCGGCGGTCGATTTCGCGCAGGCGCTTCTTGCCATACAGGTAGTCGCCGTTCTCGGAACGGTCGCCATTGCTGGCCGCCCAGTGCACCACCTCGACCACCTTGGGCCTTTCGTTGTCGATCAGGTCCAGCAGCTCGGCGCGCAGCCGTGCATAGCCGGCGGGGGTGATGTAGTTGCGGGTGCCCGAAGGCATTGCCGGCAGGTCGATGTCCTCGTCATCTTCCTGATCGGTTTCACGGGTGAATGCTTTGCTCATGCCCGGATGATGCCGCAAACGCGCCTGCCTCAGGGCCGGCTATGATGGCTTGCACCATGTCTCAAGAGCAACAGGAACACTGGAAATCCGGCTGGGGTTTTCTGCTGGCGGCACTGGGCTCGGCGGTCGGCCTGGGCAATGTCTGGCGCTTTTCCTACGTGGCCGGTGAAAACGGTGGTGGCGCCTTTTTGCTCGTTTACATCGCCATGATCCTGGCAGTGGGTGTGCCCTTGCTGCTGGCCGAGTTTGCCTTGGGGCGCAGCACCCAGCGCGAGAGCAGCTCGGCCATCCGGGCCATCGCACCGGCTTCGGCCTGGCGGCACCTGGGCCTGCTGGGGGTGCTGGTGTCCAGCGTGGTGCTGGCGTACTACGCCGTAATTGCAGGCTGGGTGTTCAAGTACCTGTCGATCTACCTGCTGGGCAGCGGGCCCGACCTGGCCACGCCGGGCTTTGCCACGGCCTTTGACACCTACGTGGCCGGCTCTGCGCAGCCGCTCCTCTGGCAGGGCCTGGGCTTGTTGCTGACCATCGGACTGATCGCCCTGGGCGTTGAGCGGGGCATCGAGAAGCTCAACCTGCTGCTGATGCCCGCACTCGGCGTCCTGCTGTTGCTGCTGGCCGTGCACAGCACCACGTTGGACGGTTTTGCCCCTGGCCTGGCCTTTCTGTTCCAGCCAGACTGGTCGGTACTGGCCAGCCCGAAAGTCTATCTGGCCGCACTCGGCCAAGCCTTTTTCTCCATTGGTCTGGGCATGGGGGTCATGGTGACTTTTGGCAGCTACCTGATGCCGACCCAGCGTTTGCCGCGAGCGGCATTGACGGTGGTGCTGTGCGACACCCTGTTTGCCCTGACCGCCGGGCTGGTGATCTTTCCTGCGGTCTTCAGTTTCGGTCTGGATCCGACACAGGGACCGGGGCTGGCCTTTGTGGTGCTGCCCGAGGTGTTTGCCCAGATGCGTTGGGGCATGGGGGTCGCCACCGTCTTTTTCCTGCTGCTGTCGATGGCGGCGCTGACCTCGATGGTGTCCTTGCTGGAGGTGCCAGTGGCCTTTGCCATTCAGCGTCTGGGCCTGTCCCGTCCCATGGCCAGCATGTGCATCGGCGCCGGGCTGTTCCTGCTGGGTGTGCCCGCCTCGCTCGGCTTTGGCTGGTGGTCCGATGTGTTGGTGGCAGGCGGCAGAAACATCCTCGATGCCATGGACTTCGTGGCAGTCGACTTTTTGCTGCCGCTCAACGGCCTGTTGCTCACCCTGGTGCTCGGCTGGGTCTGGCCCCGCAAGCAGGCGCTGCAGGCCAGCGAGATGGACCGCAGCCCCTATGGCCATCTGTGGCATCTGGCCCTGCGCTTTATGCTGCCCGTGTTGCTGGCGACCGTGCTGGTCACTTCATTGCTTCAGAGCTGAAGCGGACTATCCTGAGCCTGGCATGCAGCCATGGCATGCAAGACCAAACAAAAAGCCGCTCGGTGAGCGGCTTTTTGAAGTGCATAAATGGCGCGGCTGGCAGGATTCGAACCCACGACCCCTTGGTTCGTAGCCAAGTACTCTATCCAACTGAGCTACAGCCGCGCAAGACCGCTATTGTAGCACAGGTTTTCGGGCTTTCTTTGGTCTGTGCATTTTCCGGGTGTTTGGTAGCGGGCGGGGGGCCACTGACCAACTTTCTATTCACGCTCAATCATGCTGGGTAGTGCCAGAGGGTGAATGAGCGGAATTTTAGCGGCCAGCGCCAGGCGATATCTGCTCGCTTGGAGTCGGACCACCAGCTGCGGCAGGAAGTCCATAGGTCCCGCTGCGACGATGAAATTGGACGATTCGAGCATATTTGTCGAGTCGAAACTCTGGGTTTATGACCACTAAGTTGAAATTTCCTTCCGACCGTCGCGTTGAGGGGTAGCGAATCGCATCTATAGACGACGCACGAGCACAATCAGTGACGAATCGTGATACCACATAGTGTGGACGGTCCCAACCATCGCTCTCTTGCCTCGCGCTGACGAGTGCAGAATAAACTAGACAGTTCAGCAGGTCAGCATGCTCAAGAGTGGCGCGGTCGTCTTGGTATGGTTCAACTAAGTCCAAGACGCGAAGTTCGGACTGGAACTTGAACTCAGCAATTATGGAAGGCGCATGACGAAGTTCAGCATGACACGTTTCAACGTCACTTCCCAAGTACATAACAGAATGGCCAGAGTGATTGAAGCGCCCTTCCTGAACTATCCGTGATGGGGGAAAGTCAAATTCCTTTACGAACTCCGGTATCGGACCATCGATCTCGCTGCGGCCACGGAAAAGATGTTGATCAATTCGCTTATGAGGGAGTGTTGCGGCGAGCGATCGCACTGCTGTCAGCACGTTTCTACAGAAATCATGCTCTAAAAGTAGAAACGGGGTTTCCTTTGCGAGCTCTGATACTTCGCGAATTGTGCGCTCGATGTCCTGCGGCACGTTGAATGGGAAGTTATACGGCCAGATGCTGCCTCCGAGCGGACTGCCGCAGCGTGGGCAGCTTAACTGGCAAATCAGGCGATTGAAGTCATCCTTCGAGTACTCATCGCGCAGGTAACTTCCGTCATAGAACGTAACAAGGTCGATATTGGTGGTCTGGAAGTGCCGACCATCTGCTGTGTCAGCATAGGGCCAAACGGCGAGGAAGTCGTCATGACAGGTGTCGCAACACGCGATATCAGCAGAAAAGCCCTTTTCTAGATCGCGGTAGAAGCATTCCTCAAAAGCATCAACTTCAGGTTTCGACATATCCGTGCTGGGTGTTCGGCCTACAAATTGTGTGCCGCAGGTTCTACAGGACACAACGAAAAGTGGTGGAAACTCTGATCACTGCTTCCTCCTCCTGATAATGAATTGCAGCCTGATTGTATCGGCCACCCATCAGGTGATAAAGAATTTCAGCTATCGGTGGGTTCTTGGTCAGGCAAGAGCTTCGCTGAAGCCGGTTCGGAGGTAGATCCTCCAGCGAGCCGCTTAGTAGCTTCCCGCAAAAGGTCCCATACGACTTTCGTATGGAGACCCCGAATGACCGAAAAGTACTGCGCCTGCTGCGGCCAACCCTTCCTTTCTGACCCGCGCGTCAAGAACCAAACCTTCTGTTCAGCTACCGCCTGCCAGAAAGAAAGACGCAAAAAATGGCGGCAATCGAAGATGCTAACGGACAAGGACTACCGCGTAAACAAGTCCGATTCCCAGCGCAACTGGCTGGATCGAAATCCTGATTACTGGCGCAATTACAGGAGCAGGGTCAATCCAAAGCCCAAGGCAGCATCATCAGAACTCCGACCAGAGCACCCCGTTTCCGGCCTGTATCACATCAGGTTCATGCCCAACTCCGACTCTGCAAAGAGCGACGCGTGGATCGCCGAAATCACCCCTGTGTGCCAGAGTTGCTCGTGCAAAGTGAACGAGTGCAAAGATTCCACCTGATCGACAGTTCAAATTTTCAGCATTACCGTTGCTCCCAAATGCGATCTCGATCCACCTGTATGGCAACCAATTCGGGGGCGTGCATGAGGGCCCCAATTCACGGGCGCAGCATCACCCCTTGAAATGAATGACAGGCCCGAGCGCACAGACCAACAATGAGCGATCGGGTTATATGCAGTCAGAAGAATCGATCAACGGCGCAGCGGATCAGCCACGCAACATCAAGGCTGCCGAGTACGTTCGGATGTCCACCGAGCATCAACAATACTCGACCGAAAATCAGTCCGACAGAATCCGTGATTACGCTGCTCATCATGGCATTGAAATTGTTCGCACGTATACAGATGCGGGCAAGAGTGGACTGAACATCGGCGGCCGTCTGTCCTTGCAGCAGCTAATCAAGGATGCTGAAAGCGGCACCGCTAACTTCAACTTGGTCCTGGTCTACGACGTTAGCCGTTGGGGACGATTTCAAGATGCGGACGAAGGGGCGTATTACGAATACATCCTCAAACGCAAGAACATCCACGTCCAATACGTGGCCGAGCAATTTGAAAACGATGGATCCCCCGTCTCCACGATCGTCAAAGGCGTCAAACGGGCAATGGCTGGCGAATACAGCCGAGAGCTATCGGCCAAGG
>Ga0255274_1000054_pt1 | contig 17349 bp, 17 predicted proteins | sample AtltaT_4_FD_183673 | JGI IMG/M metagenome (GOLD analysis project Ga0255274, IMG submission 183673) | Metatranscriptome of freshwater microbial communities from Altamaha River, Georgia, United States - Atl_Colum_RepB_8h (Metagenome... | ecosystem: Environmental > Aquatic > Freshwater > River... | reverse complement strand
GCCAGCCAGAGAAATGGCACGCTCTACATTGGTGTCACAAACGACCTGATCAGACGCGTCTACGAACACAAAACCAAGGCGGTACCAGGCTTTACGAGCCAATACGCGGTTGACCGACTGGTCTGGTTCGATCAAACCGACAGCGTGGAATCGGCCATTGCTGCAGAGAAACGACTCAAACGGTGGAATCGGGCGTGGAAAGTGGCGCTGATTGAAAAAGCGAATCCGCAGTGGCAAGACCTGTACGAGGGAATTCTGGGCTAGAGGGTCGACTCACCGCTCACGCCGGTGAATGTCCATGGTCTTCATTCTTGGGCGCTGCAATTTCTCTTGTCATCCCCGGGCTTGACCCCAGGATTCATGGATGCCCGATCAAGTCGGGCATGACAAATTCATCTTGCCTGGGTCATCCTTGGGCTTGACCCGAGGATCCATGGATGCCCGATCAAATCGGGCATGACACAGGGGTGTTGGCCATGCCATCAGGTGCGTTACTTCGGGTTTGCCCGCAAGCGCACGGTGTGGATTTGCCGACAGAAAGTGTATACACTTCAGTGCACTGGTCGCAGCGGCGCCCACACCGGTCTCCGGTGCAGGTTCGCGACCGACTGACTGCCCACAGAGCCCGCAGTGGTGAGCAGTCCGGAGCACCCTCATGGAAGCTTATCTCCTCGACTGGGCCAACCTGCTGCTGCGCTGGCTGCACGTCATCACCGCAATTGCCTGGATCGGCTCGTCCTTTTACTTTGTCTTTCTGGACAACAACCTGCAGAAACCCACCTCGCCCGATCTGCTCGAAAAAGGCGTGGACGGGGCCATGTGGGCTGTGCACGGCGGGGGTTTTTACAACCCGCAAAAGTACATGGTCGCGCCCAAAAAAATCCACACCAAGCTGCACTGGTTTTATTGGGAAAGCTACTCCACCTGGCTGAGCGGCTTTGCGCTTTTCACGGTGCTCTACCTGTGGAACGCCGGCACCTTCCTGATCGACAAATCCCTCATGGACTGGAGCCCCGTCATGGCGGGCACCACAGCCGTGGGCTTTCTGGTCGCCTTCTGGTTCGTTTACGACACCGTCTGCCGCGTCTTCGGCTTCAAGAAAAACGGCGAACTCATCGTCGCCTCGCTGATGATCTTGGTGGTGGCCTTCTCCTGCTGGCTGGCCAACCAGCTGTTTGCGGGACGCGCCGCCTTTTTGCTGGTGGGCGCCATGATCGCCACCGCCATGAGCGCCAACGTGTTCTTCTGGATCATCCCCGGCCAGCGCAAAGTGGTGGCCGCCATGACCAGTGGCGAAAAATACGACGCCGCAGCCCTGGCCATCCACGGCAAGCGCGGCAAGCAGCGCAGTGTGCACAACACCTACTTCACACTGCCCGTCATCTTCGCGATGCTCAGCAACCACTACAGCTTCCTGTACACGCACGAACAGCGCTGGGTGCTGCTCTTTGTCATGATGTTTGCCGGTGCCCTGATCCGCCAGTTCTTCGTGCAGCGCCACGCCTGGCACCTGGGCCGCGCCAAAAACCCCTGGCCCTTTGCCGCTGTGGGCACCGTGCTGATCCTGGCCGTCATCGTGCTGCTCAAGCCCGCGCCCGTGGCCGCACCCGCCGCCAGTGCTGCGCCGGTGAGCTTTGCCGAAGTCAAGCAAGTGCTGGAGCAGCGTTGCTACATGTGCCACGGTGAAGCCGCACAGATGAAAGGCATCCGCGTCGACCAGCCCGAAGCCGTGCGCGCCAACGCGCAAGGCATCTACCAGCAGGTCAGCGTGACACGCCAGATGCCCATGAACAACGCCACCAACATCACCGAAGAAGAGCGTCAGCTCATTGCCCGCTGGTACAACGCGGGTGCCAAGACCGAGTGATGGATTGCCCGGTCATGCCGGGCAATGACAAAGAGGGGCTGGGCAATGACAGAGAGGGGCTGGGCAAGGACAAAGAGGGGCTGGGCAAGGACAAAGAGGGCGTCGGGCAATGCCCCTCACTTTTTGTCATCCTCGGGCCTGACCCGAGGATCCATGGATGCCCGATCAAGTCGGGCATGACAAATCCATCTTGCCTGGGTCATCCTCGGGCTTGACCCGAGGATCCATGGCTGCCCGATCCAGTTCAGCCGGTATGCTGGCTCCTACAATGCCGCATGAACGCCACCGAGCAAATGAGTCTGGGCTTTGACAACGTCCCGCAAGACGCAGCCCCCGCCAAACCCGCTTCCCCCAAAGCCGCCCCAAAGGCAGTGAAGCCTTTGCCAGCCGCGGTGACGGCCACTGCCGAAACACTCTCGCACGATGCCATGGCCCAGGCGCTGCAGGCGCACCCCGACTACAAAGTGCTGCGCCGTCTGGTGCCGCGCAACGACTGGGGGCCGGTGCCTGCCGGCGGCACGCAGCGCGTCATCGTGCTCGACACCGAAACCACCGGCCTGGACCAGCGCAACGAACGCATCATCGAGCTGGCCATGCTCAGCGTGCTGGTGGACACCGCCACCGGCCAGCCCGTGGGGCCGGTGAGCACTTACGAATCGTTTGAAGACCCCGGCAAGCCCATCCCGCCGGCCATCACCGAGATCACCGGCATTGACGACAGCATGGTCCTTGGCCAGCGCATTGACGACGCGCGCGTGGCCGAGCTGGTGCAGGCCGCCGACCTCATCGTGGCGCACAACGCCGGCTTTGACCGGCCCTTTGTCGAAGCGCGGCTGCCGGTGTTTGCCGGCAAAGCCTGGAACTGCTCGTTTGCCGGCATCGACTGGAAGGGGCAGGGCAGTGGCTCGGCCAAGCTGGAGTTTCTGGCGCACGAACGCGGCTGGTTTTATGACGCCCACCGCGCCCTCGTCGACTGCCACGCTTTGCTGCAGGTGCTGGCCGCGCCGCTCAAGGGCGGCCAAAGCGGCCTGGCCTGCCTGATCGACGGCGCCAGCCGCAGCCGCTACAAACTGCGCGCCACCGGCGCCCCCTTCGAGGCCAAAGACGCCCTCAAAGCCCGGGGCTACCGCTGGGACAACGAAGCGCGCGTCTGGTGGACCAGCCTCATGGGCGACGAAGCCCTGCAAACCGAGGCCCAATGGCTCAAGGCCAATGCCTACAACGGCCGCAGCGCCCGGGTGCAGGTCGAGGCGCAAAGCGCGCTGGTGCAGTTTTCTGCGCGCTCGGGCGAGGTCAGGGAGCTGGGGCTTTGAGGCATAGATGACACAGGCGTGCCCTCCCGCTCAAGCAGTTCCCCCACAGGCCACGGCGGCCTCAGAACGATGCCTGCACCCCCAGCTCGAGCGTCCGGTTGCGCGGCTCGTACCAGCGCTGCAGGCCCACAAAGTCCGATGTGCCGATCTGCGTGTAGCGCACCCACGGCGCCAGTGCGGTGTTCTGCAGGGTCCAGGGGCTGTGGCGGTAGTGCAGGGTCAGGCCGCGTTTTTGCACATTGGTGATGTCGGGCAGCTGGCTGCTGGCCTGTGACAGCCACGAGTCCTGCCAGCCGCGCACCAGCAGGCCCAGCTCGAGCAGGCGCTCGGGCGCAGGCCGGGCCTGCGCCACCAGCCACAGCTTGTTGCTCAGGCGTTCGTAGCCTTGGTGGCCGGTGCTGGTGGTGGCCCGCAGGTCGTTCCACAGGCCTTCGTACTGCGGCCCCAGCCGCCAGGCGTGGCCTGCCACCTCGGGCATCTGCCACAGCGCGCTCACGCGCCAGCCCACCGCAGGCACGCCCGACAGGCTGCCGGTGTCTGCGCTGCTGTAGTGCAGCCGCGCCAGCAGCAGCTCGGCACTCAGGGCATCGGGCGCCCAGCCCGGGCGCTGGGTCCCCAGCCGCGTGCCTTGCCAGTCCAGCTGCAAGGTCAGGGCAGGGCCCTGCAGGTGCATGATGGGCTCGCGGTAACGCAGCCAGGCCAGCCCCACGCGCTTGTCGGTCAATGACCAGGCCGCAGGCGCTGCCAATGCCGTGCCGGTATCTGTGTCGGCCGCGCAGGCCTGGCCCATGGCGCAGGCCAGCACCAGCCCTGCCGCCCAGCGCTGAAAGCCATGCGCGCGGCCTGCCGACGCACAAGCCTCAGGCCGTGCGGGCGGAACCATGACGGGCATCCAGGAATCAGGCATCGGCAATCCATTCACAGCAACGACGAAAGCCATTTGTGCCAGCCAAGGGCTCTGGCGTCTGTGCGCCTCAGAACACGGCCGCCCAGCCGATCGCCAGCCCGCCCGGCGCAGGCAGCACGCTCAGGCGCGAGCTTGTGCGCGCATGGGCATCTGGTGTCGTCCACAGGCGGGTGCTGCCCCAGCCCAAGGCCGCGCCGGCCAGCACATCCACCCAGCGGTGCCGGTCGGATTCGACCCTGGCCACGCCGGTCAGCGCGGCCACCCCGTAGGCGGCAGGCACCCAGGCCTTGTATTCCTGGCCGTAACGCTGGTCCAGAAAGGCCGCGGCAGAAAACGCCACCGCCGCATGCCGTGACGGAAAACTGCGCTGGTCCGAGCCATCGGGTCGCGTGGCATGCACGGTGCGCTTGAGCACCTCGGACGCCGCCACCGCCGAGCCCACCGACAGCGCCAGCTGCTGCGCCCCTTGCGTGTCCTGCCGGGCCACGGTGACCATGCCGGCCAGCACCGGCAAGCCCACGGCCATGACGCCCGAAGCGCGGTCCCAATCGCGCGGTTGCTCGGCCCCGGCTATGTGGCAGACCAATCCGAAGGCCAAAGAAACCCCAATTTTTTTGACGGAATCCATCGCTTTCCTTATGCTGATTGGCTTTCGCGTGATTTGGTGTCTGCAGTAGAACACAGCCTGACCTGTTGTTTTTGATAACTATTTTGTTTAATTCTGCAAAATTCGAGTTTAGATAGTTGTTGGGGACGCATGTTTTTCTGTCACCTCCGGAACAGTAATCAAAACTAAATATAATCATAGACTTGCTTCCAAATTCACGGATTTGTCATTTGTGTGTTTGGCCAAGGCTTTTTAATTACTGGATGATGGCAGTGCCGCTAACCTCAAAAGGTGCCGGGCACTGCGGTAGCCTGTCAAATCCAAAAAACCGTTTCTCGTACGGTCCAGTTAGCCTCTTCCATACCCTATGCCTGATTCGCAACAACCTTGCTCCCATTTCCTTCGCCCGCTCTCACTGCTTGTTTTCGGTGTCAGCGCTTGCTGGGGCGTTCAGGCCCAAAGCATCAATTCAACCAATGCCGCCGCCCTGCTCAATCAGGTCAACGCAGCTGGCCTGAACATCAGCACCCAGGACGTGATGCAAAGCCTGAGCTCCGGTTCGTTGCCGGCAGGTCTGGCCACCCGACTGCAGGGTCTGGGCACGGGGGGCGCAGGCATGCCCAGCCTGGCCGCCACGCCTGACAACGGTGCTCAGGACGCCCAGCGTGTCCCGTTGCAGGCTGCAGTGCTGCAACAGCTCAAGCCCGAACCGCCCAGCCAGTTCCAGCGTTTTGTGCAAGAAACCACTGGCAAGTTGCTGCCCATATTTGGCGCCAGCCTGTTTGACAACCCCCAAAACTATGCCGGTGACAGCGCCGTCGCCGCCCCCGGCGAATACCTGATCGGGCCCGGCGACGAAGTGCGCGTGCAGATCTGGGGCAGTGTTGATTACACGGGCACTCAGACGGTCGATCGCAACGGCCTGATCACACTGCCCAAAATCGGCACCGTCAGCCTCAGCGGTGTGCAGGTCAAGGACCTTGAAGCCACGCTGCGCAAGCAGGTGACCACGGTCTACACCAACGTCAACGTCAGCGCCAGCCTCGGCAAATTGCGCGGTATCACGGTGTATGTGGTGGGCCAGGCCCGCCGCCCTGGCACCTACAACCTCACCAGCCTGTCCACTCTGGTCAATGCCGTGTTTGCCAGCGGCGGTCCGGGGGCCAACGGCAGCATGCGCCGCATCGAGCTCAAGCGCGGTGGCAAAACCATCACCACGCTGGACCTGTACGACTTCATTGCCCAAGGCGACAAGAGCAAAGACGCCCCCCTGCAGCCAGGCGACATCATCACCATTCCTCCCGTTGGCCCGCGCATGGCCCTGACCGGCGCAACCGACCATGCAGCCATCTACGAGCTCAAACCCGGCACCACTGTGCAGGAGGTGCTCTCGATGGGTGGCGGAGTGCCCACTCTGGCCAGTGCCCAAAAAGCCCAGCTCGAACGCATCGATACCGCGCAAGCCGGCACGCCCCGCCGCGTGCAAGACCTCACGCTTGACCCCCAGGGCCTGGCTCAAGCACTGCGTGACGGCGACTTGCTCACCCTGCTGCCCATGAGTCCCGCTTTTGGCAACGCCGTCACGCTGCAAGGCGCGGTGGCGCAGCCGCTGCGGCATGCCTGGTTTGCTGGCATGCGCGTGTCCGACCTCATCCCCTCGCGCGAAGCCCTCATCAGCCGCGACTTCTACACCCGGCGCAACCAACTGGTGCAAAACCGCATTGCCCGCCTGCGCGCCCAGGGCTACACGGCAGAACAAATTCAGGCCTTGCTGCGCGCAGAAGATCTGCCAGACGACAGCTCTCTCGTCACCGAGATCATTGCCCGCGACCCGCGTTTTGGCCAGCAGGACAACAGCCCGGCGCCTTCGGACAAAAACAAGCCTGGCACCACTGGCAATGCGGCCAGCAACACAACCAGCGCCAAACCTGGCATCCCCATCAACGGCCAGAACCAGCTCAGCACGCAAACCGGCCCCAACGGCCAGCTGACCAACCGCGACCCTCTTGCCCTGGTGCGCGGCTTTGCCGAGCAAATCAACTGGGAATACGCTGTCATCCAGCGCCTGAACAAGGCCGAGCTCAAAACCGAGCTGATCCCCTTCAACCTGGGCAAGGCCATCATCGACAAAGACCCCGCACACAACCTGGAACTGCGGGCAGACGACGTCATCACAGTCATGAGCAGCGCAGACCTGCGACTGCCCGTGCAGCGCCAAAACCGGCTGGTGCGCGTAGAGGGCGAAGTGGCTGCCCCTGGCGTCTATCAGGCCCTGCCCGGCGAAACACTGCCCCAGCTGATCCAGCGCATTGGCGGCCTCACGCCGCAAGCCTATGTGTACGGCACCGAGTTCACCCGTGAAACCGTGCGCAAGCAACAACAAGACAACCTGGACCAGCTCATCCGCAGACTCGAGACCCAAATGCAAAGCGCCAGCGCCACCGTGGTGGCCAACCTGACAGGCGACCGCCTCTCGCAAGCCCAGGCCCTGCAGCGCCAACAGCAAGATCAGATGAAAGCCCAGATTGACAGATTGCGCGCCATGCGCAGCAAGGGCCGGGTTGCCCTCGAGCTCAATCCCGGTGCCATTGCGCAATCCCTTGACACCTTGCCCAATGTCCCGTTGGAAGATGGTGACTCTGTTCTGGTGCCCAGCACCCCGGCCTTTGTGTCGGCCGTAGGCAGCGTCAACAACGAAAACGTCTTCATCTACACCCCAGGCAAAACCGTAGGTGACATCATCAACGCTGCCGGTTTGGCTGAAGATGCCGATATCAAACAAGCTTTTGTAGCCCGTGCCGACGGCTCCTTGATTTCACGCAGCGCATCCCGTGGCTGGTTCAGCAGTTTTGAAGGCACCAAAGTCATGCCTGGTGACACCGTGGTGGTGCCCGCCCTGGTGGACCGTGAAAGCAAATACAACTTCATCGTCCGGGGTCTGCGTGACTGGACGCAGATTTTCAGCAACCTCGGCATAGGCGCCGCTGCCATCAAGACCCTGCGCAATTAATTCTTGTCATTCTCAGGCTTGACCCGAGGATCCATGGATTCCCCGGTCAAGCCGGGGAATGACAAAAACTAAACAAGCCTCTCCCTGTCATCCCCGGCCTCCTTTTCCTGCTATCCCCGGCCCATTTTCCTGCTACCCCTGGCACCCTTTCCCTGCTACCCCTGGCACCCTTTCCCTGCTACCCCGGCACTCTTTCCCTGCTATCCCCGGCACCCTTTCCCTGTCATCCTCGGGCTCGACCCGAGGATCCACAAAATGACCGACCAAGTTCAAATCCAAGAAGACGACGAAATCAACCTGCTCGACCTCTTGCAGACGATTGTCGACAACCTTCGCCTGCTCGTGCTGGGGCCCCTGGCCGTGGGCCTGACTGCGCTTGGTATCAGCTTTGCCGTTAAACCCACCTTCACCGCCGAAGTCACCTTTTTGCCCCCGCAGCAACAGCAGGGCATGGCCGCCAGCATGCTGGCCAGTTTGGGCGCGCTGGGCGGCATTGCCGGTGCAGCTGCTGGCATCAAGAACCCGGCCGACCAATACGTCGCTTTCTTGAAAAGCACCAGCCTTGAAAACGCCCTGATCGACCGTTTCAAACTCATGGAGCGCTACGATGCCGAATTCAAACAAGACGCTCGCAAGAAGCTGGAGGGCAATGTCAAGATCACTTCTGGCAAAGACGGCATCATCACCGTTGAAGTGGACGACCACGATCCCCAGTTTGCCGCCGACCTGGCCAACGCCCATGTGGAAGAGCTGGCCAAGCTGATGGGCCGTCTGGCCGTGACCGAGGCCCAGCAGCGCCGGCAGTTCTTTGAAAAGCAGCTGGAACAAGCCAAAGACAAACTTGCCCAGGCTGAAACTGCTCTGCGTGAAACTGGCGTGTCGCTGAACACGCTCAAGTCCAACCCCCTCATGGCCGTGAGCGCGGTGTCCAGCCTGCGTGCGCAGATCACCGCACAAGAAGTCAAGCTCGGCGCCATGCGCGGCTATCTGGCCGAAACTGCTCCCGAGTTCAGGCAGGCCCTGGCAGAGCTGTCAAGCCTGCGCGCCCAACTGGCCAAACAGTCCGAGCAGGACAAACCCACCAACGGCGCGTCAGGGCAGGGCGACTACGTCAGCGCTTACCGCGAATTCAAATACCAGGAAACCCTGTTCGAGCTCTTTGCCAAACAGTTTGAAATGGCCAAGGTCGACGAAGCCCGTGAAGGCGCCACCATCCAGGTGGTGGACGTCGCCCAGCCGCCCGAACGCAAAAGCAAGCCTAAAAAAGCCCTGATCGCCTTGCTGGCCACCCTGGCCAGCGGCTTTGCACTGCTGCTTTTCGTATTCATTCGCCAGGCCCTGCGCCATGGCGCACAAGACCAGGAAACCGCCACCAAACTCCACGCCTTGCGCATAAGCTGGCGCAAAGCCCTTGGCCGATGATCCTGCCCAATCGTGTCATCCTCGCGGGCCTGACCCAAGAACCCATGGATTCCATGGTCAAGCCATGGAATGACAAAAAGAGCGTGTCACCTCATCCCCAACCCTGTCATCCTCGGGCTTGACCCGAGGATCCACAGGCAACTCAGATGCCCATCCTGCCTAGCCTCCCACCGAGCGTTTACACCGCCTTCATCGTGTCCTTTCTGGTCACGCTGCTGCTGGTCCTGACCAAGCGCTGGCATGGCCGTTACAGCATGGACGGGGTGCAGGGCATTCAAAAGCAACACAAAGTCCCCACCCCCCGCATTGGCGGCGTGGCCATCGTGCTGGGGGTGCTGGGCGGCTGGCTGGTGGCGCAGCCCGAGCGGCGGGCCATTTTGGGGCCTTTGCTGGTGGCCGGCCTGCCAGCATTTGCCTTTGGCCTGGCCGAAGACCTGACCAAAAAAGTCAGCGTCATGGCGCGCCTGCTGGCCACCATGGCCTCTGGCGTGCTGGGCTGGTGGCTCACGGGCATGTCGCTCACCTCGCTGGATGTGGCGGGCGTTGATGTGCTCATGGGCATCACGTTGGTGTCGGTGGCTTTTACCGCCTTTGCTGTAGGCGGGGTGGCCAATGCCATCAACATCATTGACGGTTTCAACGGTCTGGCCAGCGGCTTTGTGGTGCTGGCCCTGGTAGGCTTGGCGGCCATGGCCATGAGCAGCCAGGACCCCAATCTGGCCATTGCCTGCCTGGGCACTGCCGGGGCCATGCTGGGTTTCTGGCTGGTCAACTGGCCCTGGGGCAAAATCTTTTTGGGCGACGGGGGCAGCTATTTTGGTGGTTTTGCCCTGGCCTGGGGCTGCATCATGGTCGTTGAGCGCAACCCCGAAATCACCCCCTTTGCCGCCTTGTTGCTGTGCATTCACCCGGTCACAGAGGTGCTGTTCAGCATCTACCGCCGCCGCCTTCGCCAATACAACCCTGGCCAACCGGATCGCCTGCACCTGCACAGCCTGATGATGCGCCGTGTCGTGCGTCCCTTGCTCATGCGCTGTACCAACGACCGCGACCATGCCCTGCGCATGGAAAACGCCTGGACCGGTTTGCTGCTGGCCTGCATGACGCTGCCTGCTGCAGCCGTAGCCTATGCAGTGCGCAGCCAGCCGCTGTGGGCCGCGCTCATGTGTGTCGTTTTCATGCTGGCTTATGTCACGGTTTATGCCCGCCTGGTGCGCCACCACTGGTGTTCACCCCTGCAGTTCCTGTTTGTCAAACCGGCGCAGCGTCTGCAGTCCTTGGCCTGAGTTTTTTTGCCCCCAGCGTTCAATGTCTGAACAAACTGTCAACAACCCCAAATCCGAAGAAGTGGCTCTGCGTTTGATGCGTCTGCTGCAAGCTTGCCCCGAGCTGAGCCAGCGCGAACTGGCCCAGCACATGGGCATCAGCCTGGGTGGGTTGGCCTACCTGTTTCAGACCTTTGCAGCGAATTTGGCATCAGTATGGCTACGTTTTACAAATGGCGTGCCAAGTTCGGTGGCATGGACACCTCGATGATGGCCCGTAAGAAGGAGCTCGAAGAGGAGAACCGGCGCCTCAAGAAGATGTACATCGAGGAAAAGCTCAAAGCACAGATTGCCGCTGAGTACCTTGAAAAAAAGTAACGCGGCCGTCTCGCCGCCGCGAGATGGCCAAAGAAGTGGTGGCCCAGCGCGGGATCAGTATCCGTCTGGCCTGCCAGGTGTTCACGGTCAGCGAGAGCTGCTACCGGTACGAGACCAAGCTCAATGCCGAGAACGCCCGGATTGCCGATTGGCTGCTACGCCTGACGTACAACAACCGCAGCTGGGGCTTTGGCCTGTGTTACCTGTACCTGCGCAACGTCAATGGCTTCCAGTGTAACCACAAGCCACAAGCGCGTCTACAAGATCTAACGGCAGCTGGAGCTTAACCTGCGCATCAAACCCCGCAAACGGCTGGCGCGGGACAAGCCCGAGCCGCTGAGCGTGCAGCAGGCCATCAACGAAGTCTGGTCCATGGATTTCATGCACGACCAGCTCGAAGACGGCAGAAGCTTCAGGCTGTTCAACGTCATTGACGAATTCAATCGCTCATGCCCATTGAGCATTTGCAGATGCCGGTGTTTGACTTGAGGGACAAGGCGCAGCACGCCCTGGCTTTTGTAGTCTTGACCGGCTGGGCCTTGCTGCTGTGGCCGGCGCATGCATGCCGCGTGGTGCCGGGCATGCTGGCTTATGGTGCAGGCATGGAACTGGCCCAATGGGCCGTGGGCTGGCGTTTTGCCGAATGGGCCGATCTTGCGGCAGATGCCGTGGGTGTGTTGGTGGCCTGGATGGTGGTCAGCGGCTGGTGGCGTTTGCAAAGCCATAAACTTCAGGGCCCATGATTCCAGCAGCAATCGCCCCCATGACCCTTGCCATCCGTGCCTTGTACAGCAGGGAAAAAACGGTTGCGCTGACAAACCGCATTGCACACATGGCGGTGGCACGTATGAGGTAACGGGGTAAGCGTGTTGGGTGCTTGCATTGTCGTTGTGGGTCGCAGCAATTACAGCAAGGCTTCGGCATCGCTAGAGGCTTTGTTGGCGGATTTGCAGGCTGCCGGTTTCGCTGTGGTGTGGTTTGAGTCGCGCATCACGCAGATTGCCCGCTGGCGCGATGCCCGCTTCGAACGCTTGTTCGGTGGCAGGCTTCTGGCTTGGTGCCAAAGTCAGGGGGCCCTGGGTAAGCATGTGCGGCGCCTGACCAATGCCCTGATCCTGCTCATGCGCCCTGACAAGTGGACTTATCTTTCGAAAAAGCTCCATACCCCCAATGCCCTGGCAGCAAGAGAGTTGCGCCGGTTTTTGCGGCAGTGGCCAGCGCGGCATGTGCATCTTTTTGCGCATTCAGCCGGTGGCATTGTGTCTTCATTGGCAGCGGCAGAACCAGCGGTCGCGTCTGTGGTGTGTTTTGGTTATCCCTTCAAGCATCCAGACAAGGACGAAGAACCCATTCGGACCGCGCACTTGCCCGATGTGTGCAAGCCCTTTCTGATGCTTCAGGGCGATCAGGACGAGTACGGCACAGCGCGAGATGCACCGCGCTATGGCCTGTCGGCCACCACAGTTGTCCACTCAGTGGCTTCGGGCCATGACTATGACCGACTGGAACACCAGGAATACAGGCGCTGCCTGCAGTTGTTGTTGTCCTGGATGCGCAGACATTCCGAATGAAGCGCGTGGCTGGCTTGTGCCTGGATGATCAGAAACAGATCAGCCGCCGTACAAACCCTGTAAATCCGGGATCACGGTTGTCGTCCATCACCAGTCCTCTGGCTTTTCTGCCAGAGGAACAAGTGAAGTCGAAGGGTTCATCAAACTCCGGATAGTTGATGTCGGCAGATCCTACGGCTTCAGACTGGCTGCCATCACTGCATGAGAATTTGATGGCGGCCAAGGGGCTGTTGTAGTAGTGATACCCATTGTTGCCTGACAGCCCAGTGACCCAGGTCCCGGTGGGGCAGGTCAGCGGGCCAAAGGCGCCTCCACCCTGGCCGCCAATGCTGGGGCCGTCTACCGCATCCTGGGTACGAACAACGCCTTCCAGCACAGGGGCACAACGCAGGCTGATCCGGTCAAGAATCTCGCCTGATCTGCCCGAAAGACCAACCAGCACCTGCCCTTGATCACACATCAAATTTGTGTGCGGGAGCATGTCAAGTTCTGTCTGCTGAGAGGAGGTCGGATAAATGGCGGCCTGGCCTGATGCATTGCGCACCAGAACCGCAAAATGGTAACGAGTGGCATCGACCAGGTGGTCCACAGTCAAGGTCGTCAGGTTCCTGGTCCACGAGCCGATTGCCGTGCCTGACTGCAGGGCGTCTGAAACAGTTTGAATGTTGTTTGAGTTTGAATACACGACCAGGTATTCGAGGTCAGCTGCAGCTGTGTAAGCGTCTGAGCCAGCGCCCCAGCTCAGAACAATGGTCGTACCGGTGCTGCCTTCAAAGTTCAGTCCCTGCCCAACCTGCGGCGGTGGTGAGGTGCCGGGGCCGCATGCGGACAACATCACGACCGTAACAACACTCGCGAGCAGGCGAGACCAGTGATCGAGCTTGAGGGCCATCATTTCCTTTCGGTGGTGCTGACAGCCGCAAATCGATGAGAGCCACAGGCTCTAGCGCACAGCTGATATTGAACATTACTAACTTTGATTTTATTGAATTTGCCAATTCTGGCTAGGGGCTCCATGGCTGTGGCTGTCGATCATGCCGGGCATAGGCCAGAAATCCATTGCGTACACTACCCTGATGAAATCGCAAGCCATTCGCAAAGCCGTCTTTCCCATCGCGGGCCTGGGCACCCGCTTTTTGCCCGCCACCAAGGCCAGTGCCAAGGAGATGCTGCCGGTGGTGGACAAGCCGCTCATCCAGTACGCGGTCGAAGAGGCCTATGCCGCCGGCATTCGGCAGATGATCTTTGTCACGGGGCGCACCAAGCGCAGTGTGGAAGACCATTTCGACACGGCCTATGAGCTGGAGACCGAGCTGGAGATGGCTGGCAAGACCAAGCTGCTCGAGGTGGCCCGCTCGATTGCGCCCGATGACATGCTGTGCACCTATGTGCGCCAGCCGCGCGCGCTGGGTCTGGGCCATGCGGTGCTGTGCGCCAAGGAGCTGGTGGCCGGCGAGCCCTTTGCCGTGCTGCTGGCCGATGACCTGATGGTAGGCGACACGCCCATCATGGCGCAGATGGTGCAGCAGTTTGCGCACTGGCGCAGCAGCATTCTGGCGGTGCAGGACGTGCCGCGTGAGCAGACCAACCGCTACGGCATCGTCAGCGGCAGCGCGGTCGAAGACGGCGTGGTGGACGTGAGCGGCATCGTCGAAAAACCCGCCCCCGATGTCGCGCCCAGCACCCTGGCCGTGGCTGGCCGCTACATCCTCACGCCGGGCATCTTCCATGAGCTGGAGAACATTCCGCGCGGGGTGGGCGGCGAGATCCAGCTGACCGACGGCATCGCCCAGTTGCTGCGCCGCGAAAAAGTCTTTGCCTACCGCTACGAAGGCACCCGCTACGACTGCGGCAGCAAGCTCGGCTTTTTGCAGGCCACGGTGGACCTGGGCGTCAAGCACGCCGAAGTCGGCACCGAATTTGCCGACTGGCTCAAGGGCAGGGGCTGAGCAGCTTAGTTGGGAGCAGAGTCTACGGGCCTAGCCCTGGTGCCAAGGCTGCCTTCGCCTATGATTCCGTGATGAATTCCAGAATCTTCGCCCCCTTGCTGGCGCTCGCTTGCGCCGCCGTGCAGGCCCAGACCCCTGCCAGTGCCCCTTACACCCCGAGCTGGCAGGCGCGCCACCACCTGCAGCTGCTGGTGGACCATGCCGGGCTGGCCTTGCCGCTGACCCACTGGCCTTTGCCTGCTGCCGCAGTCGAGCAGGCGCTGGCCGATTTGCCTGGTGCTTTGCAGGCCAATGGGCAGTTCACTGGCTTGGACCTGGAGGGTGCGCGCCAGGCGGTGCTGCGCGAGCTCGATGCTCGTCGCATGCAAGGCGCCTTGCGCCTGCAGCTGCGCAGCAGCGCTGAGGGCCTGACTGGCTTTGACGAGAACTACACCCCTGGCAGCAGCCTGCAGGCCGTCACGGCCGAGCAGCGCGTGGCCCAAGGCCAGGCTGTGGCCGGCCTGACGCTGGCAGGGCGGCTGGGCGTGCGCGTGGAGCAGGCGCCCAATTCATTGCAGCAGGAGTTCAGCGGTTCGGGCAGCGAGGCTCGCTACCCGCTGCGCCTGGAGGGCACGGCCGCGGTGCTGGGCTGGGAGGGCTGGAACCTGCAGGCTTTTTCTCACCGCCACTGGTGGGGGCCGGGCTGGCAAAGCAGCCTGATCAACGGCAGCAACAACCCGGCCTGGAACGGTGTGGGCCTGCAGCGTGGCAGCGCCCGGGCCTCTGCCAGCCCCTGGCTGAGCTGGATGGGGCCCTGGAACTTCGACGTATTTGTGGCCCGCGCACAAGACCCGCTGGTGGTCAGCAACCAGCCCCAGGGCTTTTTGTTTTCGGGCATGCGCCTGACCATGCGCCCCCAGCCCTGGCTGGAGGTGGGCCTCAGCCGTGGCCTGCAGACTGGCGGGGCAGGGCGGCCCTCGGGTGCCAAAAACTTCGTCAAGGCCTTCTTTGGTCAGGAGGTCAATCAGAATCCGGGTGACCCCGAAGATTCGAGCGGCCAGATCGCAGGCTACGACGTGCGCGTGCGCTGCCCGCTGGCCTGGGGCCAGTGCGCGGCCTACACCCAGTGGATGGGCGAGGACGCCGCCGGCCAGCTGCCGCTGCCCTACAAGTTCATGAGCCTGTGGGGTGTGGAGCAGACCTATGGCCAGGGCCGCTACCGGGTGTTTGCCGAATACGCCAACACCAACGCCTACAGCCTGCCCTGGGACAGCCAGCCGCAGTTCGCGGGTTACATCAATGGCGTTTACAGCCAGGGCTACACCCAGGGCGCGCGCTGGGTGGGCAGTGCACAGGGCGGCGGCAGCCAGGTCACCACCCTGGGCTGGATGGACGCGCCAAACCAGCGCATGGTCAAACTGCATGTGGGCAAGGTGGGGGTCAGCGTCGGCGCCTACGACCCGAGGGTGGATGCACCGCACGGCCGGCTGCGCGGCCTGAGCGCCACCCAGAGCCTGAAATGGCAGGGCATCACCTGGGTGCCCGAGCTGTCGTGGATGCAGCTCGACCAGGGGCGCGATCAGCGCGCCAGCAAGCTCGACAGCGTGCGCGTGGGGGTGACAGTGCTGATGCCGCTGTGATGCTGAGGATGGTCAGGGCGAGCGGCACGCTCGTCCTGCGGTGCGGTTTGAAGTCAACACCCGTCATCCCACGGGAACGGGCACACCAGCATGTGGATGACGCTGCGGGCCATGCAAATCAGTAAAATAATCAAAACTGTAATAACCGGTTAACGGCAGGCCAAGCACTGCCCGCAACTGATGCGTCGCGGGGGAAAGCATGGCGTGCATTCGAGTAAGCTGGCTGGTCACGGCCTTCATGGCGGCTGGCCTGGCGCAGGCGCAGGCGCTCGACGAACAGGCCCGCAACTGGTTGCGACAAGGCCAGGCCGCGCAGGCCGAGCAGGCTTACACCACCCTCATCGAACGCTTTCCCCAGGACCCTGACCACTGGCTGGGCAGGGGGCTGGCGCGTTCGCGCCTGAAGCTTTGGGACGGGGCCATGTCCGACCTGGAGCAGGCGGTGGCGCTGGCGCCGGGCTATGCCGATGCCTGGGCGGCGCTGGCGGATGTGTACCGATGGAACGACCGGGCCGCCGCTGCCGCCGATGCCTACGCCCGCCTGGCGCTGCTGCGGCCTGCCGATGCGCAGGTGGCCGCGTCGGCCAGTGCGGCACCTGCCGTGCCGACCTCGGTGCCCGAAGCCAGCGCGCGGGGCTACAAGTGGGCTCTGTCGGGTGGTCTGTACCGCACGCGTGCGGGCAGCTTCAGCGCCAACGAAAACAGCCTGACGCTGCGCCATTACACCGAACTGGGCTCGATCGCGATCGAACGGCTGGGCCAGGAGCGTTTTGGCTACAGCGACCAGGCCTGGGCGGTGGACGCTTACCCGCGCCTGTGGCAAGGCGCCTATGCCAACCTGCGCTACCAGCGCACCACATCGCCCGATCTGTACCCGTCGCGCGCGTGGCGTGCCGAGCTCTACCAGAACGTAGGAGGCGGCTGGGAGCTGGCGGCCAGCCGGGACTTTCTGGGTTTTGGTTCGGGTGTGCGCATTGACGGCGTCTCTGCCGGCAAATACTGGGGCAACTTCTTTGCCCGCTGGCGCCACCAGCAGGTGCGCTCCGACAGTTCTTCGGGCCGGGGTGACCGTTTCTTTGTGCGCTACTACTACGAGGGCGATGCCGACCACTATGTGGAGGCCAATGTCTCGCGCGGGCGCAGCGACGATTTCAGCACTGGCCTGATCTTGCCTTCGCGTTCGGATTCACGCGGGCTGGTGTGGTACCACTTTGTCAGCCGCGACTGGGGCTTCAAGCTGGGCGCCAGCCGCTCCAGTGACAGCGCAGGTGCGCGTGCGCATGACGCGGGTGTGAGCCTGGTGCGCCGCTGGTGATGGCCATGGCTCGGTGGCTGACTGAGCTGGGCGCATCGCTGCGCCCCTGGGCCGTGCTGGTGCCGGCCGTGCTAGGCCTGGGGTGGGCGCAGGGCCTGCTGGTGCAGGCGCCCGGCAGTGTGCTGG
>Ga0255274_1000053_pt1 | contig 17477 bp, 23 predicted proteins | sample AtltaT_4_FD_183673 | JGI IMG/M metagenome (GOLD analysis project Ga0255274, IMG submission 183673) | Metatranscriptome of freshwater microbial communities from Altamaha River, Georgia, United States - Atl_Colum_RepB_8h (Metagenome... | ecosystem: Environmental > Aquatic > Freshwater > River... | reverse complement strand
CTGGCCGCCGCCCAGAAGCTGGGCCTGGACACGGTGCCAGTGGTCGTCCTCGATCACCTGACGCCCACCCAGCGCCGTGCACTGATCATCGCGGACAACCGCATCGCAGAAAACGCTGGCTGGGACGATGCCATGCTGCGCATCGAGCTGCAGTCGCTGCAGGAGGATGGCTTCAACCTGGACATCACCGGCTTCGATGCCGATGCTCTGGCCGAGATCATGGCCGGTGAAGAGACCGCGGTCGATGGTCAAACCGACGACGATGCGGTGCCTGAGGTGCCGGTTACGCCGATCTCCCGTCCGGGGGATGTCTGGGAGCTGGGTAACCACCGCCTGCTGTGTGGCGACGCCACCGACCCGGCGAGCTACGAACTGCTGATGGCTGACGCCCTGGCCGACATGGTGTTCACCGACCCGCCGTACAACGTCGACTACGCCAACAGCGCCAAGGACAAGATGCGCGGCAAGGACCGCCCGATCCTGAACGACAACCTGGGCGATGGCTTCTACGACTTCCTGCTGGCGGCATTGACCCCGATGCTGGAGCGCTGTGCCGGCGCCACCTACATCGCCATGTCGTCCAGCGAGCTGGATACGCTGCAGCAAGCCTTCCGGGCGGCTGGCGGCAAATGGTCGACCTTCATCATCTGGGCCAAGAACACCTTCACCCTCGGCCGCGCCGATTACCAGCGCCAGTACGAGCCCATCCTCTACGGCTGGCCCGAGGGGCAAAACCGCCACTGGTGTGGTGACCGCGATCAGGGCGATGTCTGGAACATCAAAAAGCCCCAGAAGAACGATCTGCATCCGACCATGAAGCCGGTGGAGCTGGTCGAGCGGGCCATCCGCAACTCCAGCCGACCCGGAGACATCGTGCTCGATCCCTTCGGTGGCTCGGGCACCACCCTCATCGCCGCTGAAAAGTCCGGCCGCATCGGCTGGCTGATCGAACTCGATCCCAAGTACGTCGATGTGATCGTGCGCCGCTGGCAGGACTGGAGTGGGCAGGAGGCCTACCGGGAAGCCGATGCTGTCAAGTTCAACGACCTGGCGGCAGTGGCAGGCATGGCGACCCCAGCAGATTCAGCGGAGGCCGACGCATGAAACAGTCGCGTCTGATGTCTCTTCTGGAGTCGCTCGCCAATGTGCTGGTGGGGTATGGCGTGGCGGTGGCCACGCAGATGGCGGTCTTCCCGTTGTTCGGTCTGGCCGTGACCATTGCTGAGAACCTGTTGATCGGTCTGATCTTCACGGCCGTGTCCATCGTGCGCAGCTACGCACTGCGCAGGGGGTTCGAAGCCCTGCGGGTGCGTCAGTCGGCCATGGCCTCTTCGACGATCTCGCAGTGAATCACAAACCCGGTGAGGTAAGGCAGACCCTTGGGGATGCCGTACGGCTTGCTGGTCTGGCGACCGATGGTCCAGCCCATCCAGCGTTGCGTGGCGGCGTCGATCGCGTCGTGCAGGTTGGTGCCGGCGTGCAGTTCGTTCAGAACGTCGTCCGCAAAGTGCCGACCGTGGCGGCTGTCGAGGAAGGTGCGGACTGACTCGAGGGGCTGGTAGGTGGCGTCCGAAATCGAGGTCATCGCGATTGGCCAGGCGGTTTGGGCTTGATCATTCATCGTGCCCCAAAAGCCCCAGGCTTCGTTCTGGGTGGCAGGGATGGTTGTCGTGATGGTCATCGTTGGCTCCGTGTCTGTGTTGGCGATGACTCCATTCACACGCTGTTCTACGTAGAAGCCAAGGCTTTCTCGATCATTTTGGGAGGTCGTGATCATTTCGCGACGCTGGCCAATTCGGCTTGGGCGTTGGCAATCAGGTCCAGGCGCAGGTTGGGCGTTATGTTGCAGGCCAGGGCGTTGAGTGCCCAGTTCATCACCTGCGATTTGTCCTGGGGCGTCTCGGCGGTATCGAGCCGCTCGATGTAGTGGTCCAGTTCCCGCAGGCTGCGCTCCAGGGTGGAGCGGGCGGTCATCAGGGCATCTTTGGCCTTTTGTTCAGCCATCTGGCGCATCAGGGTGTCGAGATCGAGTGTCATGGTAGGGCTCCGTTCAATCGCTGGGCAATGACCCCATTGACGCGCTCTTCGATCGAGAAGCCAAGGCTTCACCCGAAGAAGATGCACAGCGTGGCGGCAGAGCGACTACCCCAAACGGGCGGCGTAGCGGGCGTTATGTTGACGTCAACATAACGGTCGTTATGTTGCGGCCATATTTATGTGATCCAAGATTGGTTTCTCACTAGAAAGGGCATCTCCAACCCGTGTCTTGACACAACATAATTTCAGCGTTCAGCTGGCAGGTCCACCAACTTTTGGAGACTTGCCATGTTTGACTACCTATACGCCAAGCAATATGCCATTCAGAGGCAGCGCGATGGTTTATTCGCTCAGGAACGTGAGCGCTATCTACAGCACTGTCATTCGACGGGAAGCACGCGTGTCACCTTGCAGGTCAAAGGCCAGGCACTTTTGCGATTTGCCAACCACATGCGAATCAGCGATCGAAATGGCATGGATCGACAGCGATTTGATGAAATTGTCGGTCTTGTCACGGAAAGCAATCCGAGCCCTGGTGCAATTTATGGAGTGAAAAAATGCAGTCAGCCATGGCTCCGATTTCTTGGCTGGCTGGTAGAGCCAGAGAATCCGAAATTTTTCATCGAGGAGCTTGAAAGCTACGTATCTTGGATGCGCGACGAACGAGGTCTGTCCTCTTCGACAATCGAGCAGTGGACAGAACGACTGACATCATTTCTTTGTTGGTATGGTGGCAGGGGAAAAAAATTCTCACAGATCAACATCCATGACATCGACGCTTATTTCGTGGAAATGGGTAAAAACTGGGGGAGAACCTCATCCGCATACATAGTCACCATGCTGCGGGTCTTTCTGCGACATGCTGCATCCACGGGAAAATGTGATGCTCGTCTACCCACACTGATTGATCGCCCTCGAATTTACAGGGATGAAGGGTTGCCTTCAGCACTTGAATGGCCCGACGTCCGGCGTCTACTGACAAATGCGGATTCCGGCGCGTCGAATGACATTCGAGATCGGGCCATCATGATGCTGATGGCCATTTATGGGTTGCGAACATGTGAGGTCGCTTCCTTGCGTCTCGATCAAATTGATCGAAAAAATTCAACACTGTTGATTCAGCGCGCCAAGAATCGAAGACCGCAGATCTATCCACTGATCGCCTCTGTGGCAGACGCTTTAGATCAGTACATCAGTACCGTTCGACCTGCAGTCGAATGCCCAGAAGTTTTTATTCGATTTGCAGCCCCACTATCTCCGATATCTCGAGCGGGATTGAGTACAACAGTACATCGCAGAATCAAAGAACTTGGCGTATCAATCAAGCGATCAGGTCCACATTCACTCCGTCACGCATGTGCCGTCAGGCTGCTCTCAGAGGGGTTCAATCTAAATGAAATTGGTGATCACCTTGGTCACCAGAGTGCATCTGCAACCAGGGTGTATGCCAAGACAGATGTGAGGGCATTACGTGAAGTCGCGGCATTTGATCTGGGAGACTTGTCATGAAAGTCTCTCAAGTCATCAGCTGCTATCTCGTGTCGCGTCGATCGGTCGGTGTCAGATTGGAAAGCGCTGAGCGCACGCTTTACCAATTCGCAAAGACAGTGGGCGACTGTGAATTCAAGAGGGTCTCACCTAAATCAGTGTCCAAATTCCTCATGGGATCTGGCTCAATTAGCAACTCTTGGTACCTAAAATACAAACTCTTGAATGGACTGTACCGATATGCCATAGCTCGTGGATATGTTGACAAGGCACCACTGCCGAGCGATATCCCGGCATTGCCGCCATCGCTGACGCCGCATGTTTACTCGACTGAAGAGATTCAACGATTACTTGATGCCACAGTGGTCATCAACAATCCGTGCTGTCCATTGCAAGCATCTTCTCTGAAGTCGCTTCTGATCTTGTTGTATGGCACGGGACTTCGTGTCAGTGAAGCTTTGTCGCTGAAGATTTCGGACATCAATCTTGCTGAAAAAATCATCACAGTACGTGATACCAAGTTCTACAAAACGCGGCTGGTCCCACTGGGTGAAAGGGTTTCAGAGGAGCTCAAGCACCACATAATCCGACGAAATTCTCTTCCAATGCCAGACGGAGTGGATTCAGCTGTATTTGCCATCCGATCTGGTTCTGCTCTTGGGTACAGGCAGGTCAACGATTGGTTTGTTCAGGTTAGAAACGCTGCAAGAATAGGTGCCCCACCGGGTGAAAAAAAACCACCGCGATTACATGACCTCCGTCACACTGCTGCAGTGCACAGAGTCATTCACTGGTATCGATCTAACGAGGATGTACAACGTCTCCTTCCCCATTTGGCGACGTATCTCGGCCACATCAAAATTAAATCCACACAGCGTTATTTGACGATGACTCCAGAACTCCTGGAGGAGGCAAGTCTCAGGTTTGCTGTGTACGCCGAAATGGAGGTCGATCATGCGTGATCTCAACCTCCTCGGCCCGTGGGTTCGTCGATTTCTGCTTGAGCATTTGGTGGCTGAAAGGAATCTGTCGCACAACACCCAAATCAGCTATCGCGACACCTTGTCATTGCTATTGCCATTTGCAGGCACCAAGATGCGCAAATCAGTTGACCGTCTGAACGTCTTTGATATCTCGCCTGGTGTCATTAGATCCTTCCTGGAAACAATCGAATCGGTCAGAAATTGCAGTGTCGCGACAAGAAATCAGCGCTTGGGCGCCATTCATTCCCTTGCAAAATTTATCGGGATGCGCTCGCCAGAACATGTTTCGTGGTGTGCAGAGGTAAGGTCAATTCCGTTCAAAAAATCGGCCAAGCCAATGATCGGCTATCTGGACAAACCTGAGATGGATGCGTTGTTGAATCAACCGCTCAGATCTACAGGCCAGGGTGCACGGGACTATGCCTTGCTACTGTTCCTGTACAACAGTGGGGCTCGTGCTGATGAGGCCGCAGGTCTCACCATCGATTGCGTACAAGTGGGTACATCACCTTGTGTCCGCATTCTTGGCAAAGGCAACAAGTTGAGGTTGTGCCCCCTTTGGCCCTTGACGGTGGCAGCACTTAAGCCGTTGATTTCTGACCGAGATGGCAAGGATCGTGTATTCCTTGGTCGAACAGGCGATCCAATGACACGGTTTGGGATCCATCGACTGGTCACAACTTATGCTGCGCTGGCCCTTGGAAATCAAAAGCCACTGAAATGCACACGTGTAAGTCCACACACCATCCGACACACAACAGCCGTTCATCTACTTCGAGCAGGCGTAGACATCAATACCATCCGTGCCTGGTTGGGGCATGTCTCAATTGATACCACTCACATCTATGCCGAGGTAGATCTTGAAATGAAGGCCAAAGCCCTGGCCAGTGTGAATATTGAGTCGCTGCCCAAACCCTCAAGCAAGAGAGGGTCAAACAAGTCTGTGATGACCTTTCTGAGCACCTTGTGACGCAATGTCGGAAATTATGTGCGCACGATTGCCTTTGCCTCCTCTGAGAGTCAAGTGGCGTGGTGATCTGTGCACATAAATATGGCCGCAACATAACGTGCGTAGTCCCCGCCGGACGGATCGACGTACAGATACGGGCGACCAGGGGCGTGAACTTCGATGCACAGGCGCCCCTGACCCACATACCCGCCCTTGCCGGCCAGCCAGTCGCGCGAGGCCAGCAAGTTGGCTGTAAAGCCGTCGAACTCTTCGGGCGTCATGGTTCGGGTCTCTGTGACGTAGACCACGTAGTCGCCGCTGGTGCTCATGTCCTTGAGGTCCGCTGGCTTGCGTGCAAAGGGCAGCCGGATTCCGAGTTGTTCGACCTGAATCTCCTGGCCCTCCCACTGGAGGGTCATGGGCGTGCGTTCAATGGTGATGGACATGCTGGGCATGACGGACCTTTCTGGTTGCTGAAGTGCTGTACTTGGGGTGCTTGGCGTTGGCCTGCAAGGCTTCAACGCCGGCCAGTGCCAGGGTGAGCACGGCGTTGTGAAACGCTGCCTCGGCCAAACAGGGCGCCAGCCGGGCGTCTTCGAGCAGGCTGTCGATGGCCGGTGCCACCTTGGCGCGCATCGCGGCACACACGGCCTCCTGGCGCGCCGTGCTGGCGGTTTTGATTTCAGGGCAGAGGCTGATCAGGGTGCGAAACGCCTGGTCGGCCAGGCGCTGCCCCAACGCATCGATGCGTTGGAAGTTGGGCCGGGCGTTCATGCAGCCTCCGCATCGGTGACGGTCGATTCGGTCTGGATCGATATGCGATAAACCCGCTGGCCACCCGCTTCCTTGCTGGATTCGATGGTCAGCCCCAGGCGCTTCTTGAGCGTACCCGCCAAGGTCCCTCTCACGGTGTGCTGTTGCCAGCCAGTGGCCTCCATGATCTGCGCGATGGTGGCGCCCTTGGGACGTTGCAGCAGACCAATCACCAGGGCCTGCTTGCTGTCAGCCCGCGTGCGAACCGGTTTGTGCTGGCTGGGTGTCTGCCAACTGGCCTCGGCCTTGGTGACATCGGCTTCCAGTTCCGGATCGTCCAGTGTGATGGTCGGTGGCAATGCGCCCGGTCGGGGCAGGCCCAGGGCGTCGTAGCCCTCGGCAGCGACCACCCAGTCATCGCCGTCGGGCGTGATCAGAGCGCGTTTGAACAGACCTTCGAGCACTTTGGCGCGGGCACCGCCCTTGATGTGCTCGGGGAACCAGGCGATCTTGCCGGCGCTGTCCTGCACGGCGCGCTCCAGGATGGCCTGCTGGTTGGGGTTGAGTGTCGTGGCCATGGCTGCCTCAGGCTTGCAGGGCGGCGGCGCTGCCGTTGGCGGGAAGTGTCCCGTTGGCCTTGCGGCTGCGGTGTACCGGCTGCTTGGGCGTGCCCCCTGCTGCCCGCAGACCAGCGTCAAACGCGGCTTGCAAGGCGCTCTTGACGCCCCAGACGCTGACATCGTGGAAGTCCAAGCTGTCGCGGTGTCGGGTTTGCAGGGTTTCGATGAACAGGTGGTCCAGGGCAATCGATTCGAACAACAGTTCGATCTCGTCGGGGGACAGTGCGGTGGGGGACGTCTTCTTGGCCATTGGGGGCTCCTTGGTGGTGGGTTGCTTGTCAATCGACATCCGCATTCACGCGCTGTACGCCACAGAAGCCAAGCTCTTTCTTATCCCGGGTGATTCACTCGCCTTTGCATGAAAAACCGCATCCAGGAGGCCACCCACTTGCACTGAGTAGATCTTCACCATGGGACTGTCCATTCGCGCCTACGCGCGCCACCGAGGCGTGTCGCACGTGGCCGTCAAAAAGGCCATCGATACCGGGCGCATCACCCAACTGCCAGACGGAACCATCGATCCGGTGGCGGCCGATGCCCAGTGGGCGGCCAACACCACACCGACCCGGCGGTCAGTAGCGGCCGAGCCACAAGAGGCACCACAGCCTCCCGCAGCAGCCCGTGCGATCCCGCAAGCGTCCGCATCTGCCAGCAGCCGTCCGCAGCGTGAGGCAACTGAGCCGCCGACACCAGCGCTGTCTACCGGCGGCACCTCGCTGCTGCAAGCACGCACCGTCAACGAAGTCGTCAAGGCGCAGACCAACAAGGTGCGTCTGGCCCGCCTCAAGGGTGAGTTGGTCGATCGCTCACAGGCCGTGGCCCACGTATTCAAGCTGGCCCGTGCCGAGCGGGATGCCTGGCTGAACTGGCCGGCGCGAATCTCGGCGCAGATGGCGGCAGGCCTGGGTGTGGAGCCCCATGTGCTGCACGTCGCGCTGGACGCCGCCGTGCGCCAACAGTTGCAAGACCTGGGCGACTTGCAGCCCAAGGTAGATTGATCATGGACGAGCTGTATTACGAAGGCTGGGACGCGATCGAGCGCGCCTGGCGTGAAGGTCTGACGCCCGATCCGCTGTTGACCGTGTCCGAATGGGCCGACAAGCACCGGGTGCTCTCCAGCAAGGCGGCGTCGGAACCTGGCCGCTGGCGCACCAGCCGCACGCCTTACCTGCGCGAGATCATGGATTGCCTGTCCCCGATGTCGCCGATCGAGCGGGTGGTTTTCATGAAGGGGGCACAGGTCGGTGGCACGGAGCTGGGCCTGAACTGGGTCGGCTACGTGATTCACCACGCCCCCGGCCCAATGATGGCCGTCTGGCCGACGGTGGAGATGGCCAAGCGGGCCTCCAAGCAGCGCATCGATGCGCTGATCGAAGAAAGCCCCGCCATCCAGGAGCGGATAGCCCCGGCGCGCAGCCGCGATTCGGGCAACACCATCCTGGCCAAGGAGTTTCATGGCGGTGTGCTGGTGATGACCGGTGCCAACAGCGCGGTGGGCTTGCGCTCGATGCCGGTGCGCTACTTGTTCCTGGATGAGGTCGATGGTTACCCGCTCGATGTTGAGGGTGAAGGTGACGCAATCTCTCTGGCCGAGGCCCGCACCCGCACCTTTGCCCGACGCAAGATCCTGATCGTCTCAACGCCGACCATTGCCGGGGCCAGTGCAGTTGACCGAGAGTTCGAGGCATCGGACCAGCGCCGTTACTTCGTGCCGTGCCCGCACTGCGCACAACGGCAGTGGCTGCGCTTCGAGCAATTGCGCTGGGAACGCGGTCAGCCCGAGACGGCTGCCTACATCTGTGAAGGCTGTGGTGAATCGATTGCCGAACACCACAAGACCTGGATGCTGGAGAACGGTCAGTGGCAGGCCTGCGCCCCAGAAAACGCCGGTCGTACCGCCGGGTTTCACCTGTCGAGTCTGTACAGCCCGGTGGGTTGGCGCAGCTGGATCGAGATTGCCCGGTCGTGGGAGTCGGCGGCCATGTCGGATTCCCGATCAGCCTCGGCGATGAAGACCTTCAAGAACACCGAACTGGGTGAGACCTGGGTCGAAGAGGGCGAGGCCCCCGATTGGCAGCGCCTGCTGGAACGTCGCGAGGACTACCGAATCGGCAGCGTGCCCGCAGGCGGCTTGCTGCTCACTGCGGGTGCCGACGTCCAGAAGGATCGCATCGAAGTCTCGGTCTGGGCCTTCGGGCGGGGCAAAGCAGCCTGGCTGGTCGAGCACCGGGTGCTGATGGGCGATACCGCCCGAACGGACGTCTGGTCGGCTCTCGCAAAGCTGATGGGCGAAACCTGGACCCACAGCAGCGGCTGCCAGCTGAGCCTGGCACGCATCGCCTTGGATACTGGCTACGCCACGCAGGAGGCCTATGCCTTTGTGCGCAGTGTGCGCGATGCCCGGCTTATGCCGATCAAGGGGATTGCTGGGGGCGCAGCACTGATCGGCACGCCGACCGCAGTGGACGCCACCGCCAGTGGCAAGAAGCTGCGCCGGGGCATCAAGGTGTTCCCCGTGGCCGGTGGCATTGCCAAGCTTGAGTTCTACAACAACCTGCGCAAAAGCGCGGAGGTGGCCGAGGACGGCACCACGCCGATCTACCCGGCCGGCTACGTGCACCTGCCCAAGGTCGATGCCGAATACCTGCAGCAACTCTGTGCCGAGCAGCTGATCACCCGGCGCGACCGCAACGGCTTTGCCCACCGCGAGTGGCAAAAGATGCGCGAGCGCAACGAGGCGCTGGACTGCTACGTGTATGCGCGTGCAGCGGCAGCCGCCGCTGGCCTGGACCGATTCGAAGACCGTCACTGGCAAGAGCTGGAAAAACAATTGGGCGAGAAATCGGCAGGAATTGATCCTCCAACCGACGCCATCACTACGGACACCCCCGAGGCCACCCGAGAACAACGGTTCGACGGTGGCCTCAGCACTTCTGGCAGCACAACACCGACTTCCCGCCGAGTGGTGCGCAGCCGATGGATGACCTGACATGACTTACACCCCTGAACATCTGCAAGCCTTGCGTGAAGCCTTGGCCAGCGGCGAGCACCGTGTGACCTACGAGGGCAAGAGCATCGAATACCGCAGCGTGGCTGATCTCAAGGTTGCGTTGGCCGAGGTCGAGGCCACCATCGCCCGTGATTCCGGCGCAGCGAAGTCACGCCAGATCCGCGTGACCACCAGCAAGGCGCTCTGATGGCCTGGCTCAAAAACCTTCGTCGCCGCATGTTGGGCGGCACGCCGGTCTATGACGGTGTCGGCGGTGGTCGCCGTGCCTTGGCCTGGATGCCGGGCAACCCAGGCGCGGTGGCTGCCTTGTCGTTGGCCCAGGACGAACTGCGAGCTAAAAGCCGTGACCTGGTACGTCGCAATGCCTGGGCTGCTGCCGGCATCGAAGCCTTCGTGGCCAATGCTATTGGCACCGGCATCAAGCCGCAGAGCATGGTGCAGGACCAAACCACCCGTGAAGCCATCCACAGCCTGTGGTGGGACTGGTGCGAGCAGGCCGATGCGGCTGGCCTGACCGACTTCTACGGTCTGCAGGCCTTGGCTACCCGGGCCATGCTCGAAGGCGGCGAAGCCCTGATCCGACTCCGCTACCGGCGAGTCGAAGATGGTCTACCAGTGGCACTGCAGATCCAGGTCCTGGAAGCTGAGCACCTGCCGACCACCATGAACCGCGATCTGGCCAGCGGAAATGTGATCCGTGCAGGTATTGAGTTCGACCGGCTCGGTCGTCGCGTGGCATACCACCTGTACCGCTCGCACCCCAACGACGGCCTGTTGGCCCCGATGTCCAGCCAGGGTGGGATGGACACCGTGCGTGTGGACGCCAGTGAAGTCATTCACCTGTTCCGACCCTTGCGCCCCGGCCAGATCCGAGGTGAGCCGTGGCTCACGCGGGCACTAGTCAAGCTCAATGAACTCGACCAATACGACGACGCCGAGCTGGTGCGCAAGAAGACCGCCGCGATGTTTGCGGGCTTCATCACCCGCATGGCCCCAGAAGACAACCTGATGGGCGAGTCGGCAGCCGATGCGAATGGCGTGGCACTGGCCGGCATGGAGCCCGGCACGCTGCAGATCCTGGAGCCTGGGGAGGACATCAAGTTCTCGGCGCCGGCCGATGTCGGATCGTCGTATGCCGAATTCATGCGCCAGCAGTTCCGGGCGGTGGCGGCCGCCATGGGCATCACCTACGAGATGCTCACCGGCGACCTGACGCAGGTGAACTACTCGTCGATTCGGGCAGGCTTGCTGGAATTCCGCCGTCGCTGCGAAGCCTTGCAGCATGGGGTGATCGTGCACCAGCTGTGCCGACCCATCTGGCGCGCCTGGATGGATCAGGCGGTGCTCGAAGGAGCGTTGGATCTACCCGGTTACCGCAATGACCGCCGCACCTACCAGGCCGCCAAGTGGATCCCGCAGGGCTGGAGTTGGGTCGATCCGCAAAAGGAATTCAACGCCATGAAGCTGGCCATTCGCGCTGGCCTCATGAGCCGATCGGAAGCCATCTCCGGTAATGGCTACGACGCCGAAGACGTGGATCGGGAAATCGCAGCCGACAACGCCCGGGCCGATGCACTGGGCTTGGTCTTTGACTCCGATGCCCGGCATGACCAGGCGCCGACGGTTGTGCCGGCAGAGGCAAGCGACGAACAGAACAACGATCCACAGACCGCTGAGTCTGGAGATGTGCCACCCAACAACCAGGACCCTCAACCATGACTTACCTTGCCTCCCGCTTGTTCGGGACGCCCTTACTCATCCATCGCCCCAAGCTGGACGTGATCTTGTCCGTGGTCGGCCAGCGTATCGGCATGGCCGATGTGCCTGCGATGCCCATGATGGACATGGCCGCTTTCCAACGCGCCCCGCTGGCCGCCGCCCCCGAGGGCATTGCCGTGATCCCGATCCACGGATCAATGGTGAAGCGCTCACTCGGCGTGGAAGCCGCCTCGGGCCTGACTTCTTATGGCGATATCGCCGCCATGCTCGATGCGGCCCTGGCAGATCCCCAGGTCAGCGGCATCTTGCTCGACATCGACTCGCCTGGTGGCGAGGCCTCGGGCAGTTTCGAGTTGGCCCGCCGTGTGCGCGAAGTGGCCGCCCAGAAGCCCGTCTGGGCAGTCGCTAATGACGCGGCGTACTCGGCCGCCTATGCCATTGCGGCCAGTGCCCAGCGTCTGTTCGTGACAGAGACAGGCGGCGTCGGCTCCATCGGTGTGATCGCCCTGCATGTTGATCAGTCGGTCAAGGATGCCAAGGAGGGCTACCACTTCACCGCGATCACGGCAGGCGCCCACAAGAACGACTACTCACCGCACGAGCCCTTGTCGGATGCGGCCAAGACCGAACTGCAGGGCGAGGTCGATCGGCTCTACGCCATCTTCACCGAGCACGTGGCCGCCATGCGCAGCCTGGATCTCGATGCCGTGCGCGCCACTGAGGCAGGGCTGTACTTCGGCAGCAACGCCGTGGCCCAGGGGCTTGCCGATGGCGTCCAGACGCTGGAGGCCACCCTCAGCCAATTCCACCTATTTCTCAACGCCCGTAACCATTCGCCGTCTCAGGTGCGGGGCGTCATCCGTGCTGAGGCGGCACTTCCCCACAAGGAGATTTCCATGCCTGACCCCCAGGACACCCTTCAAAACCCCGTGGCCGACACCATCGATATGGCCGAAGCAGAAAAACGGGTCGCAGACGCCAAGCGCGAAGTCACCCAAACCGCCCAAGCGATTGCCGAGCTGTGCCTGTTGGCTGGCTGTCCCGACCGTGCTGCCGAGTTCATCGCTGCTGGCAAATCCCAGGCCGATGTACGCCGCGCACTGATCGATGCCCGTGCCGCGCAATCCGAGTCTGCTGACATCCGCTCCACGATCACCGTGGATGCGGGCACCCAGTCTCTGGATCGCCCTGAGACCTCGCCCATCGTGGCGGCCGTCAAGAAACTCACCGCCCAAGCTTGAGAAAGGAATCCGTCATGCCCGCCATCACTGAAGCCAACAACCTTGGCGATCTCTTGAAGTACGAAGCCCCCAACCGCTATTCGCGCGATGTTGCCACCATCGCCGCCGGCCAGAACCTGCCCCTTGGCACGGTGCTCGGTTGCAATGCCAGCGATGGCAAGCACTACGCCATCGACCCAGCGGCCACCGACGGCACCGAGTCCGCCATTGGTGTGTTGGCCAATGCGATCGATGCCACCAACGCTGACCGGTCTGATGCCATCCTGATCGCCCGCCACGCCATCGTCGCCAAGACCGCCCTGGTCTGGCCGATTGCCCTCACTGGTGCACAGCGCACTGCTTACGAGCAGCAACTGGCCGAACGTGGCGTGCTGGTGCGTGAGAGTGCGTAAAGCCTGCCACTGATCCGCCTGTTACCCAACCCATTCATCCCCTCGAACCCGCCTGGCCGTCTGGCTTGCGCGGGTTTCGTCATTCTTGGAGCCCCACATGCAGAACCTTTTTGCCAACCCGGCCTTCAGCATGGCCAACCTCACGGCTGCCATCAACCTGGTGCCCAACCGCTACGGCCGGCTGGAAGACCTGAACCTGTTCCCGGCCAAGCCCACGCGGTTTCGGCAAATCATCATCGAAGAGCGCAACGGCGTCTTGAACCTGCTGCCCACCATGCCCCCAGGCTCGCCTGGCACCGTGGGCACGCGTGGCAAGCGCAAGGTCCGATCCTTCGTCATCCCCCACATCCCGCACGACGACGTGGTGCTGCCCGAAGAGGTCCAGGGCATTCGTGCCTTTGGGTCGGAAACTGAGCTGGAAACCCTGGCCGGTGTGCTGGCCCGGCACCTGGAGACCATGCGTAACAAGCACGCGATCACGCTGGAGCACCTGCGCATGGGCGCCTTGAAGGGCGAGATCCTGGATGCCGATGGCTCGACCATCTACAACCTCTACGACGAGTTCGGCATCGACGCCACCACCCTGTCGTTGGGCCTGGCGGATGCCAAGACCAATGTGCGCAACAAGTGCGTCAAGGTCCTCGGCGAAATGGAAAAAGCCCTCCAGGGCGAATTCATGACCGGCGTGCGTTGCCTGTGCTCTCCGTCCTTCTTCGAGGCCCTGACCAGCCACGCCAACGTGGTGGAGTCCTACTCCCGTTTCCAGGAAGGCGCCTGGCTGCGCGAAGACGTGCGCACCGGCTTTACCTACGGCGGCATCACGTTTGAGGAGTACCGGGGCCAGGCCAGCTCGGCCGACGGCACGGTGCGCAAGTTCATCGCGGACGGTGAAGCGCATTGCTTTCCCGTGGGCACGGTGGACACCTTCGGCACCTATTTCGCGCCAGCGGACTTCAACGAAACGGTCAACACCCTCGGGCAGCCGGTCTACGCCAAGCAGGCGCCGCGCCAGTTCGAACGGGGCACTGACCTGCACACGCAGAGCAACCCGCTGCCCATGTGCCACCGCCCGGGTGTGCTGATCAAGCTGACGACTTGATTCATGCAAGCAGCCTTTGAGCGTGCGGTCTCCCGTCTGTTTGCCCGGTTGGGAGTGCCTGGCACCTACCGGCTGGCCGATGGCCGAGAAATCGCCACCCGGTTCATTGCCAAGCAGGCCGATATCGTCGAGTCCTTTGGCGACACGCGCCTAGCTCTGGCGACCCACCGCTTGGATGTGATGGCCCGCGATGTGATGTCGCCCCGCGAGGGGGAACGCTTCACCGTCGCTGGCCAGACCTATCAGGTGGTGGGTGAGCCATTGGCGGACCGCGATCGCCTGACCTGGACTCTGACCGGAGCACCGGTATGAGGCTGATCGCCGCCTTGTCCGGCGAGTTGGACCAAATGCTGGCGGAAGAGGTGCGCATTGCCGAACAGGCGGTGACGCAGTCCATAAGCGAAGCCACCGATGGTCTCAAAACCGAACTGCGCAGCCAGATCACAGGGGCTGGCATGGGTCAGCGCCTGGCCAACACCTGGCGTGGTGAGGTCTACCCCAAGGGCCAGATGAGCATCAAGGCGGCGGGCCTGGTCTACAGCCGAGCACCCGAAGTGGTCGGTGCCCATGACCAGGGCGCAACCATCCGCTCCAAAGACGGCTTCTGGCTGGCGATCCCGCTACCCGCTGCTGGCAAAGGCCCGCGCGGCAAACGCATGACCCCCGGCCTATGGGAAAAACTCCGCGACCAGCGTCTGCGCTTCGTCTACCGTCGTGGCAAGCCCTCGCTCCTTGTGGCCGAAAACCAGCGCGCCCGCCAAGGCCAACGCGGTGGCTTCTCTTCCGCCTCACAAAATGCACAAGCGACAGGCCGAGGGCTGGTGACAGTGCCCATGTTCCTGCTCGTACCCCAAGTGACCCTGAAGAAGAAATTCGACATCGGCAGCAGCTCGCGCCGGTGGATCAGCACGCTGGCCCTTCGCATTGCCAACCGTTTCGATGAAGCCGACCGCAAAGGGGCAACTTCATGAGCCAACGTGAAAACGCCATCGGCGCACTGTTCGCCGTGCTCGGCCAGCTGTCCCTGGGTACCTCAGGCACCACGGTCAAGCGCAACGCCGCCTTGCCCGAACGCATCGCTGACCACGCCATGGCCATCTTGCGTGATGGCGAGATGGGCGAGCCAGAGGTGTCGCTCTCACCGCTGACTTACCACTGGCAGCATCAGGTGGCCATCGAACTGTTTGTCGCTGATCCGGATGCCGCTGCGCGTGATGCCCGCATGGACGGTCTGTTGCTTGAACTGGCTGCCCTGATCGAAGCCGACCGAACCCTTGGCGGTGTCATCGAGTACGCCGAGATCGGCCCGCCCAAATTCGACGAACTGGCGCCCGACGGCAGCAGCGGCATCAAGGCCTGCCTGCTGCCCGTGGTCCTGCACTACAGCAGTGCCGGGCCGCTTAGCTGATCCGTCGCCACCCGTTTCGACACCCATTCACATCCATTTCTGCAAGGAGTCATCATGGCCCGTGCTTACGGCGCGAACGCCAGCCTCTTGGCCGCGTTCGAAACCACTTACGGCAGCAACCCGGTGGGCGACTACTGGAAGCTGCCCTTTGTATCCACCACCCTCGGCTCTGAGCAGGGGCTGATTGCCAATGACCTGATCGGTCTGGGCCGCGACCCCAGTGCCCCGATCCGCGACGTGATCAAGGTCGAGGGCGACATCGTCGTGCCGATCGACGTGCGCAATATTGGCATCTGGCTCAAGGCCCTGCTGGGCGATGCCAGCACCAGTGGCTCTGGCGTTGTCACTCACACGTTTACGTCCGGTAAACCGAGCTTACCCAGCCTCACGCTGGAAACCGGCCTGCCGGATATCCCGGCCTGGTTTGTGGCCTCGGGCGGCATGGTCAACAGCCTGCAGGTGGGCTTTGCGCGCTCTGGCGCGGCCAATGCCACCGTGGGACTGATCGCCCAGGGCGAGGCCAAACAAGCTGCCACCCTGGACGCGACCCCCGCCAGCCGCGATCTGATCCGTTTCAATCAATTCCAAGGCTCCATCAAGCAAGGCGGGGCGGCGCTGGGCAACGTGGTCTCGGCGCAGCTGACGTACTCCAACAACCTCGAGCGCATCGAGACCATCCGCTCCGACGGCAAGATCGACGGCGCCGATCCGACAGTGGCCAGCCTCACCGGCAACCTGGAGGTGCGCTTTGCCGACACCACGTTGATCGATGCCGCTACCAACAACACGCCGCTGGAACTGACCTTCGGCTACGCCATCGATGCCGATCGGCGATTGACCTTCATCGCCCATGAGGTCTACCTGCCCAAGCCCAAGCTCTCCATTTCTGGCCCCGGTGGCATCCAGGCCACCTTCGAGTGGCAAGCCGCTAAGGCCGCTGGGGTGGCGCGCATGTTCACCGTCGAACTGGTGAACGACGTCACCTCCTACTGATTTCTTCGAGGTCTCTCATGATCAAACTGAATCTTCCGCGTGAGCCGCACTGGATCACGCTGGCCGCCGGTGTGCGCCTGCAGGTCCGCCCCGCCACCACCGCGCTCGTCATGGCCGCTCGCCATGCCGCCTCCAAAGTGGCGGGTACCGACACGGCTGCCGCTGGCGAGCGCACCGCCACCCTCATCACTGAACTGGCGCAGCTGGCGGTGCTCGCCTGGGAAGGCGTGGCCGACGACAAAGGTAAGCCCGCCGCCGTCACCTCCGAGGGCGTGGCCGCTTTGATGGAGCACTGGCTGCTGGCAGACGCCTTCGAGCGCGAATACCTCGCTGGCCTTTACGCCCTGGATGCCGAAAAAAACGCCTGAAGGCCCGCACCGCCTGGCACTTCGGTGGCGGGCCGAGTTATTGCCAGGCTTGCCCTGACCCCTGCACAGAGTGTCCGTACACCATGAACGCCCCCCAAAGCCTGGACGGCTGGCAAGCCGCCAGTGCGATTGAAGTCTGTGCCAGTCAGTTGCGCATGGCGCAGGGCCGCGTGGTCGGGCTGGATCTGAACGCGTGGATGCTGGCCTGTGAGAGCACTGGGCTGGACAAGGCCACGGCCATCGATCTGTTCCCGGCCGTCGAGGCGGGCCTGATGAGCACATTTCATAACGACGACTGATTTCCTTCCCCTGATCCGAGGCTTTCCTATCCATGGCTGAACACAAGCTCTCCATCCGCCCGTCCGTGGTCGACAGAGTCAAGGCCAAGGCCGAGCTGTCCGAGATTGGCGAGAAGAG
>Ga0255274_1000052_pt1 | contig 17543 bp, 14 predicted proteins | sample AtltaT_4_FD_183673 | JGI IMG/M metagenome (GOLD analysis project Ga0255274, IMG submission 183673) | Metatranscriptome of freshwater microbial communities from Altamaha River, Georgia, United States - Atl_Colum_RepB_8h (Metagenome... | ecosystem: Environmental > Aquatic > Freshwater > River... | reverse complement strand
GGTGGGTGCCGCCGCTGGTGGGCGCCCTGCTCAAGAACGAGCAAGATGTGACCTTGTTCGAAAAGCTGGTCTTCATGAACCAGCGCAACCGCTGAGATCCATGGCTTTTGTGGCCCCGCTCACGCTCGAAGGCCGCCATGTGCGGCTGGCGCCCCTGCAGGCCTCGCACCACGACGACCTGTGCGAAGCTGTGCGCGATGGCGAACTCTGGAACCACTGGTACACCGCCATCCCCACGCCCGAAGGCATGGCCGCCGAAATTGCACGCCGCCTGCAGTTGCAGGCACAGGGCAGCATGTGCGCGTTTGCCGTGATGGACCCGGGCACCGGCAAAGCCGTGGGCATGACCACCTACATGAACATCGACGCCACCCACCGCCGTGTTGAAATCGGCTCGACCTGGTACCGCCAGGGCGTGCAGCGCACCCCGCTCAACACCGAAGCCAAGCGCCTCTTGCTGGCCCATGCCTTTGAGCAACTGGGTTGCATCGCGGTGGAGTTCCGCACCCACTTCTTCAACCACCAGAGCCGCCGTGCCATCGAACGCCTGGGCGCCAAACTGGACGGCGTGCTGCGCAGCCACCAGATCAACCCACACCCTCTGGCGGCTGGCGCACTGAGGGACACCTGCGTCTACAGCATCATCGCCAGCGAATGGCCCAATGTGAAAGCCCACCTGGACCATCAGCTCTCGCGCCCCAGGATCTGAAGGAGCCGGCATGCTGATCGATTTTTTCTACACCCTTCGCGCCGCCAAGGTCCCGGTGTCGGTGCGCGAATACCTCACGCTGCTCGAAGCACTGCAGGCCAATGTGGTCGGCCCGGCGTCCGACGCCTGCAGCATGGACGACTTCTACCACCTCAGTCGCACCGTGCTGGTCAAGGACGAGAAGCACTTCGACAAGTTCGACAAGGCTTTCGGCGCCTATTTCAAGGGCGTGGAGATGCTGACCGACTTCACCAAGGAAGTGCCCTTGGACTGGCTCGAGCAGATCCTGAAAAAAGAGCTGACGCCCGAGCAGAAGGCGGCCATCGAGAAGATGGGCTGGGACGAGCTGATGGAAACGCTCAAGAAGCGCCTGGAAGAGCAAAAAGAACGCCACGAGGGTGGCAACAAGTGGATCGGCACCGGCGGCACCTCGCCCTTTGGCAACGGCGGCTACAACCCGCAGGGCATCCGCATCGGCGGCAAGGGTGGCAACAAAAGCGCCGTCAAGGTCTGGGACCAGCGCGCCTACCGTGACTACGACGACAGCCAGGAGCTGGGCACGCGCAACATCAAGGTCGCGCTGCGCCGCCTGCGCCGCTTTGCGCGCGAAGGCTCGCCCGACGAGCTGGACCTGGACGGCACCATCCGCAAGACCGCGGCCAATGCCGGTTACCTGGACATCCTGATGCGGCCCGAGCGGCACAACAACGTCAAGGTGCTGCTCTTGATGGACGTGGGTGGCACCATGGACGAACACATCGCCCGCGTGGAAGAAATGTTCTCGGCCGTGAAAGCCGAGTTCAAGCACCTGGAGTACTACTACTTCCACAACTGCGTCTACGACTTCATGTGGAAGAACAACAAGCGCCGCTTCTCCGAGAAGTTCGCCACCTGGGACATCCTGCGCAAGTACAACAAGGACTACAAGCTGATCTTCATCGGGGACGCCACCATGAGCCCCTACGAGATCCTGCAGCCCGGCGGCAGCGTGGAGTACAACAACGAGGAGGCCGGCGCCGAGTGGTTGCAACGGCTTACACACGCGTTTCCCAAATACGCCTGGATCAACCCCGAACCGCAAGGCGTGTGGCAGTATCGGCAAAGCATCGCCATCGTGCAGCAACTCATGAGCCAGCGCATGTTCCCGCTCACGCTCAAGGGGCTGGAGGATGCGATGAGATTGCTGAGCAAGTGAAACGGGCCCACCACGATTTTCTGAGCTTTCTTTGCCTGCAGACCCGCCCACGGGTCTGGCGTCTGTGGCTGTGCTGCGCTCTGGTGGCACTGGTCCTGCCGGCAGCGGCCGAAACGGTCCCCGAGGAGGGCACCGAGCTGGCCGGCACCGCCTTTGCCCTGCAAGTGCAGGCGCCCCGGGCGCTGCAGCAACTGCTGCTGCAACACCTGGAGCTGCAGCGCTACAGCAACCTCAATGACCTCGACGAAACAGAGCTACAGCGCCTGCTGGCCGCCGCCGATGTGCAGGCGCGCGAACTGCTGGCGACCCGGGGCCACTTTGCTCCCCGGCTGCAGTGGCAGACCGAGGCCGCAACACAGCCGGGCCCGCGCTGGCAGCTGCGGCTGCTGGTCGAGCCGGGGTCGGTGGCCCATGTCCGGGAGGTGCGCTGGCACTTTCTGGGCCACATCCAGGACAACGACACCCACGCCGCGCAACGCCAGGCCCTGCAAAAAGACTGGCTGCTTCCGGCGGGCCAACCGTTCAGCCAGGATGCCTGGAGCCAAGCCAAGGCCCAGGCCCTGCAGCAACTGACGGCCGAGCACTACCCCCTGGGCCGTTGGACGCATACCGAAGCGCAAGTGGACGCGCAGCAGCACAGCGTCGTCCTCGAGCTCACGCTGGACTCCGGTCCCGAAGTGTTTTTGGGTCCATTGCTCATCAGCGGCCATGAGCGCTACAGCCTGGAGCAGGCCCGGCGGCTGGCCAACCTGCCGCCGGGGCGCCCCTACCGCCAGAGCGACCTGCTGCAGGCCCAGCAGCGGCTGGTGCTCAGCGGTTTTTACGATGCTGTGTTCATCGAGCCGGACACCGACGGCCCCCCCGAGGCCATGCCCGTGCGCATCGAGCTGCGCGAAGCCCTGCGCCAACGCTGGCAGCTGGGAGTGGGCGTGCGCAGCGACACCGGCCCGCGCCTGACGCTCGAGCACACCCAGCACCGCATGCCCGGGCTGGACTGGCGTGCTGTCACCAAGCTCTCCGTTGACCGGGTACTGCAAAGCGCCAGCGTGGAACTGCTCTCGCCGCACGACGAGGCGCTGTGGCGCTGGGGCCTGTCGGCCAGACTCGACCATCAGAAATTCGAGGGTTACGAAGTCATCAGCCAGCGCCTGCGTGGCGGCCGCAGCCAGACTGGCGAACGCAAGGACCGCAGCTACTACCTGCAGTACGACAACGCCCAGACCACCGGCCTGCTGACCGACACACGCAACGCGGTCAGCGCCCACCACGCCTGGACCTGGCGCCGCTTTGACAGCCTGCCCTTTCCCAGCCGCGGCTGGGGCCTGGGTCTGGAGCTGGGCGCCGGCCTGACACTGGGCGAGTCGCGCGTGCCCTACACACGCAGCCTGGCCAAGGCGCTGTGGCTGCTGCCCATAGGCGAGCAGGGCCACCGCCTGTCGTTGCGCGGTGAAGCTGGCGCCGTAGCCACCCGCAACGCCGACAACATTCCGGTCACCCAGATGTTTGTGGCCGGTGGCGAACACAGCGTGCGCGGCTATGCGCCGGGCAGTATCGGCGTGGCCGGCCCCACCGGTCTGACCACGGCAGGCCGCTACCTGCTGATCGGCAGTGCCGAATGGGTCACGCCAATCCGCCGGCAGGGCAGGCGCAGTGACTGGGAGAGCGTGCTCTTCGTGGACTCGGGTGCGGTCAGCAACACCCCCGGACAATGGCAGCCGGCCACCTCCATCGGCGTGGGTGCGCGCTGGCGCAGCCCGGTCGGCCCGCTGGAAATCGACCTGGCCCGCGCCCTGCAGACCCAGCGCTGGCGCCTGCACATCAGCATAGGGTTCCGTTTCTGATGACCGACGTCCCCACACCCGCCGCGCCTGCACGCCCCCGTCACTGGCGGCGCGCCACAGCCGCGCTCGGCCTGCTGGCAGCACTGGCCGCCAGCGGATGGTGGTGGAGCGGCCGCGAGGGGTCGCTTGCCACCGGCCTGCAACTGGCCAGCACCCTGCTGCCCGAAGGCATGGCGCTGCAGACTAGCGGTGTGCAGGGCAGCCTGCGCCGGGGCGGACGCATCGACACGCTGCAATGGCGGCAGGACGGTCTGCACCTGCAGTTGCAGGTGCTGGAATTGCAGCTGGACATGGGCCGTCTGTGGCAGGGACAGCTGCCGCTTGAGCATGTGCGGCTGGGTCGCCTCGAGGGCGAGCGCCAGACAGCACCAACAGCGACGGCGCCGATCACCCAATGGGTCTGGCCCCTGCCAATGGCGCTGGTCTGGCAGATCGACCACCTGCACTGGCGCAATGGCACCACGCTCGAAGCCAGCGCCCTGCAAGGCCATTACCGCTTTGATGGCCAACAACACCAGCTGCAGCTCGACCACATGCAATGGACACAGGGCCACTACAGCGCACAGCTGCAACTGCAGGCCCGGGCGCCCATGGACCTGCAGGTCCGGTTGCAGGGCGAGCTGACGCTGCCGACGGAACGCGGCACCCCTCACAAGCTGCAGGCCCAGGCCAGCCTGCAGGGGCCGCTGGCTGGCCCGCAAGCCCGGCTGGCACTGCAGGCACAACTGTCTGGCACACAGCCCGATGCAGGCCCGGGCGCCACCCCCGACAGCGCCCCGCAGCTGGCGCTGCAGGGCGTGCTGCTCCCACAGGCCACCCAGCCCGTCTCCGAATTGCAGGCGCAGTTGCGCCAGCTCGACCTGGCCATGCTGTGGCCAGGTGCACCGCAGACGCAGCTGGACGGCCATGTCCAGGCGCGCCCCGAAGCAGCGGGCTGGCGTCTCGAGGTGGACCTGCGCAACCGTCTGACCGGCGCCTGGGACCAGGGCCGCATCCCCTTGCAGCAACTGCAGGGCCAACTGCTGCATGGTGCAAGCGGCTGGGAGTTACCGACACTGCTGGCCCGCTGGCCTGGTGGTGGCGCGCAAGGCGCGGGCCGCTGGCAGACCGGCGACTGGCAAGGCAACTGGCAGATCGAACGCCTGCAACCCGGACAGTGGCTGAAATCCCTGCAAGGGCCGGCCCTCAGTGGCCAGGTGCGGGCAGAGCACAAGGCGAGCGACGGCCTGCATCTGGCGGTGCAACTGCACCCCGATGCCGTGCCTGCGCCACCCGCCACTGCCGTGGCCAGCACACGCGAAGCCAGCCATGCGCGCGCCGGGCTGGACGCCCAGGCCCGCTGGCACCAGGGCCGCTGGAGCGTGCCACGGCTCGAGTTGCACTGGGCCGGAGCGCACCTGCAGGCCGAGGGCCAATGGCAGCCCGAAGCGCAAGCGCTGCTGGCCCGGGCGCAATGGCAATTGCCGGGACTGAACGGGCAACTGGACGGACAACTCTCGCCAAGCCAGGGCCGGGGCCAGTGGCTGCTCGCGGTACAGGACGCCATGCGCCTGCGCGCCTGGGTGCAGGGCTGGCCCAACCTGAAGCAGTCCCTGCCCGACTGGGCGCTTCCCACCGCGATGCAGGCCGAAGGCCAGTGGCAAGGTGGCTGGACTGGCGACGGCCTGCAACTGCAGGCCCGCCTGGCCTCGCCCCGGCTGAACCTGAGCACCCAGGCCACATTGGCGCAGCAGCCGGGCAACGGCCTGTGGCGCGGTCAAATCCGCCAACTGCAGCTGGACTGGCCCGAACGCGCGGGTGCGGCCGCACCACAGCAGTTGCAATTGCAGCTGCAAACGCCGCTGGACTGGCAGTGGCAACCCCATGCCCAAGGCTTGCAATGGCAAGCCCAGCGCTGGGTCCTGCAGGGCCTGGACCAGACGGCGGCCTTGGCCATTGGGCCAGGGCAATGGCGGGCGCCACTGCGCGCCGGTAGCCTGCCCACGCTGCGACTGCAGGCCAGTGTCAGTCAGCTGCCACTGCAGTGGGCACAGCTGTCCGGCTGGCGCCCGCCCAGCGGCAACCTGCTGCTGCAGGGCCAACTGGAGCTGCAGCTCGATGCGCAGCAGCCTCCTCGGCTGCTGGCGCGCCTGGAGCGCAGCAGCGGCGATGTGCAACTGGGCGGTGATCTGCCCGGCACGCCACGCATCCAGGCCGGCCTGCGCGCCGCCCGCGCGCTGCTACAAGTCGAGGGCGAACAGGCGCGCCTGACGCTGGACTGGGACAGCGCCCAGGCCGGCCAACTCGAAGCACGGATGCAAAGCCGGCTGAACACCAGCTTGCTGGACTCGCTGGAGACCCTGTGGCCTGCCAATGCTCCGCTATCGGGACAAGTCCAGGCGCGCCTGCCCCGTGTCGGGGCATGGGCCTGGCTGGCCCCGCCGGGCTGGCGCGTACAGGGGTCGATGGACGCGAATTTCCAGCTGGCCGGTACGCGTGCGCAGCCTCAATGGACCGGCACGCTGCAGGCCGACAACCTGGCGGTGCGCTCTGCGGTCGAAGGCATTGAATTCCGCCAGGGCCAACTGCGCGCGCGCTTACAGGAGCAGCAGGTGCTGCTCGATGAGCTGCGTCTGCTGGGGGCCGGTGATCAGGGGGGCGAAGTCTCGGCACAGGGCCAGGTGCGCTGGCTGCCCCATGCCGGTAACCTGCTGCAGGCGGTGCAAATGGACCTGCAGATGCAGGCCAAAGGGCTGCGCCTGAGCAACCGCGCCGACCGCCGCCTGAGCGTGTCGGGCCAGGTGAATGCGCGTCTGGCACAAGGGCAGATGCAGCTGCGCGGCCAGCTGCAAGCCGATTCGGCGCAATTCATCCTGCCCGACGGCAGCACACCGACGCTGGACAAGGATGTGCACATCCTGGGCCGCCCGACGCCAGCTGCAGGAGCGACACAGGCGCTGAGCGGATCACTCATGCCCACGCCCGATGTGCAGGTGCTCTTCAACCTGGGGCCCGACTTCCTGCTGCATGGCCAGGGCCTGACCACCCGCCTGACGGGCGAAGTGCAGTTGAGCAGCAGCGCCGCCACCGGGGGGCAGCCACGCCTGGTGGGCCAGGTGCGCACCGAGGGCGGCCGCTACCAGGCCTGGGGCCAGTCCCTGAACATCGAGCGTGGCCTGCTGCGCTTTGTCGGACCCTACGACAACCCGGGGCTCGACATCCTGGCACTGCGCCCCAACCTCGGGCAGGCGGTTGGCGTGCAGGTCAGCGGAACCGTGCAGAACCCTCGCATCCGACTGTATGCGGATCCAGACATGCCCGATGCCGACAAGCTCGCCTGGCTGGTGCTCGGCCGCTCGCCCGCAGCAGGCGGTGCCGAATCGGCCGTGCTGCAACAGGCCGCACTGGCCCTGCTCAGCAGCAACGGCAAAACCCTGGGGGGCGAGCTGGCCAGCGCCCTGGGCTTTGACGAAATCTCGCTGGGCAGCCGCAGCACCACCACCGCCGCGGGCACCACGGCCACTGGCACCACCGTCATGCTGGGCAAACGCCTGTCCAAAGACTTTTATCTGGCTTATGAAAGCAGCGTCAGTGGCGCCTTCGGCAACCTGTTCATCTTCTACGACCTCTCGCGCAAGCTGTCGCTGCGCGCGCAGACCGGCGAAATCAACGCGCTGGACCTGATCTGGTCAATCCGCCACGACTGAAGCCGCCAAAGCCACAGCGGGGCCCCGCTTACAATAAGGTTGGCCCGCCGCCGTAGTTCAATGGATAGAACGAGCGCCTCCTAAGCGCTAGATACAGGTTCGATTCCTGTCGGGGGCGCCACAGTCTTCGCGGCGACAGCGTTAGTGGCAGCGCTTCCTATCATGGCGCCATGAAATACGCCGCCCCCCAACTCCTCACTTTCGCAGCGCAACTGTTGCAATCTGCCGGCCTGTCGCAGGACAAGGCGCAGGCCGTGGCCGATGTGCTGCTCGAAGGCGATCTGCTCGGTCACACCACCCACGGCCTGGCCTTGCTGGCACCGTACCTGAGCGAGCTGGCCTCGGGCGGCATGCGCAAGGATGGCGCGCCCTTGGTGGTGTCCGACCGACCGGCCGCCGTGACCTGGGACGGCCAGCGTCTGCCCGGCCCCTGGCTGGTGCTGCAGGCGATCGAGCTGGCAGCCTCGCGTGCTGCCGTACAGGGCACCTGCACGGTGGTGATCCGCCGCAGCCACCACATCGCCTGTCTGGCCGCTTACCACCAGCGCGTGACCGAGCGGGGCCTGATGCTGCTGCTGCATTGCTCCGACCCGAACGCGGCCAGCATTGCGCCATTTGGCGGGCTCGATCCGGTGTTCACCCCCAACCCCATGTCGGCCGGACTGCCGACCTCCGGCCTGCCGATCGTGATGGACGTGTCCACTTCGGCCACAACCAATGGCCTGACCAACCGCCTGCACAAGGAAGGCGGGCTGCTGCCTGCAGATTGGGTGATGGATGGCCAGGGCCAGCCGGGACGTGACCCGGCCGTGCTGTTCAGGGAGCCCAAGGGCACCATCCTGCCGCTGGGCGGCATCGACTCCGGGCACAAGGGTTATGCGCTCAGCTGCATGGTCGAAGCCCTCACCGGGGGCCTGTCCGGCCATGGGCGCGCAGATGCCCCCGAGGGCTGGGGCGCCAGCGTGTTCCTGCAGGTGATCGACCCAGAGGCCTTTGCCGGGCTGGCGGCCTTTCAGACCCAGATGGACGAGGTCGTACGGCGCAGCCACGCCTCGCGGCCGGCTCAGCCAGGAGGCGCGGTCCGCATGCCGGGTGAGCGGGGCCTGACCCTCAAGGCCGGGATGCGCCAGCAAGGCGTGGCGCTGTACCCGAACATCATGCCGATGCTGCAGCCCTGGGCCGAACAGTTCGGTCTGGCCATGCCCCAGCCGCAGTGAACCGATGACCTGACTGCCAGCTCAGTGCAGCGACAGCGCCGGGTTGATGTAGGACTCCAGCTGCTGGATCTGGAACTGCTGGTCCTCGATGATGGTCTTGACCAGGTCCCCGATGGACAGCATGCCCACCAGTTCGCCCTGGTCCAGCACTGGCAGGTGGCGGATGCGCTTTTCGGTCATCAGGCCCATGCAGTCGAGCACCGAGTCCTTGATGTCGGCGCAGAAGACCTTGGCCGTCATGATGTCGCCGATTTCGGTGACCGCGGAGGTCAGGCCCTTGAGTGCCACCTTGCGGGCGTAGTCACGCTCTGAAAAAATGCCCACCACCTCGCCATCGCTGACCACCGGCAGGGCGCCGATGTTGTAGGCTGCCAGCACCTCCAGCGCCACCAGCACCGAATCGCCGGGCCTGATCGTGATGATCTCGCGCGGCTTGCTCTCCAGAATTTGTGCAATCGTCTTCATCGCATGCCTCCAGTACCGGTTGAACATGCCTGCATGCTAGGACGGCTCGCTGCGGAATGCAATCCGAAGCAAAACCCTGATTTTTTCACGCGATCACCAGCGCACCGGACCAGGCTGGACCAGCCTGTGCAAGGCCTGCTGAAACCCGACAGGCCAGTGGCGCGGAGCCGAATGCTCATCCACCGTGTACCTGTGCCCGGCGGGCAGCGTGTGCAGCTGAAGACCCAGCATTTCGATTTGTTCATCGGCCTGGAGCTCGTCCATGTTCGTGCGCACCTGCGACGGATCGACCAGCGTGACCACGCCTTGGCCGATGACTTCGATGGCCTGACCGCGTTCGACAACCAGTGCAGTGTCTTCGTCGATGCCCACGCCCAGCAAATCAGGGCGCCGCGCCAGGGCAGTCAGCAGGCGCGCCAGACGCCGACGCTCGGAAAAGTGCTGATCCACCACCGCAGCCGGTAGCAAACCCAGGCCAATGTCGGTGTCAATCGCATCCTTACGAGGGCGCAGCAGGGCTGGCCCCTGCGAAATCATGTGGCGCGACATCACAGCGGCACCTGCGCTGGTGCCACCGATGCAGCAGCCACCAAAATGAAAGGCCTGGTGCAGGGCTCCGAGCACAGGTGTTTCCCAGATGGCCGCCATCAGGCGCGATTGGTCCCCACCGCTCATGAAGACGCCGTTGGCATGCAGGATTTCGTTGACCAGTCCGTCAGCAAATGCGCTCTCGCGGTCACGCAGAGGCAGCACGGCAAAATCCTGCGCGCCCATTTCGGCAAAAGCATGGGCGTAGCTTTGCGCCACCACCTCGGGCACCCCGCTGGCCGCCGTGATGAGGCGAATGCGCGACCTGGGGCCGCCGGAATAATCGATGAATCTGCGCAGAATCACACGGTCCTGCAGGCGGTCCTCGGCCCCGCCCACGATCACCAGGCGCGCACTGCGGTTGCTGTGCGCAGCCAGGGGCAGCGAAGCGGTTGCCAGCGCGGCCATCAGAAAATCACGTCGTAACATGGCCGGCACTATAGCCAGATCACGCCCCGGTTTCGGGGCGTCGCAGCTCAGAAAGCCTCTTTTTCCGCTTCGAGGTAAGCCAGGCTGGTGTACTTGCCGATGTTGCCGTCAAAACCCTGCATGGTTTTGGCACGCGTGGCCACCCGGGGGTCGCGCAGCACCATGGCCTTGGCTTCGGACTCGCTCTTGCCGTCCTTGACGGCCTGCAGGCAGTTGTCCCAGATGCCGGCCATGAAATCGCCGTAGGTCTTGAGCAGGTCCTTGCGGGCCTCGCCATGGCCGGGCACCCACAGCTGTTCACCTGCGGCCTTCTGCAGTGCCTCGTAGTATTTGAAGGTGCCGGGGTAGGAGCCATCGTCGATGTTGGCAATGCGGTTGCTCATGGCGATATCGCCGACCATGGTCACCTTGTCCTCCACCACTTCGACACACAGATCCGAGGGCGTGTGCGCCTTGCCGTAGTGGTGCATGCGGAGTGTCGTGTCACCAAAGCGGATCGTCTGGCCGTGCTGCACCGGGGTGTTGGGTGCCACCACTTTGGTGCCCACAGTGGACTGGTTGGTCCAGCGCTCCATCAGGCTGCGCCAGAGGTTGCCCTCGGCACCCTTGATCTGCTCGATGGTGTGCGGCAGTGCATGGATGGGCAATTGCTCGCCCCAGGTCTTGACGAAGGCGTGGTTGCCCAGCCAGTGGTCGCCGTGGTAGTGGCTGTTGAAGATGGCTACCACCGGTTTGTCGGTGACCCTGCGGATCATGCGGATCGCCATTTCGCCGATCTGCAGCGAGCTGCCCGAATCCAGGATCACGACCCCGGCCGAAGTGACCACGAAGGTGACGTTGGACATCATGCCGCGGTTCTCCGGGGTCGGAAAGCCGTCGGGCGAATAGATCATCCAGACCCGCCTGGACAATTGCTGCGCAGGAATGTCCTTCATGGGCGGACCCTCGACGAAGTCCTGCACCTGTTGCGCAAACAGCCTGGCCTCGGGCCAGAGCACGGTGGCGCCCACGGCAGCTGCACCGGCCAGTAGGTGTCGACGTTGCATGCTGTATACCCTTCGCGGTTCAGGCCGCGTAGCCCGGGTTGGGCAGCACGCCGCTGACCTTGGGCGCATTGAGCTTGCGCGCACCGACTTTGCCTCCCTGGGCCTTGAGCCACTGCTCCACCACTTCCCACACCGGCTTGAGGTTCTGGTGGCGGGCCTCTTCGGCCACCGGGGCCCAGCCGGCCACCTTGTACTTCTTGCCGGCCTCGATCAGCTGGCCCTTGAGGCGCATGTCGCTGATGCGGCTGCCCATCTTGGCGGTCGGATCCACCGCGTAGCTCATGCCGCCCACGCGCACCATGTCGCCGCCCTGCTGGTAGTACGGGTCGGGGTTGAAGAGGTTGTCACACACGTCTTCCATCACCGTCTTGATCATCTCGCCGCTCATCTCGGTCACGGTGGCGTAGGAGTAGGTGGTGGCGGTCATGTCCAGCAGCCATTCACGCGTGATGGCCTGGCCCGGCAGCAAAGTGGTGCCCCAGCGGAAGCCCGGCGAAAACGCCAGGTCGGCGCCCTGCACGTCCATCAGGGCATCGACCAGCAGCTGGTCGCCGGTGCCGTTGAAGTTGCCTCGGCGGTAGAGCAGGCCTTCGCTCACGGCCAGCACTTCGTTCAGCTGCTTTTCATAAGGCGCACGGATTTTGGTGATCAGCGCGTCCATCTCCCGGTCGGCGGGCAACATGTTGGAGAACACCGGCAGCAGCTTGTAGCGGAAGTCGGCAACCTTCTTGTCCTTGACGTCGAAATCGAGCACCCCGAGAAACTTGCCGTTGGAGCCGGCATTGGTCACGATGGTCTTGCCGCTCTTGTTGGTCACGATCGAAGCGACCGGCATGCCGTCATGGGTGTGGCCGCCCATGATGGCGTCGATGCCCGTGACACGGCTGGCCATCTTGAGGTCCACGTCCATGCCGTTGTGGCTGATGACGACCACCACCTGCGCGCCTTTGGCGCGGGCCTCGTCGACCATCTTTTGCATGTTCTCGTCCTGGATGCCGAACTCCCAGTCGGCCACCATGTAGCGCGGGTTGGCGATCGGCGTGTAGGGAAAAGCCTGGCCGATGATGGCGCAGGGCACGCCATTGATCTCGCGGATCACATAGGGTTTGAACACCGGGTCGCCAAAGTCGGCCGTCTTGATGTTCTGTGCGACAAAGTCGACCTTGCCGGCAAAGTCCTTCTCGACGATCTCCTTGACGCGCTCCATGCCCAGCGTGAATTCCCAGTGGCCGGTCATGACATCCACGCCCAGCAGCTTGCAAGCGTCGACCATGTCCTGACCATTGGTCCACAGGCAGGTGCCCGAGCCTTGCCAGGTGTCGCCACCGTCGAGCAGCAGCGCGCCCGGACGGCTGGCCTTCATGCGATTGACCAGCGTGGCCAGGTGCGCAAAGCCGCCAACCTTGCCGTAGCGTTTGGCCGCCTTTTCGTAATCCAGATAGGTCAGGGCATGAGCCTCTGCGGTGCCCGGGCGCACCTTGGCCACCTTGAGCAGGTGCTCGCCCACCAGGTGCGGCAACTGGCCTTTCATCGAGCCAATGCCCAGGTTGATGCTGGGCTCGCGGAAGTAAATGGGCTTGAGCTGCGCGTGGCAGTCGGTCATGTGCAGGAAAGACACATTGCCGAATTTGGGAATGTCGTAGAGGCCATTGACGGCCCTGGCTTCAGAGGCTTCGGCGTATGTGCCCAGGCTCATGCCGGCCATGGTGCCAGCCCCCATGAGCTGCAGGAAATCACGCTTGGAGAGATTCATGAATTTGCATCCACTGATATTTTTGAAATCAAAAAACCCGGCATGGCCGGGTTCAAGAGCCCATCACTTGTTGACTGGTGAATTGGGATCGAGCAACAGGGCCACGATGTGACGCACCTGGGCTTCGTTGAGGATGCCCATGTGGCCGGCGCGCGGCATGTTGGAGCAGGCGTTGTAGGCCTTGGCGTTCCAGATCTTGCCCCAGGTGTATTCCACGATGGGCTTGGCCGCTGCGCTGTTGGGATCGGTCACGCCTCGGATCTTGCCGTAGTTGTAGAGGCTGGGGCCGATGGTGCCGAAAGAAATTTCTTCCTTGCTGATCTGATGGCAGTTGTAGCAGTTGCCACCGTTCACGGTTTTGGCATCGTCGGTCCAGGTCAGGCCGCGGCCACTCTGGGCGATCGCTTCACCCTGCTTCCAGTCACCGAGAAATTTACCGTCGGAGGGCCACTTAATGGCCTTGAGGTTGGCTTCCTCGATGCGCTTGGCGGTCTTTTCATCCAGCGGCTTGCCTGTCACATCGGCCTCGCTGCACACGCGGTTGGTCTCGTCCGTCGCCAGCACCCGGTCGACCTTGGCGATGCCCTGGTCGCGGAAAGAAGCTTTGACGATCTGGTCGGTCAGTGCGTTCAGTTCTGCAACCGAAGGCACGGTGGCACAGCCGGCCACCACCAGCGCAGAAGCCAGGCCTGCGAGCACGATTTGGGTTTGCTTTTTCATGGGCACAGTCTCCGTTCAGCGCTTGATGGACGGTGCCACCGACTTGGCACCCTTGGCGTTCACGCCCAGGTAGGTCGCCAGGGCGATCGTGGCATCGCTGCCAAAGCCCGGGTAAGGAAAGCGCTGCTGGCGGTAGCAGTCGTTCAGACGCAGCTGCATGCCCCACATCTGGCCGTTGGAGACGCGGTAAGCGGGCCAGGCGGCAAAGCCAATGCCGTCGCCCGGATTCTTGGTGAGCAGGGGCAAGTCCTGCAGGCGAATGCGCTTGCCTTCTTCACCGTGGCAGGAAGCGCACGAGAAATCATGCGGGCCACCGCGTTGGAAGAACAAGCGCTTGCCGACTTCGTAAAAGGTCTTTTCCTGGCTGTGGGCGTAGGGCAGATTGAACCTCATGCCCTTGGACTCGGCAGCTATCCAGGTGGCCAGCGCAGTCACATTGGCCATCTCGCCACGGCCAAACGGGGTCTTGGCGATCTCGGCGCCATTGAAGCCCTGCAAGGTCTCCATGCAGGTGACCAGGCGCGACTCCAGATCCTGCATCCGGTTCGTGTCGGCAAAGAAACGGGGCAGCTCGACAAAAGCGCCCTTGACCACGCCCGGGCCCTTGCCCAGGTCGCACTTCTCCAGCGATGCATTTTTGGGACCGCGCTTTTGCTTCCACAGGTCTTCGCCTTTGGCTTCAAAGAGTTCGGCCGGGTTGCCGTCCTGCAGCATGGCGCGGTACTCGTCAATGCCTTCGCTGGCCGATTTCTGCGCCCAGACCGAACCAGCGGCGAGCGCCAGTCCGATTGTCAAGGCCATCCTGGAATGCTTGTTCATGGTCACCTCGTTGTTGTGTATGAAAAAAGGGTGAAGCCACCCACTGCGGACTTCACCCTCTGGCCTGCTGGTCCGTTCAGGACACGGTGGCTTCGTCGGTGCGCGTGGCACCCTTGTTGTCCTTCCAGGTCACGGCAATCTTGTCGCCCGCCTTGGCGCCCTTGACCGCGAACTGCAGGAAGGGGTTCTTGGACACGGCGGGGCCCCACTCTGCGGCCAGCACTTGCTTGCCGTTGTGGCTGGCGGTGACTTCCTGGATGAACCAGGCGGGCACAGTGTTGCCAGCGGCATCTTTGCGCTGGCCGGACTCCATTTCGTGGCTCATGAGCACGCGCACAGTGGCCTTGTCGCCGGAAGCCTGAGCACGGATACGCATCGGATCTGCCATGTTTCTCTCCTAAATCTTTCGATGAATCGGTCGGTGATGTCGTTGGCTACGGGGATCAACCGCCACAACCACCCAGGGTGACCTTGACTTCCTTTTTGGCCCACAGCGCCTTGCCGTCGTTCATGATGGCCACAGCGTAGACATCGGAAGACTGACCCATCTTGGCGCGGGTGGAAAAGTTGGCGTCGATGGCATCGCTCATGTGGAACATGGCCACCAAGGCAGCCGGGTTCTTTTCCACCAGGATCAGCATCTGCTTGACGCCTGGCAGGCTGGTGGAAGCGCCCAGAGGCACCACCGCGCCGTTTTCGGCAATGTCCGGACCGGTGATGGTCACATCCTTGCTTTCAGCCAGGCTGGCACCGCCGGCAGCCTTGACGGCATCTTGCACGCTCCTGGCGTCAAAGGCCGCCTTGTTGAAAGCGGCTTGCGCAAACTGGGGGAAACCAGCCGTGGCCAGCAGGCCGGCCACCACAGCGCTTTGCTTGAGTGTCTCGCGACGGGTTTGCATCTGAAATCTCCTTTAGTGATCAGTGATGCTATTGAAACAGGTTCAGCGGTGCCAGGGGAATACCCCCAATCACTTGCTGGCCCCCTTGGAAATCCATTCGGCGATGCGCCTGGCATCGGCGTCGGGGAGCGATTGTGCCGGCATGGGCACCGGCCCCCACACACCCACGCCACCTTTCTTGATTTTTTCACTCAAGTAGTCCACTTTGCCCGCGTGCTTCTTGGCAATTTCGTTGAAACCCGGACCCACGATTTTCTTGTCAACGCCATGACAGGCCGAGCAGCTGTACTTGTTGAGCATTGAAATGACCGCCTTGCTGTCACCCGCTGCCGGAGCGGCAGCGGCCACAACGGCTGCAGCTGGCGCAGCAGCCGCCGGTTTACCTTCCGGTCTTGTGGTGTCGGCACCGCGCTGCGGACCCACGATGCGGTTCTGCTCGGCCAGGTTGCCGTGCGCATTGCGGGCGAAGTCCGGCAGCAGAGAAGCCAGTTTGGGCTCGGACGCGCAGTTGTTCATGCAGAGGGTGTTGGCGGTGTCGGGTTTTGTCGTGCCGCCAAACTCCTTGCCGGGCCACATGGCATGCTGCGTTGTCATGCCGTTGCGGTTGGGCATACGCGCCTGCACCTCGGCGATGTTCTTGTCCGACAACACATAGTTGTCGGGCACCACATTGGCCAGGTGCAGCAGGAATGCCGTCACCGCATACACCTCTTCGGTGCTCAGCGTCTTGGGGTTGTTCCAGGGCATGGCCCGGTTGATGTAGTCCCACAGCGTCGAAACCGTGGCCACCTTCATGATGGTGGTGCGCCCAGGATAGTCCGTGCGCGAGAGGTTGGCGACGCGACCGGTCTTGATGTCCTCGGCGGTGGTGCCACCAATCAGGGGGCTGAAGACCTCGTTGGACTCGCCGAAGATGCCGTGGCAATGGGCACATTTGGCCTCCCACACATCCTGCCCCTTGGCCACCGATCCAGAACCCGCAGGCAAGCCCTTGAAGTCCGGACGCACATCGATGTCCCACATGGCCACTTCCTTGGGCGTGGCCGCGCGGCCCAGGCCGGGGTAGCGCTCGCCCTGCGCCATGGCCAGACCGGCCATGGCCAGCAGCGCCGTGGTCAGAATGGCTTTACGAAAGCTGGACATTTTTCACCTCACCGTTTTCCTGCACCAGCCAGGACTGGATGGCGTTGTTGTGGTAGATCGAGCGCGTGCCGCGCACCTTGCGCAGCTGCTGGTAGGTCGGCTGCACATAGCCAGTCTCGTCCTGCGCACGGCTCTGGATGATGGCGGGCTTGCCGTCCCACACCCAGTCGATGTTGAAGCGCGTGAGGGCCTTGGACAGTACCGGCGTTTCCAGACGGGCCTGGCGCCAGTTGCGGCCGCCGTCCACCGACACATCCACCCGCTTGACCTTGCCCTTGCCCGACCAGGCCAGGCCCGTGATGTTGTAGAAACCCTTGTCCAGCAACACCTGGCCGCCCGAGGGGGTGGTGACCACGCTCTTGCACTCCTGGATGTTGGTGTACTGGCGGTGCAGACCATCGGGCATGAGGTCGATGTAGTGGATCGCCTCGTCCTTGGCGGCCCAGGGCTTGTCACCCACCTCGATACGGCGCAGGTACTTGACCCAGCTCACACCCTGCACCCCTGGCACCACCAGACGCAGCGGATAACCGTTCTCGGGGCGCAGCATCTCGCCGTTCTGGCCATAGGCCACCAGCACCTCGCCGGAGGTGATCAGGCTCATGGGGATGGTGCGCGTCATGGAGGAGCCATCGCCACCTTCAGCCAGCACAAACTTGCCGTTCTTGAGGTCGGCCCCTGCCAGCTCCAGCAATGTGATCAGCGGTACGCCGGTGAATTCACTGCAGGAGATCATGCCGTGGGTGTACTGCACCGTGGGCACTGCCACATTGCCCCAGTCCACGGCCGTGTTGGCGCCGCACTCGATGAAGTGAAAGCGCGAGACCGAGGGCAGACGCATTATCTCGTCCATGGTGAACACCATGGGCTTCTTGACCATGCCGTTGACCATGAAGCGATGTTTCGACGGGTCGATGTCCCACCACCCCTGGTGATGGCGCTCGAAGTGCAGGCCGTTGGGCGTGACGATGCCGAACAGGCTTTGCAGCGGCGCGAAGCTCACCGAGGCCTGCGCGGTCTGCGTCAGGCCGGG
>Ga0255274_1000050_pt1 | contig 17614 bp, 18 predicted proteins | sample AtltaT_4_FD_183673 | JGI IMG/M metagenome (GOLD analysis project Ga0255274, IMG submission 183673) | Metatranscriptome of freshwater microbial communities from Altamaha River, Georgia, United States - Atl_Colum_RepB_8h (Metagenome... | ecosystem: Environmental > Aquatic > Freshwater > River... | reverse complement strand
GGGGAATCCGACTTTAATTAAAACATAGCATTGCGATGGCGTGAAAACGTGTTGACGCAATGTGATTTCTGGTCAGGCGTGCCTGGCTGCCGGGCAGCAATCTTGATACTGGAGCGCCAAGGAATTGTCATGAAACGCACTTACCAACCTTCCAAAACCCGTCGCGCCCGTACCCACGGCTTCCTGGTCCGCATGAAGACCCGTGGTGGTCGCGCCGTGATCAATGCACGTCGCGCCAAGGGCCGCAAGCGTCTGGCTGTCTGATTGCGCTGCTGCCGCTGTCGGCCCGCATTCGTGCATGGTTGACAGCCACAGTCAGGTGCTCTGGTCGCCGTGCATCGTCTCAAGACACGCCCGCAATTCCAGGCTGCCCTGGCTGGCGGTACCGTTTCGCGCACCGCGCACTTTGCCTTGCATCGCCTGCCCTTGACGGCACGCGTGGACGCCCCCGAGGCAATGGCCGGCACGGCAGGGCCTGCACCCGATGAGGCGCAGGCCCTTTTTGCCTTGGACGGCGTCTGGATCGGGGCCATGGTGCCCAAGCGTTGGGCCCGTCGCGCCGTCACCCGCAACACCATCAAACGACAGATCTACGCCGTGAGCAGCCGCTTTGCCGATCGCCTGCCCCATGCCGCCCATGTGGTGCGGCTGCGGTCGGCGTTCGATCGCCGGCAGTTCGTCAGCGCCACATCCGAGCAGCTCAAGCTGGCCGTGCGCCAGGAGCTCGAGCAGCTGTTTGCGCGGGGAGCCCAGTCATGATGCAGCGTCTGCTCATGGGGCTGGTGCGCGCCTACCGCCTGCTGTTGAGCCCTTCGCTGGGTTCGGCTTGCCGTTTTGAACCCACCTGTTCGATGTATTCGCTGCAGGCGCTTGAACTGCATGGTGCGGGCTGGGGCAGTTACTTGACACTGGCGCGTCTGGTGCGCTGCCACCCTTGGTGCGCCGGGGGCCATGATCCTGTTCCCGAAGAGGCGCCGCGCCTGTTCACCCGATTGTTACCACCTTCGTCGAAGAAGTCCTCATGAACGACATCCGCCGCACCATCCTTTGGGTGATCTTTGGCTTTTCCATGGTCCTGCTGTGGGACCAGTGGCAGATCCACAACGGCCACAAGCCCACCTTCTTTCCGAAGACCGAGCCTGCCGCAGTGGCCTCCGCGCCAGCCGCGTCGGCTGCAGTGCCAACGGCCAGCGCCGTTGTGACCGGTCCGGGGCAGGTGCCTGCGACGCAGTCGCCTGCGGCCGTGCGCGAACTGATTGATGTCGAAACCGATCTTTACAGGCTGCGTTTTGACACCGAGGGCGGCTCGCTGGTGCATGCCGAACTGCGTCGCCATCCGGATCTGCTGGACCCGAAAAAGAATTTCGTGCTCTTCGACGAGAGTCGTGACCGCGTCTACGTGGCACAGACAGGCCTCATCGGCGGTCAGCTGCCCAACCACAAGAGCGCCATGCGCTTTGCCGGTGAACGCCAGCTCAAGGACGGTCAGAGCGAGCTGACGCTGCGCTTCGAGTCTGAAGAGGTGGGGGGCGTCAAGCTTGTCAAGACCTGGACGCTCAAGCGCGGCAGCTACGCGATCGGCGTCCGGCATGAGGTGATCAACAAGGGCGCTGCCCCCGTGTCACCGCAGCTGTACCTGCAGCTGGTGCGTGACGGCAACAAGCCCGCGGGCGAATCCTCCTTCTACTCCACCTTCACCGGCCCGGCGATCTACACAGAAGCCAAGAAATACCACAAGGTCGAGTTCTCCGACATCGAGAAAAACAAGGCCGAAATCGACAAGACCTCGCCCAATGGCTATGTGGCCATGGTGCAGCACTACTTCGCATCCGCCTGGTTGCTGGGCGACGGCATCGAGCGCGAGAACTTCGTGCGCAAGGTCGACAACAACCTCTATGCCGTGGGCATGATCACCCCGCTGGGTGAAGTGGCGCCGGGCCAGAGCAAGGTGCTGGAAAACAAGCTGTTTGCAGGGCCACAGGAAGAAAAGACCCTGGAGGCGCTGGCCCCGGGCCTGGACCTGCTCAAGGACTACGGCTGGCTGGCCATGCTGGCCAAGCCGCTGTACTGGCTGCTCGATCAGCTCTACAGCGTGATCCAGAACTGGGGCTGGGCCATCATGGCGCTGGTGCTGCTGCTCAAGATTGCCTTTTACTGGCTCAATGCCAAGGCCTACGCCAGCATGGCCAAGATGAAGGCCATCAACCCCCGCATCATGGAAATGCGTGAGCGCCTCAAGAGCAACCCGCAGCAGATGCAGATGGAGATGATGAAGATCTACCGCGAGGAAAAGGTCAACCCCATGGGTGGCTGCTTCCCGATGCTGATCCAGATCCCTGTCTTCATCGCGCTGTACTGGGTGCTGTTGTCCAGCGTCGAGATGCGCCACGCCCCCTGGGTGGGCTGGATCGTCGACCTGTCTGCGCCCGATCCGTATTTCATCCTGCCGCTCGTGATGACGCTGACCACGCTGCTGCAGACGGCGCTGAACCCCGCTCCGCCGGACCCGATGCAGGCCAAGCTGATGTGGATCATGCCGCTGGTCTTCAGCGTGATGTTCTTCTTCTTCCCCGCCGGTCTGGTGCTGTACTGGATCACCAACAACGTGTTGTCGATCGCCCAGCAATGGATCATCAACACACGCATGGGTGTGCCACCGCAGTTCAACCTGCCCAAGTTCAAGTGAGCTGACATTCCACCTGCAGGGGCCGCGTGAGCGGCCCTTGTTTCTTGGACAATCGTTTCATGCTCGCTCGCCATCAGGAACCCATCGTTGCCATCGCCACCGCCCCCGGCCGTGGCGCGGTGGGCATCGTGCGGGTGTCCGGGCGAGGCATCGCGGCGCTGGTGCGCGCGCTGTGCGGGCGCGATCTGAGGCCACGCGAGGCCACTTACCTTCCTTTCCGCGAGGCCGACGGTTCGGCCATAGACCACGGGCTAGCGATTTATTTTGCGGCGCCGCACTCTTTCACCGGAGAAGACGTGCTGGAGCTGCAGGCCCATGGCGGTCCGGTGGTGCTGCAGTTGCTGGTGCAGCGCTGCCTGCAGGCCGCGGCCAGCATGGACGCAGACACCGGCAAGCCGGTGCTGCCGGGGTTGCGCGTGGCTCAGCCGGGCGAGTTTGCCGAGCGGGCCTTCCTGAACGACAAGATCGATCTGGCCCAGGCCGAAGCCATTGCCGACCTGATTGACGCCAGCACCGAGGCGGCCGCGCGCAGCGCCAGCCGTTCGCTGTCGGGCGAGTTTTCGCGCGAAATCGGCGAACTGCGCGAGGCACTGATCCATCTGCGCATGCTGGTGGAGGCCACGCTCGACTTTCCCGAGGAAGAAATCGACTTTCTGCAAAAGGCCGATGCACAAGGTCAGCTCGATGGCCTGCAGGCTCGGCTGGCACAGGTGCTGCAGCGCACGCGCCAAGGGGCGCTGTTGCGCGAGGGCATACGGGTGGTGATCGCGGGCCAGCCCAATGCCGGCAAGAGTTCGTTGCTCAATGCGCTGGCGGGGGCGGAACTCGCCATCGTCACGCCGATCGCCGGCACCACGCGCGATGTGGTGCAGCAGACCATCCAGATTGAGGGCGTGCCGCTGCACGTCATTGATACTGCCGGGCTGCGCGAGGGTGAGGGCGTCGACGCGGTCGAGCAGATCGGCATCGAGCGCGCCTGGAGCCAGATCGAGCAGGCCGATGCGGTGCTTTTCCTGCACGACCTCACGCGAGTCGACGACGCGGCCTACGCCGCGGCCGATGCCGACATTGTTCGTGCGCTGGCGCAGCGCGTGCCAGTGGCTGTGCCCGTCATCGACGTCTGGAACAAGGCCGATGCCGCCCATGCTGCAGATCGTGAGGGCGTGGTGCTGTCGGCCAGAACCGGCGACGGCCTGCAGGCCTTGCGCCAGCGCCTGCTGCACGAGGCCGGCTGGCAACAGGCCAGTGAGGGTCTGTACATCGCCCGCGAGCGCCATGTGCAGGCGCTGCTGCGGGTGCGCGAGCACCTGGAGTTCGCGCAGCTGCACCTGGCGGCACAGGCGCAAAGCCTGGACCTGCTGGCCGAAGAGCTGCGACAGGCCCAGAACGCGCTGGGCGAGATCACCGGCGAATTCAGCGCCGATGATTTGCTGGGCGTGATTTTTTCGAGTTTCTGCATCGGCAAGTGAGTCGAGGGCCTGGCTCCGGGGCGGGCCGCGGCAGCATTTTGGGGTTGCAGTGCCTGTGGCAAGCCACTGGACGACGGCCAGCCTGTCCAGACACCTGTGAGACAAACCCCGGGATAACCATGACACCGAACTGACAGACGGCACGCAGAATCGCCCCACTGTCAGACTGGTGCAGTTGTCGAAGGAAACCGAGCAGCCCCTATGTCCAGCGAATACATTCTCGAAACCCGGGACCTCATCAAGGAGTTCAAGGGCTTTGTCGCCGTCAATGGCGTCAACCTGCAGGTCCGGCGTGGCCAGATCCATGCCCTGATCGGTCCCAACGGCGCCGGCAAGACCACGGTGTTCAACCTGCTGACCAAGTTCCTGATTCCCACCCGGGGCCAGATCCTGTTCAACGGCCACGACATCACCGCCGAAAAACCCGCCCAGGTGGCCCGGCGAGGCATTGTGCGGTCGTTCCAGATCTCGGCCACCTTTCCCAACCTGTCGGTGATGCAGAACGTGCGCATTGCCCTGCAGCGGGCCACCGGCATGTCCATGCATTTCTGGCGCTCCGAGCGGGTGCTGGACGAGCTCAACGACAAGGCCATGGCCTTGCTGGCCGAGGTCGATCTGCAGGACATGGCCCATCTGACGGCGGTGGAACTGCCTTATGGCCGCAAGCGCGCGCTCGAGATCGCCACCACGCTCGCCATGGACCCGGAGCTGATGCTGCTGGACGAGCCCACCCAGGGCATGGGCCATGAAGATGTGGACCGCGTCACGCAGCTGATCAAGAAAGTTGGTGCCAACCGCACCATCCTCATGGTCGAACACAACATGAATGTTGTCTCCAGCATCGCCGACACCATCAGCGTGCTGCAGCGCGGCCAGGTCATTGCCGAAGGACCTTACGAAGTGGTCTCGAAGAATCCGCAGGTGCTCGAAGCCTACATGGGCAGCGCCGACAACGAACTGGAGGGTGCCCATGGCTGAGGCGACTGAATTCCTGCGCATCAGCAACCTGCACGCCTGGTATGGCGAGTCCCACATCCTGCACGGCGTGGACCTGACGGTGCACCAGGGCGAGGTGGTCACGCTGTTGGGCCGCAACGGCGCCGGCCGCACCACCACCATCAAGTCCATCGTCGGACTGGTGGGCAAGCGCTCGGGCTCGATCACGATCAACGGCACCGAGTCGATCGACATGGCCCCGCACCAGATCGCCAGGCTGGGCATCGGTTACTGCCCGGAGGAGCGAGGCATCTTTGCATCTCTGTCCTGCGAGGAGAACCTGCTGCTGCCGCCGGTCATCGCGGGCGGGGGCATGGGTCTGGACGAAATCTATGAGATGTTCCCCAATCTGCTCGAGCGACGCAACAGCCCGGGCACCCGCCTGTCCGGTGGCGAGCAGCAGATGCTGGCGGTCGGTCGCATCCTGCGCACGGGCGCGCGGCTGCTGCTGCTCGATGAGATTTCCGAAGGCCTGGCGCCGGTGATCGTGCAGGCGTTGGCGCGCATGATCCGATCGCTCAAGGCCAAGGGCTTCACCATCATCATGGTGGAACAGAACTTCCGCTTTGCGGCGCCACTGGCCGATCGTTTCTACGTGATGGAGCATGGCCGCATCGTGGAAGGTTTTGCGGCGGCCGAGCTGTCGTCGAAGATGGACATGCTCGGGGAATACCTCGGCGTCTGATTTTTTCAACCAGGAGACAAACCATGAAACGCAAACTTCTCTCGATGGCTGCCGCAGCAGCCTGCGCCCTGGGTGGCGCTGCACAGGCCCAGGTCACGGACGGTCTGGTCAAGATCGGCGTCATGAACGACATGTCGGGCCTGTACGCCGACATTTCCGGTCCCGGTGCATTGGTGGCCGCACGTCTCGCTGTCGAAGATTTTCAGAAGACTTCCAAGGCCGGCTTGAAGGTCGAAATTGTCGGCGCCGATCACCAGAACAAGCCCGATATCGGCTCCAACATCGCCCGCACCTGGCTGGATGTGGACAAGGTCGATGCCATCGTGGATGTGCCTACCTCATCGGTGGCACTGGCCATCAACCAGATCGTTCGTGAGAAAAACAAGGTCTTTCTCAATTCCGGTGCCGCGACTTCCGACCTGACCGGCAAGGCCTGCAGCCCCAACACGGTCCACTGGACTTATGACACCTACATGCTGGCCAACGGAACGGGTTCTGCCATCGCCAAGACCGGTGGCGACACCTGGTTCTTTCTGACGGCCGATTACGCCTTCGGCCATGCGCTTGAGCGTGACACCGAGGCGGCGGTGGCCAAGGCTGGGGGCCGCACGGTTGGCAAAGTCCGTACGCCGTTCCCCACGCAGGATTTCTCATCCTTCCTGCTGCAGGCACAGGCCTCCAAGGCCAAGATCATTGCGCTGGCCAATGCCGGGGGTGACACCGTGAACTCCATCAAGCAGGCCGCCGAGTTCGGCATCACCAAAGGTGGTCAGAACCTGGCGGGCATGCTGATGTTCATCAACGATGTGCACGCGCTGGGCCTGAACACCGCCCAGGGCCTGATCTTCACCGAGAGCTTCTACTGGGATCTGAACGACCAGACCCGTGCATGGAGCCGCCGTTTCGCGGCAGCCCACGGCGGCAAGATGCCTTCGATGGTGCAGGCCGGTGTCTATGCCAGCGTTCTGCATTACCTCAAGGCTGTCGAGGCCGCCAAGACCGACACGGGTACCAAGGTGGTGGAACAGATGAAGGCGTTGCCTACCGATGATCCGCTGTTTGGCAAGGGCAGCATCCGCGCCGATGGTCGCAAGCTGCACCCGGTTTACCTGGTCGAGGTGAAAAAGCCAGCCGAATCCAAGGGGCCCTGGGATTACTACAAGATCCGCGCCACGATCCCTGCAGACCAGGCCTTCCGCCCGCTGGCCGAAAGCGAGTGTTCGCTGGTCAAGAAGTGATCCCCACGTTCTGAGTTTCGAAAAGTCACCGCCATGGAAATTTTCGGCATTCCCTCGCAAGCCCTGTTTGGGCAATTGCTGATCGGACTGATCAATGGTTCGTTTTATGCACTGCTCTCGCTGGGCCTGGCGGTGATCTTCGGCTTGCTGAACATCATCAACTTCACCCACGGCGCCCAGTACATGCTGGGCGCCTTTGTGGCTTATCTTGGTCTGACGAAGCTGGGCCTGAACTACTGGTTGTCGCTGGTCATTGCACCGATAGTGGTGGGTGCAACCGGCGTCATCATCGAGCGCACCATGCTCAAGCAGCTCTACAAGCTGGACCATCTTTATGGCCTGCTGCTGACCTTTGGATTGGCCCTGATCATCCAGGGTTTGTTCCGGAACGAATTCGGCTCTTCGGGCATGCCATACCCCGTGCCGGAGGTGTTTCGTGGTGCCTTCAATACCGGCTTCATGTTCCTGCCAAAGTACCGTGCCTGGGTCATCGTGGCATCGCTGGTGGTGTGCCTGGCCACCTGGTACGTGATCGAGCGCACCAAGCTGGGCGCTTACCTGCGCGCTGCCACCGAAAACCCGAGCCTGGTGCAGGCCTTCGGTATCAATGTGCCGCGCATGATCACCCTGACCTACGGCTTTGGCGTGGGCCTGGCCGCCCTGGCCGGCGTGATGGCCGCGCCCATCTACCAGGTCAACCCGACCATGGGGGCAGACCTCATCATCGTGGTGTTCGCGGTGGTGGTGATCGGCGGCATGGGCTCCATCATGGGGGCCATCGTCACCGGGTTCGGTCTGGGTCTGATCGAGGGCCTGACCAAGGTGTTCTACCCAGAAGCTTCGGCCACCGTGATCTTCGTGATCATGACCATCGTCCTGCTCATCAAGCCTGCCGGCCTGTTCGGTACCCAGAAGTAACGCCATGACGAACTCTGCAACCCCCATGCTGTCCACCTCGTCGTCCAGGTCCCTTTGGGTGGCCTTTGCCATCATGGCGGCCATCTTCGTGATCGCGCCGATCTGGGTCTACCCGGTATTCCTCATGAAGGTCATGTGCTTTGCCCTGTTTGCATGCGCCTTCAACCTGCTGTTGGGTTTTGGTGGCCTGTTGTCATTTGGGCATGCCATGTTTCTGGGGTCCGCAGGCTATGCCGCCTCGCATGCGGCCAAGGTCTGGGGGTGGAATCCGGAGATCGCCGTGATTTTCGGTACGCTGTGTGCCATGGTGCTGGCTTATGTGGTGGGTTCGCTGGCCATCCGGCGCCAGGGCATCTATTTCGCCATGATCACACTGGCTCTGGCACAGATGATCTTTTTCTTCTCCCTGCAGGCTCCTTTCACCGGTGGTGAGGATGGTATCCAGGGCGTGCCTCGGGGTCGACTTTTCGGACTCCTGGACCTCACCGACAACTACAACATGTACGCGTTCGTGCTGGTGATTTTCCTGGCCGGTTTCCTCTTCGTCTGGCGTGTTGTGCATTCCCCGTTTGGACAAATCCTCAAGGCCATTCGCGAGCACCAGGACCGCGCCACTTCATTGGGTTACGACACCGACCGCTACAAGCTGCTCGCCTTCGTGATTTCCGGTGCCTTGGCTGGCACGGCGGGCGCCACCAAATCGCTGGTGTTCCAGCTGGCGTCGCTCACCGATGTCCATTGGAGCATGTCAGGCGAAGTGGTGCTGATGACCCTGGTCGGAGGCATGGGAACGCTGTTTGGCCCCGTGGCTGGCGCGGCGGTGATTGTGAGCATGCAGAACTACCTGGCCGAGCTGGGTGCCTGGGTGACGATTGTCCAGGGGGCGATCTTCGTGGTGTGCGTGCTGGCTTTCCGCCGCGGCATCATCGGCGAGATCGCCAACTTGATCAAGAAGCCGCTCTGAGGCTCGACAGAGCGCTACCCACAAGGCCCGCTGCAGCGGGCCTTGTCGTTTTCAGCGCATGAAGCGTCGGACGTAGTCTTCGCCCAGCCCCACGTTCCGGAAGTGTTCACGGTATTTGTCGATGCGGGTGAACACATCGTCGTAGCCGGTGGCGTTGCCTTGGGTGTCGACATACATCAGCGCGCCGTGGACGGTGAACAAGGTGACCATGTCCTGGCAGTCGTCGGGCACCACCAGGGTGTGGGTTTCTCCGGGCGGCTCGAATACATAGCTGCCCTCATGGGCCACCCAGTCGTGCTCCAGGTACAGCCACTTGCCGCGGATCACCCAGGCGTGTACCTGCCCTGAATGCCGGTGGCGTTGCAGCAGTCCCGATCGCTTGACCTTGAGCAGGTGCACGTAAAAGCCACCGGTCACGTTCAGGTGGATCGGTCGTGACCAAATCCCTTCGGCCACCGGCGCCCACAGCAGTGGGTCATCGGTCAGCACATCGGGGATCACCATGTCGGGGGCCATGCCCCAGGGCTGAGGTTTGGCGTAGGGCACGCGGTCATCGTGGCGTGCAGAAGGGGCAGTGGTCATGGAGGCTCCTTTTCAATGTCCATACCGTAGCGGTCAGTCGCAAACCTGTCTGCTTTGTGCGCGACAGGGCCTGCGGCTGGGTAGACTGCAGCTCCTGCCATGTCATTGCGCACCATGTCTTTTGCCCGTGTTCCCGGTTTGTGGCTCATCAGCCTGGCGGCTTTCAGCAGCATGGCGTCCATGCGCGTGTGCGATCCGATGCTGGTGGTGCTGGCGCAGGAGTTCCAGGTCAGCGTAGGCGAGGCCTCGCGTGTCATCTCGGCCTTTGCCGTGGCCTATGGCTGTCTGCAGCTGTTTTACGGACCTCTGGGCGATCGCATCGGCAAGCTGCGTGTGATCCATGCTGCGGTGCTGGCCTGTGCGGTGTTCAGCGCCATCACAGCGATTGCCTCGGATTTCCATCTGCTGGTGCTGGCGCGCGCGGCCATGGGGGCGAGCGCCGCGGGCATCATCCCGTTGTCAATGGCCTGGCTGGGTGACCAGGTCAGCTACGAGCATCGTCAGGAAACGCTGGCCAGACTCATGAGTGCGACGGTGACCGGCATGATGGCCGGCCAGTGGTTCGGCGGATGGGCGGCAGAGTCGCTGGGTTGGCGAAGTGCTTTCATCGTGCTGTCGTGCATGTTTGCCCTGGCCTGTGTACTGCTGTTCGTGCGCATGGGCCCGCAGCGCCGTGCCAGCCCTTTGCAGGCACAGGGGTCTTACTGGCAGCAGGCGCTCAGTGGCCTGGCCTTGCTGCGTGTCGCGCGCGTGCGCTGGGTGCTCACGGTCACGGCCCTCGAAGGCGCCATGGCCTTTGGTACGCTGGCCTTCGTGCCCAGCCAGCTGGTGCAGCACTTTGAGCTGAGTGCCGCGCTGGCCGGTGGCCTGATGGCGCTGTACGGTGTGGGCGGGCTGCTCTACAGCCAGATGGCTCGCCGCTGGCTGGGTTGGTTTGGCGAGCGAGGGCTGGCTCGGCTGGGCAGTGCACTGGTGGCGGTCGGTCTGTTGCTGCTGGCTTGGGGCTTTCATCCGGTGCTTGCAGCGGTGGGCTGCATGGCAGCCGGGCTGGGTTTTTACATGCTGCACAACACCTTGCAGACACAGGCCACGCAGATGGCACCGCATGCGCGCGGCAGTGCGGTCACTCTGTTCGCCTGCCTGTTGTTCTTCGGTCAGTCCGGTGGGGTGTTGCTGGTGGCGCAAACCGTGGACCATGGTGGGCTCGAATGGGCGTACACCGCTTGCGCGCTCGGCATGCTGGTGCTGGGCACGTTGATTGCCCGTCAGGTCAAGGGCAAGACCTGATCAGTGGCCCTCGAACTCCACCAGGGTGAACAGGGGCAGGCCAGCAGCCCTGATGCGGGCTGAGCCGCCCAGCTCGGGCAGGTCCACGATGGCTGCGCCTTCGGTCACGGTGGCGCCCAGTTTTTCCAGCAGCTTCTTGCCGGCCATCATGGTGCCGCCGGTGGCAATCAGGTCATCGATCAGCAGCACGCGCTGACCAGGCTTGACGGCGTCGGTGTGCAGCTCCACGGTGGCGCTGCCGTACTCGAGTTCGTAGGTTTCCTCCACCGTGGTGAAGGGCAGTTTGCCTTTCTTGCGAATCGGCACAAAGCCCAGTCCCAGTTCGTAGGCGATGACCGAGCCCAGGATGAAGCCTCGTGCATCCAGCCCGGCCACCACATCGGGGCGCAGGGTCGGATCCATGTAGCGGTGCACAAAAGCGTCGATCAGCACGCGAAAGACGCGTGGGTCCTGCAGCAGCGGCGTGATGTCGCGGAACTGCACTCCTGGTGCCGGCCAGTCCGGTACGGTGCGGATGTGGTTGCGCAGGAACTCGTGGACGTTCATGACGGTCATGGCATCAGCCTTTCAGCAGTTTTTCTTCGGCAATGGCCAGTGTGCGTGCATTGCCTGACAGCACAAGGGTGTCGTTCATCTGCAATTCGGTCTGGTCGTTGAATGCCTCGTTCTTGCCGCTGGCACGGCGAAGGCCCATCAGCCGGACGCCCATGGCGTGGAAGTTCAGGTCCGCCACCACCTTGCCCAGCCAGGGTGAGGCCAGCGGCAGGCTCAGGGTGGTCAGCCGTTCATGGTCAATCTCGTCCAGCGTGTCGTCGTCGGCGCCATGGAAGTAGCCTTTGAGCAGGTTGTAGCGCGCATCGCGCTGGTCCTGCACGGCACGGATCACCCGCCGCATCGGCACACCCACCAGGGCCAATGCGTGGCTGGCCAGCATGAGCGAGCCTTCCAGAGCTTCGGGTACCACTTCGGTGGCGCCTGCCTGCTGGAATTTTTCCAGGTCCAGGTCGTCTTTGGTGCGCACGATGACCGGCACCTGCGGTGCGTGGCTGTGGGTATGTCCCAGCACCTTCATGGCGGCCGGCACATCCAGGTAGGTGACAACCACGGCACTGGCGCGGGCCAGGCCCGCCGCCATGAGCGACTGCAGGCGACCGGCATCGCCAAAAACCACCGAGTCGCCCGCCGCTGCGGCCTGGCGCACACGGTCCGGGTCAAGGTCCAGCGCCATGTAGGGGATGCCTTCCTTTTCGAGCATGCGTGCCAGGTTCTGACCGCAACGGCCGTAGCCACAGATGATCACATGTTTGCTGGTGTTGATCGACTTGCGCGCGATGGTGGTCATCTGCAGCGACTGTTGCAGCCACTCGCTGGCCACCAGTTTCATCACGATGGTGTTGCTGTGGGTGATGATCAAGGGGGTGGCCAGCATCGACAGCACCATGCTGGCCAGCACCGGGTTGAGCAGTTCCGGCGGGATGACGCCGTTTTGTGAGCCCAGTGTCAGCAGCACAAAACCGAACTCCCCTGCCTGCGCCAGGTAAAGGCCGGTGCGCAGCGCCACCCCGTGCCCCGCCCCATAGACCTTTGCCAGGGCGGTCACCAGCACCAGTTTGAACAGCACTGGCAGGGTGAGCAACACCAGCACCAGCGGCCAGCGCTCGATGACGATGTGCCAGTCGAGCATCATGCCGATGGTGATGAAAAACAGGCCCAGCAGCACGTCGTGGAAGGGGCGGATGTCCAGCTCCACCTGGTGCTTGTATTCGGTCTCCGAAATCAGCATGCCGGCAATGAAAGCGCCCAGCGCCAGGCTCAGACCGGCCAGCTCGGTCAGCCAGGCCAGTCCCAGCGTGACCAGCAGCAGGTTGAGCACAAACAGCTCTTCGCTCTTGCGTCTGGCCACCAGCGTGAGCCACCAGCGCATGATGCGTTGGCCGCCGGTCAGCAGCAGCGTGATCAGTGCCGCAGCTTTGACAGCCGCCAGCAGCAATGCGGTCAGCAACTGCTCGGGCGGTGAGCCGAGTGCCGGGATCAGCACCAGCAGGGGCACCACCGCCAGATCCTGGAACAGCAGTACGCCCACCACCCTCTTGCCGTGCTCGGATTCCAGTTCCAGCCGGTCGGCCATCAGCTTGATGACAATCGCTGTGCTGCTCATGGCCATGGCCCCTGAAAGGGCCAGTGCCGTCTGCCATTGCATGTGCCACAGTGCAGGGGCCAGACTCGCGAGGAAGAGGGAAGTCATGGTGACGATGACCAGCGTGAGCACCACCTGCAGCAGGCCCAGGCCAAACACGTGGCGCCGCATGGCGCGCAGTTTGGGCAGGTTGAATTCGAGCCCGATGACGAACATCAGGAACACCACGCCAAACTCTGCCAGGTGCTGGATGCCTGACGAATTCTGGGCCAGCGCCAGCGCATTCGGACCGATCACCACGCCCACGGCCAGGTAGCCCAGCATCGGTGGCAGGCGCAGCATGCGGCAGACCACCACGCCGAGTACGGCGGCCAGCAGGTAAAGCAGCGTCAGTTCCAGTGAGTTCATGTCTTGATCCTACCAATGGAATGCGTCGCTTTTGTGTGGGACAAAGGCTATTTGCCTTGCGTATTCCCTGCATCCATGCCGCCGATAAAATCCGTGAATGACCTTATCCGCCACCCATTTGCTGCAGTTGGCCCGCGATACGCTCGACATTGAAGCGGCAGCCCTGCAAGGCCTCAAGACCCGTCTGGACGAGCGCTTTGTGCAGGCTGTCGACATGATGCTGGGCGTCAGGGGCCGTGTGGTGGTGACCGGCATGGGCAAAAGCGGCCACATCGGTCGCAAGATCGCGGCCACCCTGGCCTCCACCGGGACACCGGCCATGTTTGTGCACCCTGCCGAAGCCAGCCATGGCGACCTGGGCATGATCAAGCCGGTGGACGTGGTGCTGGGCATCTCCAACAGCGGCGAGAGCGACGAGCTGATTGCCATCCTGCCGGTGCTCAAGCGGCAGGGCGTGCCCCTGATCGCCATGACGGGTGGGTTGCAGTCGTCGCTGGCCCGGCATGCCGATGTGGTACTCGACAGCTCGGTCGAAAAAGAGGCCTGTCCGCTGAACCTGGCACCGACCGCCAGCACCACGGCTCAGCTTGCCCTGGGCGATGCGCTCGCAGTGGCCCTGCTGGACGCCCGGGGCTTCAAGCCCGAGGATTTTGCCCGCTCCCATCCCGGGGGCTCGCTGGGCCGGCGCCTGCTCACCCATGTCAGCGATGTGATGCGCAAAGGGGATGGCGTGCCGCGTGTGCCACCGCATGCCAGCTTCAGCGAGCTCATGCAGGAGATGAGCCGCAAGGGCCTGGGGGCGTCTGCCGTGGTCGATGTGGCAGGTTTGCCGGTGGGCATCTTCACCGACGGTGACCTGCGCCGCCTGATCGAGAAAGGTCAGGACCTGCGGGCGTTGCGGGCCAGCGATGTCATGCATGCCCGGCCGCGAACCATTCGCCAGGATGCCCTGGCCGTGGAGGCGGCAGACCTGATGGAGCAGCACCGCATCACCAGCATACTGGTGGTCGATGCCGAGGGCGTGCTGTGTGGCGCACTGAACACCAACGACCTGATGCGCGCCAAGGTGATTTGATGCAAGCCCTCACGCCTGTACTCGACTTTCCGCCTGAGTTGTTGCTCCGCGCGCAGCATGTGCGTGTTGCCTTTTTCGATGTGGACGGGGTGCTCACCGACGGTGGCCTGTATTTCAATGGCGAGGGCGAGTCGCTCAAGCGCTTTTCTGTGCTCGATGGCCAGGGCCTCAAGCTGCTCCAGCAGGCGGGCATCACGCCTGTTGTCATCACCGGGCGCGATTCGGCGCCACTGCGTTTGCGCATGAAGGCGCTGGGCATCACGCATGCGAAGTTTGGAACTGAGGACAAGTTGCCTGCCGCGCAGGCTTTCCTGCAGGCGCTCGAACTCGATTGGTCGCAGGCCGCCGCCATGGGCGACGACTGGCCCGATCTGCCTGTGATGCAGCGCGTGGCCTTTGCCTGCGCCCCGGCCAATGCACATGCACAGAACAAGGCGATTGCCCACCACGTGACGGTCGAGCAGGGCGGTGCGGGTGCTGCACGCGCCTTTTGCGATTTGCTGCTGGTGGCCGGTGGACACTACGCACGTCTGCTGGCGCAGGTGGGGGTTGCATCCCACAAAGGCCCCTCGGCATGAGCGCCGGGCAGGCGGTGCGCCGGGCGCTTGACCGCCTGACCCTGTACCTGCCTTTGCTGGTCATGGCGTTTCTGGCCATGGGCAGCTGGTGGTTGGTGCGCAGCATGCCGGATGTCTGGGGGCCGCAGACCGAAAAAACCGTCCGCAAGGAGCCGGACTACCACCTCGAAAACTTTTCTACCCAAGTGTTTGACGCCCAGGGGCGCCGCGTCCGACAGGTCAGCGGTGACAAGGCACGGCATTACCCCCAAAGCGACGAACTGCACATTGACGGCGTGCGCTTTCTGGCAATCAACGAAGAGGGTGTGGAGGTGCGGGCCACTGCCTTGCGCGGCATTGCCACAGGCGATGGCGAACGCGTGACCCTGATGGGCAGGGTGCATGTCGTGCGCCCAGCGCACGGGGTAACGCCGCACATCGAGCTGCGTGGCGAGCGGCTGGTGGCTTTGCGCAATCAGGAGCAGCTGTTGTCCGATGCCCCGGTGGACATCCTGCGTGACAACGATCGTTTCGTGGCGCAGAACCTGGATTTCGACATGAAATCAGGGCAGTACCAGCTGACCGGGCGTGTGCGCGGCACACTGCAACCCCGCTTGCCCTGAACATTGCAGCAAAAGACAAAGGCCCCGCAGGGCCTTTGTTGTGAAGCTGGCGAATCAATAGCCGCCGCCGTAGCCACCACCGCCTTCGCGGCGACCGCCACCACCGCGGGGACCGGTGCCGTAGGGGCTGCGGAAACCGCCGCCGCCGCCTTCGCCGTAGCCGCCACCACCTTCACGGCGGCCGCCGCCATAACCGCCGCCGCCACCGTAGCCACCGCCTTCACGGCGCGGGCCGCCGAAGCCGCCGCCACCGCTGCGGGGCGGGCGAGCTTCCATCGGGCGGGCTTCGTTGACCACCACGTTGCGGCCACCCAGGGACTGGCCATTCATGCCTTCGATGGCAGCTTGTGCTTCGGCATCGCTGCCCATCTCCACAAAGCCGAAACCTTTGGAGCGGCCAGTGTCGCGCTCCATCATGACCTTGGCGCTGGTCACGGCACCGAAGGCGCCGAACGCCTGTTCCAGATCGCCGTCACGCACCGAGTAAGGGAGGTTGCCGACGTAAAGTTTGTTGCCCATGAAGGGACTCCTCAAAACAAAAAAACACGCGATGGAGTCCCGAAAGCGCCTTCAACAAACCTGAGAACACCCGGATGGGAAGCGAAACTGACCTGGTCACCGCAAACTGAACCCCGCGCTGCTGCGGGGCAAAACCATTATCCGCGATAAATGCGAATTGCCAAGTGCGGGCTATCCCGCAAGCCGCGTGCCTGCTGGTTTGCGGTGGTTCAGCGCACATGCGCTCACCAGCTGACTTCGCGGTCCGGCGTGGCACTGATTTTGTGCACCGAGAGGTCTGCGCCCTCGTATTCTTCCTCTGCACTGAGCTTGAGCCCGACGGTGGCCTTGAGTACGCCGTACACCACGGTGCCGCCGATCACGGCCCAGGCCACACCGATGCCTGTGCCAATCAGCTGGGCTGTGAAGCTCACCCCGCCAAGGCCGCCCATGGACTGGCTGCCGAAAATACCGGCGGCAATGCCGCCCCAGGTGCCGCACAATCCGTGCAGCGGCCAGACGCCCAGCACATCGTCGATCTTCCATTTGTTCTGCGTCAGGGTGAACATCAGCACGAACAAGCCCCCGGCCACCGCACCGGCTGCCATGGCGCCAAAGGGGTGCATCAGATCGGAGCCTGCGCATACGGCCACCAGGCCAGCGAGGGGGCCGTTGTGCACAAAACCGGGGTCGTTCTTGCCCAGCACCAGGGCGGCGAGCGTTCCGCCGACCATGGCCATGAGCGAGTTGACGGCCACCAGCCCCGAAATCTTGTCCAGCGTCTGCGCACTCATCACGTTGAAGCCAAACCATCCCACGATCAGGATCCAGGCACCAAGCGCCAGAAAAGGGATGTTGGAGGGCGGGTGTGCCGACATGGCGCCATCCTTGCGGTAGCGGTTGTAGCGTGCGCCCAGCAGCAGCACGGCCGGCAGCGCGATCCAGCCGCCAACGGCATGGACCACCACCGAGCCGGCAAAGTCATGGAACTCCTCGCCGGTGATGGCCTTGATCCAGGCCTGCACTCCAAAGTGCTGGTTCCAGGCGATGCCCTCGAAGAAGGGGTAGATGAAGCCCACGATCACGGCGGTGGCAATCAGCTGTGGCCAGAATTTGGCGCGTTCGGCGATGCCGCCTGAAATGATGGCGGGGATCGCTGCCGCAAATGTCAGCAGAAAAAAGAATTTGACGAGGTCATACCCGTTTCTGGCCGCCAGCTGCTCGGCACTGACAAAAAAGCCGGTGCCATAGGCCACGCCATAACCCACCATGAAATAGACCACGGTCGAGATCGAGAAATCGACCAGGATCTTTACCAAGGCATTGACCTGGTTTTTCTTTCGGACTGTGCCCAGTTCCAGAAAGGCGAAGCCTGCGTGCATGGCCAGAACCATGATTCCGCCAAGCAATATGAAAAGCGCATCCGCGCCCTGTTTCAGTGCGTCCATGAGGTATTTCGAGGTGAAATTGTTTGTCTTTGGTGCATTCGGG